>Ga0256842_1000009_pt1 | contig 165427 bp, 217 predicted proteins | sample 4559240metaG_FD_185973 | JGI IMG/M metagenome (GOLD analysis project Ga0256842, IMG submission 185973) | Hydrothermal vent microbial communities from Guaymas Basin, Mexico - 4559-240 | ecosystem: Environmental > Aquatic > Marine > Hydrothermal vents | place: Mexico: Guaymas Basin | collected... | reverse complement strand
ACTGCCCTAGCTCATTAATATCTTCGCATTTAGAGGCTGCGCATATAGGTTCGTTGTACCATTTACAATTATTGCAAGTTTGTTTCTCAAAGTCGTCATAGATTTTATCTATATGTTTTTCTATGTCCCCTCTGTCGTGTTGAAAAAATTCAAAATCTTTTGCTTCTTCTCTAGTCATCTAACAGCTCCTTATCTACCCTTTTGTTTTTAACAAGCTGAGTACTCAGCTCTTTTTTAGATAATATCATAATTTTCTCTTTGATATAAATCTTCTGATTTAACTGGTTTAGCGTATTTCCAAACATTTGTGCTACTAATAAAATGATAACTTTCATCTATACCATAACCTTTGAAAATATGTAATTCCCATTCTTCATCTTCATCATTTCTAAACCAACAAGGTTTATTATACATATTTGGGTCTTCATACCATTTTGATGGTTTGATTCTATATTTAACTAATGTATCCCAAAGTGGTGAACATTCAAGATCGAGCCATTCGCGCTCTTCTTCATAAAACCACTGAAATTGAGTATCTGGTTTTTCTATTTGCAATTTGCGTAGTTCTGCTTGTTCATCGTTTACTATATAGTATTCATTTGAAGACCATATAGGATTAGATATAGATTTCCATATATCATCTTTAAAATGACTTATAGTCCTTACATATACTTGAGGTCTTCCTGCATCCATCCATCTTTTAAATTCTTTCATTAATTCTTCATTAGTCATTATTTCTCCAATGTTTTATATGCTTCTAGTGTCCATTCATCATATCTATCTGATGAGAGTGCTTTGTAATTGCTATAAGAATAACCATTTCTTTTACCATCATAGGAATAACTACATTTGTTTTTAGCATCATAAAATTTAATAATTTTTTGATGAGTGCAACAAATATCCCAACATTCGATAGGCTGTCCATCCCATAAATCTCTTTTAGGATCATAAGCCACATCTTCCCATCTATTATCAGTATGTTTCATAAATGTGTCAGAAACATTTCCTACATTTTCAACTTCACTACCGTTCCATACCGTAATACCCACTGTCATATCAGTAAATAGTACAACTTCTCCTGAATCTTTCCATCTTTTAAATAATGGATATATGAATTCAGGTTCTACTTTAATTCCTAGTTGTTGTAACTGTTCTTTTGTTAATTCTACTGTGTATTTTTTCATTTTATTTATCCTTCTATTGTTTTTCATTTTATTTATCCTTCTAATGTTTTTAATGTTTTTGTAAATTCTAATGGGGCTATATTATCCCATCCTGATGCACTATACCCAACAGCATCTTTATATGGATGGGTATCACATTTAACTGTGCTTGAATATCTCCCTATATAGTAAGAGTCTATTTCATACCAGAATACACATAGTTCTCCAACTTGTGGCTTCCATAAGGCTACTTCCACATCATAATCAGCACAAGCATAATGCTGCCATATGTCTTGTTTATCCGTTACCCAATCACCAACTTTAAATTCAGGTTCTTTTGGTTTTATTCTATACTTAATAGTATTTTCAAAACATTGCCCATAAGAACTCCAATCCCTCCATTCACCTTCTATTTTAGGTTCTACATTATGTATTTCATAATAAAATTGAATTGTCTTACCATCTGCTAGTGCTCTCCGATATTCACTGTACTCATCGTTTTGTACATAAATGTCTTTATAGTCAAATGCAGGTTGTTCACATAAATACCAATTATTGGTTTTATGATCCTTTTTCCATACCATTTTATCTGGATTATCACAAAACCATTTTATGGCTTCCCTATGCTTACTCACTTGTTTGGGTGTCATTATTTCTCCTTTAACTTAAATAAATTATCTACTTTTCTCATTTTTAGTCCCGCCTCTAAATGGAATTTCGAACACATGTTTCATATTGCTATTCTCTCTTATATATTCAAAGTACACAGGGTCAACATAGACACCATCTTCTTTAGCAACACTTATTACAGCATCACGCAACCTCTCTACCTTAGACTCCAAATCCATTTCAACTCTATATAATTGAGAACCTATTGCCACTACTACAGACACTAAGTAGTTTTCACCATTTGTTTCCGGATTAATTCTCATTAATTTAACCACATTGCTGTTTATAGTATTGAGGATTGTCTCTAGTCTATCAATACCTATATCTCTTGCATTCCAACCAATATTTTTTGATACTGACTGTACCCTATCTACATAAGAAGATACTATGTCTTCTCTACTAACAGTATCTACTCCTGTTACTAAAGGTTGTGCACTTCTACATAGCCATAACTCTTTCCTTGGATCTTCTGCTTCATAGTAGATGCACTCAGGACAATCAAGCCCTATATCTATTTCTTCTTCTAAAAACGAACACCACAGTTCCGTCATAATTTTACTCCTCTCTTTTCCTTTTATACTAGGTCAGCCATTGTAAGATTGCTAATATATTCTAAGCCCTCTTCGTATTTAGAAACAGGCAACTCATTGTATCTAGGAAGGTGGAACTTCTTTTTAAATAGACTCCATACTTTTCGGTGCAATTTTGTAGCTAGTTCTTTATCATCCTGTGCTAAGCTGTACACTTTTGCATTCTTTGCATCAGTTAAAGCTTTCTGTTGCCAGTTCTCTATCTTTCTATTTGCAATAATGTCATCCATCTTTTGCTCTACTAGTTCTACTCTTTCATTAATCTCTGTGTGACCTTGTGCAATAAGTATAATTTGCTCTGTCACTGTAAGTTGTTTTACAGCTGTGAGATCTTCAAGCTTATCTATCACAAACATCAACCTTTTGTTGTCAAGTTTTGCACCAACAGCCATTGCTTGTTTCTTAGTTAAAAAGTATGTTTCTAGCTTCTGACCTTGTTCGTTGTACACGGTCGACATTTTGGCGACCGCCCCAAAACTAGGCTGTTTCATAAGCTCTTCAACCTTTTTCATTTGCTTACTGTGTTCAAGAGGTCTTTCATTGCTCTTAGCTCTATCTATATTAATAACATCAACTATTTCTTTTAATGTTACAACTCTTTTGTCATTCTGAGCATTTTGTTCAATTGCATTACCCATTATCGTTCTTCAGAATCTTAGGATTTGTTTTTTCTTTTGAGTGTGAGTTGTTGTACGGAGATTCCAAGCTTCGGCACAACATAAAACACTTCAGAGAGAGTAGCTGTGCCAGGTGCTTGGAAACCTTTTGTTCTACTCTCTCTGAAATGATTTTATTATTCTTTGTTTTTTATGAGAAAATTTAAAATAGAGACACAAAGCACTTTTGTTTATACATAGTGCTTCATGCCACCTGCAAACGAATTATACACTAATTCGAACAATAAGTCTAATTTTTATGCCCTGTCAATCCAAAATTACCGAATTCGTCCTATCTAGTAGGCCTCTTGTAATGCTTGCATCTTTAGGGTGCATACGGCTAAGAGCATTTTCCATTGAAGTTTCTAGGTTCCTTGCTCTAAACTTACCATAGTGCGGAGTTTTCCCTAATAGCTGTCTTTTGCCTTGCTCTGTAAGACTTCCAATATACCTTCCATTCTTTTTCCGTAGATTAAATCTAGGCATCATATCACTTTCTGCTTTATGTACAGTTAGTTGAGGATAGCTTGACCTATCACTACTAGGATTTTTCATTAAATATAGTAGGAATTGCTGATTTGCGACATCCATCAGTTTCTGTTTAGAGACAGATGTCCTCTGTAGCTTTTCACCTTTTTTTTCAGAAATCTTAATTGTTTTTCCTGTACTACTCTTAACATGCTCTTTTACAGCATTATATACTTTTTCTCTTGTGCTTTTAGGAGCCTTAACAAACGCATTCACTGTATTGTTGTAGGGATTATTTATAGCTATTCCTGTTGCACCATGGTCTTTAAGAGCCTTATGAAAAGCTTTTCTTAACCCTATGTTTTGCGTCTTTTCTCCTCTTATAACAAGGCCTCTTGTATCTTTATCTTCCATTTCTCCTACTCTCCTAATTATGTCTATTTGTTATGCCCCGCTAGTATAAGACCCGAGCTATTTGCAAGATCTTCAGCAGCCGCAGCTACAGGATTCATAATCAAACTTTTTGTACCCATCTTGATTCTATTATTTGCTTGACCTTGCAAACCGTTATTAAATGCATTTTCCACAGGATTTAGTACTATTTTCTTTTCTATAGGTTCTTTTACATACCCTTTTATTTTTCCATATACACTTTGAGGAGCATCATTTTTACTCCCTATTACTCTTTTAAAACTATTTACTGCTAATGCACCTGGCTCAACCTGAAGTGCAAAGTTTCCTACCCCCTCGCCTAAGGCTTCCATCTTGTTCATATTACCCACTGTAATATTGTCAAGCTTCTGTTTAGATAGAGCGTCTGTTAAGCCTGAAGATACTTGACCAAGTTTGCTTTGCTTAAAGTTATTATCAAAAGCCTGAGCTCTTTTAGGAAATGCTTTTAGGTAATTTTGTACTCTACTCACATTCATTCCAGGAAGTGCGTTTCCAAGCATACTATTTAGTGCAGGGCTATCTCGGAATATTTTTGAATTAACAGCTCTAGATATGTTTCCTTGACCTATTTGCTGAGCAACTGCCCTTTCTGGTCTTGTCATTGTCTTAATAGAACCCACAACAGGTTGTAATTCATCTGCAAGCATAGCTTTTTCAGGAACGATTGCATTAGACAATCCCCTTGTAAAACTATTTCTTTTGTTTGTTTGACCTTTAATAAATCTACTAGCTAGAGTTACTCCACCTTTTTTATTCAACAAAGTTCTTTTTGCTGCTATGTTTTGTGCTACATGTGCTGCAGCTCCTGTGGCAAGCAACTCTAATATTGCTGTTTTTTCTAACTGATTCATTCTGTTGGTTCCTCTTCTTCTATAGTCTCAGGAAGACCTATTACTTCCTCTAACTCTACATTGTATGAGTCAAGTTCAATTTCGCCCTCCACAAGACCTTCGGCGTGCATTTCTTCAAGTACACGAGTAAGTGCAGCAATGTCTGACATCTTATTGCTGTCTGTATTCGCAGATGCTTTTTGTATAACATTAAGAGTTTCCGATTTAGCTTTAAGTCCTTTTTGAAATTGGTCATAATCACCACCGTCTCTCTCAAACACTTTCTCTTTCCAAGCGAGTACCTTCTGTGCAGTATCTTTATATGCTGATAGAGAGTAGTCAAAAAGATTTATGTTAAACTGTTCCATTATTACCTCTGGTCCACCAAGATGTGCTTCTCTTAACATGCTAGCTCTTGAATACTCTTGTGTATTCTTATCGTTTTCAGACATAATAATTTCATAATACTCAGTCTTTCCAAGTTGACCTCGGAGCCTAGATACTTCAAAGAAGATACTTTTGTATGCCTCAATAGATTCTTTCTTCATATCTATACACTGTCCAATTAAAGCAGGGTCCCCATCGACAAATAGCATAGCTTCAACAAACCACTGCCTAAAAGTAGTTTCTCTAATCCACACTATGTCTTGAGCAACCTCACTTATTTCAGTAGTTTGACCCTTGTAGTATGCGGACAACTCTAGAGCGTAATCAAAATGATCATCGTTTTCTAGAGTTCCCGTTAAATCCCAATGCTTATCTAAAACGGAAAGGCTATACATGTAGCCTCTTATTCTATTATAGCTGCGTCTATAGTAAAGTCAGTTAATCTGTTCAACAGAGTTTTACCTCTAGAAATAAAAGTATCTAGTTGCTTGTCTCCGATTTGATCACGGAAGTTATTTCTTTGCACCTCTATCAACAATAAGGTTTTCGCAAGTCCTATTACGCCTCTTTTGATATCTTCCATATAACCCATTGTAACTGCTTTTGCATCAGGAGTATCAATAAGATACGAAATGATAGAAGCATTCAACACATCTTTATCCGCAATCCCTTGTAACTGTTCTAGCATCTCTGGAGTCATTTGTATATTGTATCCAGCTTGCTGTAATTGAGCACTAGGATCTTGCTGTGTCATTGGACTTTGTTGAGCATTTGGATCTTGCTGTGCGTTTGGATCTTGTTGTTGCGTAGCTTGTTGATCTTGTTCCATCGGAGAACCTTCACCAGGTTGCTGTTGTTGCTCTTGAGCAGCTTGTTGCATTTGCTGACCCTCTTGTTGCAACTGAGCAAGTATGTCTGCTGGGGCCATACCTTGCTGTTGCCCTGCTTGCATTACTTGTTGTGGATCTACCCCTAGTTGCTGACATAACTCTTGTATCTGCTGAAGAACTTGTTGATCATCACCACCTTGAGTAGGTTGCTCTTGTGCTTGTTGAGGTTGTTGAGCATTAGGGTCTATATCTGTTGGTTGGTTAGTAACAGGATCTACTCCACCACCTTGCTGAAGCTGTCCAAGTTGTCCAAGGGCTTGACCTACTGATTGTAGAGTAACCTTATTCTCAGCAAGTTCTGCAAGTATCGCTTTTAGTGTTGTGGAAAGCTCAGCAAAATCATTTGGAGTATTCGGAGTCTTAGAAGCAGTTTTAATCACATTATGAATACTAAAATCATCAAACCCTTCACTTGCCATTTTCGTGAAAAGCTCCTCTCTTGCATATTTAGCACCTTTATATAGGAAGCCTCCAGCAGTATATGTAACATCAAAACTAGCTGTTTTTACAAGAGCAGCGTCTAGTTCAGTATCTAATAAAAAGATTGATTTGCTTTTCGGTTTATTTCTTTTAAAATCTGACACAGGTTTTACCTCATTGCCATTCATCTTCTCAACAAAGATTACATTCTGTGGATGAATATAAACATTGCCTTGTGATTTCATATATCTGTATTTATCACCAACAATTATTGACATGTCATCCCAAGTAGTCACAACCAACTCTGAGCCTACCTTTGTTACAGTGCTAATATTTGCAACCTCTATATCATCAGAACTATGAACGAGAACTATTTTATCAGCTTTAGTGGGATTAACTTCAGCTCCAAACACTCCAATAATATGAGCACGAGGATCTTTAGTAATCATACCTGCTTTCATCCCAAGCATATTTCCTTCATTGTCTCTTCTGTCCCTGTCTGAATAAGCTGATTTTATTCTATAAGGGCGCACTTCTGACACATCTTTTCCAACAGCCCAATGTTCATCACCATAATAAGCTGCCTTATCACCATTACTTAAATCTTTTGCAATAACGATTGGCTCTAGGCGCAAATCTTTAGTGAGAGCATTGTATATTCCAGGTTCAGTAAGAACTTCCAGCTCTGATTTAGACTTAAGAAGCATTTCACCGTATGATGGAATATGAGCCAAAGCAGCCTTAGTGGCTTTCTTCTCTGATGCAAATTTAAAGAAACCTTTTGTTGCTATTTCGTGAGCTGCTTGTCTTCTCAACTTGGGAGATATATCTTTGAGCTCTGCTATTTTTGTATAAACTCTGTCTGATGCATAGTTTACAAGACCTGCCGTTTTTTGTATGCTTCTAACTTCTCTTAGCTTATTGAACACTTCTTGAGGATATATATCCCTAAGAACAGGACTAAATTTTGCGTCGGAAGCAAGTTTTTCAAAAGCAGCTGCAAAGATTTCATTATTTAACATACCTAGCATAACTGAATCTTCACCTTCTGATGCAACCTTAGGAGACATCGTTTGTGGAGTTGCAAACAATCTTCCGATTATACCTTTATCCACAAGTAATCTCTCTTGGTCTTTCTCGGAGATTGCTTTACCAAACTCAATTTTTGTAGTGTTAACCATTTTCTTATACATTTTCTTAGTAAGACCATATAATGCTTCGTTTTCCACATCTCCAATATAAGAGATTGAATCAACTCCACCATTGCGATATATAATAGGAATAAACACGAGTCTTTCCGATAGAAGAAAATATGCTGCACCAATTGCATAAGACATATCCTCTTCTACATGATCTACTTCGATTTTAACTAATTTTGGTAGCAAATCCTGGAAATTCTCAGCTAGTTGTTTCATTGCTTCTTCATGAATAAGTTTTTGAAGCTGTGCTGTTACTGTACTTTTCATATTTTTTTGTCCTTATTTGTATTTTAGTGTGGGTCTTGGAATAAATGCTGTCGGAGTATGAGGAGCAGTGGGTACACTTGTATTAAACTTAGCAAATGCATTAGGTTTAGCTACTGGCATTTTCTGATGAACTAAACTTTTTTTAATTCCACCAAGAGGTCTTGTTAGCCCTTTCACTGAAGAAGAACCAAGAGGCTTAGCTCCTAGTCCTTTTATTCCTACTGAAAAAGCTTTAGCTGCTCCTAACAACCCTGCTTCTTTAACTGTATCCATGTTAAAACCTTAAGCTACTGCACTGTTAGGGCTCTTTGAAAAATTATTGATAGGGCGAGCTAGGTTTTTCTCTGGCATTGCTCCTGTTGCTCCCACCGTCTGAGCTGTTCCAATTTTTTTAGGTCTAGTTAAAGTTGAATTTGTCATTCTTGATTGTTCAAACAATACATCTTTAGCATTACCATACCTTTTCAACTTCGGCTTAGGAGTTTTTGTTTTTAGTGAGCTGTCGGACCCTTTCATTTTTGGTCTGAGTCCAGTTTTAAACTCCTGTGTACCATTAGTGAGATGATGGTAAGAAGGGTCAGTTTTAAGAACTTTTTTTCTTAGTCCATTTAGATTTGCATCTGCCACTTGTTTAGCTCGCTCATGTCTTGCTAGATACTCTGTCGCTTTTGGTCCTAGTGGTCTGTTGCCTTTAAGCATATTAACTGTATCAATTTTTTTTCCAAGATCTCTAGATTGGTCAGCATACCCTCCAGCACGCTCTGCAAGGCGTTTAGCCTCTAAAGATTGAATTGGTCTAGGTAATGGCTTTTTCTTCACGAGGTTCATCATGCCACTCAGGAGCCCTGCTTCCTTGTCCTCCACCCCTTCAGCACCAAAATCACCATCAGCCTTAGTATTAGCACGACCAGCACTATCGCTACCTTCATCACCATTACTTTCTGTATTATGCAAAGCTTTACGCTCATATCTGTCTGGGTATCTTGGTTCTAGTGTTGCTCCACCTTGTTGGAATAGTAGGGTGTCTTCTGGTGCCATTCTTGTAAAAGCATTCATTGTATATCCTCTCTTTTGTTTTGTTTTGCTGTAAGTATAGCATATTTTTTCCTATTATTCGATATACTTTCATTTACAATATACATCGGAGGTATGACATTATGAAAAATTCTTTTACTCGGAAGAAGCCTAAAAATAGGGATTTAGACTTGGTTACACCAGAAAATGGCACAGACATCCCACTTACAGAAGATAAACTTAGTCTTGGTACATACAATGCGAACAAGCAAAGGTCTTCTCGTAGTGCTAGAGCAATGAAGGGTATGTCTAGACCTCATCGTATTGCTGGCAAGTCAATGGGCATCCATGGTGCAAGAATGCAAAAGTGGTAAAATGTTCATTCATTGCTCTTTTTTTGGCTTAAGGTTTGTGATTGGGACTACCACATTTCTTAAGATTTTTATTTAATTTTATTTCTTAAGAATCTTGTAGTCCTACTTTTTGTTACCACTATTGGGATTTTTGAAACCAAACCTCGTATTTTAGGGGGGTTGGTTTTTTATAAGTTTCCTTAAGTTTCGAGCTTTTTTTTAGATTATACAGACTCTTATTAGATATTATTGCTTGTTTTAGACAGCTTTTCCTTAAAGACACAAATATTCTATTTAACCATATCTTTTATGTGACCTGTAGTGCAATGTAATCCTTAAAATAAATGACTACCTACTTTAGTTATACCCTCATTCAATATTCTTTTCTTTATTAGTATCCCTTTTTCTTATAAAAAACTGTTCTGTATTTGCACCATCTACTCTTTATGCTCTTGAGACAAGGCTAATTTATGTTCGTATATCGCACGGACACACATATATATCCCCCTTGTTCGTAGTATATACGGACATTATTTAAACATTAATTAGGTATAATAACGCAACTTTTCTCAAGGATTATGCATGTCTGTTTCGTTATCAGATCTTAGAAGAAAATTACATTCACTTGGTTATTCTTTTCAGGACCTAGAAATAAGCCTTTCTAAAAAAGGTACAAAGATCTCAAGACTAAAAAAACTTCGGATAAGAGACAACTATGAAACTATTCCTTGCTTTACTCTTACTAATGCTTGTTTTGAAGGTGGAGTATTTAATGTATCTAGAGCAACTTTACATCCAAAGCGAGATGTTACTCCTTCTATAGTAAAGAACTATGTTCTTACAGCTTCTAGCGTTGTCATTCCTGCAGGTAAAGTGTATGTTGGAGCTTTCCATTTTATATCCAACTCTAAGCATCCTGTATTTGCTGGTCAAAATATGCTGTTTATCCAATGCCCTGATATAGTTGATGCTGTCACATTATCCATTTGGATGTCAGACAAAGATGTCGTTGCTTACATTAATAGCAAACTTTTTGACTGTGATGGTAGTCTTTACAATCAGAAAGATATTTTATTCAAACTTCCTGTTCCTGTTGAACCCATATCTAAGCTTGTGCTAATACAGGCCATTAAATATAGTAAGAAAGCTTTAGAGAAGTCGAAAGAAATCCAAGAACTTCTACAGAAAAAGTCTGACCTTTCTTTTGAAAAACTCCAAAAACAGTAGTTTCTTCGGAAGACAAGGGACTTTTAGACTTAATTAAACTTATAATGCTACAATTGTGTTCAAAAATAATAGACAAAGGATGTAGCATGAGTGACGGATTTAGACCACTCTTAGATTTAGTGGTAATAGATAGAGAAGACGAGATGGCCTCTGAAACAGGAATAGTAGTTTCTATGCAAAAAACAAGATACCCTGCAGTAGGAATTGTAAGATCTGTCCCACAAGATTTTTCAATGGTTAAAGTAGGCGAAAAGGTTTTGTACCAAAGTGCCTTACTAGAAGATTATATTATTGATAGTAAGATTGCAGATCTTGTACCAGAGAGTGCAATTCTTGGAATTTTAGGAAAATAACATGGCTTCTGACAAAATAAAATCATTAGAAATAAATAAGATACATTATGCTTTGAATTCCGTTTCTTTTCGCCAATGCTCACCTAAAAGAGATAGATTTGCTTTCACAAATTCTGGGGCAGGAACCTTCGTGAGTTTTGGTCTTTTCAGAAAAGATATACGCACATCTGAAGTTTCTACATTTCTTCAAGGGATAGGCTTTACAGAAGAAGACATCTTTACAATCTCAAATATTTTAATAAAAAGTATCTTTTCCAAAAAAAATAAAATGTTCTTAGAAAAATGTAATGGCAAGCTTAAAGAAAACAAAGTCAATATTGACAAATACCATAAAGACCTCCTTGCTAAAGAGATTATTAGAATTTCCAGATTAGGTGGATTAGGGTTTACAAGACAATCTCCAATTGTTGCAGGTTTAACTTTATGGGATAATTTATCCGAAAGAATAGAAGAAGGTGGTACTTTCTCAAGAACATGGAATAATATTTGTCAAACAAAAGCGTCTCAAAAAGAAGAGTTTTTAGCACATTACTTACATAGAAAAATTTTTAACAAAGCCAACGCAAAGGAGACAACTAAGCTTTATGGTATAATGTTAGCAACAATTCTTGAGTAAAATTAATAGGAGAACATTGTGGCTCAAAAAAAGCAAAAAGAACGGTATGGACTACAAGATGGAGCCACTGAGATTGGTGCAGGAACCCTAGGTATAGGGATGCTTTCCAAAGGTGGAAAAGTAGGTTTCCTAACTTCAAATTCATACAAAAACAGAAAAAATCTTGGTACTCTAGGGAGAAAAGCTGGAGTTCTTCTTGGAGCAGGTGCTCTTACTGGTGCTATGCCTATAGCCTCAGGTTATCTCGCTAATAAATATAAAGGCGATCAAGAGTTCAATGGATCTCATTTTGCACAAATACTTGCACCTTCTGTAATAGATGGCGCTACTACACAAATGCTTTGGGACCACGGAGCAAAAGCAATGACACATGCAGAACAAGAACCTATGAAAAATAGTTTCAAAAGGCTAATTAGTAGAGACGAGCTTAAAAACTCTTTTAAAGAATATGGAAAATCATTCAAAGACGCTGGAAAAATTGGAAAAATTGGTTTTATGGGAATGACAGCTCTTTCTCTTATGGATCCTCTCTCTTACTATATGAGAACTCACTCAAACAAAAAAGCTTTACAAAAGACAGCGAGTGATGAAAAACTTCTCAAAGCATTGGTTACTCTCGCAGCTGGCTATGGTATTTATAATACCTTCAAAAGAAAAAAAGAAAATGTTAAAGATGGCTTAAAGGCACTAACTTTTCAACCTGTTGAGCCGATAGGTCTGACTATACCTGTAAATAACGGAGAATACTTATGAAACCAAACACATCACTAGAGGATATTGATACCCTAATAAAAGCAATCAAATACTCTCAAACTCTTGTAAATCAAGCTGATGCTGGAGTGGAATTATCTCTTGACTATTTAAAAAACTATGCTTTTTTTGGAAAAGTAAATATTTCAAATATCCCTGGTATAGAAATACATGCTCCATCTGTGGATTTAGGAAATTACTCCCCTAATCAATTCTTTCAATACTCAGCATTCGAACTGTCTAAATACTTTGCACTTCCTACAAATATTATAGGGGCAAAAGCTACTTTTGAAGAAGTCACTGACAGACATCTTTTGAGTATAGATTATGTGGACAACAATAGTCTTCTTTCTGAAGATATATTTTTTAATTACGGAAAACCGTATTCTGAAGATATTACTTTTGATCTTTCTGAAGACAGTAGTTTAACTCTTTTTCCATTGTCTGTGTATGATGGGTATTTTAGCAAACAGGGAGAAACTATTACTATCCCTGATAACCAATGGAGTGTTAACATTGGAATAGGAACACATGGACGATTTATAAAATCACCGGACAAAGATATTTGTTACTTATCACACATTGATGGTTCTAGTATAATTTCTTCCAAAAGTGTTTCTATGACTGACTCTTCTTTAACAAAAGAACAAATATTAGAACCTGTCGTAAAAGAAGACTTATATATTAGTGAGCATGCAATAATGTCTCCTGAGTCTCACGAATTATCTAATATTCTCACTCTTGAAAAACTTTTATCAAAAGACTACACCTTACCAAGTGCTGAAAAAAAATTAGCTTTTACAGATCTACTTACAGCTGAGGAGCTCTCTATAAAACTAACTGATTTTCTTGAATCTTCTAATGGTTCTGTTCTTTTTCAAGGCGATGATATCTTTTTGACTTATGAGCAATCTATCCAGCTTTTTGCTCATTTAATTTACAGGATCTCAGGATATCAAATTCCTAGCGCAGAATTATAGATAAGGGCTATACCCCTATCTATTGTTATTAAAAAAAATAAGTAGTTCCAAGACTATTACTGATATTAGCAAAAGTTCTGTGAAACCTAAAATCCCTGAACTTTCCATCTCTATGTAACGATAGTGTACTTGTTGTATTTAGATATCAAATATTCCATCGGATCTGTAAACTCTTTTCCACCATCTTCGATAGATACAAATTTCCATGGTTTCAATTCACCTTCCACTAGTAATGCCATACTTCCTGTATGCTTTGTTTTGACTTCGTGGTTTCTTTTTCTGAAGTCGTCGTATGCACCAAGAACACTTAAAGTCATCATGCCTTCTTCTACTGTTTTTACAGGGACAACGAAAGCATCATCTTTGCTTTCGTCTTCTAACCACACAACTGCTTGTGAATATTCTTCTTTCATTTTTTATTCCTTTCTTGCTTAAGATACTGAAGAATAAAAAACAGCAATCTGATCTACAACATTACTGTCACCTAGTTTTTTCATATCATCCCAAGAAAATTTATCAAGCTTAAAGAACTCAATAAACTCTTCTCTATCATCTATGTCTAACCCGCTATCTTCAAAACGCAACAATTCTTTCAGGATATTATTTTCTACTGGTACCTCTTGTTGTAAAGGAGCTTGAACTGTCTCAGTATCTTCCGGAACATAATATTCCCTAAAAGTTTTTATATTGTTGACGACATCTTCATCTGTTCCACTCGTATGCTCAATTACAATGCCCAATTCATCTCTCATAAACTGATAAAACAAATGCCACTCATTTTTTTCCACTCCAGCAGCTTCATATCTCTCTCTCAATGCGGCAACTCTAGCACTTACTCCTTCAGAAGCAGCTTTTATTACTGCGGCCCTTTTTGCATCTTCATTAATAGCTTCTACCTTTTTCTCTGCAATATTCTCTGTGGGTTGCGTCATTTCCACAGTTTTTTCCTTTGGGGGTAATTCTACCTGTATGTCCTCTCGAATCTCTTCATTTTTAGGCTCTAAACCTTCCTTTTTATCTTCTATAGATTGTGGATGTACTTCTGTAGCTTCTCTTTCATTGATATCTCCCACGGCTTCTTTTCTTGTAGGCTGTGGTTTTGTTCTGGGGGTAACTTTTATCTTTTTACCGTTAACTAAAAACTGCGATGCTTCATCTCTAGTCATAGGTGATATCTCATCACAATTGAAAATTCTACCGTCCTGAACCACAATACTAACTTCACCAGACTCCTCATCTGTTACAGCACCTGTTGCTACACATGGGATACCTCCTGATTCTATCATTACGAGTAGCATTCTTTCGCTTAGCTCATCGTACCATTTAGGAAATGATTTTGATTCCCATTCATCCTCACTTAAGTCTTTTAAATCAAGAGCTTTCTTACTTCTTTTATTTATAATACTTCCTTTGTCTAAAATAAACTCTGAAGAACCTTTATAAATCACATCGCATTTTCTACTGTGCAATAACCCTATTGCTTCTATTTTTGTCATACCTTTTTCCTTTATTTATGTTTTATATTATACTAGCATATTTTACCTTAACTAAGGCTTTTTTGCTTACTCATCTATCCATAATTGATCTTCTTCAAGAATCTCTGCTTTAAGCAAAAACTCTTTTATGTTTTCCATAGACAGATCACCAATGAAATCATTTATACAGCTATCAAAACTACTTGCAAGATAATTTTCAGATATGTTTAGCTCAAATTCTTCAACTTTTTTAAGTGCTTCTTTTTTTGCTTTTTTACTTAACTTGAGCCCCTCTATGATATCTGCACATCTACTTAAAAACATTCTTCCAGCAGTATCCATAATGCAATAAATAATATTATTTGCATTTTTTTCTTCATACTCTCTCAAAGCTTCTTTTACATCGTCAAAATCAACCCCATACTCTTCAGCAATTCTATTGATATAGTCAATATCGAGATCCCCACAATTTAACATTGATGCTATAAACATTACATTTCCTCCTTATAAGCTCTTCCGTTTATAATTTCTATTCTACCTACATCTCCGCATTCTTCACCTTGATATGTAACGGCTCCTGAGATCTCTACGCCATTTGGTTTGAAAATTTTCTTAATCAAATAATTTAGCCATTCTGTGTAATGATAGAATTTTTCACTTTCATCCCACACTAAGCTATCTCCATCTATAACCCATTGCAACCAAAGACCTGGCTGACTCTTCGGAGGCTTGTTATACTCCAAGATGCTCGGATCTTCTCTATTTTGCCCTGCAAAACTCCAATACTCCGATTTCTCTGTAGGATAATAAAATTCCCCCTCTTCCCCGAAGTTTTTTATTTCCTCTTCTGTATAACATCCAAGTTTGCTCAGATCGCGTTTCATTCTTCTTGTATCAGCTAAGCCATTTACCAACTCAGTCACTTTTTTTCTTGTTGCCTCATCTTTGAATTTTAACTCAAATTCACCTGAAAAATCTGTTGTATATCCCATATTACTTTCCTTTATTTTTTGTTGTATATTCTGGAGAATATTTCTGTTTTAAAAGACCTTCTTTTTGAGTCTTCCACCTATGAAGTTGGTTTCCACTTAAGGTATCCCATTCCATATTGCTTAATCTATAATCGGACCTATCTGAGTTTAAATGATTAACTATAGGATGATTTTCTGGGTTTTTTTTGAAATGCTGAGCGACCAATCTATGTATTCTTCGCTCATGCTTTTTTCCATCTTTCATTAATGTAACTTTTGGATACCCCATCCAAGTTCGCCCTTTTAACACTTTTTGAGTTTTAGCATTGCGTATTCCATTCTCAGGGTGAATTTCATAACTATCAAAATCATCAATTCTAACCCATGCATTTTTTTTATCACTCATTGTGCGACCTCCTCAAAGAAATACCCAAATTATATCATACTGACTACTATAGAGTTATTTTTTTTAGAATACTCTCTATTTCATATAGTCTCTTTTTACTTAAAGTAAGCTCTTTTTCGGCAAAATTTATTTTTGCATATACTAATGATTCATTAAATGTTATCACCCCTGATAAATTTTCACTGCCAAAACAGTAACCCCCTAGACTTAAGTGCTCTCTAACATCCCCATTTTCCTCAAAGACCTCCTCTTCTAGAATGCGCTTCATCTTTTCAAGCGCCTTAAGGTTATCCTCTTTTTTTTGAACATCTTCTTCTGCTCTCTTAATATCTTCAATTGTCATAATTAATCCTTTTTTTATTACATCTGGGAGAATTCCCACAAAAGGTTCACAGTAGTCAAAAACCTTTTCCTTAAAACCTTCACAACTCGAAATCTTTGCGTGATATTTATTATCTTCTAAAGTCAGAAACATTCCAACCTCTGGGACGCCCCCACTATTCCAAAACCAGCAAATTGATTCGTTTTTAGTAGGTGCCCACAGAGTGAGGATAGTGTCTATATTTTCTGTTGCCTTTAGCCATTTTCCACTCTCGAATTCAAGCTCTGTTTTCCCAAGAACAGTAGTTATTTTAGTAAGTTTTTCTGGGCAATCATAATCATCTTCTAAAACAACGAACTTCCCTAGAAGTGGGTGTATTACTTCAGACTGCTTTTTTATTGCTTTCTTGTTATAACACATTTAATCTCCTTTCTAATTTTTTTAACTCTTCCAAAATCCTTTTACGCTCTTTTTCCATATGACTCTCAACCTGCTTTTGTGTTTTAAAAGTTGGATTTATGTCAAGAAAAGGCGTTATCTCTGTCGGAACATACCTTTCGTCTATATAGAAAACCCACCCGTCTCCAAGATCATCTACAGTGACTCTAAACTCAAATCCGAAAAAAGTGGCTTCGTAAAAATCAGTGTCTCTTCTTTCCCAGAATTGCTTAGCTGTCATTTTTATCTCCTTGTTTTCAATATTTGTCTAGTTTTTTTCATTATCTCTTGACAGTTTTTTTGCTTTCTCTACAAATTCAGATATCTTTCTCTCTCTTTTTCTTGTACTCATAAGAAAAACATCCTTTGCCCCGTAAGAGAAAAGCCCTTCTCTTAACCACATATACCAGCTTTGTATCTTTTTATCATCTGTAGCAGCAAGCTCTTTAGCAAATGCATATTCATTTTCATAGTGTTTTATTAGCTCATAATACAGACTGTGAGCTTCTTCTATGGTTTCGTTATGCTCTTTGTTGTACTTAACGACATTTTCAACAATAACATACAGTCTTCCGTTGATCTTTTTGAGAAAATTTGATGGAAAATCCTTTCTATGCATTTGAACATATATAGACCTTAAACTTTTGTTTTCTCCATACTCTTTTACAAATAATGGCAGCTCTACAATACTTTTCATAAACTATCCTTTATGATTGCTAAGAGTTCTTCTTCTACACCCTCAAACATTGCATTTATTATTCTTTGAGCCATTTTCTGTGCTTCAAACTTTGGCAAATCCACTATCGTTCTATCCAATTCTGCTTTTGGAATACGACATTCAGCTTTATATGGAACAGTAACCTTGACTGCAATATTTCCGTTTTCTAGTTCTACTTTTTCTTTTAAAAAAAACATGATATTTGCTTCAACCTCCCATTACAACTTCTGTCTTGTAGATAGCTTCTCTTATATCTTTCCTTATTTCTAGATTTGGTACAAATGCATTTTCCACAATGTAAATGCCACTCTCATCTCCAGATAAAACCTCTGCTGTAGGTGCAAACATACTAAGTTCAAGCCCCTTACTTTTTGTAGCTTCTTTCAGATTGTGGTATTTCTTATAAATTGCATTTATAGTCCCTGTTAAGTCGTACTCTGCTTCTAGTACTGTTTCTATCCAGTACTCGTCCTCTCCAGATTCTATAAACTTTCCCCAATCTGTAAGGTCAATCTCCCATCTAGCTAACTCATCCTCAAACGCTTCGAGCTCTTTTGAAGCAAGTTCAACTAGCTTTTCTCTTTCTATTTTATCTACTTGTGCTCCATAATACATATATCCCATTTTGTTTTCCTTTTTTTATGTTATTTTTATTAAGATTTTTTTTAAAAAATCTATTTCCTTCCTATGTGTTATTCTTATGCAACTTACTCTAGAATCTGTTTTTACTCTATTTGTGCTCCTACACTTACATTTACCCCTGATGCCTCCTTAAGATCATAGGCTAAATCCTTACCTCTTTCTATTGCTTCATCTTCATTTGATGCTTCAATAGACAATACATCCTCAAAATATGGAGTGGATGCATCATCGTCCAAGTCCATTAAAAAAACCCTGACTTTATATTCAAATGTAGCATTTTCGTCTACATAATCCTGAGCATCTTCTTTAGTCTCAAATGTTTCGACAATATTGTCATTTTTGTCAACAATTTTATATATCGTAACTGTTTCATCTTGGCAACACCATTTTGCATCTTCTTCTGTCGAATACTCCATGCTACAAATAGGGCAGTGATACTCTAGTTTTGATGGCTCGTAATTGTTTTTTGTTTCCCTGTACGCAATAGGGTCCATTTCTTTTAAAATATCTGAAGCATAAAATGTTAAAAATCCCATTTCATATGGTTCATATAGTTCGTCCAACACTTCGTCAAACTCCTCATCCGTCATTTCTAAATCAGGCTCTTCTACTTCCTCTATATTTTTATTTTCAACTTCTTCTTCTTTTATAAATAATTCCATTTTTTCCCTTTGCTGTTTTTTATTTATATTTCATTTACTAAGATAGGCTGTTCTTGCATTGTCCGCATAAAATATTCCTTTATCAAAAATAAGATTTTTATCTTCTTCAATGCCTGTTCTTACACCTGCTTGAACATATTCCTTGTCAACATACATAATGGGTGACATTTTGATGTATCTTACCGCATAGGGACAATTGATTCTGTGAGCAACTATGCTTATTTTTTTGTTGTTCAAGAAATTTGATTATATTAAAAATATAATTTAAACTCATTTCAAGCAATTCTTTTCCATTTTTGCCATCGTTTAGCCATATTCTTGCCAAACTTAGAACATCAGACATATGTGAGTTCTCGTCGCTTTCTTCTTTAAACTCATATTCATCTTCATATAAATATACATTTGTTACTTCATCATTTTCATTAAATAGTATTGCATCAACATTGGATAATCCTAATAATTCTTCCAACTCTTGATAAGTGCAATCTGATTTTAATAATTCTAATATTTGTTCTTTGTTCATAATATCTCCTGTAAGAATAAAAAAGACATACTAATCCCTATAAGGATCTGATATGGTATGTCTTAGTTTTTGCTTTAAATTAGTTCTTATGGGCGACTTTAATTGTTTAAATTAGTTTAGCCTATCACTTACTAATTCTTAAAAAACAAACTAAAGTCTAAAAATATTGCTGTGTATTCCGTTTTTTCTCCTATTTAAGAATCTTCTGAAGTATTCCAAAAAACACATATGGCCATAATACGGATAGCATTATTTTCGCTGTAAAGCTGTAGCATTTTACATTATAAGTTTTATCTGCCTCCAAAAAAAAGAAACAGCGTTATCAAAATAAAAAGCACATATAATATTATTCCATTTAATATTATTTTCTTTTTTCTCCTATTTTATCTTGTAGCGGCTAAAACTTCAACAAGTTCGAGATCACCACTCCACTCGTCTGTTGATATATAGTCCATTAAAGAATCCTCACCACATTCAGGACAAAACTGACTAGCTCCTTCGTAGTATCCAACCCAGCCACACTTCTCACAAACAAGCATTTCTACACCACTCATTCTGTCAAATTCAAACTGAGCTTCTTCTATTGAACTTGAACTAAATATCGTTCCATTATCATCTTGTATCTTATACATTTTGATTTTCCTTTGTATGTTTATTTTTTGATGTCCTATTCTTCATTGTTTTTTTTAGAACAAACCAATAGTTTTTCTTTTGCTTCTTGAATAAAACTATCCATCTCACATTGAAGAATCAGACTTCCCGCTTCTCTACATTTTTTCAACACATCTTCTCCAACTTTACCTATAGTATAAAAACCACTTGCTTTTACAGGGCTTTTTCCTTGCAATATATAATAAGCTAACTCTATTGTGTCGTTCATATCCATTCCACCACCTGTCAAAGCTATGAAGTGGCTATCTAATGGTTCCACATACATAACAGAACAATTTGGAGCAAGCTTGTATGCAAGCTCTATTCTGTCTTCACTTGGCTCAAAGGATAAAAGATCCCAATAATATAGAGGGCTTTCCAGTCCTCTAACTAGCTCGTCACAAGCAGTACTTTCTTTGAATGATTCTATCATCTCATCTTCATCCATCTCTGATGTATCCATATCTTTAGTCCAATATGAAAACTGTTCACTTTTTTTGAGAAGCTCGTTGTTATCCAAGAGCATTTGCTCTGTTAAATTTTCTATGTCTTCGTACAGTGTAAATCTTTCTTGGTCAATTTTAACTTCATATGCCATTTTATTTCCTTGTGTGAATTTTTGCAATCTTAAATCCGCTACACTGTAGCTCATCGCCTACTATTCCTATCTTAAACTGCTCAACTTTCTGCCCATCCTTGAGTAGTTCAGGGTCTATGTTTCGCTCGCATATAGTGCAAAGCGAAAGTTTTTGATCAGCATTTGCACAAGCACTTATTTGTTCCTGCATTTTTATTTCCTTCTGTTTTTTTTTCTTGATGCTTTTGTCATCTTTTTTTTCTTTTTGGCTTTTTTATCAGCAACCTTCTTTTTGTGGATTTCGTTTGGTGAAATCCACGATAAACCAAGTAGTGCACTTGTAGTTAATATATCCACTTTATTCATTTTTCTTCCAATCTTACAATAACCATATCTGCAAGCGTACACAAATCATCATTGTCTAGTATGCCATAATGTTTCAAATCTCTTATTTCAAGATCTGACTCAAGAAATTGCGTTACCGCCTGCTTCCATTGCCCGTTTATTACTGACTCAGAGATTACCTCTTCTTCTGATTTATTTTCTTCCATTTTCAAACTCCTTTATTTTTTTAAATATTTGCTCAGACAGCCCAAGCTGAACAGTCTCGTTGTATTCTGATACACCTAAAGATGGTATCGACAGGTTCCATTTTCCTCGTCTTCCAAAAATTCTTTTTAACGCTTGGATATAGCCAACACTACTTTCAGTGTCCCTTTCGAAATTATACATCTCTACTTGTATATTTTCTTTCTTGAGCCACCTATCAATCCATTCGTTTTGGCGACAAGCAACTAGTCTTTCAAAATCTTTGTTGGTTATTTCTGGTCCATACCACTGGGGATTCTCTTTCTGTAGCTGTGAAAAACTTTTTGCACCTGCGTAAAGTTTTTCGTTTGCACATTGAATACAAATATATTCTTCTTCTTCAAAAAAAGAATCTTTCTCTGTTTTTCCACATTTTATACATGCCATTTTCCCACATCCTCTTTCGACAGTGCAATCCGAACTTCTATACAATACCCATCTTTTATCCTTACATTGTATCCAGCTTTTTGAAGATATGGCTCTAGTTTTTTTTTAAGATATACTGTTCCTAAAATAAAGTCATTGTTAACTCTTCCAACTTCAAGATATTCCGTATATTTAAGTATATCATTTACAGTCTCTCCTAGCCCTTCCATGCATGACTTCAAAATACTTATTTTTTTATTAAGAATAGAGTCATTTTTTGGCATAATATTTGAACCATTCATTTCAAACATACCTCTTTCTATAAGATGTTTTGAACAATACAAACTATTTTTTCCAAAATGCTTTATTGCTACTTTTTCTAGAAATTTTTCACTCATATATTCTTCAATTTGTGAAACTATTTTTGAAATATCTTCTTTAAGTTTTTCCTTTTCAAACATTCTTTCAACTGCTTTTGCCTTTATTTCCTTAACTTCTTCTTCTAAACTCATTTTCTACCCCTCTACTATCTTATACAAATTTTTTTTGTTTGTATTTTTAAGCTCTTCTATAAATCTCTCTACAGCGTTGTCGAACAATAGAACAGCTTCGTCTTTACGCATCAAAGATGTCGCTATATAATGTGCTTGCAAGGTTGTGATACCTCTTAGTGCGCTATTCTCTTTTAGTATTTTTTTTATTTGGATATACACACCCAACGGATAGCTCTGGTCTAAGCAGCTTATGTTTCCGAACCTGTGTATAATCTCACCATCTTCTTTTATGCAGATCTTTTGTGCCATATTGCTCATCTTACCACCCTTGATGAATATCGTCAGTAGCAGGTGGAGTTTCATCATAAGTAGCATCCTCGTCAAAGGATAACTTTATGGGTTTCCATTTTCTTCCCCTTAACATAAAGTTTCGTGCCGGCACCTCAACGAACACACCTTTCTCAAGCATATCGTTTGGCGTTTCTCCACACAAACTGTCTAACTCAGAATCGTATCTACTAAAGCTTTCTATCCATTCAAAGAAAGGTTGTTTTCCTCTTGTGTATGCATAAAATTTACCCGTTTTTATATCACATAAGAACTTTCCGTGTTCAAGATCTATCCCAAGCTCTCGCAAAGGAATTCCCATTCTTTCTGCATCCTCACTTGTTATTCCATTCATCTTAGCAAGTTCCTCATATGCGTCACATTCCCCAAAAACACCATAGCCTCTGTAGCAGTCTTCTTGTATGTGCGTTCCATCTGGAAGCAACAAGTATACAGATTCTTGTACCTCTATTTTAATTTGTTTTTTTTCATCACCTGTTATCCAGCTAAAATATCCCATCTTATTTCCTTTTTTTGTTCATTTTTCTAAACTTATCTCTTGTGCTTTTACAACTAGTTATGGCTTGTCTACATCATATAAAAATGTAAAGTTTTGTATAATTACTCTTAATGACACTATTCCTTTCTTTTTAATGTTCGTATTATCTCTAGTGGAGCAACATATTTAAAAACTCCTGAGATATTTTCAGAAACATATCCTGTAGATAGATCTTCTTTGAAAAGATTAATAACTAAAGAGCCACTGTTTAATTCTTCTTCGTAATCCCAAAACACGCACCATTCACCTTCTTTAGGTTCCCATAGTTTTAATTCTGAACCATAATATTCATAATGGAATCCTCTCTTGTCTGTCATTTCAGAACCATATAAATTAGGTCCTACAATATTGTCTATCTTAAAAATAACATCATCTATAATAACCTAGTCATCTTTTACCAATTCCTCTTTATCCATTTTATATCCTTTTCAAATCTTCGGCATATTTTTTTGATTCTGCAACAGCATCAATTCTTCGCTTGTGTTCTTCTGTTACAGCAAATGTTGAATCCAAAAAATCATCGTAAATAAACCCTGCCCATTTTCCGTTGCATTTTCTTTCTACTATTAATGTCCATGTTTTCTCCATCAATCCATCTTTGCTGTATTTTTCGTGGTCTACAACAGAATATTTATTTTCAGCTAATACAGCTAAACAAGTCTTTATTTTTCTGTATAATTCTCCAAACATTATAGATACCTCTCTAGTGGCTCGTAACCAGACGAGACCACTTGTTCCTTCCCGTCGTAAGTTTTAATACCACAAAAAAATATTGAGTTACAGTCTACAAATTCTATCCCTAAATGTTCTACGGCTTTTGGGTTGCTTCTCTTCACTTCCTTATACGCCTCAATAAGCCCTTTATTAGCTCTGTCTTTAGAAAAAATCTCAAAACTTTCATATTTGTCATATTCGATTCCAAGTTTTTTACACATTTCTTTTGGCACCCTAAATGCACCATAGCTAATACTGACTAGTATAGGTATTTTTTTGCCCTCCAGCTCTCTGTTAAGGTCTAACATCTGTTGCACTTTTTCGTACACAGAACAGTCCTCATCTACTTTAAATGCTTGTTTTTTTGTTGTGTCTTTTATTGTCTTGTCCATTGTTAACATATCTTCTCCCTTTTATAATCCGACCAGCTATGACTTTCTACACCTTTTTTTAAATTTACAAGTTCTTCACAAATACTTTCAAGTTTTTTAACCTCAGACTGCTCTTTTTCAAATGACTCTGCAAGAGTGTGTACAGCTTTAATTAAATCTTGCATTTCTTTGTTTCTTCTCATAAAAATACCATATGATTCAGGTTTATTCAGATTGTGTCCATCTTCTTTTGCATACTGCTCATATGCTTTTTCTGTAAGAAAGAAATTAGCATTGTATTTGCAAGCAATTTTCTCTCTGTCTACTTCCAATATCATTCCATCTATTTTATCGACAACAGTGCTGTGCTTCAGAGTATAGAAATCTCCAAAATCTTCTATAGTATGGATGAGTTTTTTATCTTCTAGAGATATTTCTCCATTATAGTCATAATATTCTTTCAGGTCTACAATAAATTCATCCCATTCAAAATACTCCTCCTCATTCCAATATAGCATCAGCTCACTCCCATATCCATCTGGACGGAGAATTGTCTCCTCTTGAAGTAAAATAAGCCCATACGCATTTTTGTTTGTGCTTCTACTATCTTGGCTTTTCATTTCTTTTGATAAAGACATCACAAATTCTCTTGCTTCTTTAAGTTCCATAACTACTCCTTTCTTTTACTTTCGACATACTCAATAGCGTCATCTACCCCACTATTCTCAGAAACAATATCTCCTTGAATAGAAGAGTCGTCAAGAAGAATATCTTTATCGTACTTGAACATTTTCTCGGCTTTTTCCATCGCTTCTTGCTCACTAGAAGACACCACTTCGTATCGAACACTTGTCAACATCGTGGCAAATACTTCAAATTTTTTATCCATAATTTTTCCTTATCTTATTACTTTTTTTTAAAACACCGATAGCTATAGCACTTAGAGCCATTGCTGCCTTTCTGACTTGGTTGCTTTTATGCTTCCCGTTACATGCCCATTGCACAAAATGCTCGCAGTTGTTTGTTACCGCATTATACTTATCCTCTCCAAGTCTTAAAGTTGCCCTTTTTACAGTTTCATTTTTTGAAAACTTTGAAGCAACTTTTATTTTTTCAGCAGTTCGCCCGTCTTCAAAATCTACTAGGGAGGTTTTTTCTATTTTTCCGTTTCCTACTAACCCAGAATAATGAATTACACTATTGTTACCAGCATAGATCCCATAATGTGTAAATAAGGTATACTTTACTCTTAAAATATCGCCTTTTTTAAAACTATCTGTTTTCATTTGCTATTCTCCTTTCTAATTTGATTTTACACAACTTCTATTATTTCTAGAAAACCAAAGCGATATTCTATATCATGCCAATGTTGTTCTCTCAATAATTCAATTCCGACTTCAGTAAATCTTGTTGCAAGGTTTACTGATCTACATGTTTCTAATTTCATTTTTTGCAAATTTATGAAATCTCCGTCAAATGTTCTCACTATGTAAAACCTATCCATTACTTTCCCCTTTTATTATAAGTTCAAGATACTTTTTAGGTGTTGCTTTTTTTATAGCAATTGCAACTTCTCTCATTAAAAAATATGCAGCTCCAGAATCTCTCAATTCTAAAAAGTTTTTTAGCGATCTGAGATTTATTGTCCACACTACATCAACTGCCCAATTATCCGTTACAATCCATTTTAAATTATCTCCAGCATTCCTTTTTGCCTTTGACATTAATAATCCATCGTATATCAATTCTGGCGTCTTTCTCTCAAGAACGCCATTTGTAAAAGCATCCTTAGATATAACCATCTTTACGAACATGGTTGTTCCAAGATGAACTCTTTGCCAATCAAGCTTTTCAAACAGATTTCGAATCTCTATATCTTCAGCATACCCTTTAACAACAAATACATTTAGCTCTTTTATTTTTTCTATAAACCATATCAATGAATCTTGCCTCTGAGTATTGTTAGAAAATGATGCTATGTATGCGTAGATAACCAAGCTCATTGTGTATCTAGTTGACTGCACGGTTGGTGAAGCTATCCTGTGTCGTGAAAATTCCTGCAGACATCCTCGACTCATTCCTTTTATTATATATTGTAAAATACAGTGCTCTAACACAGAATGATGAAAATATGTCCACGCTAAATTATCAAGCAGGTTTGAGTGCTCAATATCTTTTATTTTATCTATTGATGTCTCTGCATATTCTGAGTTAAATATCTCACTATTCAGTACAAGATCTAAATTTTGTATGGCATCATTTTCACTTTTATCAAAACTACTGTACGCCGTTCTTGCTCCAAATTCCGCAACACCTAGCCCTGTGTCATTCAAGAGATACGCTTTTGGCTTCGTGTATTTCACCCCTCCTTTAACTAACATTTGAAGTCTCCATTACATCGTATGCACTTTCAACATTAAACATTAGTTCTAGCATGACTTTGTCTTTTTCAACAGGAATTTTAACTACAGTAAAACCACCTGTTGACAGTATCATACTCTCGCTTTCTAAACTCTCTCGCACCAACATCTCTGCTTGTTCGTGTAGCTCTTCCACAGTAGGAACATTGCCACTTTTCCATTTCCAATCTAAAAACACCATTGTCTTATGAACCTTTTCAAAGTTAAACACATCTAGAACCTCAGATACTACTTTCTCTTTGTCTTCTTTGTTTTTTTCAGTAGATTCCTCTTTTTTCATATACTCATTTAAACTTTGCTCTACTTGTTTTGCATTACACGACATCCAATTACAATCAGACTCGTGTAACTCACTCTCTTCAGAAAAAACAACATCTTCTATATCTTCTTTTTCTGGGTCATAAACTGCATCTACAAAACTCACTTCTCCTGTGCTACAATCTAACACAATTACTGTTTCTTCTAGCATCTATTTTCCTTTTTTATTTATCTTTTGGCCAAAAATCAAATGAATCACTCAATAACCAATCTTTTATATGTTCACCTGTATCAAATTCATCTTCTTCAGCAACAATATCTAACATAACAGCATTTTGCCCTTCTATATAACTAGTTATTACTGCATCCCTACCTCTCCATTTTACTTTTAATCCAACTATTTTTTTCTCGTAATTTATTTCAAAGTATGACCATGGATATCTCGGATCGTCAAGCTTATGAATTATAGCCTGAGCTTCTATCAGAGAATATGCCATGTCTCTCCCACCTACAGTGTCAAACAATACTCCATTTCTATAAATTTGAGCAGTTGCTGATGTCCGAAAACCATGTTTCCCCCGATAAACAGCATTGAAGCATTTAACTCCCCATACAGACCAGTCGTTTGCATCAAACTCCCTAAGATTCTCCATAGTAGGCTCTTCATCTCTTGGACATATATATACCTTAGAATTATCACCTATATGTAGCATGTATGCCTGATATTTCACATAATAATCCTGAAAAATTACTTCTGAATCATACTGTTTATATGGCATTCTTTCTGAGCCGACCTCAGTGATATTAACTTCTAAATAACTATTGCTCTGAAGTTGCACATCCCAGTTTAATTTTGACATTTTCGGAATGTCTGTTTCTTTAAGTTTATAGTACATAATCTTCTCCCGAATCTTCATTTTTTTCAAACACATAAATTTCATTCCACTCATGACCACAATCATTACAAACTATTGGCTGCCATGCTTCTTCGCCTGATCTTTCAAAGTAACTTCCACTAATATCATTACTATGACAATTAGGGCATTTATCCCTAGGTACTTCTAAGCCATAGCTACACATCTCCAACTCATGTTCTGGATGAAAATCCTCCATTATAAGCCTCGCAGACCAATAAAAAGCTTGTAATTCAATAGATGGCTTCTCTTTTTCCAAAAGATATTTTATGAATTTTTTAGCATCATCTACTGTTTCTATATAGAGTTTATCATCTTTTTTTCTAAAAGTATTCTCATCTTGACAAAACAATATCCACTCTTTTAAAATATCCTGCTTAACTCTCTCCGTTAAAAACATTGGTTTCATTCTCACTCCTTCTTCTTGGCGCTTATCGCCCTAAATATTTTCTACTGTCTATCAGATTTTCTATCGGTGACATTCTCATAAGAGTATCTGCTTTTGCAAACAAAGACTCTGATGGTCCTTTTTCTCTAAACTCCTTTTCTATTTTTGACAATCCATATAGATAATTTGACAATTTTACTTTAACTACTTTCCCCGCTGTTTACTAACGACAATCGTACACTTCGCTTTACTTTTGAGGTGCTTTTGCACCCACTGTGTAATTGATTGATTAATCAGATCTTCCTCAGGAACACTTAGTTTTATAATCTCTCCGTCACGGTAGGTTGCTTTTTTGCCATCAAATGACACTATATCCTCTGAAGAAAGTTCTTTTTTTGCTTTTTCAGATACTAAACTCAATAATGTCTCCCCAACTAATCTAGTAGGATCAATTGTTGCTGTTTTTTCTTTACCTTTAGTTACTAATACTTCTATCATTTTTTTTCCTTTTTATTTGTTTTTTATAGCCAATACTTCTTTTTTATCTCGTAACCTTTTTATATATTTCCTTATGCTTTTAACATACTCACTGTTTATATCACAAGCAAATCCTTGATTATAACTTGCAACCATATGGCTCCACACTCTGTTTACTTTTCTAGATTTCCAATAATTTTGCCAATACTTTAGTTCAAGAATTGCTGCAGCTATTGAGAAGCTTTTATCTGAAATAAGTCTTTCGCACAACCTACTTCTATTCCATAGAGTGTCTTTCATTTTCGTCCTTTTTATCAGGAACCTAGGCATCACATGCATTATTCCACAAGAAGGATCACTTAGGTTTATTGGGTATTTTCCAAGCTTAGATTCTTGCCAAGCAATCGCAACCAGCGTATAGCCTAGATCAAAAGGCTTCCCTTTTTCGTACACGAATCTCGCTACATCTTTTTGCTCTTTAGATAAAGCATACATGTTGACAACTATAAGTAACAACCCTACCAATATATTCTTCATATATTCTCCTATTTTGTTGGTATTTTTTATTTTAAAATTAACCATGCTTTTTTAGGCTCAATATTACCGCCAACCTCTTCAGTTTTTATTTTCTTCCCTTTCAAGTTTCAACTCATCCAAGACTTTACAACATCTCTCATAAGATTTTTGAGCTTCTTTGAACAATCGTTGTTTTTCCTCCATATTAGCCAAAGTCAAAGTCTTTTGAATCATATAATATTCAGTTCTTGCTTCGTTTCTAGTTCTATAATAGATACCTTCTACAAAGTCTTGTAACCCTAAGTCGTACTCGTAATCATCAGCAAGTCCAATAAATCTTATTACACCTTTGCGATCTATGGACAGTTCGACTTCTATTCTTCCACTTGCACCAACCTCGTGTACTGATTTCGCTATGTAAATAATTCTATCTTCGAACTCTATTTTGCTTATCACTTTGTGCTCTATAATATCCAACGATAGTGGATGCCAGAGTGTGTCATTTATTTTTAATTCCATCTTTATTTCCTTTTTTAATAGTTATGTTTTTTTACAGCTCATCCCAATTATTCATTTGAAGTAGATACTTCTGTGATATATATTGTTTTTTTTCCATGAGGAATTTTTAGATAATAAATATCCAAATATCCATAATCTTGAAACAGACTTCCAATAAAAGCATAATCACAGACTAGGCCGCTTTCATCTACATCACTTAGTAAAACATCCATTTTAAATTCATCAGATAGATAATCTTTGAGTTGTTGTCTGTTTTCCCATCGAGTACCTACTATTTTTTCTATCTCTTTAGAAATAAAACCTAGTTTTTCCTCTTGTGCGAATTTTTCAAGCTCTTCTGAAACAGATTCTAAAGAACAGTATCTTCCTGTTCTTGTATTTTCTATCTCTTCTTCACTTTCAATATCTTCCAGATACCCTTCGTACATTTCTGCCATATAGAATGGATCTCCTTTTTTTATCTCATCATTATTTTCACCATATAATTCTGATGTCTCAATGATTACTGCTCTTAAATTTAACCCCTCAAGAATTTTATTTGCTTCTTTTGCAAAATCATCAGGAGTCAGAGAAAGTGCTTTTTTCATACATGTTTCACATATATATTGAGGATCGTCGCTTTGGCACACATGCTTGATTAAATCAATTTGTGCATCTTCGCATTCCTCTAGTGGTCGGTTATAGTGTTCTGTATGCTCATTTGTTTCATAACATTCATCACACATACCAGCACCACATCCATCACAAAGAAAGTGTTTTGATTCATTTTTTCCACAATATATGCATTGGTTTTCCAACTCTTCATCTTCTACATAAACAACCATTTTTACATTTTCAGCATTCACTTCTTTTCCATTTACCCAAAATCTTACTGAGCTATAGTCATTGATCGCTTCTGCCTCAGTTGCAATCACTTCTAGTTGTTTTCCATTGAATATATTTTCCGTCATAATCTGTCCTTTTTTTAAATAAAAGATACACCTATCCCTACAGGGATTTAACATAGTGTGTCTTCCCATATAGTTTTTTTTGATCGGCTTTTGCCATAGGACATCATTTATTTTTAATTCCATCTTTGTTTCCTTTTTTAGTAGCTATATTTTTTATAGCTCGTCCAATTCGGGATTTTTTTTACAAACTTCCTGATTTGTTTTCACATCTACACCTCTATAAATATATTATCCACCTCGATTTCTGAAAAACCCTCTTCTTTATAGAACTTATACTCTTCTTCAATTACACACACAATAATATCTTCATCTTCTAAAAATACTTCAGAACGACAATCTTGACTTATGCATGTTTCATTTTCATACCAGTTCAGCCTATTGCACTTTTTACAAACTTTCAAATCACTCGGTTTTTGTATACAACCCTGTAAATCCATCTCTTTCATGCCGTTTCCTTGTCTTCGCATTTTTCATACACAGTTTCACCATTACTGAACCGTGCAGCAACTCTGTATGCATCTGTGAACATTCCAAAAACATTCTCCACAGTTGTTCTTAATTCTTCTTCTTTTTCTCTAAGTTTTGTCTCTGCTTCTTCGATAATATTTACAATATCCTCTTTTGTTTTTCCTTCAGGTATCTCAATATCTCCGTACTTTAAACAACCAATCAATTCTTGGATAGTATTTTTTGTATCATCTGAATATTGTCCAAACTCATCTCTAAACTTCACAATATAGTCAAGATTAGCTCCTTCATAATAACCACTGATGCAAAGCACTTCGATTATAACTTCCACCTCGATATTTACTTCTTCAATGTTTATACTTGTGGATATTTCACCCAAACTATGGCCTGGATAGCTTCGCAAAAAATCATAACCATGATGTACAGAATCTGAAATATTCATTGTATTTTTTTTGCTAACAATATCTTTGAGTTCATACCATACATTATCACACATGTCTTCTATAATAAACTCATCGTTTACAGGCTCTCCATTCTCATCTTCGTAAGATGTGTCTATTGCGTACACACATCTTGCATCTTCTGTACAAAAATTACTTGTTCCCATTTTTTATCCTTTTTTTAACTTTTATCACTTTATTCTTCTCGCGTCAAACAGCACTTTTTGTATTTTCTACCTGATCCACAAGGGCATTTATCATTTCTTCCTACTTTTGGGTCTTTTCTAATAAAAGGTTCACAAGCTCCAGTGAACATTCCCTTGAAGGCTTCTTCCATAGAATTCCTTATCTGATATGTCTTTGTATCAAACACATAATCTTCAAGTAACTTCATATTAAAGTTGTCTGGATCTTTACTGTAAATTCTCCATAGCGGATGAAAAGTAAAGATGTTATGTTCGTCTCCTTTTAACTGTCTTCCCATTTCAATTTCCACTTCTGTAGCTTTCTCTTTCGAAAATTCACCATGCCATTCACCTGTATTACACTCTGAACACAAAAATCTTCGTTCGCTTCGCACTCCTGTTTTATCATACTCTTCATCAAAGCCATACATATCCATCTTGCTTAAATTCGGAAAGTCTTCAAATTTATCCAACCCTATTGTGCAACAATTTGTATTGTCTACACATTGACATTCACTACATATAAATAAACTCATTTTTAATCCCCGTATGCGACTTCGATATATATATTTTCGTCCTCTTTAGCACCTGTCCCCCATGGTTTTTGACATAATACATAGTCAAGTCTGTTTACATAATGCACCCCATTCAATAGAACAAGTTTCCCGTTGTCGCCATCCACTCTAGTCCAAATATGCTGATAGAGTTTTGTATCCCCATTTTGATATGGCTCAATCAACTCTTTCGCCATCGCTTCCATGTCGTCCCATTCGGAAGTGTCGTAAAACAATTCTTGTCCTGTTTCTTCTTCAAGGTCTTCATCAAACTCCATTAATGGGCTAAACTCTTCTACCCACTCATCTAAATCTTCATAATAATCTTTCATTTTCTTCTCTCTTTCATAGTTTGCTTTCTTCAATCAAAAATATACCAATCTGTGTACATTCCGTCTTTATCCTCTTCATATACCTCTTTTAGGTAGTGCATGTCCCAACTGTCGAAATTCTCAACTTCCTCAATTTCAGCTTCTTCCCATTCCTCTAAAAAATCAGCCAATGTTTTACGATACAGTACACATCTTCTTTCTAAAGGATCTTGTGAGACTAAATCTGCTCTCTCCACTATCGCTATCGCTTTGTGAAAAACACTCATGTTTAAATACTTTACATCTACTTGCAATTTTTCTCCTTTGTTTTTCGGAACTCTTCTCTGATTTTGTTAAATCCTTCCTCGTCATCGCTGTAAGCAATATACTCATTTGTATTCAATGAACTATAAATCTCCTCGTCTGGAAGACTAAATAAATATTCTAGGTCTTCTTTCATTAACCATCTGTCTCCTTCTGATTGCGTTTCGCTTATCCATTGAATCAAGTCGTCCACTACTTCTTCAGTTTCTCTAAGTTGGTATCCAACTTCTTCTTCTATTTCGTAATCTTCCATTAAAATTCCTTTATGTTTTTTTTAAACCAAATTGGAACAGGGGCAATATCAAATCTAAAAATTGTTTTTTTTGAGCATTTACTACACTTGTAAATATAATATCCCTCTTTATCGACAGCAAATTCGTCCTCGTTGATGATACTCTTACAATTATGGCAATATATTATAAAACCATATCTTTTCATTAATTTATCTTTTTTATCCTTTTTGCATTTGGCTAAATACGCAAAAACTTTCTCTTTAATTACTCTTGCTATCTTCACCCTTAGCTCCTTCTACTATAGCAAACATACTCAAATCCTCGCTAAGTCTTTCAGCAACATCAAAAATGGCTAATCTTTTTGTCTTAAAATACTCTGTAAACTCATTTGAGCTGTCGTCTCTACGAATTACCCCACAGAATCCTTCGTCTTCATCATATTCTATCTCTATACTGCACTGATTTCCTCTTTCTAGCTCATGAACCATATCGTCCTCTTTGCCAACAGAAAGCTTTATTTTGTGTAGACTATACGATACACCAAATTGATATATATTATCTAAAACAAACACTACTCCTTCAGGCATTCCTTCTCCAAAATACAACTTATCGCCAAACTTTGCTTTCGCTTCGCTAATCATATCTTCTGGACATCTACACCTCTCAAACATTAAACAATCCCCCGTATCAACATTTTCAATGTCAACATCTGGTGATTCATATAATTTGCTTATTGTTCTAGTATCTAAAAGGTTTAAAGACCCTATGTACTCACTTAAATTTTCTAATTCATACTCAGTTACACATCCGCAGTTTTTTCCCAATATCCCATAGTCAACAATCTTATAATTATACTCTAGACCACTAGTACAAAAATCGTACGCACCACATACAGAACAACTAAACACTTCATCTTGGTAGTACATATCGTCGTACCCATGTTTTGTCGCCCATTCGCTTAAATCAACCCCAATAAGGCCCCATTCGCTTTCAGTAGTAGTACTCTCAATAACAATAATTGTATCTCCATTCAGCATTGTTGCCGAGTCCACTATCCCAAGACATTGATTATTTACTATGTCGTAAAACATATCCTCTGTTAGCTCATCTATAACTTCTGGAAGAAAATCTGGGTGCTCATATTCAACAATAGCAGTTAAACAATTCATATCATCTACCTCATTCGTAGCTACAATTAACATGTTGTCTCTTTTTTCTGAAACAATACTTTTTACCTGCCCCTGTCCGGTCCCAATATTTTCCTGTTTTGCAAAAGCTGATGCTTTGTCCAAGTCAATGCAATCTTTAACCCCAAAATTATCTACAATGCGATAATCTGAAATATCTCTCCCACAATTAAACACTTTCTCTAAAGAAACATATCTATATTTTTTCATACTTTTTTCCTTTTTGTATATTTTTCTCAAGTTGCCTAAAACTACATAGTCAATTTTTTATACTTTTTCTTTACGCAAATTCAACAATACAAAATTTACAAGCGCTAATTAATAATCTATAGCTATCAAAGATTATTTTTACAAAAAACTCTTCAATAGCTATTTTCTCCATTAATTCAGGGCTTATTCTATTTTCTTTTTTTTATTTTTTTCATTTCTTCAAGCTGATTTATCCTTAAAGCTTCTTTTGCCCGAGCTAGTAGTAATTCTAGCTCCCTTACAGTATCTGTACCCACATTAGCGTTTGATGTCTTAGTAAACTGTATATTGTAGATTCTTTCAAGTTCTTTATATATAAATTCCACAAACCAATTGTCTTCACGAAGCATGTCGTTTAATTCCTGAGAAAGAGCTTGAACTTTTTTTCTTGATACAACATTATTTATCTGTGTTATATTAACTTGCGAATTACCATGAAGATAGATAAAGTCAACTCTAAGATTGTTCCCAATAAAATGAACTTCCCTATCTTTTTCATATTTAAAAAGCTTAATATCCACAATATCATCTACCCAATCCCCGTGCAAATCGTTTGCTTCTAGCAAATCTTTTATTCTATATTTATAATAGTCTTTCCAACAATTAAATATCTCAGGAGCTATATATGCTTTCATCTTGGTTGTATCACAATCGTCTTCTATACTATACTCTACCGTTTCTTCCACTTCTGTTGTAACTGTATTTATTCCATCCCAATCACAATCAAATTCAACAAAAGGGTTTTCTCCTTCTTCTATAACAGATTCTACCTCAGAATATGCATCTTCAACAGACTCTGCTTCGACTCTAGCAAGACACGCATTCCAACACACCTCTTTTGCCTCAAACGGCACCAAATATTTTTTCATTGTTGATCTCCTTTTGCTTTTTCATAGGCTTCTTTTGTTTCTGTATAAGCTTCACACACTTTCAAGAGTAAATCTTCCTCAAAATTATCAGATTCAGACACTTCTTTTGCACACTTTGTTAGTACAACATTATCTTCTACCTTTTTCCCGTTCAGCAACCATTCTTTGATATATGTACCATCCTTATATCCGTTTTGCTGTCTAAATACATTAAGTAAGTACTTTGTTGAATATTTTTGGAACAATGTTTTTTCAGTAAAACCAACCATTGAACAGAGCTGTAACGCATCTAACAACAGAATTGATGCGCTCTCCTTAAAACTATCTTTGATAACAACTTCTATATGTTTTTGCAAGTCATTAACTCCTACATATTTTTCTCCACTTAACAGCTCTTCGAGACCAACAGAGTTTAAAGAAGAATCCTCCATTATAAATACTGATAAAGCAAAATGTAGAATATCTATCGCTTCAATCTTTAAATTTTCTTCATCAACCTCACCTTTTTTCCACCATTTCCAATCAGTGCTGTCAATCGCTTCTGCACATTCCTGCCTAATAGCCCTTCTAAAATTCAGCCCTTTTGTTTTCCACTTCGGAATTGTGATCGTATTTAACCTGTCCTGTTTTAACAATAAATCAATAATTAGATTCATTACTCGTCCTCTTCAAATTCAGTAAAAGGCTTAAAGCTTTCTTTTGAAATATCAGCAACGCCCTTATACCCTTTGATCTCTGTTACACCCGTTGCATCAAATTCTCTATCAAATGCTTTGTACTCTAAATTATCTATCCCATTCTCAGCAATGTACTCTCTCATAATATGTTCTGCTTCGGCCTGAGAATTTGCTTCAACGATACTTTTTCCTGATACACTTAAATAAAACCCTACTTCAAAATTTTTCATACTCTTTTCCTTTTTATATGTTGTTTTTTACCCATTCATAAAACTTTTCTTCTTCGAAACCATAGCGTTCTGCAATAGCATCAAAACTACCTTTTAAATCCTCTAACTCCATGAGCATTTCATCCTCAACTGTTTTATGAAAAGATTCATATGCTCTTTCATTGTTGTCCTGCTCTTTCTCATATTTTGCAAGAGCTGCAAGATTTCCATCACCTTCTGTCATCAAAATTCTCTCCAATTTTCATTAAACTTTTGCCCTGTATGGTACTTCACTACTAACTCTTTAAACTCTTTTGAATACTCATCTTCAAAGTCAGTTCGACAAGCATGAATATTTCTCGAGGGACAATCCCATAAACTGTAGTCGTGAAAAACAACTATATTTTCATTCTTATATTCACTAGCCTTCTCTATAATCTCTTCTTCTAAAAGTTCTGACGCTTTAGTGTCCCCAGTTATTGCGAGAAATTTACCTTCTTTTTCTATGATGATTCCATTGTTCTTAGAACACGGATGCCATGTCTGGTAAAGAATTCTTATTTTTGTTTTTTCTGTAATCTTTCTATAAGAAGAATTTTGCAAACTTATAAGCTCTTCCGCAAAAGCCATACAACTCTCCCGTCCTCCTTTGAAAGCTCTGTCTGGAAGCATCTGTTTTATCTGATCATTTGTTTCCATGTTACCTGTATATACAATCATTTTCACATTGTTTTTAAAAAAATTTATGAATATAAGTGTCTCAAGCCCTCCAAGATGATCCATGTGTGTATGGGAAATAAACACATGTTTAATCTGATCAATCCTAAAATGCTCATCATTCTCCTCAAGATCTAATAATTTCTCAGGTACATTAAAGCCACAATCCACCAACAAATACTCATTTTCCCCTACTTCCACAAGGAAGCTGCTGTTTGTTTTTCTCACATCAAGCCCCCCACCATTTCCTAGTTGTATATACCTCATTTGCTCTCCTTTTTTTATGTGGTCTTAATTTCTATAACTTCAAATTGAAATTTATTTTCATCACAAGATATACAAAAATAAGGATAATTTGATTTATTTTCTCTCAACACTTTGTTGCCACATTTGTTACAAATACATTCTGTTAATAATGGCCCTGTATATTCTATAGCTTCATCATTTGAGAAATACTCTGTCCATGCCTCTAAAGTAGCATCCTCAAATTCACTCGGAAGAACTCTCCATTTTAAAGAATCATCACTCAATAAAAGGCCAAGCACCTCTAAGTCTTCTACTTTCTCACCTGATGAAACATCCACTATGAGACTTTTGCCACTCCCATCCTCTTTCATTTTAAATGCCTCTGCATAGAAGTGTTGAGGAAGCATTATCAGTTCACCACGCACCAAGGCTTCTACTACTTCTGCAGCACCGTTCTTTACATACTTGTACATTTTAGTCTCCTTCTAAGTACAGATCGCTTCTGTAAGAGACTTCAGAACTACTAATCATTATGTGTGTTTCTCTTTCATTGTCCATCTCTACAAAAACATTTCCTCCATCTTTATATGCCTTTATATTATTCTCTTCAAACCACTTGAGGGCATTTTCTACTTCCTGCTCTTCTCTCGTCAACTCTTCTACTCTAGAAAGGTATTCAACTCCGTCTAAATGTTTATCATCCCCATATATAGCCATTTTCTATATCCTCCTCTGTTTCTAATGCTTTTGGCAACTTTCCAAAAAAAGGCTCAAGGCTTTCCATATTTGCACAGACCTCTACACCCATAGCTACTGGCTCTCCAATATACAGTTCACCTGCTTTTTTCTTGTGTCGTGCCAATGTTCCTCCATACCAAGCAAGCTCACCTTCTTTTGGCTCCCAGAATTCAAAATCTGTATCATCTCCAGTCAATTTAGTATTCCCTCCTGGTCTTTGTTCGATCCATTTTTTTTCTGCTCTAAACGGGGACTTTCGCTTCGTACATCCAGCCTTAGTGTTGATTATCCAATCGCCCTCTTTAACACTATCAAGATTAAAAATAGTTTCAGGAAGATACTTCCAACCATCTTCTATCTCAAAAGCTCTTTCTTTGCAAGTTACAATATTTCTATCTACCGAAACTTCTTGATATATTTTAATAATATTCTTCCCATCAACAAGTGCTTTTCTTGCATTTTCATTGTAGTCGCCTTGCACATATATGTCATCTTCAAGCCAATCAGGCTCATCCACTCTTCTCCAACTTTTATCACGCTTACCTTTCGCCCACAAATGTGAATCACACGGTTGGTCAGACCACCATTTCATGATATTTATATGTTTTCTAATTGCTTTTTTACTAAGCATGTCTCATCCTTTTTTATTTAATCTTTTACTCACATCTAAAACTATCTCTTGTCTTTTTTTGACAAAACTTAACAATATACTTATAGTAAGTGCTACAATTACAAAAGTTACGAATATCTAAAATTTTCCTACGATAGACTCTTTTGTTTTACAAAACATTTCCCAACCCTCCTTTATGGATTGTTTATTTTCGACTTTACTACTTTTGCTTTTTTATGTTTTGTAAATTTTGCTAAGAACTTCTTTTCCATCGCCCTTCCAATATGGCTCAATCCATTTTGGTTTGTTTATGTCTTCTGAAGCATAAAACTGATTTCGCCAATGCCCTCTCACCATCCATGTCTTATCGCTTTTTTGGTTTTTCTTTCCTGTCGGAGGCAAACCTTTCTTTGCTATTTGCCTAACATTTACAACTCTGATATTGTGTTTCGGGACATTGCTCTTTTTGCTATGCTTTCCTTTTGCTATTTTTTCTCGCACTTCCTCTGTGTTTCTTTTCAATGTTATAAACATCATTACAGACAAAAAGTTAAATATGATTTCCTCTTCTACTTTTTTTAAACGGTCCTTTGAAGCAAAATATGTATTCCTTTTCATTATGCTTTCTTCTACTGTTTTTTCCTTAAACTCTATATCTATACAGTTAAAAAAAGGCATTTCCTCATCATTCTCTATTTTGTTCATCACCTCTTCTTCTGTATACCCATCTCTTATCATATTATCCATTTCTTTGCTATGCATAAAAACAAGAAGTATTCTATCTTCCTTTGTTACAAAATGATAGACCATATCGTTCAATTCAATAGCTCCACTAGTAAATGGAAATTTTAAAAAAGCTGGGCTCATTTTCTTTATAGTGTTTTGAGAAACAGCTGAGTTCCAATCGTCTGATGCAGCATCTATAAAAACATGTCCTTCGCTAATCATTAGAGCAAGCGCTGTTAACTTTACCCGTAAAAGACTTTCTGATGCACTCTTCATCCTCTTAGACAGCACTGTCATATCTCCAACTCCTTGAAGAGCCATATTGCAAGCCGTATCAAGACTACATTTATTGTTTGCAAGTAGCGTCGCAGCCTTTTGTACTGGAAGCATCTCGTATTTATATATTGGGTGTCTCATCTTTACCTCTTTTTTTCTTATCAAACAAGGCACAAAAGTGCCTTATATATTCATTGGCTCCATGAAAACATGTGCCAGATCTTCATTGTCAAGATATGGCTCGCTACCATAATACTCTTCTAAAATTTCTATATCATACTGACCATCATCACCAACAAATTCTTCGAGCCCATCTTCATTGTACCAGCTCTTAGCCTCTTTTATAAACAGTTTTTCCGCTTGTTCTTTTGTTAGAAATTGATATAGCTTTTCTAACTCAGTCATATGGATAACCACTACTTGATACAAGTCCATTTCATGTACTACTCTTCTTACATCTTCTATTGTTGTCATTTTTAACCCCTTTTTTCGTAGACTTCTATAATTTCATTGTTTTGAGCATAGAAAAAATCTATTAACCAATCTATCTCTCCATCAACAATCTCTTCTCCTTCTTTGTCAAGAAACAATTCATCTTTCTCTGTAATATCTGTTATTTCAAAGTCAAGGTCTTTATTTATAATTAAAAAACGCTCTGTAAAACCTTGTGAAAAGGTCAAATATTCACATCTAGTAATGTAGTTATCATACTCTAACTCATCTCTGTTCATAGAAATATCAAATTTTTCCTTACCAAAGAATTTTTCAAGTTGGCTTATAATAACAATAGCGTTTTTATCTCCTTCGGAACTTTTTTTCTGTAACAATAAAAGAAACTCTTTTTTTACTTTATTTTGTCCTAACTCAACAAGCTTCTCTTTTATATCTCTAAGTTCTTGTTTTTTTTTAGCATACTGTTCTAGCACTATAAAATAACTCTCTTCATTTAGGATATTTTGACTGTGTCCATTTGTGCAATTTTTTTCTATCAATGGATGTGTTTTCATTTCTTTTATTTCTCCTCTATTTTTTCTATCATTTTTAAACATTTCTTGAAGGCATCATTAAAATTATCATCCGATACCAGACATATGGTTTTTTTATTGATTTCTCTAATAACTTCAATCTCTTTTTTCTTATAGAGACTTGTATATTTCACTTTAAACCAACTTTTTGTAGAAAGTCCACTTTCTAAATGCTCTTTAGCCCAACCTTTAGTTACAAAAACATCCATTACAAATTCTTCAAATTCTAAAATTGTCATGCTAATCCTTTTTTATTTTCTTCTCGCATTTCCAAACATTTTTTTTAGTTTTTAAATTTTTTACCACTGTGACGATTGGATCTGGAAGAATTTTTGTTTCATTATTCATTTCCCAAATTTTAATATCTCTTTTACAATCATCACATAGCCCCTTTTTTTTCAAAGGGGATGTACAATATTCCATTTTTACTCCTTCTTTATGGTTACCTAATATTAAAAAGGGATTTCGTCCTCATCAACATCTATAACAGGGATATTTTCTACAACTGGATCTTGCTGTTGTGGAGCTTGCTGTTGTGGAGCTTGCTGTTGTGGATCTTGCTGTTGTGGAGCTTGCTGTTGTGGAGCTTGCTGTTGTGGAGCTTGCTGTTGTGGAGCTTGCTGTTGCATATTCTGCTTATATTGCTCTTCAGTTATTGGATTACCATTTGCATCTACATATTGCGTTGGTGGAGGTTGGTATGCTTGTGGTTGCTGCTGATAGTTGCCTTGTTGCTGATAGTTGCCTTGTTGCTGATAGTTGCCTTGTTGCTGATAGTTGCCTTGTTGCTGATATCCTCCTTGTTGTTGATATCCTCCTTGTTGCTGTCCACTTTGCTGAGGCCTAGAGTCTAACATCTTCATTTCTTCTACCTGTACGGTATGCTTTGATCTTTTTTGTCCATTTTGATCTGTCCATTGATCTAATTTTAATCTACCTTCTATCAGACATTTACTACCTTTGTGTAAATATTGATTCGCAACTTCTGCTGTTCTCCCAAAAAAAGACAAGTCGACAAACATTGTCTCTTCTCTTTGTTGTCCGTCTTGACTTTTCCATTTTCGAGAAGATGCAATTCCGCAGCCTGCTACTGCTGTACCTGATTGTAAATACTTCAACTCAATATCTCTAGTAAGATTTCCTAATATTATAACTTTATTAAACATGTTTATTTCCTTTTTACTTTTTTTATTCTCTCTAACTTTGAGATAGATTTTACAAGCCAATGCAACTCTTTATTTATGATTTTCAGCTCCCATAAATTGCCAAAATGCACTATTCTGTAGTCTCGTTTTTTAAATCCAAGTTTTTTTATCGTCATCTCTATGTTTTCCATATCTCTTTGCTTTAAGATATGCGTTGCATATGTTTTTATTTTCATCACACCACCTCGTTTATTTTATATATGTCTATTGCCTCATTAGCTTCTGCTAATTCTATTGTTTTACCTGTAAGCCTCATGTTTTCAGCTTTTAATCTCGCAATCTCTTTTTTTCTATATTCAACATCTTTTGTCAACTTTACTAGTTCACTTCTAATTTCATTAACATCTTTTATTGACATAGTGACTTTATCTTTAGGACATCTAAAGATTACATTATTGAGTGTTTTTATCCAATCTGTCATCTCAACTCCATTCTAAAATTAATTGAATCAAAGAAGCAATTACTATCGCAACTGCACTAAGCCATATCGTTTTCTTTTCTAACATTATTCCTCCTTTAGCTGATATAGAGCACCTGTCTTAATATATATTTTTTTTCCATTATTTCTATGTACAGCAATGAAATTTCTTTCGAAACTATAAAACTTCACATCTGCTATAACTATCTCCTCCACTTCTTTCCCAAATTTAACTTTCAATATCAAATTCATAAATCTATCCTTTTTTTAAAATGTGTAAATATTCTAGCATTGCTTTAATACTATCTTTTTTTAAATCAATTTTTGCAACCTTTCCAGTACTTTTATTGACAACTTCAAGACTAATTAAACCTTCAAAGCCAACAACAGCAAGATTATCTCTATATACTTGCACAGGATCGACATCAGGACCTCTTTCAAACACTGTACCCTTAAACAAATCACCTTGTCTTGGATTTTTTTTAAGAAACTTGCTCTTCTTCCCCATATTCTGCTCCTACTTCGAATAATATATTTTCGACTTCCTTGTTTGAAATCCCCATAAGTTTTGCTTTATTGAAAACTTCAGGAAACTTTTGACTAGCATCTTCAAGATTTTTACTTTCATATAACACATACTCATATCCTGAGAAAGCGTCGGTTGCGATATAAGTGTATGCTTCCTTCGATAGTAACTCTACAGTAGCCTCTTTTATCAATTCGCCTTTTTTATATTCAATAACCTCAAAAAAGTCCGCCCCAGTTTCCCAATCTGTATATGTAGATGACAACTTAAATTTTTGGGAAATATATTTAAACCATTTATTTGGACCATTCCAAGCACACTGTCCACTTATAGTCAAAATTCCATCTATGTTTTCTATGTTTGATATTTCCATTTCCCATTTAGTACCCCAATACTGAATATGCCATTCATGCCATAATCCTGTGCAAGGTTCTCCATTCTCATTAACATAGTTCTCCCATTTAGGATTATCCAAGGGTTCCTCTAGTCCTAAACAACTAAGATTATTTTCTCTTACGGCTGTCTCGATTTTTTCTAATACACTTTTGTTGCCCTTAAATTCCATTGTTGTATTTGACCAATTAGGCATTTTCCTCTCCTGTTATCTTATATTTGTTTTTTTATAGCATATGAATTTGGCTGACCATCGAGGATTAAACGATAAGTTGATTTTCTCTTCTCAACTACCTCTTGCCCATATGCTGTATCAATGCCTCCCATTTCTTTATCATCAATATGTGTTACTTCTATTGTATCCAGCTCACTATCCATATTTTGAAGTAACCTTTCCCCTTTTAAGGAATATTCTTCTTCAACCCAACTTAGAATTTCTTCAGGAGAAGCTTCTTGAAATTTTTTTGGGATTTTCACATCATAATTAATTGATACTGTTATTGTTTCCATTTTCCATCCTTAATATTGCTGCCTGAACAGCTCTTTTTGTATAAGAGGTGAACTCATAATCAAGAACTACATCTCCTCTTATTCCACCTATTTTTGTTGTGTCAATACCATATCTATAAGCAAATTGTCTTGTACCAAAAGAACAATTTCCTGAAGATGTAGAATCATCTATACCCACAAAGACTTTAGTGGCTTTTTCACACAATTCTTTCTCTTCTATCTTCTTTGCTTTTTTAGCCAAAGTACTTTTTATAATCTTACGAATAAACTCTTTGTTTGTAACATTTCCACAAACAACATCTACAAGGTATTCTGTTATACTAAAATGATATTTTTCATTATTCCATCCTACAAAATAGCCAAATTCGTCCTTTTGAACAACCATCCCTATACGGTCCACAACTCTAAACATTTTTTTTAATAAACGATCATTTTCAATGTTTATTGCTGTTGTCATATAGTTATCCATTGCTAACAACACCGCTGTTTCTAAGACATCTTTAGGCTCTATTTCAGATGCTATATCCCATCTGTTTATTCCATATTCTTCCTCTAAATAGTCAAAGAGTTCTTCATTGTCAGTTATAAAGTTATCTACAATACCTTTCATATTTAGGTCCGTTACTGTCTCATTCAGAAACTCTGCTATTTTATTTTGTTCTTCTCTATAGTTATTTTTAAAATAAACAATAGTCAAAAACGATTGTTCTGTTAAATCGTCAAAGCTGTATTCAGATTCATTTATCTCACCTTCATTTTCTTGAATATAATCAACATTTTTTTCTTCGGAAATAAGAGTTGGTGCAATATACCAGTCTTTTCCAGCTCTTTCATATACAGAACATTTTTCATCCGGATCAAGATAATCACTAATATATTCCATATTGTGTTGATGCTCAAAATTCCAATAATCGTCTATTACAGTATTTGTTGCGTAATAGACTCTACAATCTACATTTACAACTTCCTCCCAATCAGGATTAAGGACAGTATTATCTCCAACCTCAGCAAACCATCTATCTCTATTGCTAATACCAAACACTCCGTCAATGTCTTCTAATTCGTAAATATCATATTGAGTTCCGACTACAGTATACCCTGCCTCCTCAAAAACTCCTCGTACAGTATCTTCAATGCTTGTATCTGTAGCATCCTCTGGGAACCCAATATCAACAATGCAAATTGGTTCAATCTGGTCTCTATACACGCTAATAGAAGACACATACTTCCATGGTTCTGCGATAATTTTTCTCATTCTATATTCACCAAAAGCTTCTGTTGCTCTTCGTGAGTCGTCAAAAGAATATTCTTTCCCATCAATAGTACATCTTGATATAAAAAGAGTATCTCTTTTGTTCTTAACAATCGCATTTTTTGTCTTTGAAGAATATTCTTTGATAGAAGATAATTTCTCTTCTGCCGTTTGCCACTTATACGCATACCAACATGCTACGGCAGTAGACAAATCTCTTATTTCTAGCTCTTTATTAGGGCACTTGTCCACCTTGAAAAAAGACTTTATCGCACCTATGTGCATTTCTCTGACATTTTCTTTATACTTCATTTCGTCTCCTTAATAAATTTAACAATATTGGTACTTATTGCTCTACAATAACTCCCTCTCTTATAATGATTGAATTTTCTGTTTCACCAACTAATTCAATCAAAAACTGATAATCCCCCAACTCTTGGTCTTCCACTATTTCCTTCATCGTTTCATTGTCCAACAATGAGCCGTCTTTAATATATATGACTTTGAGTAATGGATTTTGCTTAGCGTATATCTTCGCCATTATAGATATTTTTTCTGCTGTAGAATGTTCACTAAATGGAATTCTTTTGATTACAACACCAAGATTTTTATCAAATTCTATTCCATTAAAAGGAAGATTTGCATTAGCAATAATAGCTTCTCTTTCTTTGAGTAAATTTTCCAAATCATCATTTCTTTTCTCTACTTTTTTCTTCGCCTGCATAACTTCGATTGAAATCTTCTTATACTCAGCATATTTTCTTGCTTGCCTGTTTATTTCATCAGCCTGCTCTAGCTTTTTAGAAAACTCAGTAGTGTCTATAAGCATCTCTTCTGTTTCTACTATTTCAATTTCTTGTCTTTGAAGATCTTTTAGATATTCCTCTTGCTTTTTTAAAGCGGCTTGGATCTCTACAATTTTCAAAGTAGTATCATCCATTTTTGCCCTAAGCTCTTTCTTCCTGGTTATCTTTTTCGTTATAGCAGCATTTTTCGCCAGTGCTTCTTGAAGACCATTACTGATTTCCATAGAATCAACACTTTTTACTTTTGGTACTTCGCCAAGATCATCAAGAATTGCTTTTTTTTGCTTAAGCATTCTATTGTCGAAAGTTCTCTCGTCATACACTTGTTTGTATTTATTTTCAACCTCTGAAGTATCTATCTTTGCAATTTCTTTAACAAAGTCGATTTGCTCCTTCGGACTTAAATGTAACATTTTTGTTATTTGAATTGTACTTTCTTCAAATAAGTTGTTTAAATCTGTCTGTGTCACAGGCTTTCCATCTATCCTCTCAGCCTTAAGATACACATCTTTTGGGGTAATAGTTCTTGTTATATACAACTCGTTTGTCTCAAGCTGTATTACAGCTTTGTCTTTACCTTTGTTTATTTTCCTTTCAGGGTTTTTCCCTAAACTTTGTTTTCCTTTAATAGCATCTATCATAGCCTCAATTACAGAGCTTTTGCCCGCTCCATTTTTCCCACTAATAATATTCATTTTACTATCTAGTTCTAACTCAGCCAACTCTATGTTTTTATAATTTTCTATCCTAATTCCTGCAATTTTCATTTTTTTATCCCTTTTATTAAGTGTACTATTACATCAAGGGTCCAACTATCCCCTAACAATCCAGAAACTTCATTCTCTACCATATTTTCTACATACTTTTCATCAATATTTTGCAACCTAGCCCGTTCCCTCTTATTTAAATACCTTATTCCATTGTAAATACTAGTATCTATATTGCTTCTATCTATAGATAACGCTGTTTTTTCTGGAAAGTTTTTTCTATAATGTGCCATACATTTTATGTAATGAATCTTATCTTTAAACACAAGGGTCGTAAATCCTGTTGCATGATATCTATGAAACATTTTAACAGGAGTAGCCAAAGGTCTACTATCAGACACGAGTAAGCATCTTGCTTTTTTTCTGTCTGTATATCCACTGTCCAATACATCCTGTAATATAATTCCCTTATCCTTGAGTTCTTCATTTTGTGGAATGTTTGTCCAATATAACCTTTTGCGAAGTTGCCCTGACACAAGCTTACTGTTGATTACTACTGGCTCCACTCCAAGTTCCTCGGTAATAATATTTTCATGCTCTTTTTTCATCGAAACATTCTCAAGTAAAAACCATCTCGGTTTCAGCTCATTTAAAAGTCTTACATATTCGTAAAAAAGACCTGATTTCTTCCCTTCCACCCCACGCCTTATTGCATTGGCTTGACTAAAATCTTGACAAGGACTACCACCTATAAGAAGATCAATCTTTGGCAATTTTGAACTATCTATTTTTGTGATATCTCCTAAACAGTTTTTTTCGTCCTCAGGAAAATGTCTTTTGCAAAATTCTAATGCATTTGGTTTTATTTCTGACGAAAAATAGCTAGACACACTTATATCAGCTTTATCTAATGCCATTCTTCCTACAGAAATTCCATTAAATAGACTTAATACATTCATTGCTACAACCTGATACTTATTTGACAAAATTTTTTTCCAATTTTACTATCAACTCTAGCTATTGAACATGGCTTTACTATCGCTGTCACTAATCCTTTTTCTCCCATAAAAGTGATTTTTAAAGCACTACTAGTAGAAAATTCATCTATAATTTCAGCATTTATTAGGCACTTTGAGCCTTGAGCTAACATGAAAGCATTGTCCCCTTTTATAACACCCTCAACAACAGACATTTCGTCATCTATTTTTTTTATTTTCATATTATTTACTTCCATTTATTTATCCTTTAAGACTGTATATTTTAGGTATCTACTTCTGTTTTACAAATAGACCCTTTTTTGTTCAGCATTCTATTTAATATCGAAGCTGTCCTTGTTTTCTTTACCATTCCTACATTAATTTAATTATAGGTTTTCATTTCTACTCTTATCTCTTATACCTTATTTCATTTACACAATCTCTTGTACATTCTAATACATACTCAAAATCTGTTGGCTTCTGATGTATGTTTTTCAGCATTCCATAATACTCAACGAAGTTCTTGTGCTTTTGTGCTTCCTCAGTCTGTATCCATTTAGCAAACAAATTAGCAGAATCCAAAAGTAAATTTTCCATACCTCTATCTTCTACGAACTTCTTCGGTCCATTCGCATGAACTGCCTTGTGTTCCTCAGGCGTAAGGCAACATATAAAATAGTCATTTCTTTGTATCTCACTCCTTAATTTCCAATGGTGAACCTCTATATTCATGTGACTAATACTGTGTAGAAAACTCATATATTCCTTAATTATAAGGACATTCTTTTTTGCAACTTTTCTCATACCACGCTCAATCGCTACTTTTGCCCCAGCATTTCTTTTGTTTTGAAATGATGCATGTCTAACTTCCCTATTAAGAGAGGGATATATAACAATATTATCATTTGGTTCGTTTAAGTCCACTGGCTTATATTTTTTTTTACCCCATGTCACAATATCTCCTTTCAATAATAATCAACCATATTATAAGTACCTTAATGCAAGCAAATATTCCTGTAGCAAATAAAGCTAGCCCAAAAAATTGTGTTAAAAAGATTGTTAAGAACCCTATAACTATCAAAGAGAAACCTATGATTTTTAATTTTGCTTCAGTATATTCTGTTAACCCTTTAAATACAAATTCTATTCCGAACAACAACAAAAAGAACCCTGTTAGAATCATAAATGTTTTTTCACCAAAGATAATTCCCAAGCCAAGTATAACTATAAAAACAATAATCATGTCATACTCCATATTTTCCATAGCAACACATACAAGTAAAACTATTCACTCCTTTTTGCTCTGCTTCTTCTTTTTTTTCTATCCGTCGAAGTTGATTAAGCCTATTTTTAGTAAGTCCTTTTTTTGTAGCCATACCACAGTTAGAGCACACAACTACTGCTGTATACATTCCATCTTCTTCAACAGGCATTCCTATTATTCTAGTATCTATTTTAGACTCCAAAAAGATTATGTTTTCCACTTCAGTTAAGCTTTCAACTCGGTACCCTCTTTTGTATGCAAATAGCTTAATAAAACTCATATGTTTTTTTAACTGTACTTCAGTAATAGTAGTCATACTTATATATGTACCATCACTATTAATTGGGTATTCCGGATCCATTTGCTTTATCATCTTCCTAAAGTCTTTAACAGAAAAATCTTTAAAAAACTTTTTTCTTATTTCATTCAAAAGCCCATTATATGCTCTGTTTGACTTATTGCTAATTATCACCTCTTTGCTCCTTTAACTCATTTCTTAAACCTCTAAGTTTATTTTGACCATCCCTTATTAAAGTTGCTCTTCTTATCGAAGACAGTTTCATTTTTGGAAGTTTCTGAATATGTTTTTGAAGACATTCTATTTTAAAAAGCAACACCTCCTCATCAATAGTCTCATGTAACCATATGTCCTCATCGAGTATTATTTCTGTTAGCCTAGTATCCTCAAATTTACCATCTTCTAGAAGTTGAATTACTTCGATATTTGAGAAACATTTTTTTATGGAAATTATTTTTCCAAGTTCATGTTTATTTTCAAGCACATATTTAAGAAGTTCTTTTTCTTTTAAGCTCAAAGTACTTTTTTTGGGTTTTACATACTTTTCAACTGTTTTAAGGATTTTACAATTTGTTTTTTGTTCCCCAATATTCAATATCTCTTTTTCTATTGCCTCTGGCATATTTTTTGCAAAAAGAGAAAGCTCTTTTTGTGCCTCTTCTACTTGATACGGGTTTTTAATATCAAATTGCCCAAGTATTCTCGCAACACAAAAATCTATTGCCTTTATTCCTTTTTTTAAAAGTTCCCAATATTTTAGAGATTTTCCTTGGGAAATCATATCTGCTGGATCTTGACCATCATCCAGCAACACAACCCTAACTTCAACGCCGTTTTTCATAAACAATCCGCAAGCTTTTATAGCTGCCTTAATTCCAGCAGGATCCCCGTCATAAGCAACAATCCCTTTATTAGCAACCCTCTTTATTGCTTTTACATGTATTTCTGTTAGAGCTGTTCCCATTGATGCTATAGCATATTTTATGCCGACTTGATGTTGCAAAGCAATATCTATTTGCCCTTCACTCAGAATAAAAAAGTTTTTTTTTGATATTTTTTCTCTTGCAAAATTAAACCCATATAACAAAGCTGATTTTTTAAACAGTTCTGTATCTCTAGTATTAATGTATTTTGCAACATGACCATTAATTGTTCTACCACTAAAACCACAGATTTTTCCCCTTACATCAAAAATTGGGAACATTATTCTGTCTATAAATCTGGCATAAAGACCTCTCTCGCCATTGTCTATAATCCCAACATCTATACAATTTTGCACATTCAAAAAATTACTTTTTACAAAATCTACAACCTCTCTTGAAGATGGGGATAATCCTATTTGAAATTTTTCTATAGTTTCTATAGTTAGTCCACGATTTTTTAAATACTTAGTTTGTATTTCGCTTTTTTTCAAATTTTCACAACACCATTTTGAATATTGTTCTAACTCACTTCTAGAAAGTACATTTTTAGTAACATTGTCATTAACCATTGTTACATTATATTTTTCACAAAGCTCTTCAACAGCTTCAGGGAAAGTCATATTGTTTACAAGTTGAAATAATTTTATTGCATCTCCACCTACTCCAGATGAAAAATCATTCCATATATTTTTTGATGGTGAAACAACAAAAGAAGGTGTTTTCTCAAAACCAAAAGGAGACAGCCCCTTATATATACTCCCCGCTTTTTTTAGCTCTACAAATAGCTCTGCAACTTCTAAGACATCAATCTTGCTTTTTAATTCTTCAATTGTAGAATTGCTAATCATAGTAGTCCTTCTATAATATTCTAAATGAAGTTGCTACCTTAATATTTCCCTGTGTTATTCTACTTCCAATAGCACACACATCTCTCTTTCTGTTATCACCTAATGCATTTAAAACTATCCCTGATACTATATACATAACATTTTCTTTCGCATCTGGTAGTCCATGTACTTTTCCAAATTTTGGAGATTCAATTGGAATTCCGGAATGCACCTTTTCCTCGCAATATCTCTTTTCAACTCTAGCTACTGTCCCACTTTGGGGTATACTAAAAATACCTTCTACAGTTAGTATTTCCACTGAGTGTGGACAAAGATTTAAAAAAATTTGTTTACTTCCTTTTTTTTTAAATCCAAGCAATTCTCCTACTTTAATTTCTTCCACTTATCTATCCTTATTTTCTTAAAAAATAAGGGGAAAACATTCTTCCCCCTTTTTACTAAAAATTACCCTACGATAATTTCAACAATATTACTCTTTCCAATAAGTTCTTCTGGTTTTGACGCTTCAATTATATCGTCTCCATCATAATCTTCGAACTGAGGTTTAAGGAGCATGTATAAGCCATCTTCTGTTTTTGCTAAAACTAGATTTTCTTCTTTTGCTCTTTCTTTTAATTTTTTAAGCTGTTCATTTTCTGGTTTCACTTCAGATTTTTCAACTTCTTCAACATTTTTAGCTTCTTCAACATTTTTAGCTTCTTCAACATTTTTAGCTTCTTCAGTTTTTGTTTCAACTTCAGTTGTAGAGTCTGTCTCTTTTTTTAAACCAACTTCAACTTTATAATCGACAAGATCCCAAACTTCTTGTTCAGTCAAGGCTGCATCATCCCATGCTTTTTTTGCTGTTTTTACAACAATCTCTACATCAACCTTTCCATCCTCATAAACAACAGCAGTCCCACATTTTTTGCCTTTATATTTCAGTACTCCATCTGTGTAACTAAAATCCATTTCTTTTCCTTATTGTTTTTTTGTTTATTTGGCTAGCTTTTCAGCTAGCACATATTAATAAATCTTTTAAGCAATTAGCATGCAATAATTTTTTTCATATTTCGCCCCCTTCTAAATAATCTTCCATAGGAAGTGTTCTTACATCATATGTTGTAGGATTCATTTCTAGCTGATTTGTCTTTTGCTCATTTGGCTTATCGTAAGCCTTTTCAAAAGCCATTAAAGGATTATATCCTATTTTTGGATATATTTTATTAAAGCCAAATCCTTCTGTAATTTGGTTAGCTTTATCTTCTATATATGCAGAGATAGCTTTTTCTGAAAATTCAGCAATTTTTCCACCCGTAAAGTACTTCAGCCATCGTTTTTCATTTTCTGTTGCTTTATGTACTTCTTCTCTAAGCATTTGTTCAACTTCGCCTTTGTCTATTCCGGGGTAACTTTTTAATGTACTTTTAAGAAGTTGCCTAAATAGCACAACATGAGTTCTCTCATCTCTTGCAATAAAAGAAATCATTTTTGCTGTCCCAGGCATTCTTATTCCAAGATACCAAAAAAACACAAAACCTGCATAAAACATAATAGACTCCAAAATATTATTTGCTATCATTGCTCTAATTAAGATTCTTACTGTTGTTTTTTCTCCTTTTGAATAGGCTAATTCGCCATATAGCTCATCTAAGTATTGGTTTCTTTCTTTGAGAAATTCGTCCTTTCGATAAAGCTCATAAATTTCATCTTTATTTGGGGAAACATCTGTTAGCAACACCGAATAGGAAATAGTGTGGTTTGCTTCTTCAAAGGCTTGCCTTGTGAGCACCATGACTATTTTACCATCAGTTATATATGGTATCATGTTGTTTGCAAGGTTGCGAGTCTGAACACTGTCGTTGTATATAAGAGATGAAATAGCTAAATCATATGCTCTTTTGTGTGCTTCGTCAAGCTTTACATACTCTGCACCATCTGAGCTAGTATCTGCTTCTGCTGGAAACCAGTCATTTGATCTCATTACATCCCATAGCTTCATTGCCCATTGAGGGCCAACTGAGGTGTCTATAATTCCATCAACATTTGAACCAATAGGAGCAGCAGAAGAGTTACACACTGTTGGTTCTGGATTAAACAAAACAAGTTCTGTAATTTCTGTGTCTAAAGTTACTTCACTTGCTTTAACCATATTATATTTTTTTTCTATTGACATCCTGTACACTCCATTTTTCTATCTATTACTAAATTGTCAGCTTCTGGTGCTTGAGATCGCACATAATATATTGTTTTTATACCTAGCATCCATGCATATCTATACATTTTTGCCATGTCACTAACTTCTTTTATGTCATCAGGTCTTATATGTATATTAAATGACTGTCCTTGATCTATATACTTTTGTCTCGTAGCTACTGCAACTGCTTGTTTTTCAAAAGGTATATCGTAAGCAGACTGATAGTATGCGTAGTTTTCTACATTTAGCCCTGGAGCAGTCATAGGAACAATTCCTTCCATATTCTCCTCATACCAGAATCTATCAAAAACAGGCTCAATACAGTTAGTTGTCCCAACAAAAATAGCTATTGAACTTGTTGGGGCGATTGCCATCAAATACGCATTTCTCATTGGTTTCTCCCAATCAGACATAGAATATTCTGGGAAAACACCTTTTTCTTTTGCTAGAGTTTGAGACGCTTCTTCTGCAAATTTTCTTATTTCCGAATAAACCTCATCTATCCACAGCAAATGCTCTTCGCTTCCAAAGTAAATTTTTGCATCAGCAAGAGCTTCCATCTCTCCCATCACACCCATTCCAATAGCTCTAGTTGCAAAAGCTGTGTCTCTTATGGAGTCTTTTGTGTACAAATTATTATCTATAACATTATCGAGCATTCTAATCATTGTAAAAATAGTATCTTTTCTTTCAGCAAGAGCACTCTTTACATATTTAGCTAAATGGACAGAACCAAGATTACATATTGCCATCCTTTCTTTAGTAAAAGAGCTTTCTTTTTTAGTAACTATTTTACCATCTATAATATCACCTAGCTCAATATCTTTAGCTTTTACAGATTTCAGCCTTGTTTTTTCAAGATATTCTCTTTTTTCATTATCATTAAAAGTTATTTTTATAATATCTTTTGATGGTTCGGTTACTTGAAGTATTTCTGTACACAAGTTAGAGCATCTTATTATCCCTGTATTTGAATTCATATTGCCTTTATTTACAGCATCTTTAAAACCTATAAATGGCATACCAAATTTAAAAGCAAGCCTCATCGCTTCTCCGAAAATCAATCTTGCAGGAACTACTCTTTTTCTAAGAGTAGGATCTTTTTCAGCTTTCAAATATGCTACCGTAAAAGCATCACCATGAAGCTCATTCAAATGTGGAACTTCTGCTGGATCAAATAATGTCCAATCCTTATTTTCAGATTCTCTTCTCATAAATTCATCTGACATCCATAAAGCAAGGTTTAGGTCCCTCGCTCTTTTTCTATCTTCACCACCTGCCTCTTTAAGTTTTAAAAACTCGAAAATATCCATATGCCAATCCTGCATATACGGAGCAAAGCTTCCTTTTCTTACACCAAGCTGATCTACAGCAATAGCAATGTCATTATCAATTTTAAGAAAAGATGTTGTACCTTTTGCCACGCCAATATAACCATCAATATCACCACCAGAGGCTCTTGTCTGAGTCCAATCCCATCCTATTCCACCTCCGTATTTTGAAATTGTTGCTTTTGTGTCATATCCTCTAAAAATATCACTTAAACTATCTGAGTGTCCTCCAACAAAACAACTTGATAATTGATGTCTGTTTAATCTTGCATTAGACAGTGTTGGGGTTGCAAGCATGACATTAAACTTACTTATTTTGTTGTAAAAAATTATTGCCCACTTATTACAATCATCCTCTTTTTGGGCTAAAAACATTGCAATTCCCATAAACATATGTTGAGGAAGTTCTACCAAGGCACCTTTCATATTGCATATAGCATATCTATCTAAATATGTTTTTATTCCAAGATAATTAAACTGGAGATCTCTTGTCTCATCAATCTGTTTGTTTAATAACTCTAAATCAAATTTTTTCCAAAACGATTTGTGGTATTTTCCTGTAGACATTGCAACTTTTATATATTGCTCTAGCGAAGGATATCTTTTACCCTTCTTGTTACCATACAACCTTCCAACATCATGATACATCCTCCTTAAAGTGAGTCTTGCTGCAACAAATGTCCAACTAGATCTTTCTGCACTGATTTTATTTATTGCTGTTTTTATTAACACTTCTTGAAGTTCAGAAGTTGTCATTCCTTCTTTCCATGAAATGTGTGCATCAATTATTAATTCTTCATAATTAACATGCTCCAAATCCTTACAAGCACCTTTTGCTTCTTCTGTGATTTTACTCATGTCTACATTTGCTAAATAACCACCTTTTTTTGTAACTTGTGTTATTGGTGGGTTCTCGAAAAGTTTTTCTAATTCACTCATCTAACACCTCTTTTTTTTATAGGAGCAGCTGTTGGAATTATTAATTTCAACTGTTTCTTTATTGTTTTTCTTGTGATTTTATTTTTGCTTGCATAGTCAATAAACTGTTGCAATTTTTCTTTTGTAACAAAAGATTTGTATTTCTCTTCTAAAAACAACAAAGAAGCACTTGCTACTTCCCGTACATTTTCTGAGAAAATATCCATTGCATCTGAATACTCTCTTACTTCATCTAAATCTTCAGCAAGTGCAAATCTATGCACATAGATATCATTTGACATCATTGATAGCTTAGCTAGACGATACAAACATTCTTTTGCATCATTACTACTTATAGCCTCAATTACCTTTTTTGTTCTATATTGTATTAGAATAACTAGATTATTACTCGTTTTTTTACTAATTTCAAGATTAGCATCTCTTAAAAAACTCATTTCTCTTCCTTTTAATTATTTTTTTCGATAAAATACCCTATATTTAAAAAACAAGGATATCTCGTGAAAGCTTTTATTGACAAACTTGCTCTAAAACTAAATTGTACTAAGAAGCAAGCAAAAACAACAGTTGATACTTTTACTTCTCTTTTGACATCAGAAGTTGCCAACAGAGAAGGCTTTAGTATTCCAAATCTTGGCTCTTTTAATGTTTCTTCTTTAAAAAGAACAAGTTCAATAGGTGGCCAAGACTATAAAATTGATTCAAAAGTAATCCACTTTAAATCATCCAAGTCATTTAAAGACAAAGTAAAAGCGAGCTAGTTACTTACTAGCACGCTCATACCTTTCCACTTAACAACTCTTTTTGCTTTTACTTTAACAAGCCCCTCTTTTTTAATAAGTTCACCATGTTGAATTTCATCAATCACAATATACTTTGGCTTTAGTCCTGTCTTTCTAATCACTTCAGACACTTGTTCCCCTACTTTTTCAAGAGGAATATTTTTCATATTCACTGTGTTTACCATATTTTCTCCTTATAGAATTGGTAGCTCAATCTTTAAATCATCTTCATTAGGAATATATTCATACACAGTTTCAACTGCAGCAACCCTATCTGTAAATTTAACAGTAGGTCCAACAAATTTCGTATGAGCTATTCCAACTTCGCCATCCCTATTTTTTAAAACTATTACCTCTGCGGGATTAACTGACTCTTCTCTTGTACCCTCCTCTCTCACTTTATAGTAGCTGTCTCTATATAAACCAATAATCAAATCGCCATCTTCTTCTATAGAACCCGACTCCCTAAGATCTGATAGCTGTGGTCTTTTGTTTGGTCTACTTTCAATAGATCTACTTAATTGAGATAATACCCAGAATTTTACATTCATTTCTTTTGCAAGTCGCTTAAATGTCTTTGTTATATCTCCTATCCTAAGGTGTGTATTTTGATAACCACCGGGATCTTTTATATATCCAATGTGATCAACAAACACATTTTTTATATTTGGATTTCTACGAAGAATTGTTGTTGCATGATTGTAAATCTGGTTATGATCTAAAGCTGTGTCAACTATCATAAAATCATCTGTATTTGCAAGATAATCTTTAGCCTCTTTATACGCTTGGTAATTTTTAAGTTGGCCTTTTTTTATGTTAGATAGATCTTCATCAGCCTTATTTGCAATAGCCCTCGCCATAATTGTATCTCTTGGCATTTCAAGCGAAAAAAATAGTGATCCTTCTCCGTTTTTAAGGAGATGCAATATCGTAGTAATTACCATAGCCGTCTTTCCCATACTTGGCCTAGCAGCTAGTACACATAAAGATCCCGGCGCTATCGTTATAAACCTATCTACATCGTTGAGCCCTACACCATGATCTTTTACAGGGTTGTTTATTTTCTCTTCCATCTCATGAATGATTTCCTTATTAGATTTTATTTCCAATTTTTGAGTCATTTCAACCTGAAGTAGCGATGAAAAATCATAGTCTTTCCCAGCAAGGATAGTAGCCTTCGCATTATCTAAATTAGTAATAATTGCTCTATCTTTCGCTGTTTTAATAACTAGCTGTGCTTGTTTAACAATACTTTCTCTGCCAATTGGGGTAAAAGTCATTATTCCAATAACATCTTCCTGCCTATCGGGAAATTTACTGATTATAAAAGTTTCATCAAACGGAACTTTTGCTAGATACGCAGTAAGAGCCAGTCCATATAATTCTGAACATACCTCATCAAAAAAATGTTCTGTATGTAAAAAATCCATTACTGATTCTATCATTTTAACATCAGACATTATTGTTGATATTATAGTTTTTTCCATAGGGACTGTATTGATCATCTACTTGCCCTTAAAATTACCATGGCTTTTAGATCTATAAGTTTTGTTTCGGTCAAATACATGTAATCTTTCAATTCTGACAAAAATAATTCTAAATCATTTTTGCTAATTCTACATGTATCGCTTTGACCATTTTTTGATACCGTAATATCAACTACCGACTGAGAAATAAGCATATGTAAAGTTTTTGTATTATCTTCTGCTACTTTATCTATTTGTATTTTATGACCACCATTAAACTGTTTTAAAATACTTTTAACATCCCTCGAACTAAGATTTATTAGATAAGCATTATCTATTTTGTTTCCAGACAGCTGCACTCTTTTTTTGCTTTGTATCTTAAGATAATATACCGAGGAATAGTTAGTAAAAATTCCTTTTTCTGTTTGATTTTTTGCCATGGTAATTACTCCATCTGCCATCATCGTCTTATCTTCGTCCTCTGTAGGTGAGAATATATGAAACATGTTTACATTCATTGTTTGTCTCCTTTTATAATTGAATCTATGTGTTCAGCAACATATTTTTCAACTTTTTTTAGAAATTCGCCTTGTAATTTATCACCTGTATTATAATTGGTATATTCTAAAAAAGGGTGCTCTCCGTTAAGACAAACAGATATCGTTCTATCTATTCTGCTATTAATAGCCTTTAAAAACACATTACCTATGCCATACGCTTCGAAAAGCATCTCTTTAATGTCTTTCCTAGGCTTAGGTATTTTTGAGTCGTATAGAAGCTTAGGGAGCTGTTTACGAAGTTTAGCTCCTGACATTATATTTGGAATCCAAAATGAGCCTTTAGGATTTGTGTATATCCAATCTACTACTCCCAAGATTTCTTCCTTGGTAATATTATCTTTACGGATAGCTAAATCAATGTCTTTCATCCACTTCTTTTTTTGTGCTTCAGTTAGCGGTTTAAACTTTGGAACTTCAGATAGTAAATTATTTTCAAGTTTTTCAACAACTTCTAGAGCTTGTTCTTGAATTTCAGTAAGAGGAGTTTGCTCAAACTTTTCGCTTACGGAAATTTGAGGTGTCTCTGTTGTAGTCTTATGAGTAGTCTCTGTTAAATTGGATTGGGTCATTTTGTCCCCATCCATTGTGCCATTTTGTCCCAATGGCATTGTGCCATTTTGTCCCAATGGGATTGGGTCATTCTGTCCCTTATTTTCCCATTGGGTCATTTTGTCCCCATGGTCAAGACATTCATATTTTATTGTGTAGTAATTTGTTCTATCTGTTTTATCTAGAGAAAGTTTTTTTACTAAAATAAGACCTTGTTTTTCTAATGAAGCAAATGTCCTTTTTATTGTTCTTTTGCTCCAAAAAGGAAATTGTTCTGACCAAGATTCAATAGAATTCCAAACCCAATAATATCCATCTATTTTAGCTCTTGGGTCACCTGATTTTTTCTTAATAATAAGCCAATATTGTAATTGTTGTAAAGCTATGGCTTCATTTAATCCAATAGCGACAGCCAACTCTGGCTTCAACACAAGAGGCTGACTAGTTAGTAGTAATTCCTCTAGTTTATGCATATTTTATCCTTTTTTATCTTTGATAATCATAGAAACAGAAGTTGTTTTGTCTATATATTTATCATCAGAATTTATCCATTCCATATCTTTTGGTACTTTAGCTCCATCTAGCTTTGCGCTTACTGATATATAATCTGGAAGTTTTTTTGCAATTTCCAGTTTTTCTTTATCTGAAAATTTACTTGGATCTATTACTTTTTTTTTATTTCCACCTCGTAATGATACCTCAAAATCCTTAGTAAAGGCTTTTTTTGCACCAAGTTTAAGCAAAAGATTTTTAATATCGCCTTTATTTTTATCTATATTTTTCTTCTCAGCATTGTATTTAGCGATGTATTCAAGAGTTGAATTATAATTATCTTCAAGTTCGATTGCTTCTGTTTTTGAAAGACAATCATCAGTGTGATCGCATAACATACAGGCACTTCCAACTCTTCTTGGAACATTTTGTATTTCAAACTCTCTGTTTTCTTTATCTCCATTAGACCAATCGAAATAGTCTTGGATTACATCTAAACAAAACATTGCTTCCTCTAAAGCTAGCGTAGTGACCTCGAGATCATATTTGATTGGAAATTCTTTTGTGTTACCATCATTAAGTTCAATAGCATAAACTATTGTACCAATTTCCTCTGGCTCTATTCCAATTTCTTGGGCAATTATATCCATTTGAATATTAGTTTGTTTTTCCCAGTAATCATGGACATTAACAGGTATTCCATTAGTTGTTTTTAATTCAACTAACAAATATTTGTATTTGTTTTTCAATGCATAAATATACCATTTTTTAACTTCTGGATCATCCACTTTTTTCAAATCCTGAACTTTTATCAGTATATCTGGATGGACTACCATAAAATCATATGTGCCTTTTCCTGTATACTCACCTTGTCTTTCATAAGGAACGCTTAAAGTGTCTAGATTTTGTTCTACAACACCCTCAGCAATATTTCCTTTAGACATTCTAAAAAACTCCGAAAGGGTTCTAGATTTTGAACCAACAATGACATCATATGCCGCTTTTCTTGCACATAGTGCTATATCGCTCGCACCTAGTTTTGCTTTAATGCCATCGAGAGTCATTCTAGAATACTTAGTATCCTCTTGTCTTACTTTAAAAGCTTTTCCCATTATATTGTTAAAAAAATCCATTACTTGCCTTTCTCTTTTCTAGGTGCAGTTTGATAAACTATACCTTCTTTTGTTTGAACTGTTTTACAGTCAACTTTTTCTACATAAACCACTTTTCCATTTTTTTTATGAATTAATTCTGCTGTACAAATCTTTGGTAGTGTAAAAGTTACACTAAGCCCAAAAAGAATAGTTGTACACAACAATAACAATATCACCTTCATTTTTTATCCTTTTTTAATATATGTTGCCGTAACTGCACCAATAGAAAAGCCTTTCTTTTTTAATATGTCAAGAGTTTTTTCAGAGACATCTTTTATTTTGAATTCAAGAGTTTCATCTGTTTCTAAAAAATTCACCTTTAATCTTTTTAGAAGAGGAACTAAATCCTGTTTAGGCACAGTTTCTTTCTTTTTATTTTTCCCTGAATAATCCCTGTCAGTACTAATATCTTCTAGAGAAGATAACCCTTTGATGATTTCTATGCCGAGAGCACTCAAGGCTCTACCTCTGGAAGAAGTCTCGCAAAACCGAACTGGATCGACAGTTGAGTTTTTGTTTCTAGAGACATTTTCACATGCTGTTGCATTTACTAACAAAAATTCTTTGCCTTTTGAATTTCTAGCAAAAATTTCAGTGGTAAAAATTATCATCATATCGTTATCTACAGGCTGCCAATAGTGAGATGTTTTCATAAACATTCCTCTTGGCTGATATTCATTTACAAATATCTTAACTCTTTCTGCTACCGTAACATAGCTCTCTAATTCTGTTTCTGTCATTTTTTTTCCTTATAAATCTTCATAATTAACTTTTTCAACATCATACCCTATGGATTCTAGTTCTTTTTTTAAATCACCATGGCAATCAATTGTTATATCAGATTCAGTTGTGCATTCTTTTACGAATGAATTTGAAGCATCGCTATGTTGTCCAACATGCATATAGCTTTCTAATTCACCAAAATCATCTTTAAATACAGCAACGAGATCATATAATTTGCTAAAATTATCACCACTACAGTTTGGGCATCCATTTTTTTCCCATATGCGTTTGCTTTCTTTAGTATCACTTGATACATTGTTGCAATCATTGCATTCATATACCCAATCGGTTAATATTTTTCTAAAACTAATTTTCACTTTTTTTCCTCCATTCAAAAAGTACCTTAGCCTTTTGTATATTGTATTTTAAAAAGCTTTTATCTACTCTATCTCTAGAAATAATTCCAGCTTTATATAAATCCTTGTCTATCTCATATATTCTTTTTAAGTCTGTACAGATAGATCTTTCTAAGTTCAAACTACTCATGGCAAACTCAGTGCACCACACCCATCAATATGAGTAACAAATTTCTTAACCGGAATATCATCATTGTCTACAATTTCCTTTCCATATTGATCAATAACGCTAATGAGTTCTTTTTTATGTACAACATTTGTTGGATACACAAAATCTTTTCGCCCTTTTAACGCTTGTGCCACTTGTTTTGAAACAATATAATAGTGACCTTCTATTTCTTCTGGAATATTTCCAGTTACCTCATGTGTTGGCTTTAAAATAGAAATTCCTCCAACTCTGTCAGTAACAACGCTTGTTGTAATAACTCTTAATAACTGCTCAACTTTAGCAGGTTTAAAAGTTATTTTCTCTCCACCAGCCATAATCATCACTATTTTATGTGGGGTCAAATTAGTTAATCGCATACCTTTTCCTTTCGTGTAAGCTAAGAAAATAAAACACTTCCCCCCCCTCCAGAACGAATGCAAAAAGCACTCGCCCTGAAGGGGGAAGGTAAGGCTGATTTTTACGCCCTCAGCTGGGCGGGATTTTCAAGAGAGTTCCCAGAACTCTCTTTGGGCAATTTCCAGCCCTTTTTTTGTTTGAATGACGAGAGAGTCGTCATTGTATCTGACTCTCTCATTTTTAAGAGTTTTTTTTAGGTGGCGCAAATCACCACCAGAGAGTTCTCCCAACTCTTTTTTTTTATAAAAAATTTTCATTCTCTACTCCTTTTAAAAAAACTTTTGAAGAGCATCTTCTCCAAAAGCTTCTATTATTACAAGCCCTAGGATATAACCCACGGCACCTACTGTCAGCAGGACGGAGCCTGTAATTATTACATCAGTCATTACAGTCTCCCGTCAAGAGTACAGTGTACTCTTTTTCATAGTCTTCCCCACTCCCCTCTTTTTTAACCATCCTGAAACATCTGTTATCATTTGATAACATTGTTTCTCGGTTATTTCTTATGTACTCGGCGTGTTTTTCACCGAGATTGCTGCTATTCGCAGCCACAATACCAATAAGGGTATCCATGTACCCTCTTGTATTCTTCCTGTTTGGATTGTCTATTTCAAAACGATCCACAATTTCTGTGTTGTTTACGCTTAAAAAAGCAACCTCAACAGCATCTTTTTCTATTACAAGAGATGCTTTTTTTACGCCATCTATAAAAATATGGTTTACCATTTCCCCAAAACTATTTTTAGTTTCTTTTAATTCTACTTTCATTTCTTCCTCCTTAATATTTGGAACGCATGACTGCGACCACTCTTGTGGATTTGTAGCAAACTAATGCGGCCTAAAAACACACATTTAAGAACATCGCCTCTCGTCTGAGAGTCACATCGTCTAGATTACTAAGCGAGGATGTTCTTAAATGTATGCTTTTTTCAAAGAGGGGACACCTTAACTCTTAGGAGAAAAGACCTCTTTGTTGCTCCATTTTACGCCCAGCTTGGCGAAGTATTAGAGCTCTTCAGCTAATTTTCTTTTTGCTTCGTACTTATTATCTTTACCAATCAATCGATCTCCTATGCTTTTGAGACCTAGGGTTATCTCAGCATATAGTCGATCTACTCGTCCAAATGCGTAGTATTGGATAACATTGCAGTTATCCGCCATAGCATACACTCGTTTAGAATTAAACTTTTTCATGATGACCTTTCTTCCCGTTAGACGGGGTAGTAAATAGTACAGCCTTAGTACTATGCTTCTTTGATATAACATCACAAATAAGGTTTTCGTAAAAAACTTATTTTTAATGTTATGCTTTTGTTTGAAGCTGGGGTTTTAAATCCCAGCTGTTTGTAATACCAGTTGCGCTTTGATTTGCGCTTTTGATATTCTGAGGTTTTTCGCCTCAGCAGATTTTTTAATTTCTTCTACTCTTTGGTTAATTTCTTGTGCGCTCATAATTTACTCCTTCAAAAAGTTTTAGGCTATGAAACCTTTGTCGCTCAACGACCATTTTCGTCCTCTAAAAAAGAACACTTTTTACCTCACAGTACAATCTCTATACAATAGAAATTCTTGTGTAAGGTATATCTCTTACATCTATATATGCCACAAAAATGTTGATTTTTCCCAAGATTTATTGGTTGGTTTTTTGATAGATAAGTGGTGGTTTTTTGCTTGTGGGTTGTACTCCTGTGAGGCAGTCACAGGAGATAGTTTTTATGTGATTATACTAGGTTTAGGGATTGTGCTATTCCGTCTGAAATAGCTTTTGCTAGAGCTCTTCGCTTGGCTTTTTTTGGCATAAATTCACCTTGATCTTTTGCGAAAAAAGGTTCAACGAGTATGCATTTTGATTTTCCTTTGGCTAAAAATCCTCCTCCTCTTTCCTTTCTAGTGACAGGTTTTAGACCTCTATTTCTTCCAAGCTCATTTTTTTCAAATTCATCAATAAATATTTTCGCAATCTTTTTTGAAACATCTGATTTTGCATAAGCAAGTACTTCGAACCCTGAGGCTTTTGAACTAGCACTTGCATTAAAATGAAATGATATTGTTATATCTGCACCCCAATCATCAATCCGATGATGAAGCTGTCTCATCTTTGCATTGTAGCCAGAAGTCTTAGAGTCTCTTAGAAATATTTTAACATCGCATACTTTTGCAAACTCTGCTATGTTTTCCTCTAAGAAAGCTTTCCAGAATATCCATTCGGATATGCCTTTTGCCCCTATAGCTCCTTGCCTATATTCCTCATGTCCTACAACCAGAGCTACCTTTTTAGTGCTTCTCTGATCCTTTTGAGATGAGATATTTGGATAATTCTTCGAAATTCCTGAAATCGTACTCTGTGCATTTTTCTCTGAACGACCTTTTGAAATTTGTGTGAAATTGAGTATGACAGCCTTTACAAAGGCAAACACCGTTTTCAACATTATAACGCTCCTTTTTAAAATAACTAGCACTGTTCTTGTGATGAACTTGCCTATTTTTTCTACTTTTGCAAATTTGGCAAATCTTATCTCTCCGTATAACTAAGGCTCTAAAAACCCTATATTCTTTTGTGTTATGATAAGTAGACATAAAATTTCTCCATAAAGTTATTTTAGTATTATAGCTTTTTTTGTATATTTTAGCTATACTTTCTTTGCAAAAGTACTGTAGGAGAAAAAGTGTCTCACAAGAAAGAATCTAAAAAAAAACAGCACAAAAATGCTTTTTTGCGAGGTGCTGAACAAGGGTTTGTTCAAGCATCTTTTGGAAGAAAAGGTCAAGTGTCGCAAAATATGCTTGGACTAATACAGGGACACAAATATAAACATGGCTTATCTGGACTAGCTGGTGGTTCTACTGCTGTAAGTGGGGCTATTTCTAAAGACACTGGTGTCGACACGCTAAAGGATACTTTTTATGGTAGTCTAGCTGGTGGTGCCATAGGTGGATTAGAAAAAGGTATTCTTCAAAATGGAACTAAAAAAGCAGTCCCCAATACTGTTGCTGGAGCAGCACAAGGTTTACTTTCTTCTGGAATTAATTACAATCTTGGTAGCCTAGTAAATAAAAAAAACAATTAGGAGAAAATAGATGTCAATAGAATATGTTGTAGAAAATGGAGACAGTGTTGTTGTAGATTCGCAACCAAGTGAGCAGATTTCTAAAATTAGAGTGCTTGATGGTACTCTTGATATTAAAAACGAAACAGAAGATGGATGGTTATTTGTCTTTGATAGTAGTGCTACCGTGGATGTTAAATCATATGGTACATTAAATATTGAAGGAAAACTTATTTCTCTAGGTTCTACTGATGGGACAAGAGGGCAAACTATAAATGATTGGCAAGACACTCATCCTTCCGGAATTATTTGGATAGAAGAAACTTCAGGAGAAAATGACTATCACCCATGGTACTGCATAAACATGCCTGATGTTAGTAAACTTGATTTTGATTCTTTCCCTGATGATAAAAAGTTAGGAAGAGTATTTAAATGGGTTGATGGTGTTATCTCTTTTTCTGACACAGATGGCAACTCTTGCGTTCCTGATGCAAATTGTAATATTGTTATACCTAATATAGTTTTATCTACTGAAGATCCTTTTTCATCAACAAAAGCAGCAAAATTTATTGATTACGAAGGTGGAACTTTATCTTTAAAAAATATGTCTTTTTGTGATTTTGATATGGGCTTTGATGGAATGGGTGCTTTAAATATGAATCATGTTTCTCTTCCAGGAGCTGTTTATCTTAGATACTTAACTGATGCCACTATCCTAGACACGCATGGAACTTTTAGAAGCGACTCTAGCTCAGGGGTAATGGTTGCTTATAGTTCAAATGTTACCTTAGATAATGTTACTGCTTGTTCTGTTGCATCTACAGGTCTATCTGTGAACTATTCAAAAAGAGTAACTTTAAATAAAGTATATGGAATTGTTGCTAAAAGAAATAGCTCATCCGATCATCCTGTTTCGATCCTTGCAAGCTCTAATATTAAAGCTACAAATACTCTTTCTGTGGGAGGTTCATTTTCAGTAAAAGACTCATCTCAAAGCAGATTTGAAAAAACTACTCTTATTGACAATACTTTAAAGGTTGAGGATTCTTCTGTTGGAACATACAACATAATGATAGAAAGCTCAAATTCAATAGTTTTCCGCGAAACTACTATATTAGAAAATGGTGGAGCGGCGTTGAGTTATATAAATCTACTAAACTCACCAAAAATAGATATTGTAAAAACAGTAATAAATAGTTCAAATGCAAATAATGTTATTGCTTGTAATGTTAGTTTTGGAAGTAGAATTTCCGAACTTTACTTTGAAGGTTGTAAAAAAGATGAACCTTTCTTAGTTCCAAATAAAAACAATGGTATTCTCCTTCAAAATATAACAACACCTTCTGATAAGATTTTGAAAGTTGAAGCCCCTAATGTTCATATCAAAGGGGTAGGTATCTCTAACTTTGAACTAGATAAGCCTAATAGTATTGGAAGCAACTTTGCACAACAATATGGTCCAGACAATACTGGTAAACTCATTTTTGCTATGAGACAAGACGATCCAAGTATAGACAGTGGTTTTTTTCTAGATATGTTTTCGGAAACGGTAAAATTTGACAATGCAGGTTCTGCTAGATTGTCATCAAAAGGAGACACAATTATTGTGAATACTCCTTATAGGATAAAAGGTGTTACTTTCACCGATGAAGACCCTGAGATAGATGGTCAGGATCTATCTAACCTTTCTTTAGAATATTCGATTGAAACAAATGGAGAATATTCAGATTTCAAAACATTAACTGGAGAAAACCTCTCTTCAGAAGTCATCGACACTAATGTCGGATTTCTTATGAAAGTAAGAGTCACTCTTTTAGAAAATTCGGATTCTGCAAAAGTAAAAACAGTGTCTATAGCTACTAACGATTCTCAGGTGATCTATCCATTAGATGTGGAACATGGGGTTATAAATTTTAATGAAATTGCTTCTATGGATATTGATGCTAGATACTCACTTTTTTATACAGATGGATATGGAACAGACGATGCAGTATTGGTAAAAGATGCGGACGGAAACAGTATCTCAGGGAAAATATCAGGTAGAGACTTTATCAAATTTACATATGATTTTGCTGGAGATACTAGTAATGGAAGAGAACCTAATCAACCAATAGAAATGACTTTGGTCTTTGCAGGTTCAAATATTGCTAAAAACAAAGTGTTTTCTCAGGTTTTTGATAGAGGACAAATAAATATTTTTTCTTTATTAGCTGAGCCAGACCATGGTGTAATTAAATTATAAAAAGGAGAGAATATGGAATTGACTAGTACTAAAAAAATGTTAGCTCATCTTATCGTAGAAGTACAATGTATTAAAGACCTTATCGGAGGGGAAGCAATTCCTTCTACGGATGGGGTTATCGTTAAAAACAAAACAGGCTCTGTTATTCAAAAATTTAATGTTGTTGATGGAGCAAGAATTCCATTGATTAACGAAGTGGGTTTATGTATTAATAGTTCAGGTTTGCCAGAAGTTATTCAGACAGCTGATATTACAATTATAGATGATATAATGTCACTTGAAAATAAAGAAAGTTTACAAGTAGGAGTGTTGTCATGAAAATTTCTTTTGAAGGAGCTCAGAAGTTAATTGTGGTTAATCCAGGAGAAACATTTCTTGATTTACAAACAGATCTTTATATCGAGTGGAAAAAATGGGTTAGAAGAGAAGACAACGCTAAATATCTTCAAGCGATGTCTACTGTTGGTGGAAATAAGTTACCTTTAAAAAATCTAGGTGTTACTTATTTCCTTGAAAATGGATGGAAAATTCGTCCTTTCGAAGGTGATCACAGACTTATTATTAATGGAAATCTTTTTTCTAGTAATGGAGAAGACCCAATAGTTGACACATTAGGTGATTATAAAGTTACTATTATGATGTCTGTATCGAACCTAGTTGATATAGTAAGTGCATCTTCTGTAGGTGCAGTATCTTCAGATATAGATCTTTCTGGATTAGATGGTGTTTCATCTAGTGAAGAATGGTCAATAACAACAAGTTAAGGAGTAATTTATGGATAAGAGAGTAGGTGAGACATTTTTTGTTGAACTAAATAGTCATCAAAAACACTTTGGAGCAGATGGTTTTGTAACTAAAATGCTAAATTTGAGCACTTCTGAAGTGCAACTAATAGATACTCCTGTTTCAGAGGTAATGGAAGAGATAGCTGAGCCAAAATCTGCTACAGTTGCTACATCTGTTGCAAAAGGAAGTAAGAATATCCCAATTAGCAATAGTAATTTAGAAAGTGGAATGGTTTTTACTGATACAAATGGAGAAATGTATTTCATTTATGAAATTAATGAAGATGGCATAGTATTGAAATTCCCTTTAAGACAAGGAATAGAAGTTGATACCCAACTAACTCAAGTTGGAAATACAGGTATTTATAAAATAGAGATGACACATAACCTTACAGGTTCATATGCACTTTATTTTTCAAATCCTAGTTTAAACATTGCTACAAAAGGAGTTCAATATAGAGTGACGGATATTAATTTAAATGATGTAATAGACAAAGTACACGATGGCTTTCAATCTACACTACAATCACTTGCTAGTTTAGGTGGACAAATTTCAAACATTGGACAGGAAGACTTTGAAGTCTTTTCTGGATAACAAAGGAGAATAGATGACTTTTTATACAATACCAGTTGGTCAAGGTAGTGATTTTGATAGAAGTGGGTTATTATACCCTTGTCAAATAACAGACCTTAACGACAAGACAATAAAATACTTTACAGATGAAACATCTGATGCAGTAGTAATTAAACAAGCAGGCTCTTATTTTGCTGGACCTTCAGCGAATAGACCTGATTTAACTGAGGCAAGTGGTTTTTCATATTTTGATACAGACCTAAACAAACCTATATGGTATAATGGAACTAAGTGGGTATTATCTACTGGTGAAGACGCTTAATAACAAAGGAGAATACAAATGGCAAACTTTACAACACAAATAACAGATTCTAATATTATTCAGGAGCTTCCTGATGTGAGTATACTAACAAGTATCTACGATAATGATTTAACCTTGGATGCGCTGAAAAATATTGTTTCTTCAGTAGCTCTTAGAAAAAAATTACAGTCTTTACTTAATTTTAAACTGTCAGAAGACAGTTTTGACAGCCTAAAAGATGTTTTAAAACAAGGCTATAAAGATTATGAAACCGCAGATGGAAAAGAAGTTACAGAAAGTGGTGGGAATATCTTTGTTGATGGCAAACTAATAGCATTTAATGTTGATGGATTTGCTGAAGGACTTTTTGAAGATGAAACTTTTTCAGCTTTATTTTTTACAGCTGATGTACTAGACATTATTTTCAACTCAAATGATAGTAACTTTAAAAAAGCTCTTTTTAACAATGGTAGTTTTTGGGATAAATTGCTTACAGATACTGACCTTACAGATCATATTGCTACAACATATCCTGATGACTATACTCACGCTATACAAACAGCAGAAAAAGCTTATGTTAAAATTGTAGCAAACAAGGCAGGTTTAGATTTTACTAGATACAAAGACCTTAAATTTTTGGCTGAAGACACACCTGCAATGACAACAATTTTGGAAGTTTCAGAAGCTGCAGAAATAGAACAATCTTCTATATTCGGTGTACAATCTAGAATGATGTTTATTTTTAGTAGTCTTAATCTTGATGAAATTGCAGAAAATGATGATACTATAACCACTTTAGATGAGGATGAAGGATATCTTTCAGCAGTATTATCTGTAAAAGCTATGATTTCTGTAGAAGATTCTAAAATGTTTACTCACATTATTAATAATGATGAAAATTTTGGAGTAATTGCTTCCAAAGAACTTGGCCTCGATTCTGTTGTCACAGTTTCTAATATCTTTTTTGATGATTCTCTTGTTGATGTAAGAAATGCTTTTGTAAGAAATAGAGATTTGGTTAGATTTTTTGGTAAAGCTAATTTTACATCTAGTCTTCAAGTTCCATTCAAAGAAGCAATATTAGCAAAAATGTCAGTGACTCAAAAATACAGTGCTCTCTTAAAAGATGGAACATTAACTGTTGATTATGCTGATGACAATCTTGCTTTAAAACAACTTCTTGTTAGTTTAAGCGATTTTTCTGAGACAAAAGTTGGTAGCGTTTCGAAAAATAATCTCGATGAAAGAGTATTCTCTGCTCCTGTTGTTTTAAACAATGGTTCAGCTTTAGCTCTCGATCTTTTTGCACAAATTGTTGTTGAAGACGCTAATAGTTTAAATTTATACACTAAATTTACTGACTATAGTTATCAATTTTTAAGAGATGTTGTTGGACATGTTGTTGGGATAACAGAAGAAGGGAAAGTAATTTCTTCAAAATTTGTTACTGACATAAATATTGGTGAAGAAGAAATACAATCAGTTTCTGTTACGGAAAATGCGATAATTATCAGAACTTCTGCGAATTTCTATTTTATTGGAAATCTAGGTGAAGATAAACAAGCAATTGTAGGCAAGTTGGCTGAGAACAAAGATGCTCTCTCAAAAGCTGTCATTTTCAATGGTATTATGCTTGCATTAGATACTGATGGTAAAATTCAGAAAGTAACAAAAGATGGTCTTGAAGAATATACTACAACATCTGATATAGTTGCTACAGACATATTTGTTTTAAGAGATAGATTGATTGTATTAACAGATGCTTCTGAGCTTAAAGAAGTTAAAATTGATGCAACAATTGTTGATATCTCTGCTGAAATAACAGATCTAAGATTTGCTCAAGATATTATTCTTTGTAAAGTAAGTGGTGAAGACAGATTTGTTTTTACAGATGGCGAAAACTGGTTGAAATACGATTTTTCAGTAAACGCTCTATAGGAGTATAAAATGATTACAAACCTACCTTTTATGCAAAGTAGAATGGGGGTTTGTACCCCTAATTATCCTGCAATGTTCACAGTTTTTGAGAATGATTTAAGCTTTTCTGTAAATTCCAATGTTATATCTAATGAAGTTACCGAGATGCAACAACACATTAGCGGAACTGTTTTTGAAAATTCTATTGCTACTCAAAATATATATGGCGAGATTATAGACGGTACTGTAAAACAAACTATAGTTAGTTCTAAAAATGAGATTATAGACGGTACTGTAAAACAAACTATAGTTAGTTCTAAAAATGAAATTATAGAAATAGATTTACCTGAGGTGCTTTTAAATACAAACATTTGCACCAAAACAGACATCAATAACCTTGATTTCTCATTTTCTTTAAAAGCAGACATCTCTAACCTTGATTTCTCTTTTCCTTTAAGAACAACAATGAATGTTTTTCAAGCCAAACCCTACTATGCGACGAAAATTTCCATAGAAGACAACCCAATTTTCATTAAAAGTAAACTATCAACAAAAGACTTTCTACTACGCACATCTATTCTCCAAGGAATCACAGTAGAGGCTCTCTCGTTCCTTGTAGAAAAAGATTCACTTCCAAATGTTGATTTAAAAAGCACTGTTTATTCTTCTAATTACCAAATTGTTTCAAAGGTTAGTTCTATAGAATATTCTCTTTCTATACCTATTACACTACTTAGTTCTGTTAGAGATATGACTGGTATCAAATTTGACCTTACTAGTAGTGTATCAGGTGTCGTGATACAACTTACAGGTGATGCTTATTCAGAAGAGGACAAAAAACTTGTCATTTCTCATGTCAACTCTCAAATTGAAAAAGGTGCTCTTAAACTTCTTAAGAATCAATGGAATCTTGCATTTTTAAATATCCCAGCTACTGAAGATGGAAAAATAGCCACAGTAGGCAACACTCTTATTCCTATGCTAAAAGAAGCTTCAGGTGTTGATTATCCTGTATCTTTTATTTCTGGAGTTGATAAATTTTCTGGAAGAGAATGTAATTTTGTATACACTCCAGATTATATGACAGAATTAGAAAGTCAAAATGATCTCCCATTATGTTCTTATAACGAAGAGCTTAAAATATATGAACCTAATACTTTCTCTATTCTTGTTTTAGACAATGACATAGAAATGAACTGGGACAGCGCAACATCATGATAATTGTGGTAAAATTAGGTGAGTCAGAGAAAATCTCTGATTCTCTTTTAAGAGAAATAAAAAAAGTTACACATCATGTTACTAGAACTAGTAGCAATTCTATTGAAGTTAATATTGACGACAACTGTTTTTCAGAGTCAAAAATATCTTTCAATAGAGTTACTCAGATTATAAGAGACTTAGAAACAAACGCACAGATTATTTATTAGGGAAAAATATGTTAGAAAAAAGAATAGACTTCACAATAGAGAATATAGAAATAGGACATGCTAGTTGTTTTGGGGGAAACTGTCCTCTTCAAAAAACTGCAGAAAGCAACCCCCTTGAGGAAATAAAACAGAAAAAAGACCATGCCTATTTGCTTGTTATTGCAATGGGTGCAGGTGATTACTACGGAGAAAACAATAATGGTGATTTCTTTTATGAAAAAGACCTTCAAGAATATTATAAAACATTTGAAACTGCTGGTATCTTTATGCAACATGACAATAAAGACCCAAGTAAAACACTAGGTAAGGTACTTAAAGCTATTTATAACTCTCATATGCATAGAGTAGAACTCATTTTGGAAATTTCAAAAAACAAAGCGCCTGACATATACGAAGGGATTAAAAGTGGAATGCGATATAAGGTGTCCATGGGCGTGCGAGTACCCCAAGAAATTTGTTCTTTTTGTGGAGCCATAACTAAGGGGTCTATAGCAAACAGATGCGACCATTTAAAGTTTATGATGCACCAGCAAATGCCAAATGGACAAATAGTCTATGCAATAAATAAGCCCCCTATGAATTTTTTTGACATATCTATAGTAAGAAGACCGGCTGATGCTCAAGGGCATGCTTTGTTTCAGAAGGTTGCTAGTGCTGAAAATCTATTGGAAAGCAAAACAGCGGAGCTTATTAAAAGGATTGAAGCAATAGACACTATGCCTGAAGCTGTTAGTCCTAAGGAATTATCTACTTTTAGAGATAGATTTCCTAAAAAAACAATAATAAAGCTTGTTAGATCTCATAATATTCAACTTCTCCCTGAAGAGGCAATGTTTCTTGCAAGTAGTATTCATCATTCCGAATTTCCTAAACTTAAATCAGAAGCGAGAAAAGATACTATTATTACTATGTTATTAGATCAAGCTCTCTCTGCTCAAGAGTGCCCTTTTCTTAAAGAAGCATCTTTAGAAATGTACTCAAATGAAACACTAAGTAAGTTAAGCACGAGAACTTATCTTTTAAAAACAGCGGCTGACAAAGAACTAAGAAAGGCTCAAAGAAAAAATCTCAGACAGAGGGAATATCCTGAGTATAAGATTGTTTTCCCTGATGGAAACTCGACAACAACAGGGAATACTGGATGGCTTTCTATGTCAAGAGGAGAGCCAAATCCAAAGTATATGGATATGATAGATAAAGGTTATGCGAGTGCACTTATTGGTATTTCGCCAGAAGGATACGAACAAATCGTGTATAGGTAAATATCATGAAAATAACTAAGGGATATATTACTGCTGTTTCAAATGAATCTAGGGAAATAACAGTTACTACTGGGGAAGGGATAACTAATATTGTAAAGATGGATAATATCCAAGATAAATTTTCTTTACATGAGGGTGTGGAACTTATTTCAGAGAATGGAGTTCTTAAAATACGCAAAGCAAAACCTGTTTATCGAGAGATAAACGATAGTAAATTCGTGAACTTTTATTTCGACACTCCTTCTACTGATATGTCTTCAGGTACAGTTGGAGAGATTATGGGTTCTAGTTATGCAGACCTACCTCCTATTACTAATAGTATTAAGGGTGAGACAGGTGAAATTGTATATATCTCAGATAGAGAAGTGGGATTAGTTGTTTCACCTACTTCAAAATTTATATTACGAGATGATGGAGTAAGCGAACAATTTTCTATTCATTTTGCATCATTACAAGGTAGGCATGTCTTTGTATCATCTCTTCCTGATGACATTACTATAAGATTGGAAATTGCAAACTTTTCTGTAGATTCTCCTGTTGATTTAGATGAAATAAAACAGTCTATTTATGATCTTATGATGCCCGAATCCAATATGAGAACTCAGAACAATAATTATGTACCTAATAAAACATACACTCAAGCCTTTTTAGAAACAATAGCAAACAGTTCTTATCAGCCTTTTTTAAAATTTTTTGGATTACAATTATCTGAAATCCTATTGACATTGCAAATAAAAAAGATTGAATTTTCAGGAAGCATGAGTGCTTTTTCTGATATTTTTAGTTCTGTGGGAGATGTTACAGAACTTTTTTCCTATACACAATCTGCATACAGAGATAAATCTATAGAATCCATTAGCTTCGACTTATCGACTTCTGGAGATTCAGAACCTCTTTCCTTTGTTCGTGTTCCAGATTGCCAAAGTGAAACAATCGGACAAATAAAAAAACCTGAGATAAAAATAGGTGGTCAAGTATACAAGATTTCTTTTTTATCTATAAGAACACAAAATGGTAATGTTACTGAATATTCAGCAAATAAAAGGGTATATGCCTCTACTCTTGGAACTCTATGTTCTAGGCAATGGACTTCTTCAAATAAATCAGCACTTTACTCAGAGGTTTCCGAATTAAGTTTTAATAATGTTATTATTCCTAATATAAACATAAGCAAGACTGCTACAGGATTTTGTGGTGATAGAGTTCCTATTTCTAATATAATTTGGGATGGTAGTCTGTCAATTTCCGTTACAGAAGACTTTTCTATCTTTGCAGGTAGTAAAATTGAATTAAATGCTGCAGATTCTACTCTTATTGCAGGTGGAGGTAGAGGAATTAAGGTAGATAGGCTTGGCTCATCGGCTGTAACTCTTTAGAAAATGTAGTTTTTTTGATATAATAGCAAAGTAAATTTCGATATTTAAAAAACAGGAGACCTATTATGGCAACAACTTCGGAAAAAATACAGGCTGAGTTACAAAAATGTAACTACACTCTCTGGGAACCGAACAATATTTATGATGTTCAATTAAACTTATGCTATTTGCAATGCTTAAGTGGAACTGTTCAGCAATTATCTTCTTCAGTTACAGAAATAGCTACTGCTATCACAACAATTGAAGATCTCATCACAACAAATACTGATGCACCTGATGTTACAATTTCTTTAAAGAAAAATATTCAAGGTGGATATGTATTCAATTGTTCACCAGATTTGACAAGTAAATTGCATATATCATACAATCCAAATAGTGTGTTCTTTAAAGATTATGCGTTACCTGCACTTGCACAGCAAATTGCTACTGATACAAGTTCGCCTCTTATTACAGATCAGAAGATTCTTCTTAATCATATTGAGAAAAGTCCTAGAGATATAATTATGTCAACAAAACAGGGTCTTACTGATTTGGTTGCAGCAATTCAAGCCAAAATAGATAATCTGTCTGAAGATGACGGAGATTAAGAGATAGCCTTATGACTTCCATTCGAGAGATAAACAAATATCTACCTACGGAGCTTCATTTTAAAAACAGTGATGCTCCTTTAACCAAGCCAAAAGTGAATGCAAGACTTCAATCGTTTGCAAAAAAATATCCTTTGCAATATTCTGAGAACATACACAAAATTGGAGATCTTGGGGAAGAGTTAGCTTATCTGAGTGGTCACAACATGGGTATTAATGATTTGCACCTAAGCAATCACAAGGAAATCAAAAACTTTTTAGATGTGCAAGACAAGATTATATCGAGACTTCCAGAGAAGGAAGCAAAGAGACATCTAATTTCAACATTTAACAAGTTGCAAGGTATGACACTTAAAAACAAAAACAATGGTATTGTAATTCAAGCTTTATCTAAAGCTAGAGGAAATCCTTCTACTGCAACAAGGGTTACAGGAGCTGTAGGTTTTGCTGTTGATATGAATTCCGAACCATATCCTTTTTTGATAAAAAATAGTTTATCAAATGGACTAAGTGCCCATGAACAATATGCTTCAGGGGGACAAGCTAGATATGCTGCAGTACAAGCAGCTGTTTCAACTTCAGAACCAGGGGCAATGGGAAAAGTACTAATTGCTAACACTGAAGATTTAAAAGTTGTTATGCATGATTGTGGGACAACTAATGGAAAATTGTTTTCTATAAATGATCGTGACTTAATAGGAAGAGTTGAAGCTAAGACAAACAAAGTCTTAGATGAACAATATTTGAAATCTCTTAAATCAAAGGGAGTTAAGAATGTCGTTGCCAGAACAGTTGAAACATGCCGAGCGAAACATGGGGTTTGTGCTTTATGTTTTGGAAAAAATTCAACAGGGCAATTTCATAACACTGGGCATAATATAGGAATAGAATCTTCTCAGTCATTAGCTGAAAAAGCAACACAGTTAGTATTAAGTGCTAAACATAATGTTGCAGGAAAAGAATCTTCCCATATTCCAAGTGGTTTTGAAGCAACTAAAATTCTATTAAATTCTACCGAGAAATTTAAAGGAAAAGCAACTGTAGCTACCACTCAAGGAACTGTAACGAAAATCTCCAAGCTCCCTACGGGTGGATATAACATGACGATTGCTGGGAAAGATCATTATGTAATTCCAGGAATTTCTCCAAAGGTTTCAGTTGGACATACAGTGGAAGAGGGAGATATCCTAACAAACGGAATAGCTTCCACTAAAGATATCCTTTTACACAGAGGGGTAGTAGAAGCTCGTCATTACTTATCAAATGCTTTACAAAAGTCTACCGGAGGCGTAATAGATAAGAGAAATTTAGAAGTTATTAGTAGAGGGTATCTAAACCTTATTAAGCCAAAAGGTCTTAATGGAGAGCATTCTTTGATGACTTATGATGAATCCATTGGTGATTTAAAAGGAAGTAATATTGTAAATATGAAAGTGGGAGACAGACAAATAGTTAAAAAGTTTCTTGCTGAACCAAAACTACATTACAGTATTGGCCATAAAATCACAAAAGACACTATTTCTAATTTGAGAAAAGCCGGTGTAAAAGAAATCTCTGTCTCTCATTCCAAGCCGAATTATGAAACAATTTTTAAAACATACGAACAACGCCCTATGAATGGGAAAAGTATATGGCAACAAATTAATTACAGAGGAATCAAAAAAGGTCTCTCTCAAAATGTAACTTCAGGTGATAATGAAAATTTATCAAACATTCATTCCGATAGAGCCCAGCTTCTACTTGGAAGACTATAGCAAATAAAGGATAATTCTATGAACTTTTTTAATAAAGCAAAGAAAAAATTAGTAAAGACTACAAAGATAGTTGTGAAAAGTAAAACAATGTTGTTTAATATTGGACTTGCATTAGTAGGAGCAATTCAATTGTATTCAGGAAAAATAGAATCTTTATTTGGTTCTCAAGGAAGTTTTGGTGTATTTATGATACTTATCGCAGGAATAGGTGCTTATTTGCGAACAGTAACTACAACATCTCTTCAAGAAAAAGTAACTGAAGATGTCTGATATAACAATTGCCATTATGGCTGTTTTAAGTATAGTTACCGCTTATTTTAAAATAAGTAGTAACATTAAACAGTCAAAGATTGACGCTTTGTCTCAAGAAAATAATATTTTGAAAGAAAATGTGAAAGCCTCTACAAAGAAAATGCTCATTCAAGAAAAAAGAGCTGGATTACATAGAGAAACTGCAAAAAAAATACTTCAAAATAAAATCTCGTCGAGTAAAGAAATTAAAAAAGCAATACAGGAGATTGAACATGCGCAAAAAGAACAAAGCATTACTCTTTCTCTTTAGTCTGTTATTCGCTGGATGTAGTACTGTGGTTCATCAGCAATCATTAATTCCTGTTGGAGAGAAAATTTATGTATCGGAATCAGATGCACTTACCGATATTAATATCACAATAAAAAAGATGGATATTAACAAATTTGTGATTTCAAAAAACGATCTTGAAAAAATATCAGCTAAGTGTATTCAGAGAAAAGAAAGAATAAAAGAGCTATTATTACTAATAAATGAACACAACCGTTTATTAGAGATAACAGAAAAAACAATAAGTACAGATGAAGGACATTAATAATATGGAAAAGATATTAATAAAATTAGCGGAAGAAGTTGAAAAAAATGGATTCTCAGAAGATTCTGAAACAACTTTTGTAAAAATTGCACAAGCGAATACTTTGCTGAAAATGCTTAAAGACAGTCCTACAATTTCAGACGAAATACAAAAAGAAGCTTCTTTTAGTTTTGGTCATATTGGAACAGCTTTAGCTGAAGCTGTACCAATGGCTGTAGCCCTAACAGGAGTTGGGCTTGGTGCAGAAGCTTTGACAGATGAATATAATGATATGAAATTTAGGAAAAAAGTACCAGGCTTAATTGCATATGCAAAGCAAACAAATCCTTCATTGAGAACTGTAAAAGATAGCAAACTAAGAAATTGGCTGAACAGTGCTCACACTATCGCTCCTAGAGCAGCTAAAGATCCTGAACTTGCTACAACTTTTTTGACAACAGCACATGCTGTTGGTGGAGTTGATATAGCAACTAGCAAAAACCTTGCAGAGATTCAACAAAGAGGAGGGAGAAGCAATAACGCTTTTCAAAATACTTATGGCTTGCTAGGTTCAGCACAAAAGTCATACGACACTTCGATTAGGGAAATATAAGATGCAGAAATATAAGAAAAATAAAAATAAAAAAATAGGACTACTTGCTTTTGAAAATTTTGATCCTGTAACTGGGGACAAAATAGCAGATGACCAGGGTTCTTTAGAAAATAAGAGACTTGCACAACTCGAATTATTAGCAGATGTAAAAGGTAAGCGTTCAGCTCCCTCTTCTTCAGAAGAGACGACAAAAGATATTGCTACAGGTGGATCGCTTGCTTACCTAATGGGTAATACTTTAATTAACAAAGACTCTGGAAAAATTTTTTCTGCAACAAGAAAAAAAGGGATTATTGGAGGTCTTGGAGCTCTTGCTTCAGGAGTGTTATCTTTAAAAAAACAGCGAAGTGAATATAATAAACAGCAAGGAGCAAGAGAAAACCTTGTAGGCAAAGATACAGATAGGGCAAAAGCATACAAAAAAGCTTTGTCTGATAAGTATCATATAAAAGAGTAAGTTGTGTTTGTTAGAGGAGATACTGGAGATAGGCTTTTACTATTCAGAGATATGCTTTCTATTTATAAAAAGTTTTTGTCTGAAGAGTTTGCTAATCTTGGAAATACGGATACAGAAATAGTGGTGAGAGATTCGTTTAAAAAAAATCCACAGAGGGCACCTCTTGTTATTATAGAAAGAGGACAATTGTCTCATGTACCAAAATCTCTTATGATGAATGAACAAAAAATATTCGATGTCAATACAAATTCAAATATTTACAACACTATGCATGTTATAGACTACCCTATTCAATTCACTTGTGTAGGGAACTCTTATTTAGAGACAGAAAAAATAAGCAATATCGTTGTTGAGACACTTTTAACATCCGCAATGGGTGCCTTAAAGACAGAACATCCTAATATATCTGGAGCAGATCTTGTACTTTGGGGTCAAACAGAAAAACTTGAAGGTGAGGGATCTGTCTTGAGTTCTTGCCAGATTTTAGGTAAAATAACACTAATTATTCAAGGTATCTACTCTAAACCAAACTAAAAAGGAATACAAAATGGAAGTAAATATAGGTAATCTAATTCAATCAGTAAGCGAAGAACAGTCGTTACAAAAAACAGCGAGTGCTAAAGATCTTAGCTTAAGCTCACTTGCACAAGGAACTGCTTTAGTAAAAGAAGCTGAGGAAACACTAGATGTTGCGACTCAAATAGAACAAGAGATAGGTGCGCCACTTGATTTAAGCGAAACTCTAGAAAAAGTTGCTTCTCAAATGGAACAGGCTACTACACCTGAAGACATCATTAAGATTGCTGAAGAAGCTGGTAATTCTGATTTAGCTTACATATCTACAATTGCAACTACTTTAGGAGATGCTATTTTTGAGCAACTAGATAATCGTTTTAGACATGAGATAGGAGCATAATTATGGCGACTACCGTATTAACTAGTTCTGACTTTGTTTCAAATAGCAATGCAGTGCAAGCAAGAACAGATGGCTCTTTATTCATAGAAAGAGAAGAAACAGATGATTATTTGATTGGTATTGTTTCTCGAGAATCTTTCGACTTATCAGCAGCAAACAAAACATTAAGAATTGTGTTTAAAGCACAGCCTTTTTCTCCTTTTGTTCGTTCTGGTACTTTTGGAAGTTCATTTGGAGACAATTTTGCTTTCCTTACTAAGGCTCCCAATAGTGATAACCTCTGGTCAGGAAATGATTTGTCTGATGGGTGTCAAAAAGAAGATCGCCGAGAGAATGTAGACTCATATCAAAGAAGAACTTTTTATGGGGTAGACACTTCTTCTACTCACACTATTGTGAAATCAGGTTCTCTATTTGGATTTCAAGGTTCAAATGATAATGCTGAGCTAGACCTTGAAGACTTAGAAACTATTTCTCAAATTGCAACTGGCGCAGGTTTTACTATTGCACTCAGACAAAATGGCACAGTTACTTTTTATGGTTCCGATAGAGATGGAGATTTGGCTCTCCCAACAGAATGGACTACGGTAGATGAGAATATGATAGTTGATATTTGTGCAGGTGAAGATTTCTATGCAGCTATTTTTAACTCAGGAAATGTATCAGTGATTGGTTTAGATATAGGGGATGACAATAAAGCAGTGCAAATTACAGGGCAAGGCAACAATCTTGCACTTCTACATACAGATGGTACTTTTGATATTTTTGGAGATAATGAGTTTGGGCAAGTTGATGACAAGCCTAATATTACTGCGAAAAAAGTATCTTGTGGAGAACAAATAATAAGTGCTATCACAGAGAATGGTGAGATTATTACCTGGGGCAAAGATGTGGATGGAACTAATACTATTACTGGGGAGAATGGAAATTTTTTCTTAGATGTGGTAGCTGGAAATGGTTGGTCTATCGGGATTGTAAACAATCTTAGTTTTGTTGAAATAGGTAATGTTCCTAGTAGTGTTAATGATGTGTTGACAGGTACATCTGGTAGTAAAAAAACAGCAAACAGTTGGAATGATGCTTTTGAAAACTACCCAATGCTTCAAGAGAGAGGTGGATTCAATATAATGTTTGGTATCCAAAAAGGATCACTTCCTGAGTCAATGCAAACATTTAGTGATATTTCTGATCATTCTTGGCCAATTATTGTAGGCAGTAATAATCATGATACACTTTTTGAAGCGATTCCCGAAGTAATGAAAGGAACAATCCTTTCAAAAGACAAAAGTGGGCAAGATTTCATATACGACATAAAAGGAACAGGGATGACTAGTGGACATATTCCATTAGAAGGTTCTCTTATTACAAATGGAGAGGAAAAATATGAGATGACTGTTAGTTTTAGTCCAATAGGTAAAGTTACTTCTTGTAGAAAATTATTTGGTGGTTATTCTGAAAAAATGCAAGGATCACATATGAACTTATCCGAAGCAGCTTACAGTGACTGTCGTATTGCATTATATATTAGAAACTGTTCTGCTTTTGAAATTGATTTTGTAGAAATTACTGATGAAACAGATCCGTTACTTGTTCCTTTAGAAGTTATATATAGAGATAATGATGTTTCTGTGATGCAAACAAAAGCATCAGCATTAATTACTGATATTATGGATAGTGTAGAGGCTCTCATAGAAGGTCAAGAGGTCGTTAGAGATAAAATAGTAGCACTAACAAATAGTCAGAAAAACAACTTTGATGACATTTATGATAGATTAGAGAATTTGGAAGACTAAATGACCTCTCAGGAACATGAAGCACTATCTGTTGGGAGAAGTCTTCAAGGTCTTTCAAAAAGTGTTGAAGGCATTGTCTGTAGCTTTGATAATATGATGAGTAAACTGCAAAAAGACAAAAATAATTATTTTAAACAGGGGTTAGGGATGAGCAACAAAAAAATAGTCACAAAAGAACTTGTTGGAATTATAAAATCAATAAGTGACACAGAGATAGGAACTGGAAATAAATTTCACCTAGAGACAAGTGACATTTCTGTTGTTGCGTCTGCTTATACTTCTCAATCTCAAGATGCATGGACAGGTGCAAATATTAAAAATAAAATGATAAGTACTTTTGTTCCAAAAAAAATAACACTTGACGATAAAATAAGTACTGAATATTCCTGGATTTCCAACACACTAACAAAAAAACAGCTTTCAAAAAAAAGTAATGCAATTTTTAAAACGGGAGAACAGATTGCTGTAACCAAAAGTATTGTATCAGAAGATGTTCTAAGCCCAAACTATATGATTTCAAGAAACTCCTTTTCTAACAGGTTTAATATACTCCCTAGATTTGGTAGAATGAAAAACATCAAACTTTCTTTCGAGAAAGATATTGCAGGGATAGAGCTATCTGATGCAACTGTTGGAGAGATAAATCAAAATTTAACAGATGCAGAATTAAATGGTAGTGGCTCTAAAATATCTCAATTTGTAACAACACAGGAACCTGTAGCTGGAACAGACGATGTTACTATTATTAACTTGATTAGATTAAAAGAAGTGAATCATTCCATTAGAATAGATGGAACAGATTATACTTACACTTATGCTACTGATGATACATTGGATGATATTGAAGCGGGTCTTGAAGATGCTTTGGCTGAAGTTGACGGAATTGACATTGTAGCAACAATGGGATATTACTCTATGCTTTTTAAGGATGATGATGGTGATAAAGTTTTTAACTGGTTAGTTCGGGATGAAACTGAAGATGTAGAATATATAGTGGAAATGATTACTCCTTCAGATGAACACGATTTAACTATAGAGGCTTCTGATACAGACAGTGGAGGAAAAAAAATAACGATTACTTTTGAGCATGATGGCTCAGATGTTGTATATCCATTGATTGCTGATATCGTTGATCTTGTTAATACTTTTGATGAAGCTCCGTTTGAAGTAATAAAGATGGATGGATTTAAGGACGATGACGAATATCCCTATAATGACACAGTCACATTGGAACAGTTTCAGAGTAAGATGCAAATTTCCTTTACTAGAGATGCTGATGTTTCTTTTGTCTCTGGGGATACATGGCAAGTCGAAGTTACTGATATTTCTAATTATAATGCAGCAACCCCTCAAATTTCAGAATGTACAATTGTTAAATTCAACAAAGAAGATACTTTTTCTATTACATTAGCAGATACCGAAACGGCGATTGATGCCTCTCAGGAAGCAGTGAGTTCAGAAAGCGAACTAGCTTCTCTTTTTGAGACCAAAATAAATGATGCAAATCTCTCTATGAATTCTAATACAGAAGGTGCAAAAATAGTATTGACTGCAACGACGGCTGGGGAACAGATAACCTTGTCAAACTCTGGCGAAAATAATTACACTATCCCTGTAGAAAGAAACACTATTTTGAGAAATGATCTTAAAGAACTTCCTAAATTAGATTCGTTTGAGCTTTCATTTTTAAAAAAACAACATGGGCAAATCTATCATAAGAAAATGCCTTTAAATAAATATGAGGCTCAACAACTTACATTTGATGGTATTTTAGCAAACCCCTCAAATGTTTTCAGACCAATACTTTCTCATCCAATTTCATCAAGTGAAAACAGTGTTTGTTCTGTAGGTAGATTTATTAGAAAAGCATCTAAAATAATCAATGCTAGTTCAGAAAATCTAATTCATTCTTCAGAGGGTATTAATCCTGTACCTAGAGGAAGTGCAGTTATAGAAACTCCTTTTAATTCTACTCAAGCTGGTCTAGCCGATAGATGGTTTTTTGCAGAAGCAGGCTCTAATTGTTTAGCTACAAAAGATTCCCTCCGAGAGGTTCTCACAACGATTGCTCCTGTGGTATACGAGAAAAAAATTCTTGGAACTGAAAACAACACTTTTTCTGAAATTTTATCTGAAAGACTATACAAGGGGAATAAAATTTTTGGTAGTCTAAACGCTCTGTGTACTGAAGATATAAGTGTCAAAAAACATGCCGACAAGAAAGCTTTTTTTTCTAACTATGAAAAATGCTGGATTGAAGACAGCTATGGAGTATCGGAGGAAACTATTGAAAACTTTGTTATGGATGCAAGGGTACCTCAAAAGAAATATAGCAAAAAACAATACACATTTCTTTTTAGATTAGCGGCTTCTCTTGACGATGATCTACGAGAAGAACGCTTTATTGCATTAGCAAGTGCTTTTGTGGCACCATACTATTATCTCACTGAATTTTTTGTGCAAGAAGACCTAGCAATAGAACTTTTTGGAACAGATGACCCTGAAGATAGTCCAGATAACAATTATGGCATAGATGGTGTTCCTATAGATTCTCATGTAACAGTGAAAGATTTGTATTTTAGAAACTTTAGAAAAATGGCATTGCCTTTAACAGAAAAAGTATATCCGTTTGATGCTAGCATGTTAATAGATAGTTATACAGCTCTTCTTTTTCAAGGAGATTTTGAGATATCCAACATAGAAAGCAATAAAAGTCTTTATATACAAGATAGATATCTTGAAGAAAAAGTTCCATTGTCTTTATGCCAACATAAAATAACGAAATATCAACTTCAAGCAAAAATAAGTGATTCTTCTGCTGAGGATTACTGTTATGGTGAGATAGTAAGAAAAGGATATTTTGCTGATAGTTTAAGTCTGGCTATAAACCATTCTCTTTCAGGATATTCAAAAAAACATAAAGATTCCCTATGGAGTATTTTAATGGATGCTGTTGAGATTACTGATGGGGGAGACATAGTCTCTATAAATAGCGCTAAGTCTATGCTACAAACGCTTTATCATTCATACACAACTGTCTTAACAAAAGAGGAACTCGGAACACTTCTTCTACTAAATACTATTATGACACAAAATAACACTAATCATAAAAATGCTCTACATACAATTTTTTTAAAAATATTCTTTTATTTAAAAAGTAAAGGGGATAGTATTGCTTACTCTGATTGGAAGACAAATTTTGATTCAATTACAGGGCTTTTATTTACTGATGATGAGGAGAAAACAGATTTACTACCTTATGATTGGTTTCTTGTTTGGATATGCTTAATTTCTGGCTCAAAAGCATTTTCTTATTCTACGGATATAGAAGATGCTTTTAGTAATGTTTTTCCAACTATGTCTGGCACACTTTTTAAAGAAGCGTGTTTTGTACAAGAAAACGATATATTTAAAAAACAAGAAATTCTGTCATATTTCTCAGCATCTCTTAATGGCTCTTCAAAAAAAATGGAGTTAGATGTGCATGTTCGTTCAGATGAAGATGTGATTATTTTAATTGAATGTTCTTCGTCTGTTGATTTTGGACAAGATTTTCCTTATAAAGCTTTTCTTGGTTTCACGCCTGATGGACTTTTACTAAAAGACATGAATGCAGTAGGTTTCGAGGATGTTTCAAGTACTATCTCTGACTTTGATATTACTAAGCTTACTTTAGTTGAAACCAGTAATCCAGGAAATACTTTTAAAGCTACCTATTCTGGAGATGGCTCAGGTGAAGTTCAATTTAAAGTAAAGTTTATAGATATTTTTGGAAAAACACATACTAGTCAAGATTATATGACATATCATACAGCATAACTAAGTAGGGAGTTGAAATTATGAAAATAGCGAAACAGCAACAGAATCTATCTCAAAAGGAATTATCTTCTTTGTCAAAAGTATATAATTTTTTTGTGGATACTAAATCAAGTGAAAGAAAACCTTTTTCTGAAAAAGATGGGATAACAAACAGAGATATTCTTGGACATTGTGATTCTTTGCTAGCAAAAGGTCATTCGAAGCGACTTTATGAGACAATTGCAGATATTATAGTCGAATAAAAAGGAGAATGTAATCATGGCAATAGATATACAATCAATGAGTTGCACAAAAATGAGAAATTTGCTTGAGGAAAAAAGAGTAGCATGGTTAGCCGATAATATCACTTTAAGTGATTTGCAAATAATAAAAAGAAAATTATATAGATGCAGCAAAGAAGCATATGCCAATATGAGCCGTTTATTTAGTTTCCTTGATCAAAAGATTGGAAGACAATAATGCGTTGGGTAAAGAAGTACTTATTTACTTCTAAGCCTCCTAGAATAAGAGTTCAACAGTTTATCTTAAATGATACTGATGACATTGCTATGTATGAGGAGTTGCTTACTTTGATTGCCACAGACACCGAAAAAATGCTACTGTCCGAAATTGAAAACTGGGATCAGTATGGCGTGCTGACAAAGCTAGTGACATACCAATATTAAGGAACAATAATGAATACTCAAATAGTGTCTCTTTATGAGACAAATGTTCTTTCTGATACAAGAAGTTTAGATCGTTTCGATAATAAAAAAGGCATTTTGCCAAAAACACCACCTCTTGAGTTAAAGAAACTAAACATGTTTATGTATGGGCTGTCTGATGTTTCTAATATTGGGGTTGTTTTACGCAATATTTTAAGAATAAGAAATCTAAAAGTCGTGAATTCAGTTCAATCGTATGGTTCTATTTTATTCGAATGTCAGCATATCTTTAAAGGGAATATTTTCCCTTTTGAAATAAAATATACACATGGAGAATATTAATGGCGAATATAGTAATAAATGCAAGCTTGTCTAAGTACTACAAAGATAAAGCTTCTGGAATAGCAACAGCACTTAGAGGAAAAAGTATAATTGGTTTTATGGATGTTAGAAATGTGGAATACAAAGACAAATCTAAACATATTGCAGGATTGAGGTATGACAAAAATGCAAGAATGTTTTTTCTAACCTCACCAAAAAAAGCAGATAACATCAACATAGGTGTTTTTATTTCTACATATGAAATATCTGTAAAAAGAGGTAAGATTTTAGCAAAAGAAGATTTAACAGATGTGTATGAGCTTCCTTCGGTCGGAGCAAAACTTGAAAGAGGAGGTTATGCTAAAGAGCAAGCAAAAGCAAAAGGGATAGCTGAGGTTTTCCCAAAAAAAACAAGACTCTTTATTTATGTTCTTTCATCTAAAGATAAAATAGTGATTAATAACAGCGAGGGTTTTGTTTTTACTTGTGACTTTAAAGTTGGAAAATGGTACACTATGAGACCTGGAACAAAAACATCCACAATATATAATATGCGAATACAGGACCAAGAAGCAGCTAATATTTTTAAAAGCGCTCTTCCTTTTCCTGCATTAGATAGAAATCTATATAAAAAAACATCTGATTTAGAGCAACAAACTTTTGATCTGAATAAGCATGTTTTAGCCGAAGTTTAAGGAGTACTCAATGAAATTTGATTTTACAAAATACAAATCTATAGTTGACTTTATAAGGGTTTCATCAATAGGTGTTTCTGTGTCACTTCAAGAGCTGATTGATAATACTATCTTTGCTAGACAGAATGCAACATGTAATCTTGTTCGGCATTCTACAGATATAGAATCAATTCAGATCGGTATCCTTAATACTGTACCTACATCAAGAATAGTTGAAGCTCCAGCTGGAATATACATTGAGAACGCAATTGGTGAACTGATAATTAATGAGCATGCTACAGTATCAGATTTCTCACTTTTCCCAAAAAAAATCACTACCTCACAAATTGAATATTTAGCAGAAGATTTTATTAAAAAAGACGAGACAAGTCCTCAAATAGAACTTATGTACTCTCAAGATTTATCTTTTGAAGATGATGATATTGTTGATATTAAATATTATGAAGACAATTTTTTAACAAAAAAAGCTCCGTTTATTACACGGAAGGTTATATCTCATTCTGATAGCTCCGATATGAATTCTGGAGTTTCATTGGAAATGGCAAAAAAGATGAGCGCTATTAATCTCGATAAAAAAACATTATCTGCTTCATCTGAGGTGTTAATCAGCAATGTTGTTTCAGTTGCAAATGACAACATATCTATTACTAACGATATTCCTCTTGTGGTGGCCTCTAATGTTAATGCAACCTCATGTTCTATCTCTACAAGTTTAGTTACTCCTACTAATATAGGAAGCGTTTGCCTGTTTAAGGATGGTAGCAATTGGATGCCTATTCGAATAGGGACAACAGATTCAGATGATACTGTATGTACTGAGGATTTACTAGAACAAATAGCATCTACAGCTCAGTCTTTTTTATCTTCAAACATAACAATAGCACAAACAAGCTCAGCTATAACAAATACCCAGCTTTTTTCTAGCGATATGTTAAATCTTCTAGGGGTTCCTACAAATCTATTAGAAGTATCGGAAATTTCAAAAGGTTTGCATGATGAAGTAGATGTGACTATTAGCAATCTTCCTGTTGCTTTAAAAAGAGTTTTAGGTGTATACACTGAAGATAACCAACTGAAAATAGAAAATGCTGAAGCTCATGATTTTGCACTCACATTTTCAGATGTTGTAAATATCGGTTCGGTTTTGCTTTACTTGAAAAATAATCAACTTTTTCACAAAGAAGACCTTTTTACGAAAGTAACTCAAAATCACTCTTTATATATATCGGAAACACAAAAAGTATTTTCGAACAGACCTATGATTATTAACACAGAATCTGCAATTGGTACAGTAGAAAATTTATTAGATGTAGTAAAAATGCAAACAAGCATAGTGGAGATTGTGGAATGGGAGTAGGGAGTGATTTAGTTGAGTCTGTTATAGGAGAAGAAGTAATCTCCGTAGAAGCAAGAAGTACTTTTAATGGAATTATAAATTTTTTTACACTTTCTGTAACTTGTTTTCTTGGAACAACGGTTGTCCCTCCTGAAGGATATTTATTAGCCTCTTCAGGAACAAATTTTTCTACAGGAGGAACAACTTCTGCAGCAACCTTTATTCCGGCAATTATCCAAGATCTGCAAAAAGTGATTATTGTTTCTGCAACAGAAGATGTAAACACTCCATATAAAATTATGTCGCCTGAAGAAGCTATGCAATTAGGGAATAGCATTCTTGACATAAATACTGCACTATCTACCTTAGCAGATATCGTTATATCTGGAGAATCTAGTTACACTTTCGTAGCTGATCCAGAAGTGATAGAACTCTTTAAAAATATTGATGAATTTTTTAAGCCTTCAGTAGAAATGATAAATCAGGTTGGTCGAACAACAAAATTTACAATAGCAAGTTTCTTATCTACTGTGTATAGGGGGCTTAATTTATATATAGACCAAACTTCAAATGACAAGTTTGTGTTAAGATTGTTCTCACCTAAAGAAAATGAAAGCGAAATCAGTATGGAAGACATAATAGAAGGATCAATGTCAACTGATTTTAGAGCTCTTCCTAAAACACAAACATTACACTTATCTGGAGAAGGTACAATAATAGATTCTGATTTAGCAAATAGTCAGGCATCTTCAAATATGACACAAGCGATAATGGAAAATTCCTCTATGAAAGGAAGTGCTCACTATTTTACACAAGCTTTTGAGTATGATTTTGGAAGATCTATAGCAGTAGGAGAAGTAGCAAATTTACAGGTCGATTCTGTACCTTCTTTGCTCCGGATAGATGTATTCAAGTTGTCTAATCAAGAGCTTACTTTTCTTAACAAACCTATAGTTTGCAAGCCTGTAAAAGGAGCTATAACCAAAAAAAATAAGCCATGGGAAGCAGGAACTGAAGAAATAGTGGAAAATTATTCTGGGGTAGTTACGGAAATCACAGTAAAACTCCTTGAATATCTTCAGAAAGCAACTGCCTTGAAAGCTCTTGCTTTAGCTCGTCCTATGAGCGTTACTGTTGACGGTGTAGTGGGTGAGTGCTTTGAAAAGATAAGCTTTACTAGTTCCATTGAAATTCCTACCGGTGTCTTCTCTAGTGGAGGCTTTTCAGAAGAATCTACCTTTGTTCTACCACCTTCAGGAAAATATTTTATTACAGGGCAATCGGTCATAGCACAAAATGGTATACTTTCAACAAGTATTCAATATAGTCCATACTAAGGAGAGTTTATAATGATCACAAAATATATAACTATCGGAAACACTGTTGAGCTTACCGTGTCCTTTGAAAATACAGAGCATACACTGACAAACTCAATGTTAGCTATGTATAAAACAAAGAGTTTTTCAGAAGGACTTACTGATCTTGTTCTTCAAGTTGAACCAACAGATTCGAACGACGGTCAACTAACTTTTTTATTTGATACCGAAAGTATAGTAACAACGCAAAATACGCTTTTTGTTCATGTATCAACTATAGATGGAACAAAAAAAAGAAACCTTTATTTGAAATTAAAGTTTGTATATGAAAATGTAGAAGATTAAAAGAAAGTGTGATATAATGACATTTCAAAAAAACACAGGAGGTAAACCATGAGTTTACATAGAAGAAGAATAGGGGCCGTAAGTGGCTTAGAGTCTGCGCTCGGATTAAAATTAGAAAAAGCTGCAATCAAAGCAACTTTGAGTGATGTCTTAGATGCTAACAATGCAACTACTGTTGTGGCTACTGCTGCTTTTAAAACATTTTCTGATGATATTACATCGAGACTTGATGCTGTAGAGCAGACTACTGATGGTATGATTGATGATACTGCTACTGATGGTTCTGACACTACTTGGTCTGTTGATAAAATTAAATCTTATGTTGCATCTGTAGATGATTCAATCATGGTTGATACAATTGATGCAAGAAATGAAATTTCTGATCCTTTTGAAACAATGATTGCATATGTTCTTGATACTACAGGAGACACTGATTTAGGTGACTTTGAAGGTCAATCAGCTGCATATATGTACAAAGAAGGTGACGGTTGGAAATTACTTCAAATTCTTGGACAAGACATTGATACAGATACTCTAGTTTTAAAATCTTCAATTGTTGATGATCTTACAACTGGTGGAACAGAAGCTCCATTGTCTGCTGAGCAAGGAAAGACATTAAAAAGCCTTATTGACAATAAAGGTTCTGTTACTGTAATGGAAGTAGAGACTGGTCTTGCTATTACTGGTGACGACTTTACTGTTGCTCATGATGTGCTAGGTTCTATTGTAGGGTTAACTGCTGAAGTTGAAGTAGATGATGGAACATTTGATGTTGTTGATGTTACTGCTGGAGATTCTGCTACTGAATGGAAGCTTGTCCCTGCAACTTCTGGTGATTATGACGGCAAAACTTGTCGTGTTTCTTACTTAAGAGAAGCGTAGTCCTCTTAATTTCTTGGGAGTCTCCCAAGGAATTACACAACCCTCTTATAAATTTATTGCTTTTTTCATATCTTTTAGTTACAATACCTTAAGTATTTCACAGAGAATACGCAAAAATCTTAACACACAAGGAATGCATAATGACATTTTATGATAGAGTTGAAAGTTTTGCTATGGCTTCAGATGCCGCAGCTGATTTTGACGGACTGGTAAAAGTAGCTGAAGACAGCGGAGTGACTGTGAATGATTTAATCGTTCATCACAACCTTACACAAGGAAATCTTTTCACAGGTGAGAACCTTATTAAGATTGCAGAAGAAATTGAGCCAAGTGCACTGCTAGGTGCAGTGAATGTTTTTGAAAAGATGGCGAGTGATAACTATTCTGATGAAGATGCGATGGCTGAATTAGCTTCTTATGGCTTAGAAGTTGAAGACTATGAAAAAGTGGCTGAAGCTCTAAATGGACAAATGGAAGAGATTGCCCTTGACAGAGACTTAGATAAAGTTGCAGAAGCTCATGCGTTTTTAGAAGAAAACGGCATTGATCCTGTTTCAGCAATTACTTTAATTACTGATCTAAACAATATTGGGTCTCCTGAAGAAGGTGAAAAAATTGCGAGTGAGTATAGTGATCTTGATGCTGATATGGAGGACAAACTTGCTCAAGTTCAAGATTTCCTTATGGATTTAGAAGTTGTTCACCCTGAAGATGCGATGATTGCGTATGACAAAGAAGCTGGTGTCTTGAATGATATGTCTAATACAGAAGCAAGAATAGCCGCAAATCGTGAGCTTTATAAAAATACTGAGTATAGTGTTCCTGGGAAAAAGAAACCAGTTACTCCTAGAGTTCAAAAAGCTCGAAAGCTGAATGGTGAGACAAACTTTCAACGCAGAATGACACCAGAACAAAGGGAAGCATACAAGCTTCAACAAAAAGCAGCGAAGAGGGCAAAAACTAGTCCAGCCGCTGCTGCTAGAAAAGATACTATCAAACATTGGCGTAGTATAGGTAATACAGAAGGGCTCAGTAAAGGTAAGACGGAAGCTGCAAAAGAATTAGGAGGATCTCTTAGAGGGTCTCTAAGAAATCTTAGCAAAAAGAACAAATACTTAGCTGCTGCTGGATTAGCAGGAACTGCTTTGGCTGGAGCTGGAGCTGGAGCTGCATACGGATACAATAGAGCGCGCAACTAGTGTATTCTTAGTTGTCACTTCGGTGGCAACACTAGAATACACAACAAGGATGAGAGAATGGACATTAAACAATTGGCAATACAAATAGCGTCCTCTGAGGATCCGTATACTGATTTTAGCAAAGAAGCCGCAGCCTTAGATGAAACACATCAGGTTAGTTTAGCTAGAGAGGTAAATAAGCAATTCTTTTTAAGTAGAATTGCTGATAAATCCACAGATGGTGATATTTCTTTTGATGTTATAACTCCGTCGTCAACAGACAGTGCTGCTAATAGCTCCATACAGAAGACAGCGTCTGTTTTAACTAAGACGGCCTCTGATGATGTAGGGAGTGGTGTTCGTCCTGAATTTATTATTACTGATGATATGTTCGTATTACAGTCTTCTAAAAGATTTAAAGCAAAAACATCTTCAAGCACGACACTCTTAAAAGAAGCTGACGACAAATTTCTTATGACGAAGATAGCTTCAGCTCAAGACATACAGGCTGAGACAAACAAAAAAAGAGAGAATAGCTTAATATTTAAAGCAAAAGAAACTCTTGATTTTGCTTGTGACAAAATAGCAAACAGTCTTAATTCAGAAGAAGAGGTTAGAGGCTTAGTAAAAGTTGCAATGGAACATGACCTAGTGGACTCTCTTCCTTTAATAGTGAACAGATTAAATATGAATGAGCAAGTTCTTACGAAAGTTGCTACAGATGAATTCTCTGGGGAAAAGCATTCAAATATGGTCGACACCCTCTCTTCTGTTCATCAGTTAGATATGCTATTAAAAGAAGGTTCAGACAAAGAAGCTATCGCTATGCTTACTTCCAAAATATTAAATTGGGGGTTGACTGGAGTGGGAGCTCTTGGAAAAGGGGCACTTTCAGCAACAAAAGGTACAATAAAATCTATAAACAAAGCACAGGATATAGGACATTCCACTTTGTCTCTTTTCAAAAAAGGCCCTAAAAAAAAATTAAATGGTCTAGATAGAGCTATGTTTTATGGAGGTGCTGGGATAACAGGTGCTTCTGTGGCAGGCAAGGTAGATAATTATGACAAGATGTTAGGGATAATGTAAGTGGTACTCAAAGATTTAGAGCTAGTTGTTTCCGATGACATGAAGCAGGCTATTCATGCAGATGTGGTTCGTCAGGTTCAGTCAGTGTTACCTCAAAATATGACTACCGATGAGAGTGTTTTAGTAGAAAATTTTTTAGAACAACCCCTTTTTTATGTAATGCTTTTTCACAATTATAGCCTCACACAAATGACAACACCTTTTAGTTTAACTGAAACTATAAACAACCCCGATATTTCGCAAACAACAATAGATACAATAGTTAGTTCATTCGCATCATCTATGGGGATAAATATAGAAGAAAAAACAACTCATGAACTCGTAGGGCTGATTGAGAGTAAGATGTCTTTGACAACATTAGAAATAGGAAAAATTTCAAGAAGCATTTTAGATACATATGGTTATTCTTTTGGAAGTATCTATGGAGCAAGTATTAATCTATTAAGAACATCAATAGAGTTACAGAAATTTAGGAAGAGCAAATTTATTGCTCCTCTTGTTGTAGAGAATTTAAAGCAAGATATTCCTGTTCTTGAGCTAGAAAATACTCCATTAACCGGTGAAGACATATCGTTGTTAGCTAACTTAAAGATGGGTGGAAATGTGTCTGGTACTTTAGATATTCTAACGAAACCAACTCTTATAAAAAAATCATTTTCAATAAGCACTACAGATGATGCTGATGTTCTACAACTTAAAAAAAGAAAATGGGCATACTTTGACATGTTCAACTACACAAATGGCGTAAAGTGTGATTCTCTGGAAACATATGTAGGATGTGAAAGCCAAGCAATCTCTTTTACTATTCCTCCAAATTCAAGTCTTCAGTTTGTAGGGTATTATTATGAAAGTGATGACCTCCAAGAATCTGATATTAAATTACAATATCCTGCATATCAAATTTTTTTTAGAGGACATACATATGGTAAAGCTACCATTTTTCTTCGTAACACGAGTGGCTTAGAACTTGTAAAAAAGATTTTTTCAAAAGCTGTTATAGGTAATGTTTTTTCACAGAATATTGAATTGTTAGGGGAACAACTTGTTAAAATGCACAATTTTGTTATAAAAACAGAAGTTGATTTATATGTAAATCCTTTAACAAAGAAAAAAGCACTCTTAAATAGAGAAGGATTTGATGTAGGAACAAACTCTGTAGCTAGATGGATTACGCCAGAAGCATCTTTTCTGAAAGCTTTAACTGTTGTTATTGAAGAGACTGGCGATGTTGTCACCTTATAACATACTTTATCCTTATAGAGCTCAAATTTTCAAAGAAGATCCTTATGTGCAAGTTAGCACAAAAATGATTTTAGATATAGAACAGGCTATAATTTTTTCTTTAAAAAATATGGGTCTTGGAAAAGTTATTCTTCCTTCTATAATTAAAAGCATATCAGACACTGAGTTTGTTTTAGAAAATTTTTTTGGTGAAGATATATCAAATACTATTTCTAGGGTTCATATACTTGGCACATGGTATCAAGTAGATGCGAGTGGTCCTTTTGATAAGTCGTTAGAATGGTTTACTGAGGACAAAACAGTATTACTAACTCAAATAGAGCAGGATCCTAATTTATTTCAAGTAATCTTTTCAAAGAATATTGATATTGAAGGTAAAATTCATACCATGGTTGGCTCGAATAAATATTTAAGACTACTTCAAGAAAGAATCCAAGTAACTTTTTCTAAAAAAACAGAAGATATAACTGACATATCACAAGAAAGAGATATTGTTTCCACAGACACAAACACATATAACTTAAAATATCCATTAGCTTTTTCAAAAGAAATAGGCGATTCGATTCCTATAGACGAACCAATAGATTCACCTGTGAACATAGAATTTGAAAATCAGATGCTTATCATTCACTTGAAAAAAGCTTATCAAGAGTTACAAAATAGTATAATTATCGAAGCAAATCACACTGTTATTTTAGACAATTAACAAAGGAGCTGTTTTGGACCCATTAATGCAACAAACCACTAGTGCTATGTATATGAACCCATGGCAAGGATATACTGCTACACCAGGAATGATGACCAGTGGAGCACAAGGCTACATGTCTTACGACACGCTTCCTACAATGAAAAGTGTCTTTGGTGGGCAACAACAAAGTCCTCTTAACGGTCCTTATTCTGGGTTATATAGAAATCACTTCATGGATTCATTTAAGCAAACTATGGGAATTGTTCCTACACCACAAGCATCTCAAGGAGGTTTTTATAGAGCTCATATGGAAAACTCTAGCTTTAGGGCTAAAACATCTATTGAAGCGGGATTAATAGATGAGTCAGGTAGTATACTTGGTGGCTTTGTTGGTTCTAAGCTTGGTGGACTTCCAGGCATGATACTCGGAACAGTAGCTGGAGATACCATTGGAGGGTTTGTAGGTGAATCAATAGCAAGGAGAGGAAATAGAATAGCAAATACCCATTCCTCTCTTATGAGATTAGGAAATGCAAAATCTTCTTATGGAAGTTTCGGATACAACATGAAACAAGCAAAAGAAGTTAATTCTGGGATAGAAGACATGTTTATGCAGGACCAATCTATGAGTATGGGACAAATAGGAAGAATACTCGATGAAGGTATTAGGACAGGAGCAGTTAAGGGAACAACTAATACTTCTGGAATCAAAAGTAAACTGAAAGAAATGACCCAAACAGCAAAAAGCCTTGTTGAAATAATGGGAGATTCTAACATAGGTGTCATAATGGACACTATGAGAAAACTTAATGGTATAGGGCTTAGTGACAGAAAAGGTATGGAAGCGGCAAGAGCGCTTGGTGTTACTGCTCGAGCCTTAGGAGTTAAAGAAAAAGATTATATGGAACATAATCTTCAGAGGGGTCAAAGCCAAGAACAAGCTGGGGTTATGAAAGCATCTACATACATGAAACTTGCTATGTTTGGGGATAGAGGATTTACTTCTGGAGCAGGTAGCCATTTTATGAATAAAGATGATCATAAACAAGCACAACAGGATGCTTTTAATATGGCAGCTTCTTTTACTTCAGGGGAGAAAGGAAGATATAGCTTTTTAGAAAAAAATGTGCTTTCTGTCAGTGCTTTAGAAGTCTTATCACATGCAGATGCTATAGAATCTGTTGGTGGTGATGAAAAATGGGGAAAACTTACAAAGAAACAACGAAACAAAAAAGATAACGAAGCCATGTCAAGACTTTCTGAATATGTAGAAGCTGGTGGAAGTCTACAGAAAAAAACGGATAGCTTACATAATTCTGGAGCACTTGGATTAACAGAATGGACTGCTATATATCAAGGCGACACTAGAACCCTGACAAATTCAGCATCTAGCGCAAGAATTAATGTAAATGAGAAAAATACAGAGTTTTTAGCAAAACAACAAGAAAAAGTTTTTAGGCTACAAGAAGATTCCACATTCCGTGCAATTAACCATGTACAGTATAATCAAGGTGTTTCAGACTACGCAGATGAGTATAATAAAGGGATTTCTGTTTACAGAGACCAAAATGAAGCCGCAAGGAAAATTGAACAAGAAAGTCACTCTAGGAAAACTAATACTTTTGCAAATAGAATTGAAAAAGCAAAACTTGCTACAGCTCAAGGGTTAGATTGGTTTATTCTTTCTGGAACAAATAGATTTGAAAAGAAAAGAGATGTAACCTCAGAAGACATGGATAATGCTATAAAATATGCAGCTGTAAGGAAAAAAAATGAGGGTACTCTTTTAGATACTACAAGAAATTTATTTCGTAGTACAGACGAGGGGTTTGCACTCGAGAGAGCTAGAGATGCAGTTGGAAAACAGAAGCACGATATAAATGGAATATTTTCTGCTGTTGGAGCAGGAGTAGATAACGCTGGGACTTTTCTTAACTCTTTTGATAGTTTACATGCTATTGGTAGAGGTCTTGGATGGACAAAAGACGATGTTAGAGACAAGGATTTTAACTACATAAACAATGCAGCTCATGGTAAATGGCAAATATACAATGGCAATAGAACTTCCACAATGATAAGATATGCACATGGTTATAAATATCAAAACGACAACCTAAATGATATACATGCAAAAGAACTACAATCAGTAGAAGATCTTGAAGGTAAAAAAAGTCTTACTCAAGTTAAGAAACTTGTCGACACTTCTTTAAATATTTCATCTTCTGAGAAATTCAATAAAGACATTATGAATGAGGACAATAAATTTTTCTCATCTTTTGATTACCTAGCAAAAAAAGGTGCCTCTGAACTTGAAACAAGTGCTTCTGGTTGGAGTATGTATGATTTAAACAAATTGAAACAAGGTAGCAATGTCAAGAGTATGACAAAATCTCATGCAGAACTACAAGAACTTTCTTATAAAAAGAAACAAAATGTTGTTTCAAAAATAATAGGTGCAAATCTTTTTAAACAAGATCGCTTTGATGAACTGTCTGAGCAATACGGCACAGAAAAAGCAACTGTTAAGTATGGAAAAGAAATTTATGATACTATAGACTCCGACACAAGAAGCAAATTAGGGGCAAATAGCTTAATTGGTATCACAAAAGGAATAAAAGAGAAAGCTTACGGAGAATACAATCAGGCTCAGGAAAAACTAAATTTGAGAGGAGCTGAAAGTATTAAGCATTCTGGATACAGTATGCATTCTGTTTTATCATCAATGGGTTATGATTATAAAGGAAAGGTTACTGTAGAAGAAAGACAGAAGTTTGCAAAGGACCTAAAAGAAAGTGAATTTTATGATAGTTTGCTAAAAAAAGGCTTCTCGAAAGATGAAGCTGTTACTTTTCAAAAAGCTGCAGGCAATTTACTGACGAAGAACGCAGAAGCATCCGCTATAGGGCAATATTCCCCATCAGAGGTTTTTAGTTTAGAACATACAGGACAAATGGGGAAATTGTCAAAAGAAATCTTAGGATCTCAAGATCTATCTAGAGCAACAACTATATTTAGTGGATCTAAAAAGAAAGACTCTATGACAGAGGCCCTTCAAACAATATCTGACGATTACAAAGCTAGAGGTACAGACAGATCTGTTGTTACAGACCAAATACATTCAATGAAAATTCTTAAAAAATTTAACTTATCAGAAAAAGAAGAAAGTGCTGTAATGTCTCTTGCAGGAAATTCTCATATTGTTGATAACTTGTCTGAATTTGCAACAAAATCCTCTAAAATTGCAGCTGGTACTAACCTAGCTGATGCAACATCTAAAGCTTTTGGAGAAACATTTGGTTCTAAAAACAAGCTAGAGATGGCAGAGTCCATCATGGGATTATTAAAAAAAGGGAAAGATGGTAATTATTATGCTAAAACAAATTTAGACATCATGAAAGATGTAAAAGTTGCTGAAGCTAAAAAGACAGAGGATAGAACAGCTTTCGACAATAACTTATTAGAAGCTAGAGACGCTTTATCAGGGGATGACAAGAAGAGTGGTTCGGCTATAGCTAGACAGATGTTTGATATGTCTGGAAATACTGGAGGAACTCTAGGTATGCTTTCTCAGAATCTAAATGGTGGAGGAAGTCCTATCGAAAATCATTTAGCAAAAATTGAACAAAATACAGCGAGTATTTATCTTCATTTAACAGGAAAAAAAGAGTCTGTTAAAGTTAGAGATGAAAATATAGAACTCTCTAGCCTTAAAGTATTCAGAACAGAAGCCAAAACAACTAAGATAGATGTTTCTCATAGCGTTTCCTCTAAGAAGTCTGAAAACAATAATAAAAGGTTAACTCATGTTGATGATTCAATAGTATCTCATACAGAACACAGAAGACATAGTTACGATATCACTAAAGATTCTAGTGCAAATATAGAAATAAAAAAAGTTGAGACTAAAAAATCTTTTGAAACAGAAGCTGTAAAATATGCTAGAAATTTAGAAATTCGACATACCTTAGAAAGAGAAGCTCGACACAATGGAGGAACTGGTGCCGTAGACAAAGAAAGTCTTCAGGATTTCCAATCGAAACTTGATTTAAATGTAGGTGTTTCTAGTCCTAAGGTTTCAGATATGTCCAAAACTTCAAAAGTAGGTTCATCAGAAGATAAAAGCACCTCATCATTAACAGATATATGGGGTCAGATACTAGCTGTGCTGAAAGAAATCAATAGTAAAACATCAACACAAAAAGTTGTAGTTTCTAGGGGATAATGCCTAATACTTCGCTTTTATTCAAAGATTTTTAAGAATATATGGCTATACTTATGTTTAAAAAAGGAGCTACTATGTTATTTCCCTATTCAGGAATTCTTTGTCGCAGAATTGGAACAGAGACCGAGAACAAAAATGGAGTAAAAAGAACATCTTCAAATAAAGAGAAACCTTTAGAGGTGATTATCCTTTCAAGTGCTGTAGAAAATGTGAAAAAAAACGAGAAATATTTAATAGCTCGGTTTAGTGGAATGGAATTTGAATATGAAAATGAAGATTATGTCTATATTACTCCAGAAGATATCATTGCAGGAGTTCAATAATGATTCAAGCAACTTTACAATCAAGAAGTAACATTGTAGGTAGTGCCATTACTGGAGCAGCGCTACTTGTTGAACAGACATATGGAGCAAAAGGCGACTTTGTAATCCTAACTTCAGGAAAAAAATCTGTAATAACTAAAGATGGGGTATCTGTATTAAGATCTCTTTATTCTGATGATCTTTCAGAAAACGGAGTCCTTGAAATAATCAAAGAGGCTTCTTTAAATACTCTTGCAATTGTAGGAGATGGGACAACATCTACAATATTACTTGCAAATGAGATTTACAAAAGGTTTAAGGCTGAAGATTATATGAATAAAACAAATATTTTGAAAAATATTGAAAATAATCTTAAGAAAATGTCAGTCCCTGTTTCTATTAACTCAAAAGAGTTGTTACAAGTTGCTGAAACATCTGTAGCTGGAGACTCTGAACTCGCAGGCCTTATATTGGATGCTTACCACAAAGCAGACGAAGATAATCTAGGCACTGTTATTGTGGAAATGAAAGTTGGTCATAAATCAGCTGTCTCTACTTATAATGGAATAGCATTTTCAGGGTACCTTGCGAATGATTCTTTTTTGCATAAAGCAAATGGATACGAGGTATTTTTTGACCAAGCTTCGGTTGTAATCTCTGATTCTGAAATTATAGGGGAGGATACAGTATTTAATTTGATAAACAAATGTGTAGAGACAGAAATTGAAAATTTAATTATTATAGCACCTGGTTTCGCTGTGAATTCACTGTCTACTATGATGCTAAACAATGGACATTCTATTAATATTGCTCCTGTTATCTACAATGGTGGTTCAGCGGTAGGAAATAGTCTTTTGGCTGAAGCATTAAGTACTGCTTGTGGTCAGGATTCAATTTTGGGAGATTCTAGAGGGATAGAGATAGGTGATATTGATATCGAAAGATGTCCAGAAATTCAAAATTTTTCTATGAACAAAAATAGTGTTAGATTTATAGGTAATGGAGATAGCGACAAATGTAATCTTTTAGCTAATAGATACCTAGAACTGCAGGGTGACGCCACTACTGACGAAGAGCGTGATATGTATAAAATTTTAACTTCGATTGTGAAGCAAAAATCTGTAAGCGTAATTCTTGGAGGAGACAGTAAAAGTTCTCTTGTGGAAAGAAAAGATCGAGCTGACGATTGCGTAAATGCTGTTTCCTTGGCTTTAGCAGGTGGAGTGGTTCCAGGAGGAGCCGTAGCATACCGTGATGCTTTAAAAGGCTTACAGACGAAGACAGATCTGTATCAAGCAGGATTGGCTCTGTTTGAGAAATGCGGTGGTAATAAAAATAAAGCTCTCGACCCTACAAAAGTTGTCAGCACTGTTTTAAAACAAGCCTTAGAGTTAAGTTTTCTACTTGGAAAAACAAAAGCTGTCGTCATGATAAAACAATAAAAAGGAAAGAAATATGCAAGATGTAGCACAAGAAACTTTAACAGAAGACTCTATCTCAACAGAAGCAATTGATTTTGAAGATAGTTCTTTTGTAGAAAAAAATAAATATGCGTCCAATAAAACAGCTGAAGACAAAAAAGAAGATGTTGATGATATTGAACAGCAAGAAGAAGTAGATACGAGAACAGACGAAGAACGCTATAAGGAACTTATGGATGAGATTAGTGAACAACCTTTTGAGTTAGCAGTATCTAACTTAGAAGTAGACGAAGAAGATGTCATAAAAGCAGCTAGAGAAGTCTTATCCCCTTTAGGATATTTTGAAAAATCATATAAGTTACCATTTGGTAGTACTTTCACTCTTAGAAGCAAAACTATTAATGATTTTACTGATTATTTAGAATATGTTAGAAGGTTGATGGTTGATCCAATTACAGAAAAACAATATGAAACACTCACTCAAATTCGAAACTTATCATATGCTCTTGTTGAAATTGATGGTGATGATTTGTCAGAAATGGAAATAGAGGATAAATTTCAATTTTTATACGCTATGTCTGATGCCAAAATTACAATGATTATCCAACAAAGTGTTGATTTTTGGAGAATTTCACATCTTCTTCTTCATCCAGGACTGACTGATTTTTTGCTAGAACAGCCCCAGCAGTAGCTATTTGGGGCTATAAATATATTGATAGTTTAGTGACACCACCAGCCGATAGTTTTCAATCCTCTTGCTACAATAATTTATTAGTAGCACGGTTTAGAAAAGCAAAAGAAGATAAAATATACTCTGCTTTAGCTTTGATAAAAGGTGGACTACTTGCTGTTAATAAGTCTGACTCTAGAGATGTTATGGACATGGTTGATAAACTTCAACAAGGATTATAGAATGTTATTCACTCAAACAGAAGTTTCTTTGATTACTGATTTCTTTGACATTACAGTTGTATACAGGAATGGAGTTTTTGAAACCGAAGAAGGATTTAAGACAGATAATTTAAGATCTTTGCTTGACTTCAAAGGAATTAGATTTGCCTTCGAGGACCTTCTTCAAGAAAAAAGAATTTTTAATTCTATGCGACATAAGTACCTAAAATGTTCTATCCCAAATGCTAAACATTACAATTGGAATGAGTTAATAGGGACTCTTATATATGACAACTCTTTGAAAAAAATAGAAAAAGATGTCTATTTTTCGACAAAAACATTTTCTGTAGAATTTCTAAATAATGGTGTTTTCAGAAAGAACACCACATATATAATAATGCATAATTACGAAGGGTTGCCAATAGGTTTTGCTTCCGTTACAAACGGAAAATCATCCGAAATTCTTCTAATGAGCGGGTACAAAGCAAGACCTTTTAGGTTTAATCCGAAAGAAAAAGCTTTACACATACAAAAGAGCGTAAAAGCGACTTCCTCAAAAAGGGAGAATATTATTTTTGTTGGTTCTATAGAAACATTGTATTTTGAATTATCATCAACCTTTGCGAAGCAAATAATCTTTTCAAAGAGTATTACTGTTAGTATACTCAGAAAAATTATTCTTTGTAACGAACTTGCACAATATATAGACACTCACTTTAATGATATTCCTTTATCTGAATTATTGTACAAGAACAGAGAATTCTTAAGTATCTCTACATTACGAAATTTCATAAAAGAAGCAACTATACATCCTACTAATATTCCCGTAGAATTACTAAGCTATGTATCTCCTGATGAATTAGAACACATTCATATCCCTGACAAAGAAAAAAATGCGATTCTAAGCCTATATGCTTTCTCTGACGGAAAAGTGTTTGATAAGTTAAATAACAATAGAACGATTACCTCGAGAAATGCAGCCCGTAAACTCAAAAAAAATTCTTTTTTTAGAAAATTATTTCGCAACTCTCCCCTTAAAATATGTGATAAAAAAATTGCTCAGATTGCATCTACTAAATTATCCAATATATTTAGTGGACACTCAGGTTCTTTTGAGTTTGACTTCACTCATAACTGTATTCACTTAAGCGATGGCACTAACTCTAGATTCAGTCAAGAGCTAATCAATAAAAAATTTAGAAAGAAGCCGGTAGGTAATAGTAGCCGCATAAAGGTACTTTCTACTATTCTTAAAGCACCTGAAAAAAAACTGTTATCTGAGATAATTTCTTGTATAGTATGCACTATTTTTAAAATAGAGTATCAGCTATGTATTTCTCATGTTAGTGATAACACAAGTATTACACAAGATGCTTTTTTTAACATTGTTCAATACTTTGTATTTGTTGAGAACAAAATCCTCTTTATAAACTCAAAGTCTATTTTTAAGAATATGGAGCATAACTTAACAAAGAGTAGTAAAAATACTGTACGATTATTAAAGAAACGCCAGCCTGATTTATACCTATGTAGAATTATTTCTTTTGTTCTTAACCACATAGCATCAAGTTACACTACGATGGAAGGTTGTAAATCTTCATTATCAAATCAAAAAAACACAGCTAAGGTTGTTGAAATGATTTTAAATTAAGTTAGCTATTCTGATGTCATTTGCATTTAGAGTAGTTAACTGAAGAACTGTTGAGGTTCTGTTCCCACCAATATTTGCAACTGTTCTGTCTTGTATTTCAAAATATTCACCATTGGTTGGATCTTTGATAAAAAGACCTTTTGTGAAATCAAGTCTAGCATAAGTCTGAAATAGTACAACCTCTCTAGTTACTTGACCACTTTTTTCGAATACCTGAGATGTTTGAGTTTTTGTCTTTTTAGATAAGAAAGGAACTTTAAAGTATCTTTCTCCTTGGCAATCACATTTTGAAGATATTTTTTGCTCCAACTCATAATCCCAACACTTAGCACATTTTGCTTCTAATAGATTAGGAATATACAGCTGAAGAAATACACCTGAAAACTTAGATGATATTTCAAAATCATGTCTAAGTTTATTGGAAACACCTTTGAGTGCCTTATTAACCTCAGGAAACACCTTAAAATGCTCGCTAGCGTCTATTAAATCACCACTATCATCAAAGAAGGCAAAATAAAACACTTTATCATAGATGTCTTCAAAAATTAAACTAGTGACATTAATTTTAAAAACACCATCTTTTAATGATAACCCAGCTTCATGTTCTCCATTTGTTTTACATCTTCCAAATGGAATAAAATCTTCAAATTCCTTCACTTTGAGATAAATTTTCACTTCCGAATAATCAAAATCTTCTTTTAGAACAACTTCAAAACTGGAATTCGTTAATTTTTTTACACCAATTTTAATCATAGGAAACTTCTTTTGTTACCCCATCTTTGTCGATAGTTATTCCATCTTCATTTAGTACAACTACCGTGTTTGCATTGGGATTAATAGTAATAGTTTTTTCTGACACAGAAATAGAGCCTATTCCCATACCATTAACATAATCAACTTTGGTTGTCTGAAGTATTTCTTTTGATAAAAGATAGTTATCCTGAAGTGTTGCATCTAAATTTTGCAAAAAAGTATTAATTTTTACTATGTTTCTTTCGGACACTTCCATTATATCATGATAACTTGAAGCCTGCTCTAACTCTATTTGTGCCATAACAAATCCTTTTGATGTAATCTGATTCTTGATTGAGAGAAAAAGTTCTTCTATAGAATAAAAGTATTCATTAATTCTAACAAGGATATCCTCTTGTTCTTGTAATTTTATTGACCCGAAGTTGGGATTGGCAAAAACTTTTGCTATCATTTAACTCTCCCTTTCGGCTGTTCGTAAGTATGATTGCCTAAGCTTATCTTTAAATGTGCCTTGCTGTCGATAAAACTCACTCTTAGACATACCTGTATGCTTAAGACTTTGCTGCAGGTTCATGCCTTTAGCAATTGTATCTGCTATTTTTTGCTCATCTTTTTTAATTGAAGGTAAAAGAGTAGGTACATCTATTTGTATTTGCTTGCTTTTATACTCTTTAACTTTAACATTTTGTCTTCCTGAATTTCGTAGTGACTTTGAAATGTCCTTCAGAGGCATTTTTAAATGTTTAGCGATTTCTTCATTTGAAGGCTCAGTCCCAAAACGCATATATAGTTCATCTTTCGCACGGAGAACTTTATTGTCTTTTAATAAAGAACCCTCGCTTGTCTTTAATGAGCTTTTTGTTGACTCTGCGTCCCTGTAAAGTCTTTGTAAATGATTAGATAAATGGGTTGCAAATCCTGCCCCTTTTGAAGCGTCAAAAGTAGCTTTTGCATTATTAAACCCCTTGAACAAAAGATATTCAAGCTCAGAGGGTGGTAAAGAAGAAGAGAATTTTTTCTTAAAGTGTTCTATAGTGCCATCGCTATTATAAGTCTGCAAGGTCTCCACCACTAGCCCAAGTTGCCTCGTTTGTTACATATGGTTGGCCACTTGCGTAACTTTCTCCTCTAAATAAGTCGAAGTCTGTTGGGTCAAGATCTTCCGAGTTAATAACAGATGCTGTTGTTTGATCATACATTTTTAAAGCAACATAACCCTTTAGGTTCTCATCGCCTATCGCAAAAATAGGATCTGCTTTTCTAACTGCTTGAATTTGTTTTTGTAATGTGATTGCTCCAGATACAGATGAAAAACCTTCTGTATTTAATGCTGGTTCATTTGATGGTACAGTTGCCATTTTTCATTCCTTTATTAGTTTTCAAGAGGTATTTCTACCATCTCTACACTTCCTTGGTATTTAGTGTACCCACTAATTCCTTGAACAGATGCACTTCTAACTATTTTATTACCGTCGTTTTCATTATCTACTGATGAAATATCTTCCACCAATCCTTGAGCACTAATCACCTTACCTTCATTCCTATGAATGACATCAATCATATGTGCTGTTCCAGCTCCATAGAATGGAGAAATTGAATGTTGCTGACCCGATCTATAATCCATCATTACTGACATGATAAACTCCTATTGTATTTTTTCTTGAATAAAATCACCTAGAAGCTCTTGCACTTCTGAAGGAGACTCTTCAGCAAATTTTTGTAAAGACATTATATCCAAATTACCAGTAAGATACAAACTTTCAAGATCTGTCTCACTGAATATTTCTATTAAATCATTCGGCTGAAGACTAGCAACTTTTTCAAGAGAAAAGCACTTATCGCCTACAGTAAATACATCTTCTTGTGGTATAGTTGGATCAATAAAATCAAGAATTGTTTCTGACGCAGTTTTTACGAAATTATTATCTTCATCTATTTCAGAAACATCAAAAATAAAATTTGAAATATCAGTAGGGTTCGTAAGTAAGTTTAACTGAATACTGCTTGCAATTTTTTCATATCTCTCATCACCAGTTTCTAAAGACCTTAGCCTAAGTTGCTCACAAGCACTGTCTTTTTTTATTCCACCATAAAGACCTAAAATGGATTCTTTTTCATTGACAGTCTCTCCTAATGCAGAAGCTCTTTTTGTAAGTTGTCTATATGCAAGAACAGTATCACCTATACTTAGGTCGCTTGCATGTTTCTCTAGAATACCTTTTGAGCGAATAAAACTTTCTCTGTCTACCACAGGCAATTTTCTTTGTATTGGAAGCAGAAAAATATCTTCAGGAACTTCTTTTGCAGCAGCTTCTTTTATAAAAGGTTCTATTGTTACATCATATCCCCATAGTTGGCACGCTTCTTCACAAGCTGTTTTAACGAAGCTTGGCACATCAGGATTAGAAGATAGGTAAGCACTACTTACTAATGCTTGTTCAGGTGTATGAATAGGAAACAGCTTTTCCTCTGGCCACGCAAAAGCCTCTTTAGTTAAAGAATCTCGCTCTGGAATAGTTAAATTAGAAATACGAGCCAATCTTCCTTTTACATCTTCAGAACTAGCAACTTTTTCCATTAAAACTTTTTGCCCTAAATCATTTACAATATCTATTAACATCTCTGGCCCTCCGCAAGTCTTTTTAAATAATGAGTCAACAGAAACATTAGCACTTGTTTTTTTACTTCTTCTTTGATAACTATGGCGAGTTCTTCTGGCATTTTAAACATCCTTAAAAAAAATTTTTACTTAATACTGTGAAAAGAAGGGGAATACTTACCCCTTTTTTTCTTTTATGAGTCTTTGTTTAGCTTTTCTACTAAAACATACCCTTTTATTGTGGGTTGAACGGGAGCAAAACCTTTTGTCTTTGGCTCCAAAGGCTCTTTCTTTTCAGATTGACCAGCCAATGCAAGTCTTCCTTCTTTTATCATTCTTTCCACATAAGAATGTTTTCTGTAATATAAGCTGCTACTAATAGACTTTATTTCACCACCGTGAATGATCACGGTGCCGATTGCTATGTTCTGCTTCGTACGATTCTCAATGTTGAAAAAAGGCAGCATGTGTTACCTCCTACTATTCAGCGATATCTGTAAACACACCTTTGTAAACACCTTTAGTGTTTCCAATTGCATGAGCAATATATGCTTCACTATCCATAGTCATCATGTCTCGATCAATTTCGAAATACGAAGTGTGGTCTTGTAAGATAAAGAAATGTCCATACATCTCTGGAGAAGCAAATGTGTAGATTTCATTATTTTTAATGATGTGTGATTTAATTGTTGTTACTACTTGTTTATTCCAGAACTCTGAAATATTATCAACACCATCTTGCCAGAATTTAGAAACAACACTATCACCGACTTCTTGCATAGTCATATGCATTAACTCTTGTAGAAGTGTTTCTGTTAATAGAACTGTTTTATTACTAATTCTATTTCTTGTTGGAAGTTGGAATAGGAATACTAGATTCGATTTGTCTAATGTTTCACCTTCTCCAAAGTAAACTGTCTGAGCTGAGAAAGTTTTATTTCCTTGAGAAGCTAAATCACCACCATTTGCTTCTTTATATGCAGCTTCCTCATTAGCAAGAGCACTTTTTACACCACCCATAACTGTTAAGTCTTCTACTTCGTACATTGCTTCAGAAATTCTATCTTGGAAAAGTTTTTTATAATCAGTTTTAACTGTCATCATTTCCATTTTTGATTTTCTAATTTTTTCAGAAACAACTTTTTCAAAATAAACCATATATCTGTCTGTTTCATGATATCTGAATTCACCACGACCACGAAGAGGAACTGTCATTGCACGAGCATCCACATCTCTTTCTACCATGATTGCAGGTTGATCAGTATGCTCTGTAGGCACTAAATCTTTTGCTGAAACAGGAGTAGGTTTAACTATTTTACGAGCAAATCCTTTTTCACGAATTTTATCTTGGATAAAAAGTGATAGAGCATCTGCTGCTTCTTTTACAAAACCTTCGTCATCGAATAATCTTGAAACAAATTGGTTTGAACTAACTGTTGTTGATACTGCTGGTTGCATATTTACTCCTTACTAACCTAAAACTACCGCGATCCAATCATCGCCTCTTTTAACTACTTCGCCAATAGCTATGGTGTTTGTGTCATTTTTATGCACAATTACTCCCTCTGCTACTGAAATTTTGTCACCTATTGCAAAAACTGTCCCAGCTTCGTTAAATACTTTTGTATGAACAAGCATTTCACCAAAAAATCCTTCTATAACTTTTGAAGGCTTAGGTCTTTTAAGCATATCTTCGTAGTGAGATCCTTCTGTTACTAAATACACTGCTTTGGCTGTGTCAGTTAATGTAGCTAACTTTCCATCAACCCCTACAAATTGACCAGCTTTAATAACTGTGTCTGCTCCTAAATCTATTTCCATTTTTGGTAATGCTAAGAAATCTGGAGATACAATATGTACCGTTTCTCTTCTACCAAATACTTTATCTGTTGCGTAACCCATAGGTTCTCCTTATTTTTATATTAATCTAAATAGTCAGAAGGACTTTCGCCATTCAAGATCATTTCTAATCGCTGTTCAGCTGTTAAGTTTGTCCCTATCACGGGGAGCCCTTCATCAACTTGACCAAATCCAGATCTTTCATTGAATGAAAAACTACCTGCTTCTTTCTGCAATGCAGGTTGATCTTCTTTATTTTCCATCGAAGCTACTTTTATCAATAACTCTTTATTTTTAGCTTCCAATTCTACATTCACTTGTGAAAGATCTTTGATTTGTGCTGCAGCTTGTCTTAACGATAATGCTACCTCTTGTCTACTAGTCATCTTCTCTCCTGTCTAGATTATTATCAATTCAAATAGTATCATAAAAAATCCTCAAAAGCAATAAAAAACCCTGTTTTTGCCTTCCTAGTAAAAGCTCACAGTATTACGATGATGCATATATGCATAAAAACCAAAAACTATTGCATGAAGAGTATCGTCGGGCTTCATGTTGCTATGAGTCCATATTTTAGTGTGTTTTGCAGTTTCCTGTTCAAATTCAGCTAAGATATCTTGTATAAAAAGTCTCATATCATCATATTCTGGAAATACAATCTCTAATACCCCATGACCAGAGTAATTTCTTGCAGATCCCCCAAAATTTTTAGGTTTAAACTTTTTTAAGAACAACATCATAACTGTATCAATTGCTTGGGTTTTGTTCAATTTAATAGTATTGTTTTCAAAGTCAAAAGTAAAAGGAGTATTCCCCGCAATATATTGTATAGCTCTAAACCTACTTATTCCTAATGCTTGAGTTATTTCCCCATTTTGCATCATACCCATACCAGCATCGGCTCCTACAACAGAGCATCTAAAAAGGTTAGCAATTTTAATAAGCTCTTTAGGCTGCTCATTAACGCTTCCTGGTGGAAAGATTTTCCCCCATACCAATTCAAGCTTTCCATCTTTTCTATGGCCAATCACAGTAGCAACAGTTCTTGATTTAAGAAGAACTCCGTCACCTGTCCAGTCTATCCCCATGAAAAGACCATGATATTTTTGGAAAAAACCTTCATCTGGATACACTGTCATTCTTCCACCTGTGCAAAGAGCTTTTAGTTTTTCAAGATTTAAGAGTCTATCTCCTGCTCCACTTGGAATTCCCAGTATTTCTTGATTAAAAATCTCTGGAGGATAATCTACATATTTGTTCCATACAGAATTCCAATGACTTTTCGATTCAGTATGCATTGGAAGACAAATTTGAGGTATTCTGAAAGCTTGATATGTAGCGTGCTTATCACCCGTAATCATCCATTTTGCATCCCTAACAGAAATAGGTCTTCGACATTTCATTCTATTGCAGACAAGACCTTCTTTTGATATGTTTCTTCTGTCTAAAATATTCCAATGTCCACAATGTTTACAATAAACCATTCTTTCCAATTTTGTAGACAAATCCCAGATTACTCCTGTTGTATTATCAAGGCTTTTTGCTGTACCGGCATATGTCACAGTTGGGTCTTCCGCAGATGTTGTAACTTCTTGTATTGCTGGCAAAATGTCATAATCAATATCTTGTGCTTCATCTATAAATAAATCATCTGCAGACTTACCCCTAACCCTGACAGGGTCCATCCCTGTGACAGAAGCATAAGTAAGCTCGATATAGCTTCCTAAAATGTTTTGCTTAAAGAACACATCATTTTGTGTACCTTTTCCAGTATATGCTGCTTTTAACTGTTTTGTATCATCTATTATTTTCTGAAGTTTTGTTTTTGAGAAGGTCTTTGTCTGAGACTCCAATGGTGCAACATATAACGCTCTCGAACCTTTTTTTAAAACAGATTTCACAGCAAGTTTTCCAGCTAGATAAACTGTCTTACCAACCTGTCTTCCTGCTGTAAGCAAAACCTGCCTCTCATCAACCTCGTAAGGAAGCTTAAATGCTTCATATTTTTCAAAATCAAGCTTTCTTCCGTCAATAAAAGCGTAGTCTAACATAAATTTTGAAACTCTAGGGTTTGTTTTCATTTTACAAATATCCCTTTATTTCCTTTATCTTATACTCAATATACTGAAGAAATGTCTTGTGTCTTTCAGCAAAATTTTCTATGGCAGAAGATGCATCTATTTTTGCATCTTTACTACAATGAATCGCAAATGTTTTGCTACTAAATGAAACTTGTTCATATAAATGCTTATCAAAATTGTCAAAAAATGGAAAAAATTTGTCACTATTAAAAAATAGAGGTGGCATTTCCCAACCATCTTCTTTTAAACACGCAACACTGTATTTAACAGCATCTGATACTATTGGGATATTTATTGAGTTAAGAATAGCTATTGCCACAAGTATAGCAAACGCAATCTTTTCAGGCTCTTCATATGAAAGTGTTCCTGATTTTACTTCATCATCGTTAACTAATTCAACAAAGGTTCTGAAGCCATCGGCTGTACTCAAAATATAATCTGTATCGGATAAAAGTATATTTAGTTGAACAATTTTATTAATGTTTTTAACAGATATTCTGTTACTTAGAAGAATATACTGAATTGATTCACTTTCATAAGCTAACATATCTTCGCCTAAAATGGAAAATGCTCCATAATAAGCCAATATGCATGGTAGATTTTCTTCGGAAAGTAATAGTTCTTTTAAATGTTCATTTCCAACAGACATTACCCTGTTTCTTAAGCTTACAGCTAAATCGGGAAGAATATTTCGCATGTTATACTCCTTTTATATCAACTGTTAGCTTATAGTCTGTGTTTACTGTTCCTGAGTTAAACGCTACTTCTGCGTCACCCCAGTATGTAGCCCATGTTTTTATAGGAGTTTCGCCGTAAACGACCTTCCGTTCAATACCATATTCAGAATTGTTATGTACTACCATTACTCCTACAAAATAATCGCAAGCTGTTCCATATGAAACAGAAAAAATAACATTCTCACCTTCTGTCCCATGCAATCCTTTATTTTGGGAACAGCTACTTGAATCAAATTGAAAACAAGATGGTGTATATATTTTTTCAATTGATATATGTTTGGTCTCTCCTTCACTATTTGTAAGAGTTATTTCTGACACATATGTGAAGCTTGAAAGAATCCTTATTATCTCTTTGACTTTTTCTTTAGTTTCACATGTTGCTAAATTGAGTTCTATTTGTTTTGTTATTTCAACATTTTCTGAACAAACTTTCAGTCTCGTAATATAACTATCGTCTTTTGTCTTTAACCACTTCAACATGATAGTGTCACTCACTTGATATGGGATTTTTTCCAAAACTATATCAGAATTAAACAAATGTTCACTTAGAACTACTATGTCTGCAAAAAATTGGCACACATTTCCTTCTTTTGCTTGAAGTCTGTTTCTAGTAAAAAAATCTTGAAGTAATGAACTATCTATTTTTGCATAAGATGCTAAAAGACTTTTTTGAGAAAAGAAATCTTGCACTAGAGCTAAAGTAGCCTTTTTTTCATCGAGCGCACTATTCGTTTTCTTAAGAAGGTTTAGTTTAGAAAGAATTTCTACAAGTGCTATATTTCTTAAGGTAAACAACTTCGCTTCTTGTATTAAAGGATCTACTGCTTCTTCTAAATATTTGATAGCATCGAACGAATCATTCGAGGATAACTCTACAACAGGCTTATCTGTTATCTTTAATGAAACATTGATAAAACTACTCATCCCCTTAATATTATCATTACTGACGGTTATTTGTACTGTATTGCCAATTTCTATATTTGATGCAAGCGGTTTAGACAGGCTTACGATATCAGTATTACTGATATTATTTAAAGATGGTTGCCCATATATAGTATAAGTGTTTCTATCAAAGATGACATATAGATTTAGATAAGCTACAGGTTCTGTAGAGCCAAAACAAAAATTATATATTCTTTTTCCAGAGAAAACATATGGTGAAAATGTGTAAAACACTTGCTCTAAGAACATAGAGACTCCTTGTTATTATTTTTGAGAAATTGTACCGTATTTTTGCTTAATCAAGGTGTTATCTTTCTCGGTCAATGGAAAGTTTTTTTTAGGAAAACTAGAGACAATAGTAATTTTTGTTTCGTCCGAAAGAGAAACTTTTTTCAAAGCATCCCCTTTTTTAAAAGTTTCTGTAATCTCCCTATGGATGGAACCTTCTGGAACTCTGTTTGAATTGTCAATCAATTCTCCACTTGCTTCATTTATATACATTTAAAGTTCTCCTATTAGATTGTACTTAGTGGAATCTTCTAAGAATTCCAGACAATATATATTATTGTCTTCAGTAAAACATCTGTTTAAAAATGTGTCTATCTGATATGTTTTTTCTTGTATTTTTATGGTAACATTTCCCAAAAGAGGTTCTTCTGAAGAGTTTATCATTAATTTTATACCTGAGTTTGTAACATTCAATCCATTCATAGTAAAATTAGCAAATGGTTCAACCACAAATTCATTTGAGGGGAGCGTTCTGCGTATACAAAACAAAGCATTGTTATCTTCAATTATAAAACACAACTCCTTCTCAAAGGCTACTACTGCAATCAAATTGTTAAACATTTTTTGTGCTATAAGCTGAACTGTATTAACTTTTTCTTTTATTCCAAAATCAATTTCAAGCTGTTCTACCTCTACCGCATTACTAATAGTTACAGTTTCAGCATTAGTAACAAGTTTTTCAATAAGATCAAGCCCTTCGTCAGAATTGCTTGAGAATATATATTGTCCTTGATAAATTACATCAGGAACTGTAACTACAGCATGTCTCGATTTTCCAGTATTCATAATAATAGCGACTTTATTATCCCTATTTAGAGATTTAACACTATTTTTATAAACTTTAACAATACTTTCAAACCTATTTTTTTTAATACTTTCAGGAAAATTAGAACCTGAAAACATATTATGTAGCTTGTTAAGAAATGTTATAACTGTAGAATCAGAAATCATTGTTTTTGGTGAAAATTCATATTCAAACGAATCATATAATTTTCTTATATTGTAAGCTATTTTTCTTGCTATTCCACTTGGGCTTCCTGTACAATGTGTTGTGTGCCCAAAATATTCAAAATTATCAATCTTAAGATAACTACTATTATCTGAAAAAAGAATACTTTTTTTCATAAATGTGATTAACCCATCATATATTCCGAATAAATGCAGAGAACACATTTCTTCAATACTAGTATAAGGTCCATAAACTACTTTTTCTTGCACAAAAGCAATACTATAGAGAGTATCCTCTCCCAAGGATATGAAAATTATATGGTTCTGTGTGTAGATCGCAAAATCATGTTGTGATTCCCATATATTATCCTCAGGCTTAACTATTTCATTTGAAATATTTGCCACAAGAGTTCTATCAAAAAAATCAACTCCTTTTGGTGTTATACTAATTTTCATCGTCTATTCCTTCATATAAAAACTCTGCTGTATTATTTGCTAAATCTTCAAGAGTATGAGTAGATACTACAAGTTTTCTTGCTCCTACAAAAAAAGAATTATTAATTGTGCCAGTGAATACAGGATTATCAACAATTATTTCATTATCGCCAATCTCTATAATCTGCATAGGTGTATTTACTGTGCTAAAGTAGACTGTCTGTCCAACGAAAAAGTTAGTTGGTTCCTCTACTGGAATTGTTGTATTCGTAAAAGAAGTAAGTGTAGTTATTTTGCTAGAATTAGCTAAATCACCTTTATATTCTTCTATTTCACTAAAGTTAATACTTGTTACACTTTCAGGTAAAGGTTTATCAAAACTGATAGTATTCTCAGTAAATTCAGTTATCGAATAAGACTCATTTTCAATAATTGCTGTTCTACCTACAAAAGGATACCCTTTTCCACTGAAATCACATTTATTATCTTCAATGTTTTCTATTGAAACAGACCATGCGATATATGGATTGTCTTCCTCTGCAGATACTTCTGTTCCAATAGGTATCACATCTTGACTAATGTTTTTTAGTATACTCATATTATCAGTTTCTCTAACAAATAATACTTTTGTGATAAAATTATCCCCTATTTTTATGTCTCTCAAGAAAAGCTCTTTATTTGCTCCAAAAAATGCTCTTTTTGAATATGGTTGAAGCTCTCTTTCTAAAATACTATGGAATGCTGGTAGAACCTCGTAATGCTCATTAAATACTCTAGTACCCACTCTAGAAGTTTCACCTGCAGCAATTGGTATATTAAAATAAACATAACCATCTTCCACTTTTGTAACAATCCTTGATACATATGCTTTTCGTTCTGTCCCAAAAAAGATCTCCCTTCCAAGCATAACTTTTTTGCAAGACAGAACTTGAATACAAGTATCACCTATGCTGCTTGGCTCTACTATTTCTGTGGAAAACATAAGACTTCCTAACCTAGACAGGCCAATTAGTTGCTCATTCTCTTTTGTGTGTGTTCTAAAATTAACCAAAATATTATCGCTCCCAACTACAACAGCATTGTTTAAGTTGGAAAAAGAACCATGCAAAATATTATTGTCTCCACAAACCACATCGTTATTTTGTCTTAAGTCTAAATTAATTTTATTATTATTGCCGATATCTACGCTTGCTGTTATATCTTTTTTCAATATACTGTTCCATGCAATCTTTCCATAGTTGTTTGTTCCAGCATTCAAATCTACATGCAAATGACTTGTTTTTACTATTTTATCTTCTGTCCATTCTATTTTTCTTCTATAAAAGATTAAGTTGTTTCTATTGCCAATTTCTTGTTCAGTTACTATCTGAGAAAGCCTTGTAAAAAATCTATTGCCATAGGATTTTCCTATTTCTGTTTTTTCATTATCTATATAGTTTGGTTCAACTTCAGGGTTGCACCCCTTGTAATATAATCTGCTTTTTGGTACCATTTATTCCTCCTCTTCCTCTATAGTATAACTAAGTGCTTCAAGAATACCATTGTCTGTAGTATTGGTATAAAATATCTTTTTCAGAGGAGAATTATCCACTATTTCTGAATGTATAATTAGTAAAGTTGCCTCTGTAAATGTATGCCTACTTTCGTTACCATCTAAATCTGTAATTTTAAGAACAGCAGGCTTACATGTTATTTCAAATACATATTTGACATTTATTTCATTTAGAAAATCCAGTAAATCATCTCCAGCTAAAACTACCTGGGAATCATCCTCTTCTATTTTTCCAACAATAACTCTTTGTCGAGTTATGTAGTCTAATTGCATTTCTTTTTCGGTTCCATCTTCGTCAATAATTGCCACAACTGCTAAGTTAGAATATGACAGTCTAATTCTAGGAAAACTCTTAGCAACATCTAGGATATTAACATACAATCTTTTAGAAAGAAACATTAAGGTGTCTTTCTCTAATGAAATAGCACCATTTGTAAACAGTGTCTCTGTGTCATCGGTTATCATATCGTTACTTTTCTTTAGAGTTAAATTTAAAACAACAGAACTTGACAATTTTTTTTCAGCAGTATTTGTATATCTACCAATATTCCTTTTTTTTGTAGATTCCTTAGATCCACTTTTTGTTAAGATAGCTGTAGCATACCTTGTAGTTTGATCTTCTACTGTCAATTTTAGGTATTTTGAAGAAGATTCTCTGTTGAAAATAACTTCCAGACTTGTAATAAGATCTTTGTATGTGTATATTTTATAATCTGATTTAAAGCATCCTATCCCAAAACGAATTTTGTCATACATAGCAGCACTTAAATCTTGAGCTCCATCTATAAGACTTATTTGCTCTAATTTATCACTAATTTTACTCATCGTAATGCTACTATTTTTTACTTTCAGACGACAAGCTCTTTCTATTGTAGGAACAGCATCTGGATCCCCACATCTATTTACTTCTTCGTCAAAATAAACAAAACTGTAATCAATGTATACATAACTTCTATAAACTTTTGCATAAGATACAAAAATAGCTTCAGAACATGACACTAGCCCTTTAATATGATCGAAATCTGTTGTTGCCAAAGATTTTGCATCACTTCTATTTAGAATAGAGAAGTTATCTCCTACTACAACAAAAGCAGACTGATCTCTATCTAAATATTGGCGAGAATTATTCTTTAGCCATATATTCTCAGTGGAAGTGTAAGCATCCAAGGCATTAATTTTAAAGTACTGATGACCATAATCATCGAATTCGATTGTATTATAATCACAAGAGAGCTCTTTCTCTTCAAAAACACTTTGAGGTATATTTACTTCCGTAAATGTATTTGTAGTATCTCCTTCAAGAGAAGTCTTGTCCACAGAAGGGCTAAGAGTTTGCTTGTTTAGATAAGCTAATGTTGTTTCTGGGTCAATAGTTATTTTAAAATCTTCGTCCCCTTGAAACTCTGTTGTCTCAGTAACCTCAGTACCATCTACATATAAGTTATCATCGTCCCATGTTACTGTTGTACTCCACGAGCCAGTCACATCTATAGTTTTTCCTTCTTCTGAAATTTGAAATTCTACATCGTCGGGACGGTCCGAAAAAGAAAAACCATATAATGCTTCAATAATGTCATCAGCATTAAAATCGCCGCTCCATTGAACAAAGCCATCTGTTATTGCAGGGCGTATTGCGTATGTTATTTTATTGTCATCATTTGAAGCTACCTTCATCTTACAAATAACACCATCAAGTCTAAGAATCACCCTAGAGCTTCCTCTGTTAATACCAAAAGCATCTCCACTTGACAGAAAGAAATTAACCGCAGAATCACTAATAACCACCCTTGGGGCAAACCTTACATTCTGCTCTGTCGCAAAAGCTTCTGATATATAAAAATTAGCTAGTTGATATGCTCTCATTTGTTTATTCCTTAATGATTTTATGTTGCATTAGAGTAGCTGGAATTTTTGCTATTTTACAATCTTCACCAGTTAACACTATGGCTTCTCTTAGTCTTTCATTTTCTGTTGTAACTTCTGGAAATTCACTTATTTTTGTAAAAATATCTTTAACTTCTGAACTTGTATCCAGCAAATTAGCCCATGCTTCTTCTTCTGTTTCAAGAGTTAACTCGTTATCATCAATAAGTATCTTTTCCCCAATTTCAACTTTTGACCCATTAGTATAATGTATAACATACCCTTCTGAATCATGTAGTATAGAAAATGTTTCGTTAGTGAAAAGTGTTGCATTCTCTATAATATTTTCTATTATGTTCATGTCAAATGCAAAAGAAATTTGCAAATGTGTTTGACACACAGCGTATTGCATCCATTGATATTGATGTGCTATCCCTTGAGAACTACTAATATTTATTTGTTCAATACTAGTGTAAATTTCACTTGTAGAATTTATCTTTTTGGCTAGGTTTTTTTTAAATTCAAAATTTCCTATCTTGGTTTCGATGCTAAGATTTTCTTGTGTTCCATCGACATCCATTACAATCGTAAGTTTTGAATCAGCTAAAGTTATCTGATTAACAGAAACTTCTCTAGAAGCATACATCCCCTTTGCAAATTCACGGAAAATATCTTCTTTGTTCTCAAAACTTGTTCTCAATGTATTCTCTGGAGTTTGTGTAGGAGAGCACTTTGTGTTATCTAAAAGCATTTTCTCAAAGATACCACCTTGATAGTTCCAGACAACTGAAACCTCTTGTTCAAAAGCACTGTTATCTACTGATAGAATTGTAAAAAGATTTTTAGAAGCATATGAAATGGAATTCCAGCCACCTTCTATAAAAAATTCTTTAAGCTGATTATAGTTAAAGTCTGTTATGAAACCACTTAATGCACCCTGAATTTCATTTTTAAAAACTTCTTTGTTTGAATAGTTAATAAAATACACTATTTTTTGCTTTACATTGAGAATAATGAAAAATTCTTTGAAATCATACTGAAGATACATTGAATACATAAAATTATGACAATCTCTTTTTAACCTAGGTAGCCCGTATTCCACACTTTCTACACTACGACAGAGAAGTGCAATTTCATCTTGATTTAAAATATTTACACTATCCATATTTATCACAAGAGGAGCGAGGCTAAATGTAAGCCCAGCAAAGTCTGTAAAATGGTCTCTGTCAGTAAAACAACTTTCACCTTGATGAAACCCTCTTTGAATAAAGTCTTCTATGTTTTGCTTTTTATCAAAAGTTCCATTTGTTTTTCGTATACTGTTATCAATAAAATTCACTTCCCTGATTGATTCCATAGGTAATAAAAAATCTCTTGACGATACTGTTTTGTAAGCTGAATAATTCGTTCTTAAATAGTCTCTAATAAAAAGAAGAGAGGATGTTTTAAAACTTACTACAAAATTGTTGTTTGAAGCAGTTATATATCCGTTTGATTGAAGTGTTATAGTTGTATCGCTTAGGTGTTCTTGTATCCAATTTTCATCTTCCTTCCTGAAAAAAGTTGCAAATTCACCAAGATTTTTAGAATTAGATTTGATTTTTAGAGACCTTAATGGTTCTATTAAGAGTTTAAATTGTCTTGTTTCTCTTTTTTGAGAACGATGACTAATTCCTTCAAGTAAGATTTCAATATAATATTTATTCTCATTCTTAACCCACTTTCTAGAAAAAGAAGTTTTTCCTAAAAATAAAACACTAGTCTTTAGATCGTATACTGTCATTGAATGATGTTTGATCGAAGGAGCTAGACAAGATATTTCACTATAAAGATTATTATCTCTGCATGCATTGAAAATGTACTGTTTGTACTCCTCTTTATATTGGACCTCAAAGAATTTTTGTATTGAAGTTATTGAAAATCCCTGTAAGATATTTCCATCCTTAAAAGAAAATATCTTGCCTCTTGTTTCCAATTTATTATCTTCTAGCTTTAATGCTCTCATAAATAAATTGTTAAGAAACAGATAATGATTGTCAAATGCTCTATGTGGGGCAATAACCATAACTTGTGAATTTGTTAGTTGAAATATATAAAACATTCCCTCTATTCTTAAAAGTTCACAAGCAACATTATTGCTGGTTAGGCTAGGTATATAATGTGTTTCTTTTGTTCCACTAGTATAAACTACTTCTTTGCTGTCTATTGTCATTGAAATTAAGCCACTCAATATCTGAAATGATGTCATTTTTGCTCTATCTGACACCTCTTGTTTATCTTGAATTATTTTCAATGTAAAAGTTGAACCAGCTCTAAAATCATCAACATTCATAGTATTATAGATTAGCTTTTCTAACCAATCTAGCGTTATTTTAACTACGGTTTTTTCTGTTGCAAGTAGATAATTCAAGTCCTCTGAGACATCTATTTCAGCTGAAGTATACAATGAATGCAATTTTACTAATATTGGATAATCTTCACTGTTTAAAAATACTTCCAATGCAAAAGTATCATCTAAATTATATTCAAATTCCACTAAAATTGAGTTCTTCGTGTAATTAAAAGACGGACTAATTGATTTTATTATACCTGAGGCTTCAGTAAAAAGTAAATCCTCAGGAAGTATATGAATTAATGGTATCAAGATGCAATTCCTTATTTAAACTCTACTACTAAACCATCAGGCAAACTAGCATTTCCATTTTGGTCAATTATATCAAAAATTTCTTCAAGTGAGATAAGCACTTCATGGTTTAATAATAGACCTTTGTGAATTTCCCATCTCTCTAAACCATCACTTGATAATAAATAATATTTACCCCTAAAAAGATGAACATCTCCAAAAAGAAGTCCTTTTGCAAAACCCCCTTGTAGCAACAAGCATTGCTGTAATTTTCTTTCACGAAACTCTACTGGAAGAAATAACTTAGAGACAAGTGGCTCTATACGCACACCATTAGCAATCATAGCTACTTTGTTTTTCCCTAATAATTGACACTCCTTAAAGCTAATTAAAGTAAGACCGTTATACTTAACACTAATTGTGTCACCTATCCATTTAAACTCGCAATCGTTTACCGATGACTGTTCTCCTTTAGATAGATATCTCATTACACCGAAAGCTGTAAGGGCAACACCTTTAAGCACCATCGAAGGGCTATTAATATTTTCTTTTGAACTAAATAAATATGACTTCGTAAATCTACCTTGTGAGTTAAAGAAATCGTACACTCCTAAAGAACTTCTTTCTTTTCCCTCCAAGGTATCATAGTAGTTATTCACTAGCATATCTAAAGAAAATAGAAGGAAACTATAATCTGCTATTTTTACATTTTCAGATAATTCTATTGTTGCTTTTTTTGAAAGATAATCATATGTAATCAGCGAAATTCTTTCATTGTTTAAAAGTATCTCTAACCCATATGCAAATTTTTCTCCGTTCGCAATTACATTTTCCCGTTGATGAATGGAAATTTTTTCAGGCATATCAGTTTTAATCTCTAGTCCAAACAACTCTGTTCCCTGTGTAGCAAACAAAGAAACGCTCTGTTTTAACACATTTGAATTTGTTCTAACATAAACACTATGCCCAACTTCATATGCAGAGTCATAAGCATCTTTTATTTGTAGATCTCTGTAGTTTTGATAATATTCTTTTTGAAGTTTTCCAAAAGTATGCATATTTGTCTCTTCTATAAAAGAACCGTCTCCTATTTTTCCTTGTTTCACCATCATGTCAAAAATATTAGGAAAAAGAATTTTTGTTTTTATTTCATTTTTTTCTGAAAGATACATGGTTTCTGCAAAATTATCTTTAATATCTTTATATGAAAGAGTAAGTTTTTTATTAGCATCTATTGTATGCTCTACAAAATATCTGATACCAGAATGTGTAGCCGACGAACTATCTTCTATGGTTCCTGTAACTAACGCTTTGTACATGTCATGAAGTTCTTGTTTATAGTGTTCCCCCCAGTCATTACTGTCTAGAAACTTCTTATTTTCTGTTAATAAAATTTTTCCAGGCTCTTTGGATATAGCTTTTTCTATAATTTTTCCCTCAGCAAATGTGGAAACCTTGGGATTTTCAACATTCTCAGCTAATTCAAAATCTTCTCCGCAAAAATACCATTTTTTATCAATTGACAATCCAAAACTAACAGTAGCAACAACTTCTTCTTTTCTTTTAAAAAAGTGGGTCGCTTTTCTTAGTTGGGCAAGTGCATGTTCTACAGAATAAGATAATCCTAGTTCTGCTAAGTTTTCTTCTATTTTATATACAAAATCTTCTCTACACTCTTTAGATTCATCTTCTCTCATTGTTAAAAGTGGTTCAACGGTAGCTACATCCTCACTTGATATATAATTTGATACATTAACCATTCTGAATCCAGAGACGCTCTTGTTTATTGTTGAGTTAAATTGACTATAAGCATCATCTAATTCTTTATTTCCAGTTTGACTAACGGGAACATCGCATACTTTTTTAGATGAGTGTTCTAAAATATCATTTGCAGAGAATCTTATTTTTCCTTGATCCTTATAGGATACAGTCAAAAGTCTCTTTAGAAAATCTTTAGCAACTTTCTTACACGGAAGCTTTTCTTCATTTATTTCATCTTTGTAGACAACACTTTTTGCTTTTTGTAGCATGCGATCTATGTTCCCAAACATTCCTATTTCTACTGAGAAAGTGTCTATAGGAGATGAAATCACATCATTATAAATAACCTTCCTCTCAATAGCAATTACTCTTTTTGAGGTTAGTTTATTTGCATATTCTACCAAATAATCTGCTTCATCTTCTCCTAGATATGAAAAAATTCTTTTCATTTTTGTTTTAAAGGTTAGATCTATTCCTGTTGAAAAAACAGAAGCTTGTCCATCAACAATAATGTTTTTAACTTTAACTTCATCAATAATAGTTAGCTTTCCTGAGGTACTAGTTAACTCTATATTTTCCAAATTAGAATCTTTATTCAAGATTGATAGATTTGTTTCCGCCAAATCCTCTATGTCTACAAACTGAGAAATAGCAATATAACTATCTGGTTCTACTCTTTGTGAAGGAATAAGAACCTCTAAAAGCTCTATCTCAAAAGGATTTTTTGTGACAACATAAAAGTTATTTTCATATTCACTAGTACCCTGAATTATTTCTTTTTTAGGAATAACTAACTCCCTATCCAAAAGTGATACTATCTCTTCTTTTTGAGTGTATTCTGTATCTAATTTTATATCGTCACCAGGTTGTAAAATTAGCTCCAAATCATTTAAACTTTCGTACTTGTATGATGTGACGCTGTGTATATCAACATGTCTATTGAATTTATAACTTCCAACATTGAGTTTTATTTCAAAAGGAGAATTGTTACTTATTATTGTTTTTTTACCTTTCTGGGAAATTTCGATGTCAGAAAGAATTTTTGATTTTCCATAACTATTCACTTTGTCTTCAAATTCTTTCATTGAAAAAGGAACTACATTTCCTATAAAAAAACCTTTTTTTAGTTTTCCCACAAGAGAATCTTCAAACACAAACAAGTATCCTTCCCCATAGCTATTACCCCTTCCACTATTAATAGGAAAAGAGTCTAAGAAGAGGGTCTTCTCAAATGTAAAACCTTCTATGTTAGGCTCTATCTTTATACCAAATAGCGAAGTAAAAATTTCTTTATTATTTACAATTTGAACTTGTGTACTGTTTCTCATAGCTTCAAAAAGAGTCTCTCGGTTAAAAACAATATCATTCTTAAAGTAAATTTCATTTTCAAACTCAGTCAAATGTATGGTATCCAACTGCTTACAGAAGCTTTTTAAAATTCCATCATAGATAAAAGAAATTTCTATAGGAGTATGCCCCCCTACAACAATTCTTTTAAAATAAAATGTTGCAGCCAATAAATCACCTGCTCTTTTAAACTCTTTTCTCACAAGAGTAATATCATTTGAAAATATCTGTACCATGTAGTTTCCTTAACTGTTAAATAGTTTGTCTGTTTTGTTGAATATTTTACTTAAAAAAGGCTTACTACTTCCTTTTCTCCAATCTATAACATCGAATACATTTTCATTACTCGAAAAAAGAACTCTTTTACCAAGAATAATATTTAATATCTTAGTGTCTTGTAAGAAAGAAATAAAAATCTTTTTTCTTGCATCACTAAATTCCACACTTGATTGACTAGTAAAGAATAAACATCGCTGACTCACAGGAGTGAATAAATACAATCCTACTCCGTCTTCATTATTTTGAAAACAAAGTAAAATTTTATTTTTCACTGTTGTGGATGTCGGAAAAAATTTTTTTGGAAAGACTTTGTCAACAGGCGTGTAATCAGTATCTGCCCTATAGCTCATGTGAAGTTTTATTACTTCTGTATTTAGTGGACTAATTTTTAGTATATTTCCAAGAACAACATCATCATTATAGTAATCAAAGCTAATTTCTGGGAATTCCCCTAAATATTCAAGAAATAGAAATGTTCCGTTTTCTTTAAAAAGCTCTTCTAGTCCTTTCTGGTCATCTATATTTGAAATACTAACAATGCCCTCAGAAGAAGTATTTAATCCCTCTGATGTATTCTCTATGTTTGTTAGCTCTATGCTACAGTTATTCATCACATCCATTTTTTAATCCTCACCGTTAAATTTAAACCAAGAAGTTATACCTTCTTGTGAAGCCGAGTTTTTAGAAGAAAATGCGGCACCATCACCAGGAAACATTAATGTACAAGGTAAATTTAAGCGTGTCTCATATGTAGCACTATTGTTCATCAGACTACTAGCTGTTTCCTCTAAAATATTTCGATTTTCTATTTTCACATAATAATCCAAAGGTATATTTATTCTAGCAACTGCGTTTTCATTGTCTATATTATATTCGATACATTCAATTATGTATTCTTTCATAAAGATTGCATCTTTTTCATACAGAATGCCGGTTTCTTTGTCTACAATCTGACCATCATCGACTCTGTAAGCAACAGTTACTTTAAATATATGATCTGAAAAAAACAATCCTGTGTCAACATGCATTGATTTTACATCAACAGTGTAAACATCTTTATCATCATATATGCCACTTAAATGCATATCGTATGTAGTAAAATTATGATTACTTAAAGCAAGTGTTCTTAATGCAATTATAAAATTCTCTTTGTCTTCGAGAGCTATTCTTGCTGTTAGATTTTTTGCTCCATAGCTGGTATCTGAGACGATATAGCTAATGCCATCCAGAGAGATCACCAATTTTGACCCCTTAATGCCTATAAAAATTGGCTGTGATGTTGGGATTTCAGGTAGTTCGAGTTCGACCTCCCCTCCTATTCCACTTTGTTCTTGAATAAGTTGTCTTTCTTTATCGAAGTCGATATTATATCCTTCAGAAATCTTTCTTATTGAGCTTTCAACACTTCTAGTAAAAGCTTTTTTAGCTTTTTGTGTATAAGTTCTGTTGATTTCCAATCTATAAATTTCATAATCATCGGCCAATATCTCATTATTACCTAGGTATGTAAGTTTAGCTTGCTGTGTATACGCTTCGGTTGGAAACATCAGCTCATCAGCTATTTGTATCTTATCATCTCTTGAAATAAGATCCCCTAGAACGCTTATGCCTAATTTGCAACTTTCTAATTTTTCCACATTAACAGCCATAGTACTTGCTATATCCACTTTTATTTTACTACCATCTACACTAGCAACCATATTTAAAAAATATGGACAAGCTAATCCTAATTCTTGTTTGATTTCGTTATTGAAAGGTAAAAAAGTATCTGCATACTTCTTCTGAATTTCATTAAAAGCATCTTCGTAAAGAATAGCATGGTTAAGCAATTCAGATTCTGGCTTATTATTAATAAAATAATTATTATTTTCGGAGTGTTTCTTAAAAGAAAAATCATAATCAGCAATTTTAGCTACACTTGGAATAAGACTATTCTTTTTTAATACTTCAGTTTTAAAACCAGAAAATATTTGTTCTGACCTTGTGTATATTTTTGTTACAATAGAGGTAGCTTTGTCTTTACTCATTTTACTAAGCTCTTCCATAACTTTAGTTTTACTCATACTCTTCAACATTTTTTCACCTGCGTCCACTAACGATTCCGCTGCTGCTTCACATGAAATTGCCATACTTTCAGAAGATAAATATTCGATTTTTACAGGTTCTAGCTGTACAAGTCTATACTCATTATTGTCTTTTTTATACAATGTCCATCCATTGTTATAATATGCTGAACTAATTATATAGTCAAAACCTCCTGCTACAATCCAATCTCTAATAGTTCTACTATCACTTGATATTTCTCCAAAAAGCTTCTCATCTATGTATTTCTCAAAAAAGAAATCAACATATAGTTTTGATATGTCTTCTTTAAATAAGCCGGATGCCTTAATGGTTGGTTCTAATATCCTTAGAGATTTGCTTTTCACATCTATAAAGCTAGACAACATTGGGTGTGCTTGCGTTTGAAGATTATAAAATTTGTTGCCATACGCATCTGTCTTTTCAAACTTATATTCAATCAACCCTGAAGCTAGTGGAACTATATTGTTACCATATGCTTCAATCAAAGTTTTCTTAGCATTATAAGGAAAAGTGTTTGGTGTTGCCGTGTATTCTCGATATTTATCATCAAACTCAGTAACATTTACGGCAAACTCATTAGATAAGTCGGAAAACGCTTCTTCTGCATTGTCAAAGTAGATATCTAGCATCTTGTTATGCTTTAGATTTCCAAATCCTGTATACAATACAAAATTATCTTCTTTAATATTTTCTAATTTTGTCAGCCAAACACTACTTCTAATTTTAACCTCATACTGAAATTTTTCATTTTCATATAATTTTTCATCTCCTGCATATGTCATAAAAACCATCTGCTCAGAAGAATCATCAAGATACATATAGATTTGTTCTTTTTTATACTTAAACAACAATACGGTTTTTGACTTTTCTATAACCGCCCCTTGTCTTTTATCGTATGCATATACTGGAAACTCTTCTACAATATCCATTTCATCATATAGTAGTCCCATTATTCCTTTGGAAGATAATGTTTCTAGTATACTATCGACACATATACTTGTCCCATCTTCTTTGTTGCTATCAAAATTAATGCTTTTACCTTCTTGCATCACTTTTTTTGCAAATTCTTTTTTGTCTAAAATAATAGAACTATAGCCATATGAAATATTTGATAGTAATTTTTTTATTGTAACATCAGAAGAAGTATTTTTTGATTCCACAATGCTTAAAGGAACACCATCAACATTAATTTTAGACAGATTGGATAGTTCAGCTTTAATAAGTGTCCCGAATGAAATCCACACACCCACATTATCTTCATCCCTAAAAGGTACAGTCGGTTTTCCAAATAATTCATAAGGAGCATCTATTAGATACGCATTTTCTCCACAATCCTTTAACGCAAAAGGTTCTGTTTTATAACGATTTGTCATAAAACTTAATAGCTCTTTGAGTGAAATTCCTATAAAAGGAGTATAGAAGTCTTTCGTTAGAGCAATAACTCTCTTTATACCCTTTGCTGTAATATAAAACTGTCCATTCACATATGCAACCGCAAACTTTTTAATATCTGACATATCTTGTTCTATAACAATATTACACTCTCTTTTTTTGTGAGTCTCTATGTAAATAATCCAATTTTCACTATCAATATGAACTACTTCTTTTATTACCACTGGGTGTTCTTTTGTGTATTTAATCCCACTAAAGGCAGTATTTGTGAAAAAAGTATTACTTACATTACCCATATACAATGAAAGATTTTTTAATTTGCTCGAAAGATTACTCTTTTGTGTAAAATTTTCTCCTAATGAAACCATTTCAAAAAAAGCATTTTTTCTTAATTCCCATAAGTCAGATTTTTCTTCCTCTTGTATGTGTCCCTTTTCTAAATCCATAGTGTCTCCCTGTCTATTGTTATATATCCACTCTGTGTTCCAAAAATATACTCACTAGCAAAAGCATTATAAGTATTCTCTACCACTATGCGTAAATCAGTTTTTTTAAGTAGCATAATTACTACCCCATCTGTATCATAAAATAAATCTTTATAGGTTGCAATTCTTCTCTTTGAAACATTACCATTATCACGAAGTTTTTTTGAAAATTCACCAGGAATCCCTTTGTTGTCATTCCTAAAATCTTTCTTGAAATTTTTCCATAAAACAAAACTATCACTTCCATTTACCTCAAAGCCATAACTTTGTCCTGAGATACTAAAGAATATAGAGTTATCTTCTCTTGTTATTTTTGAACCTTCCGTAACTTCAAAATATACAGCTTCTTTTGTTATTGGATTCGCTTGAATAATCACAAAATCACTAAGATTTTCAGGAATTTTTTCAAAAGAAGTTAAATAATTTAACATAGGCAATGGCACTCTAACTTGATGTATTAGCTCATTTAATCTTTTTCTTTGTAATTCTGTACAAACAACCATATTATCTACTACATTATGTATTTTTTCATAAAATTCTGAAGGCGATTTTATATTTAAGAAAAGAATATCATTTAATGCAAAAGTTATATCATTCAGCTCTATCTTTGAATAATTTTCTATAAACAGAGCTAAATCGAAAAAAGAAGTATCTTCTATGTGTATAGGGGTGCTTGGCATAAGAAGTTCTAAAGAATTTTCTTTTATTAAACATCTATTTTCAGTAATAAAACTTGTTTTAAACTCCCAACCGATATTCAACAGAGGATTTCCTATTTGCAAATTCCAATATCCTCTTTTAAATTCTCTCCTATCAAAATTAGAGTTATGAAACGCTTTGTTTTGTTTTACTTTTTCCAAGTGGACATCGGATATATATTGTTTGCACAGGGGAAGTTCTTTGCTGTCTCTAAAGTATGTGTTATCTACGCTGTCAATAGGAGTTGTCCAAATATTATATCGAATTTCATCATTCAAACATTCTATTATATATCCATTAACTATATAATATTCTTCTTTACCTGTAAATAGCGTTGCTCTTGTCTCAATGTTCCCATCAAATAAAACATTTTCATTACTTTGAATTTCTCGAAAACTTCTTTTTGTGCCCATTTTAAACACTTTGTTTAAAAATAAATGTTCATAAATATCGCTTGTATCGCTGTATTCATATATTCTTCTTGCTAGCTCTTGAATATCTATACTTAATTTTTTATTTTCTAAAAATATTTCTTGGATAAAATTACTCTCTAAGTCAGGAACATAATCTGAAGAAGTTCCTTTTTTTTCAGAAGATAAGCGTTCTGAATTAGATAAGCAGTCAATATTTTCTAAAAATCTCTCAGAAATATTTAAAAATGTTTTTATTCCTCTAGAAGTCTTTATTTCTAAAGTATTTAACTTAAGTCCTATATAGCCCACCCAGTTGTCATATCTAAATACAATCCCAGTGCTTCCTGTGCCTAATGGTAACCCATCTTTAGAAAAACAGTGAGCAATCACCGCTTCCTCTACACTTATAAGTTTATTATCTAGCCAAATCATTGTTGCACTCCCATTGTTTTTCCTAGCTGTTTTGAATTCTTTATTTTACCATACTTATCACTAAAAAGTATGTTAGCTTCAAAAAGTTCTTCACAATCAGTAAATGAATATGAGCATATCCCATCATCTTTAAGATAGCCAATAAAATTATTTTTAAAGCTTATTGTTAATTCTCTTTCTGTATCAGATTTATTTTCAAAAAAGATAGCACCTTCTTTGCATTCTTCAGGTGAAAAGGAATCCTTAGCTATTTTATATAAAGACAGCTTATCGCTTCTGTTTAAAACACTTTCATCATTTCCTTCACCACACAATAATGCAGTTGGTGCTTCAGAAAACCAATCGAAATAAGTGTGTTTTAAATCTGCTATTCTTCTTGTATCGAATTTCACAAGCACACTACTACCATCTAACTTTTTCTGCAAGGCATCTTCTCTAACTGGACTAAGCAGCTCACGAACAGCATTATTTTGTAGATAAGCTTGTTTTGCAGGGTATCTTTCTAAGTCAACAATAATTTCCCTACTAACGAACCTTCCATTAGCAATATGAAAATTATATTTTATATGGTGTGCATAAGAGCCTTTTTGAAAACTACTTACCATATTTTTTACAATATTATCTTTTGTTACAACACCATCAATTTTTTCATAAATTGGTAAACCCTGATTTCCTTCCTGACTACAAAACAATGTATTAGTTAATCCAATTTTAATATCTAGACCCAACCTTGTACCTGGAAATAGACTGTATTTTAATTTTTGAGACAATAATATTTTTTCATTTTTTAAAACAAAATCAACAGCAGGTGTCCAAATCCCCTGCAAGTTGTAATTTACAGGCTGAAAATTATAAGAGTAGTTCCCAATTATCGCTTTTCTTAGTGCTAAAGCAATTCCATTATCTTTCTCATCATTAAAGATTGACGGAGAAATAAGTCCTGTTTTTGTACTACGAATTAACATTTGTTTACTCATAAGATAAGGAGTGTTAAAATGTCTTGTCGTTTCTAAAACTTGCCAAAAACAAATTTCTGGAGAAATTCCGTTAATAGTTGCAGACACTTGAAATCCGAAAGATTGTCGCTGTGAGGTAACATGCAATAGACTATCATTTATACTCGTTTCTTCTTGCCATATACCTATAATACCTTGAACATGACCATATGTTTTATAGAGAAACTGTGCTAATTTTTCAGGAATACAACAATCTTTAGAAAAAGTGTTTTTTAGAGAATATGCATCTTTTGGATATTCAGCAATTCGTGGATATTTTTGTGAACTACTTACTATGCTTTCACCATTAATCTTTAGTTCATAACTTGCAGTTACTTTTTGATCCGAAGTATTGAACACAGCTATAATTTCAATATCTCCATTTACAACAGATATGCCTCTCTTATAGCACTCTTTTATTTCTGTTATTGTAGATTCCTCATTTAATTCAATGTCTCTCCCTGTAATATCAAAAATTGCACCTACATCTGCTGATACTAAATACTTTTTATTTTCTGAGAAGAAATCAACTATCTCTAAATTATCAATTAAATGTGTTTCTGTTCCGAATGATAGCTTCTGAACAGAAGCACATGTAACTTGCATATTTCCGATTTTATTTAAAGTAGCACTTCCTACTAAATTTAAACAGCCCACACTAGTATTTGATATTGTTGTGGATGGTAGCAAAGTAGTTTTAGTAAGGTTATTAGGGATTGGTAATGGATTTTTTGCATAAAGTAATGTATATCCTAAGATATTCCCATACTTCTGTAGTTTAGGGGTCGTATATACATACTTATCATTACAGTTATTTTTACTTTCAGTATATCCCAATTTGACAAATTTATTATCTTGCCTATTAATATCACTATGCTCAACAAATAGAATTTCTAATCCATCGTCTTGTTGAATGACTGTCCACATAAATATATTATGTCTATTTTGTTTTTCTTTTTTACTAGAATAAGGTCTCTCTTCTTTGGATATAAGTTCATCTAAAAAATGTGGTTCCTGAATTCCATTAAAAAATCTATCATAAACACCAAAGCTTTTTATCTTAAATCCATTTTCACAATATTTACCCAAAGCTGTTCTGTGCCAAGTGTTGAGATATCTATTGCTTCCTTGTAATTTATCATGAACAAAAAAACCTTTCTCTGAAGCAATACAAGTTGAGACTTCTGAAGGATGATATTCGTTTTTTGAATCATTCATCGTATCTAATGGAGGATTGCCAGAATCTGAACATTCACAGACAGCTGCTATCCTTCTCTCTATAGATGTTATCTCTACTGAGAACACTTTTTCTATTATTTCATCTACCTTACCATTCTCAATTAGCCAATTTCTCTTATAAATCATTGCTTGAGATTTATACAATTCTCCAAATGGTTGTTCACAATATTTCTCAATTCTTACGCCATTTACTGTTGCTTCTTTATTAGTATAAACCACTTGCTCAAAATTAAGATCAGAGCTTGCCTTTGCCCAAAGTTCATTTTCTCTATAAATAAAATCTGTGCTATCAATTCTTATACCTTTTTCCTTATCTGCATCATCTCCGAATTCAACATAAGATGCGTTTTCCCAGTCACCATTTATTTTAGCATATCGAAATCCAATTTTCTTACTTTTAAGGCAACTAGACTTTGCTTTAAGCACATTTGCTTGAGTCGGATCTATTATCATCTCATCAAAATCATGCGAAAAATATCCTTTATAGTGCTCTAGCTTCATTTCGTCTTTAAAAAGTAATCCATCTGAAGTAGAAGAAGATATGTTTGTAATATCGACATCAGTAGATAACAATGTCGTAATATTTGCAACTCCCCCAGAAGAAACTTCTATAATACCAAAAGGGTCTAACATGACTGTTGAACCTTTCTTTAGTGTAACTTTCATATTTTCTGGAGTCTTGTTTCTTAACACAAAAGAATTATTTTTTGGATGACTATAGTAATCTATTTTTGATTCAAAATTCTCAGTAAATATTTCCCCTATAAAAAGACCTTCAGGAATATCTATTAATAAAAATTCTTTTTCTTGAGCGTTAAGAAGTAATTGTTTCTTTTTAAAAAGCAATTTTTTTTCGTTTCCATTCCTTGTAAATATTCCAAACTCTATCATGCCATTAAAATCATCTCTTAATCTACTAGTATGGACCACCAGTTTTAATTTATTTTCTATAAAAGCTACTATCGCTTTTTCTCTTGAGATTTTAATTAAATTAAAAGATGATAGTTGTTTTTTTAACATATTGTTTTCATAAGAAATACCAGAATGAAAATCTATAGCTTGACTGTATAATACACCAAGATACGAGTCTAAATCTGTCCCACCTAAAGACATTTTATTTCTTTCAATAAAATTTCTGATTTGCAAAGTCTTAAGGGAAAGAGTATTTAGCATAGCTACTTCATCTTCCTTTAAAGAATCTTTTAGTGTTAAGCCTTCATATACTTTAAGGAAGGTTTCCCATGATTTATCTAATAAATATGGATAATATCCTATAAAGTCAGCCGTTTTTGACCATTTCTCAAGAAGTTCCCCAGTTACAGGAAAAACCTCTCCATCTCCAATATTAATAACTAACGATGAAGAATCGCTCGTTCTTGCCCCTATAATATCTATTTTTTCTGTTAGAAAATCAGAAGATGTTGTAATATTTGAATATAAATTATCTATTTTTTCTTCATTCATTAGTTCTTGTTTAAAATTACCCATCTATATTATCCTTTATTCTTCTTCTGACAATCTTGATGCCGTCATTGTAGAAACCTTAGCTTCTAAAGTTTCTCTGTTTTCCCAAGAAAACATAACAGTTGGTCTCTTAAGGTCAGATTGTCCTTGATTGTATTCAGCAATCATCGGACCATTTAAAGTCCAGCTCTCACTATCTGAAATTATATCAAAATGACTTCGCTTACTTGCTAATATTGTCCTAGCTGGGTATAACACTTCGCCTATAGCGTGTTGCATCGTCACTTGTCCTTCAATAGAAAGAACCCCTAGCCCTACCTTATTTTTTCTAATTTTTAGTCCACAATTTGCCAACGGGATTCTCGTAAAAGCCCTACCATTAGCTTCTATTCCTGCAATTATAGAAACAAGTAATTCGTTTTCTTTTTTTTCTATTGCAACCACATCTTCAGTTAACCAAAATTGCTCATTCATAACTTTTATATAATAATTTGCAGTTTGTATACAATTTGCATATTCTTTCCGTTCTTGAAAAAGAGCAAAAGCTGTATCAAAAAATCCACACTCTATTTTTTGTTCTACAATAACTACTTTACCATAGGGACTCACTTGTAATATCTCTGCTTCTGCAGAGGACGAATTACTTTCTTCACTATCGTTTTCTATAGTAAACTCTCCTGTAACACAAAAAGGATGATCTTCTTCAATTGTTATATTTTCTGTCATCGAAACTAATCGAACTTTTATATTTTTTGAATCAAGCTGAAAAATTAATCTACTTGCAACTCCAATATGCACAAGAAAAGAGTTTGTTACCTCAACATTAGAATCTATCTCTTTTGCAATAGCTATGTTCTCTTGGTATAACTCTTCATTTAATTCAGGAAAAGTACTACTATAAAACTTAGAAATAGGTAGCGGAAAATTACACATATTTCTATTAAACACAGAAGCTTTCCCAAAAGATAAGTCTAATGAATTTTCTGCAAAAGTAGAACCTAATTGTCTTTGAATAGCTAAAATAAACTCTTCAGGCAAGACAATTGTTACTTCTGTGCCTTTTGTGCCTGCACTGTCTCCACTTTGAGAAAGTTCAACTACACCTCCTCCTGCATTATAAGACTCAATGTCGCTAAAGCTAGGCTCTATAACATATTTGTCTGTTTCTTTTCTAACTGTCATTATTCTTCCTCTTTATGTAATATCAATGTAATTATATCTGCTGGTCTCGCAATATCAACATTTGTACTTTGTCCTGCTTCCGTTACTTTGTATTCAAGTTCTTTTAATACACTAACTCTATCGTTATATAATGTTTTTTTATGGAACTTAGAATCAGTTTCGATATATGTATTTGCTTCTTGTCCATATTTATTCGCTAAAGGATATCTATTTGACAATCTAGATACAGAATTTAAAATAAGTTTTTTTATTCTATTCCACTCTCGAACAAACTCATTGTTTTCATTAGCTACTAAAGGAGCATCTTTTTGATTAGTTAATCCAAAACCAGGATCATCTAATGAATAGAATTCATTATGTATTCCTGTTGGACTGCTAATTACTCTAGGAGCTTTATTAAAAAACCTTGTTGAATATTCTTTTATATTTTCCGTGAGATGAAAGTTCATTATATCTTGTATTTTTGTAAAAGTAACATAATTCATCATTGCCTTGTGCATCATGGCAACTTGCATATCCGTTAATACTGAGTTATCATCAAGAGCTCCATCAAGTATGTCAGAATCTTGACCTGCTGCATTCATAGGATAACTCTTAGGTAGTTCTAGAGTATTATTATATGCTAGTGGAACAAGCACACACATAAAACTCATAAAAAAATAAGCTGGAGGATTAAAAACAGGCCTAGAAAAAAGAGTTTGTGTCATATATTCCCCTATATTTTTCCTTTGCTCTTTTAACATTTTTGTTTGAGTTCTACTAAGTATTATAGCTGTTTCATCTACTGTTTCTCTTATTTTAGCAAACCTTAGCCTATCTAAATTAGGTCGTAAAATCCATTTCAAATGTTCATAAACTATATGTACGACCATTCCTGAATTACCTGAACCCACAAAGCAAGAAAGGCCATGAGTTATAAACTTCATAATTTGACGAAATGCCATAGCCGCTGGGTCTGCTGATATTGAAGCATTTGTGTCTTGAAGTCCTAGTATAAACGAATAGTAAGAAAAAATGTTTGCTGAAAATGTATCAGATTGTATTTTAATTGTTTCAAAATTTTTAGGATATGGATACGCAATCCTTGCATCATATGTAATAGCAGAAACTCTTTCTCCTGATGCCCCACAAATTCCTTCGAAAACAATAGTTTTTTCTAGATAATCGCCTTCTACAGTAATATGGTATACAGCTCTTGAATTTGTTGATTTTACTTGAGATCCATCTATACTGAAGCTATCTGTAGAGAATACTGCTTTTGCTTCGCCTGAAACTCCATCCGACATTGATATTATTTCTGACACAGTTGGAGTTACACCCTGACTTCTAGATCCAAAAATCCTACCTAAAACATACTTTTCACTAATTTCTTTTGCACATAATGCAACTCTTTGTAAATCGTAAAAAGATTTTGGAGCAACTGTCGCATACAATTGCTGAATAGCGAATGCTTTATATAATCTATCAGTAGTGTCTGCACTCGCTACAACCTGATAGCTAATATCGTTTCCTTCAATCCATCCACTTAGCATTTTGATATTCTCATCAAATAATATTATTTTTTCATTTGAAGGTAAATAAGTCCTTAAGTATTTTTTTTGTGACAAAACTGATATAGGAACTTCACTTTCATCGCTATCTTTTACACTAATGAGATGCGTGATTACATGTTCTATTTTAAAAAAACCAAAATTATTTAGGGGAATAGAAGCTAGTTTCTGATTATCTATTTTTGTTTCATACTGCCCATTACCTTTTTTTACTAAAACTACAGCATCTTCTATTTCAATTTCAAATTCAGTAATTTCTGATGGAAAAATAATTTCACCACCATTCTGAAAAGGAATTCTTGCTGAACCATCTTCAAAAGAACATTGCATTTGAGATGCATCTAGTAAGGCATTGAAATATTCTTCTTTACTCACTGGTCCAATATCATCAGAAGAGTCTTGAAGTATAAACTTTGTCCCAACTACAGTAACTTTTTCAATCCTTGCATCTTCTGAGTCTTCTATAGTAAATTTAGCTAAAGTAATACTAGATACATTTTTATTAGTTAAGTCTATATAGCCTGTTTCTTGTTCACTCCCTAGTGCCACTTCAGAGTCTTCTGTAATAACTTCTTCCTCTTCAGGAACAACTTCCTTATTTGGCGAAGAAGTCCTAGGGTGTTCCCTACCTAACATACCTCCCATTTCACACCTCCTCTATATAGTCTTGTTCTTTAGGTTTTATTATTTTTGCAAACTCATCCAACTTTTTCCAGTCCAAGAGAGAAAAGGTGACATAACCAATTATCGCTTTGTTAATTACTTCATACTTATATACTTGTTTACAAGCTGTTTCAGCATCCGATTTTGGACAACTTTTAGGACATTCTGAAATAGATGGTATTTTGTACTGTTTAGCATAAGGACTGCATAGCTTAGCCTTAATGTAATCACAACAATTCATAGCTATTTCTGGATTAAAGATAGGTATAAAATTCTTCTTATCTGTTTTTGTAAAAAGTGTTTTCGGTAATGTTAATAAATAATAGTTTTCAGAACATGTAGTAACATTGTGTAAATCAACCTCACCTTTAGATAGCTTAGTATCAATTTGAGATTTAATAAAAGCTGTATCCAACAGCGAAGAATCTACCTCATCACAAGAAAAACCTTTTTTTTCAAAGTAGTTCTTCTCATTCTCTAATAGTACAAATCCAAAATTCAAGCCAGAATTAGCAACGAGATTGGAACTTTTTGTTGTTTGCTTAGCAAATTCTATTGGATATACTGTATCATATGAAATTACATATGGAACTATCGTCATGTTTCCTTTATGTAGTGCAATTGAAATTCGTTGATTGAACAACAAAAACTCCATTCTCTCACAAACAATTTCTACTAATTCTTCTGGAGAAATTTTTTTACCAAAATCAGCACTCACTATAACCTCGAATTCTACAAGATGGTCTTTTATCTCGATATAATCCTCATATTTATCATCTTTTACTATCTCATAGTTAAGAATTGGATTTTCATTTTTTGAAACAGCACGATATTTTAATTTATCTAAAAAGATTAGCCCTTTTTTTATTTCTGGAAAAAATATTTTTACTGAATGTCTAAAAGAGATTGCACCTTTAAAAAAGTCCGTAAATTTTTTTGAATATCCTAGGTGATCTAAGTCCTGAAACAAACCTGGCCCATGAAACTCAGTAAAACCCATTGTTGGATGAAAAAACTTTGCCTGAGGTACAAAAGTACACAACCCATGACTACAAAACATCTCAGAGCTATAAGTATAAGTAAACTGTCTCATTATGCTCTCACATATTCGCAGTCTAAATCATTAAGCTCAGTAGTTAAATTATCAATATTTGCTTTAGCGGTATCACATCTTTCAGAAACGGTTCCAATAGCATTTGATATTGCTTTGTATTCGTTTACATAGATATTAATTCCATTAAGCTTTTCTGCTGTCTCTAAACCAAAATTTGACAATCCTTCATTGAAAGAATTTATGATATTTTGAATCTTAATATAATCATCAAAAACAGTTTTCAATGTTGTAGATAGTATATGTTCTAAATTAGAATCTCTTTTTGTTATTCTTTCCATCTCTAGACTCATACTCGAAAATTGTGCAATGAATTTTGTTGCTGTTGAATACACTTTATCAAACTCTTCAGCATAGAAAGCATAGTTTTCCATTTGTCTTTCAAGTTCCACAAGCATATCTTCCGTATGTTCTATTAATGTTGTTTGTTGTGTATTAACAACATCCATTCCATCAATCAGCTCTTTATTCATAGCTATCTTCTGTAGTAAAATTGCAATTTCCTGTTCTTGTCCTTTCATACTTCTAATAAGCCCCAAACCTTCGCTTAAAGTAACTTCCATTCGTTGTATTTTTCCAGTAATATCTAGTTTGTTAAGATGCGTAAGTAAACTTTTATATGAGTCGGTAACCGTTAATTGGAATTGCACAGAGTTCGCCACATTTAGAGCGATATCGTTTTTGTCTCCACCAAGTGTTTCTAATAACTTCGCCGTTTCTACTTCCGTCGCCCCAAGCAACCCCTCTACTCTACCTGACACCTGAGAAAATCTATCTTGAATAATCCCTATTTGTTCCACAAAAGCTGAAATGGTTTTATCACCTGTCATTGCTTCAAGAATTGCATAATTTTCAATAAATCTTTGGAGTTTCTCTCCATCAACTCTACTTTCTTGCTTCCCCGTTAAAATACTGATTAATGCAGCAACCTTACCCTTAAGCGCTATTAACTCTTCTTCTACTGTCATTTTTTTGTCCTAATGATGATATTATTGCTCTTTTGAACAATTTTTTGTATAAAAATAGATTTAGCCACTACTTTTATTCTTTGAATTCTTCTCATTTTACCGAAACTTTAATTGGGTTTTGCTTTATTTTTGTAGTTACAATCTTGTTTTTAACTAGAAAATCATTATCTTTGTTAGTTTCTCTTACATCCACAAACCCTTCTATTGAAGTATCTGGTTGCAACAAGACTTCTTTACTATTTATAAAAACTATTCCGCCATTTTCCATTCCTAATATTTCATAGATTTCTTCCCCAATATGAATAAGAACAGGCGTTCCTTCTTCAGAAGTCACTTCTGGTGGAACTTCTCCTCTTAAAAGTACAATAAAATACCTTTTTTTTACATATCCAACTTTTACAATTTGCCAGCTCCCTCGAAGCCTCACAGCATAGTATCCACTAGCTCCTACTTCAGAAGAAAAACCTTTTGTATATTCATATACAGGCTTTTCAATAAGAGTGGTTCTATCAATCTTAAATACATCAGGCTTCTCATCTGCATGAACTCTAATAAATTTTCCAGTTAGTTTAACAGAAGTTCTCATTCTACTACACTACCTTTCTGGTATTTCCCACTGTAAGAATGCCATCAGATGCGTTTTCCATAACTTTATAGTATATTCCAAATGTAGAATCGTCTAATGTTCCTTCTTCTATTAAATCACCTGAAAAATTTTCTAATCTGTAAGGGATAGATCTTCCTGATGTCTTATCTCTAGAAAAAGAAATAATACATCCTGAAGGCTCACCTACTTTTTTAACAACAATACTACTTTCTGCTTGAAATATATAGAAACTATTTTCGTATTCTACGGTAAAGTTAGCCACATAAGTTTTATCAAAAGCTTTTTCCATAGCAAAATTATCTAATAATTCATATCCATCTTGTGATAATCTAAACACTTTCATTATAGGAACTTCACCGTGTACACTTGTGCATCCTACTGTAATATCATCGCCAACTTTAATTTCTTCATCATCATCTCGTTCACCTGGAATAAATAATTCTCTTGATACTTTAAACATTTCACCTGTCTCATCAATCATATAGGCTTCTATCATATACTTTCCTGGATTATATATATCAAATTCGATAGATGTCTCTGTCGGCTCTGAATACTCTTGATAAAGAACATGGAGAAGAGCTTTTTCATCCTTATCTTCTAATTTCACTACTTTTTCTACTATTGTAGAGCTATACACAATTTGCCACAAAATACTAGTCAGTTTATCTGGCATACTTGCTTCAAGTAACGCTGTATATTTTCCTGTGTCTGAATCTTGAGATGTTGAAATTGTCCCATCTAATGTTGTATAGTTTTTAATTACTTGCGTGTATGTATCAGAAATTGTCTCCCCTTCACTAACTCCTGTGGTACTTAATTTAAGTGTTCTTTCGGTTAAATCTGAACTTCCCACTCCAATCTCTATTAAAGGAGAGTTAAATTCTTGAGAAGGATATATAACTTCATCATCTAAAGATATTTCAATTGTAGAAATTTGGTATTTGCTAGTGTGAAAAACATTTAAAGTTAAATTTCCATTTCTCACCCCTCTATCTTGAACCACAAAGTAAGCTTTTGGCATTTGAGTAACGACATCTACAAGATCTTCTGTTTCTGTTGCTTCGGGGTCTTCTATTACATTTATTTGAAAAGATACTTCTGCTTCGTCATTTATTCCAAGATCACCTGTTTCTATCATAAATTTAATTTCCTTACTACCTGTTTCATAAAAAAGAAGGTCAAGACTTTCTTGCCAATGTTGACCACCATCAAGAGAGAGAGAATATGAACAGCCTGCTAAAAATGGATTTAGACTTTGCCCTTTATAAGTAACCCATCCTATATTTATTTCAAGAGCACATTCTTCTTCTGAACATTCATTAAAGTCTTTAATCCTGAGAGGCAACCTAAATGGTTTATTTACAATAACATCAAGTGTAGTCTTGTGTTGTGTAAACAATTCCTCTACTTTATTAGCATCTGGCCTAATTACTACTAACTTGCCTACAGATTGCACAGGGTTACTGTCAAGAATAACTCTTTTACATGCCTCTAATCTCCATTCTTTACGGAAAAAAATCACTATTTCTGTAGGGTTTATTGAAGCTTCTTTCCATGTACTTATAGGAACCTGGAATCCACCTTCCTTTATCTCCAATGGAATCTTTTCTAAAACTTCTATCTCATTAGCTGTCCATAACTCAAATTTGCAATTGTAATCCCCACATCCTTGATTTTCTATTTCAAATGTTTCCCCTAGTTTACTAAAATCTAACTCACCTACGATTACTTTCAAACCTCACTCCTCATCTTTTTCTATGTTATGTAATTATACCTTAGTTTTCCAAAAGAACAAAAACTATGTTTTATAATTCTACTTCTTTCTACTACCTTCATAAAATCCTATAAACGGGTCCAAATCTATCCCCATTATAACTTTATTTTTATTTGAATTCGTCATTATTTGTTTTGATGCCATAAGCTTATCTTTTACATCTTTTATTGCTGCATGGGTAAAAGGAATATGAATACCCATTTGATCCCCATCGTAGTCTGCATTTTGAGCATTTTCGATAATAGGAGATATATGCATAGCATTACCTGCACTTATTTTCGCATAGTGTCCTGTCATATTATGCTTGTGAAGAGAAGGAGCTCTATTTATCACAACAGGAACCTCTTTCATCACTTGATGTAACACAGCGTTAGCTGTATCACTCTTTTTCTCTATCATATCTTTTGATGTATTAGAGTCAATACCCATTTGAGACATTTTTCTTGTCACATGAGGTTCAAACATTTTCCAAGCTACATATTTTGGAATCTCTATTTCATCCATTCCTAGTGATTTTATTTTTGGAAGGATTACTGCTCTACCAGAACCAAACACTTGTTGTCTCATTACTTTTTGATGCCAGTATGAAGTTTTTGGGTTATCACCTGCTAAAATATTCATAACACTTTTTACATCTTTATCTTTCATTTTTGGGTCAGGGCTTTCATTTGTTCCATACATTGCACCAACATGTTTTTGAAGCTCATCTTGAAGGTGATTCTGAATATGAATTGGTGCTTTTTCTTTCTTAGCCTCCTTTAGAATATTACTACTTCTAATTATATTTGCATAATGCATATTTATATCATGTTCTACAATGCTTCCTGAAGGTAATTTCTGCACAGGTCTAAGTGCTGTAGAAAGTACAGGAACCTTGGACATAAACATAGCATCTCTTATATCTTTTGTATTTTCATCTGTTTTTCTTATTGCTTTGATAGTGCTAAACAATCTATTTATTTTTCCATTATCTTTTGTTCTTGAAATTTCTGATTTTAGTTCTTTAATCTTGTTTTTTGGTTTTATGTTTCCAACTTCTGAATAAATTCCATTTACTCCCTCGTTAGAAATTCTAGCATCTAAATTTTTTTCAGATGTGCCTAATAGAGAAGCAACAGTACCTTTATACAAAGGGTTGACCACTTTTGTCCCAAGGTCTATATGAGCAACACCCGTTCCTGTACCACCAAATAGTTTAGTATCATAAAAACCACCCTTCACAGGTGTCATAGTATTCCTCTTAAGCCCATAAGGCTCAGTTACAGCACCTGTACTTACTTTTGTTACATCTCTATCTGTCATAGGCAATAAATGCATATGATTTTTATCACTAACAGTCTTTACTCTTAGTTGAGACAGCATTTTATGAAAATTCTCTTTTCCTGTTTTTAATTCAGGAGCTGGTAATGACTCTCCCGCTTCAAAAGCTCTAAACCAGTCTTTATTGTGCTGAGATCTAATACTATAAGATTCTTTCAAGAAATCTTTTGCATCATGTGCTAACAGTGCTGATATTTCCATGTTTGAGATTGTAGAAGGAGATTCTTTTCCACCTTTTTTTGGTTGATTATCTGCCCCAACTCCACCATGACCAATTGCAGAATATGTTGCATCACCTTGTTTAAATAATTTCATTACATTGTAATTTGCAACAAATACATCTTTCCCTAGATGTTTTTTTCTAAGTGGATCATACATTTTATGATACAATTTTACATTATTTTTCTTTGCCTCCTGTTTAGCAAAAACATCCATATCCACATCAGGGTTATGAGGTAACACATAGTTTTTCCCTGTTTTCAATGCTGTTTCCGTAAGCGAAGCCTCTATTATTTGTGCCGGATTCTGTCTCGAAGTAACTCCTGCTCCACCCATGAGAAGTTCTATATGATTTCCCTCTTCATCGCGAGGCATATCTTTTTCTGGAAGAATAGCCGAAACAATACCCTTATTCCCACTTCTTCCCGCTAGCTTGTCACCAACCTTCATAGGTGAAGTATATTCCGATACAACTCTAGTATTTGCCCCTTTTGTAACAATCTCTTTTATTGTTCCAACATCGTCACCCTTCCATCTCTGGATAACAGGGGCCATTCCGCCATACATAAGCTTTTTTACTTTATCATTGGCAAATTTTACTTCCTCACTATCCATCTTTCTAAAGCCTAAGGATATTGGTTCATCCTTAGACACAGTCATTCCTTTTTTTAACAAACCTTTGTCATCATATTTATGAATATCTATCTTTTGAGCTACTTCTGGAAAAAGAGCTGCAAATTTTTTCTTATCATAAATAGTGCCTTCTTTTGTCGAAATATCAAATTTTTTAGAATGTACTGAAGTAAGTTTTTTTGCCCCACTTTCTGATAAAATAAAAGCATCATTTCTTGTTCCAGGATACACCATCCATGATGTTCTTAAATTTTTACCAAGAGCAAGCTTTCCATCTTTTGTAAAGTTAGAATCTGCAAGATGTTGTCCTTTTTTTACAGTATCACCAACTTTTACAACAGGAGTGTGTTGAAGGTATGTTTTCGTGTTTAATTGAATCTTATCTTTAGCATACTCTATCTTGCTATGTTCACCATTTTCGTTTGAAATATGAATAAACCCATTCTTAGAATCTACATTTGTTATTTTACCGTTTATATCAGCAAGTGGTAAATGCCTTTTTGCAAGATTTTCAGACATACTTTTTCCGTTTTCGCCCTCTAATGACACAGAAGTATAATCCCCATTTACTAAAGGCAACGCTTGAGTTGAGTGTTTCGATGCCATAAGATTTCTCGTTGGATCGTTTGAACTTATAACCCCTAAAGAATTCATAGCAGGTCCAAATGTCTTTTCGGAGTGAGCAAGAGTATAGTCAGCATTTCTTATGTTGCCAACAATAATTTTATCTTTATGTCTCATTCCTACTGATCCATCTTTTTTTACATCAGGAAAAGCTATTTTTTTATTCCAAAGATCTCCTACAGTTTTTATCTCTTTTTTTCCTGTTTTGTTATTTATAACTTCAATTGCAGCATTTCCATGACTATCAACATGAGCACCATGTGTTAGACTTAAAGTAACTCCAGTATTTGCACCTTCTGGAGACTTTATTGGATCTATAAAACCCAACTGAGACATATGTAAAGATCTTACATTCTGATTAATCATTCTTGTATCGCTAATTCCACCTTCACCCAAAGGTGTGACATCATTACTACCTTGAAGCATTTGAAGAGGATTGTATTCCTCAGGCATTCTTGAAATGGCACTAGTGGTAAGAAAACTCTTTGCTGCTTTTTTCAAAGTAGGTTCAGTAACTATTTCACCTATTGTATTTTTTGCAAAAGCATTATTGAGTCCACTTTTCATTTTGGCTTCACTCTGAGCTAGTCTTTTATTAACTCCCTCACCAATTAATTTTTCTGGAGATATAATATTCTTAAACATTAGATTTTCTTTATCGTCCTGTTTTTCATACCCCGTTTTCACACCTATATTTTTCTTAATAGAACGAAGCATTGCTAAATGATTCATTGAAGAAAATGGCATACCAAGAGTTTCTTTTGTTGCTTGTGGATCTATTTGTGTTTTTTGAAAGTAATCTTTAATTTGAGCCTTTACTTCGCTTATTGGAGTATTGTTGTTTGGCTCAGAAATACCTAATGCTGTTGCTAATTTTAAAGTTGACTCATGAGGAGAAGATGTTGATTGTAACAAACCAAAAACTTTGTCACCTAAAACTTTCTTTGCTTCTTTTTCATTAGCTCCCATTGCATATGCAACATCAAGTGGATTAAACTGTTTAGTCCCTATTTTTAATTCAATTTTATTTTTATCTTGAGGGGAAATAAGTTTCATTCCCTTCCCGTTCTTTAAATTCATCATTGTTTCTACATCACCATTGGCTTTTTCTGATGTATACGCTGATGGTTTTAATCGTATTTGGGTAGGAATATTATAGGTGTTCCCATCTACTACAAAACCACCTTTCTTAGAATAAATAGGAATATCACCAATAAACACACCTTTTTTATGTTCGAGAACTCGTCCATCTAGAGAACTTTTTAATGTTAGATCAGCTTTAAATTTTTGAGAAAGAGTGGCTTTTGTGTCTACTGCTTTTTTTGTTGAAGAATAACCATTATCTGTAGGTGTAGCGTGAACATTACTATAGACAAGAGTCTTATGTTTTCCCTTTACTTCTCTACCTTCATAAGTATTAAGTACTGTGTCTTTTAATGCTTCATTCATTTTATCAGGAGTTCTGTCTAACTTAGTCATTTTTACCTATCCCTCTATTATGGTTGTTGTTTTTATACCTACAGCAGATGTTTGCTCAAACCCTGCAGGCAATGAAAAATTTGTATACTTCGGATCAAAAGTAGCCGAACCTTGTGCATCATAATACTCTTTTCCTTCATTTATTGTATAAGGTCTAACAAAAGTAGGTCTAATGCTTGGTTTTCTACCCATAAAATTCTGAACTCTACAGCCAAATTTATGTCCTTTTTTAAAGAAACTTTGAACTGACACTTTTGATGTTTCGTCATCTCCACCCACTTTTACCCCACCATCATCTGGAACTTGAAGCAATGTTGGATCCAATGCTTTTACCGAACTCTGTTCATGAATTTGTCCTACTTTACCTTGGATAAAAGTATGACTAGTCTCAGTCAATATCCCTTCTAAGTCTGTTTCGGATTCTTCAGTAGCAACAACAACTCTATTTGACATCCAACCAAAATTATATACTTTTATCTTCCCTGTTATACTTACAACTTGAGCATTAATTGGATTAACTTGAAGGGATTCTCTAATAATAGACATTACACACCTGCATAAAATTCAAAATCACTAGAACCCATTGTTACATCTCCCCATGTGTCTCTATAGAAAGAACTCGCTGTAAATGTTTGAGCCAGAGAATTTTTTTTATTTTCATATATCTGAGCAAAGTTTAAATATTTGTCTGCTTTGTTTGAATAATCTATTTGCCCTACATTATCATCACCAACAACCATTTGGTTTCTATGTTCTTGTTGAGCCACCATTTCAAATAACTTAGAAATAATTCCATACAATACAACCTGATCAGGTATGCGATTCTTCTGTGCTTTTAAAGCTGGAAATTGAATAAGGAGTTCTTCAAGAACATCCTCATTAAACATTCCTATTTCATCATCATCATATTGTTCTTTATTGTCAAGCAAAACATTTAATTCTGCCCTATCTCTAATGTATGCTCTAACTTTATCTGAAGGTATCATAATTGCTTCCTAGTATTGGCGTGGTCTTGTCATCTGTTTATTATTACCCCCAGAGCCCAGCATTGCTGCCGTGCCTACAACTCCAGCACCTCCAAGACCTAGTTTTCCAGCATGTGCTTTTGCAAAATCAACCCCTTTCATTGTTTTAAAATCATTTTTCATTGTTTCAAAACCGTGCTTAGCTGTTTCTTTGTAGCCCTTATTTGCTATTGAATTCCCAAGACCTGTAAACCTTTTCCCTAAATTTAGAAACAAATTTGCTTCTTTATGGAATGCATTCATTTTTCTACCTTTTCTAAAAATATATGTTGTATTATACCAAAATCAACTTCTATTTTGCTAAGAATGACACTATGCACTCTTTCCCCTCATAACTGTCTTCATTAATAACAAGCTCTCCATCCTGATGTATGCATGACACTCTATCGTACACATCATCTCCTAAATGAATTTCACATGTTCCAGAAATAATTTCACCAGCTGGTTCTCTAGTAAGTGCCATTTTCTTATTAGAAATAGTCCCAACTTCGTTGACAATCTCGTACAGATTAGCTACTTCGTTGCTAACGATTGAACCTATAGCTTCTCTCGTCGCAAGTTTATCTGTATCTTGTGTAATATCAGGATTATCAGAAATCTCACTTCTGTCAACAAATCTACTTGTATCCAGTATTGTAAAGCGTAGCTCTGTTAAGTCATATTTATCCTCACATGGATTAGAATATATCCTATAAATATTAGATGTTCTTGAATCGAAGATGTCTGCAAAATAATAGTCAATATAATTTCCGTTACTATCTTTGTTTTCGCTTTTATCTTGAAAGTCTTGTAGCCAGTTTCTAGTCCAATCATAAGCACCAGATACCGTAACTGTGGAAGTTGGTCTAATTAAAACCTCTTTTTTATATAACCCCATACCTTAGCTCCTTTAATGAGTTTTGTGATTGTAACATAAAAAGGGTTAGAAAAATAATAATCTTGTCTAACTTGTACATTATAGATAGCAAATAAGTTTAGAGTCTTTCCTGTAATTATTCTTACTTTAGCATTCATATGATTTTCTTCTTTTAAAACAGTCATTACAATAAATATTATTGGGTAATATTTTTATTTTTTACATTGTGGTTTCTTTTCTTTATATATTTTTATTATATTGTTGATTTTGTGCGAATGTTGGAGTTTTAAACTCAACAAAACCCTCCTAAGAGGGCTTTCTGAGATTATGAAAAGTTTGGTTCTTTGCTTGTTCCATCTATAGGAGAACTAAGCGCAAAGTAAGTTGACCTTGTAACATTGCTGACATCCCAGCTTGAAATATCCTGGTCGAAAGCTGATGCATTATTAAACATCTTTTCCATACGCGTAACATTACCAACATTCCAGCTTGAAATATCTTGGTTGAAAGCTGATGCATTATTAAACATCTCATTCATATTTGTAACATTACTAACATCCCAACTTGAGATATCCTGGTTGAAAACTGATGCACCAGAAAACATATTTTGCATTTGCGTAGCATTACCAACATCCCAGCTTGAGATATCTTGATTGAAAGCTTTTGCACCAGAAAACATATCTTCTATACGCGTAACATTAGAAACATCCCAGTTTGAAATATCCTGGTCGAAAGCTTTTGCATTATGAAACATATATCTCAAACTCGTAGCATTACCAATATTCCAACTTGAGATATCTTGATTGAAAGCTGATGCACCAGAAAATACACCAGCCATATCTGTAACATTAGAAACATCCCAATTTGAGATATCTTGGTTGAAAGCTGATGCATTAGAAAACATAAAACTCAAACTCGTAGCATTACCAACATCCCAACTTGAGATATCCTGATTGAAAGCTTTTGCACCAAAAAACATATCATACATATCTGTAACATTGCTAACATCCCAACGAGAAATATCTTGATTGAAGTCTTCTACATTTTTTGCAATCTCACGCATATCAGTTATTAAAGAAGTACAAACATTCGTTACATCATCACCATTGCTAATCATAGTTTTTAAAGTATCTCCATCTACAACTAAATAACCGTTATAAGTATCTCCTGCAACTACACTACCATCAGTAGGACAAGTAATAGCAATAATACCTGAACTAGCAATAACTTCATTTCCTGCCTCTGCATCACCACTGTTTACAATACCAGATACACTAGAAAAAACATTACCTCCAAAAACACTAGGAACAACCAAAACAGACTCATCGGTATTGTTATAGTTGATCACTTTAACAACAGGCATTCTAGCTGGCATAACTTTTGATGCAGTATCGTCTGCAATAAATTGAGCTGCATTCATAATTGAATCCATATCTATTTCGTTTCCAACTTTAATGATAAGCTCACGATAAGCAACAACCTGTGAAGGAAGCTTCTCTAGAGGATATTCAGAGATCAAAGTATTTGCAAGAACTGTGCTATCTACACCCAATATAACTCTATCTTCTTCTGAAACAACAACCAATATTTTTCCAAGTTTAGGTACTATATAGTATAGCTTGGTAACCAGTTCTTCTCCAGCTATTTCTTCGACTAGAGCATCATAACTTTCCACTTTTTCAGTAGCTTTCGTTAACGCTTCTGCTTCAGTAATATCTGACATCTCTACATGACAATTAATCTTAATTTGCATTTTGCATCCTTTTTTTTGTTTTTTCTGAGTTTCACAAGCTCAATTAAACCCTCTTAGGAGGGCTTTTTAAGGTTAAATAACTTCAAATCCTGAACAAACTTTCCATGGGTGATGACCACTCATATCAGCTACAAACTCATTTGTTTGGTTTTCTGGATCTTCAGAGAAAGAAGAAGTATTGTCTCTATCTCTATCTCCAACATGGACAGACTTAAGGCTACCATCAAGATTTACTTTTACATTAAAAGTTAGTCCATCAAGTGCAAGATAATAAGCCCCGTTTCCATAATATGTGCTAAAATTATGAGCACTATCTCTGTATGTAAGTGCAACCGCTATACCATCATGGTAGACGATTCCTGTATGAACTGGAAGCATATCTAAATAAAATCTTTCACTACTTTCAATAACTTCATCTCCAGCTTCAGCGTTCCCACTGTTAACAATACCACTTACACTTGAAAAAATATTATCTCCGAAAACGCCAGGCATCACCAAAGCATCTGTATCAGTATTGTTGTAATTGATAACTTTTAACACTGGTATTTTATAAGGCATAACCTTTTCTGCTGCATCTTCTACAATAGATTGCCCCGCATTAAATATCTGCTCCATTGTTAATGAACTACCAACCTTAACAATAAGCTCTTTATACTCAATCACGCTAGCTGGTAATCTTTCTAGAGGGTACTCTGAAATATTTGTATTTGCTAAGATATTACTATCTACGCCTAAAATTTCCTTATCCGCTTCATTTACAACTACTATGATTTTTCCTAAAACAGGAACTATGTAATATAATTTTGTTACAACTTCCCCTAAACGACTTTCGTTAATAGTATCGTACGCATTTACCATACTTATTGCGTGTTCAACTGCCTGTTCTTCTGTTAGATTATCCACAGAAATATAAGAATTTATTTTTACTTGCATTTTTTTTCCTTGTTTTTTTTGAGATGTACTCACCGCAGCCCTCAAAAAAAGGGCTGTGTAAGCACACTGTCTTTAAGACGAACAAATATGTTTTGTTTGACAATAATTAAATTACTGCTCCGTCGCCGTCACCTGAACCTGAACAGTCTTTATCTGCCAAGCCTAATGCTGCGCGGAATTTGTTGTGAACACCACAAATATCCATTGAAGATGCTTTAAGAGTGTTTGCATCTGTATATGCTTTAGCTTGTGCCAACATATCTGCTTCTGCTTGTACTGCTCTTGCTGCTTCATTTATTAAAGCTGCTTCAACATCACCAACACGAGTAACAATACCTTTAACAAGGTTATCATCTTCATCTGTTGTGTCCGCTAAAGTGTTTTCAACTTCGCCTAAACGACCGTCAAGACCCTCTACTGTTGATGCTGTATCACCTGTGATTGCTTCAATTTGTTCATCAGTATAAGCTTTTGCATCATCTGTTGCACCTGCTTTAGCTGTTGCAATTGCTGCATTTGTACGAGCTGTTTCATCTGCAATTGTTTTAGCAATTGAACCATCTACTGTATCATCACCTGTAAGAGTAGCGATAGTACCTTCTGCACCTGCAACACGACTTTCAACATCTGCATTTACTGTATCTTGTGCTGATTTGTTTGCACTTACTGTATCTGACAGATTGCCTATAGCTGTTTCATTTGAATTTGTTTTGTTTAAGTTAGAAGTGATTTGTGATTGTAAATCTGCTTCTACATTTGTAGCTCTTGTGCTTTCATCTACTATAGCTTGTTGATTTTCTAAAATCTTTGCTAAAATGTTTTGAACAACACCATCTTCATCAGAAATAACTGCATCAATAGCTTGAATTTTTTCTGCTAAACTTTCCGCACCATTGTCTGCATCTAGTTCTGTAATAGCTGTAATTTGAGCTTGTAAGCCTGTATTACTCGCTACTAAGTCTGCTGCTGTTGCATAACCTAAACTCTCTACATATTCCTTGACGGATAAACCCATCTCATTCGCTAAATCCTGTAACGCTTGTTCTAATTCGTCTGTTGTAACATTGTCTGCCATAACATTTCCTTTGTATTTTTTTTGAGACTAAGCTCAATAAAGTTCCCCTCAGGAAACTCTATGAGATTATCATCACATTACCTAAGCAACAAATATATTCCGACTAACCCAAATATATTCACCATAAATGCCAATAAAATCAAATATTTTAATACTCTGATTTCTTGTAAAACAAATTCTCGAATTGACCATCCCATTGATTCAATCAACAACTTTTTCTCTTTGCTCATCATACAGCCTTTTTGAACATGCACTCTTTTCCATTCAAAGGACATTTGTTTGTGTCAGCTTTATATCTTACACACTCTGTATTAGCTGGTACTGTTAGTGTAAATCCTTTTTCTTTAAACTCTTTTGAAAGTCTATACCCAGGACAAATTTTTTGACTCGTATAGTTTTGTATAACAAAATCTACCTCTCCATAATATTTGCTATAAATCTCAGCTCTTTTTAAAAGAAAATTTACAGGGTTTTTAGAATTTAACTTTAAATTACACATCTCAGTAAAAGCCAACTTGTTTTCATACTCAACATGTGATACAAGTTTTATTTCCCATAATTCATACATTACCATAAGCATTGTTTCAATCAGAGCATCTACTATAGTATTAAAAGCTCTCACTTTTGAACATCCCACTATTTTGTTAATTTCACCTATTAAATGTTCATAACCAACAATTTTATGAACTTCAAGCCAACATTTACTCTTCTTTGTTTTAAATATCTCACTATTAGAGATTAATGCTTTTGTGTATTTATTTTCTACAGCTTTAGCTTTATACAATATATGATTTTTATCGCTTTGTGTAAGTTTCTCTTCTTCCAAGAAGCTAATTGTATTTTCAATCTGATTCAACCAATCTGTCCACAACCTGAAATTAAGAAGAATTATTTCTCTACTTGTTTCGCTGAAATCATATTTTCCATATAAAATCTGCCCTAATATAAAATTCTCATGTTGTTTGAATTTTGCTATTGCTTGAGAACTTTCTACTCTAAAAGCGATATTATTCCTTACAATTATCACTGTAAACTCCTTGCGTTTGGACTCATTGAAATAATCGTACTAATCCGTGTTACATCTGTTTTAATTATTTCTAAAGTAGAATTAGTATGAACTCTGTCTGTTGTAGCTTTATCCATTTCATTTCGCAATGTAGATAAATTATCTTTATGGTCATCTAAAAGCTTATTGACTTGAATTAAAAGTTCTTTTATCTCAGAAGTGACACGATCTCTCGCTTCAGCTCTAGTTGTATAACTTCCATTTGCGTCAGATTCTTCATCAGCATGTTGCAAAAGAATAGCTTGAGCAGGCTTCCATCTAAAAAAATAAAACCAAACCATACCTATAGCCATGATTGTTGTTGTAGCTTCAGAAGAAATACCTAGTGCTGTTGTAATAGCGTTTCCGAGCTTTACTATAAAATGTTCCAAAATGCTCTTCCTTGATTTATCTAGTGAAATTATATCGTAAAATTACCTTAAAATTTCAATGACCTCATCCAGACTTCTTACAATAAAAACTTTTGCCCCAACCTTAGCCATTTTAGGATGTAGCACTTTTTGATCTTTTGTTAACCGACCCGTTTTTGTTTTTACTTCTAATCCAATATATTGACCTTTATACACAACAGTTATATCTGGAAGCCCTGATATACTCGTACATTTATAATGCCCTAAAGATTTTTTTACCGCAGCAATTATCCTATGTTTAACTGGTCCTATATTTACGGATGACAACACACCCATTACAGCTCTAATTGCAGCAGCTGTAAATGAGCCTGAATTTTGTCTCCAAAAAATCAGATCTCTTCTTGTTCCAAGGTAGCCTATTATAGCACTTTGAATCTGAGCTTCGGTAGGCTCTAATTTGTTTTTAGGCATGCCATATAGTCCTCTTCAGAGTAATACTCTATATTGCTTAGCTCCAATTCCATAGTAAACCCATCGCCATGAGACCACACATATATAAGAGGCATAAGTATTCGACTTTGTATTGTTGTTGAGATATTAAAATTTAAACCATCAGCCCCTATAGAAGTATAGTCACCTACCCCATATAAATATACATGCATATTTCCTATTGGCTCACCCTCTCTAGTTGTTAATTTTATGAAAGCATCCGCCGACTTGACTGGGAAAAGGTCAGATATCAAAAATCTATCTTCAACAGTTATTGTGTTTCCACTATAAGTGGCTGGTTTCATATTTGTAGTTTTGTAATGTTTCTGTGAGGACATAGTGTTGATGTCCACGGGTTCTCTTATGATATCCATAAAGATATCTGTCACTTTTATATTTTCTCCCTCAAGCTTGAGCAAATCAAAAAATGGCCAATATCTAAGCTGATTTATTTCGTAAACTTTTTCCCCATTAATAAACCATTGTGTAAGTTTTTCTTCCCCTACACGAACTCTTATTTCTAAATACACTAACTCACCCTCTATAGATATAGGATCCTTACTAACATCTGTCCCTTCTATTCTAGTAATTGCATCAGAGTTGGAAAACTCTACAAAAGAAATAGCTTTTACCCCACCCCACATTCCACCTAAAATCATTCCGAACCAAGCATCTTTATTAGAATCTATCCTTTGAATAGTTGCCCCAAAATGGGTCTCTTTTTGTTGCATAATCGGTAATCGTTGCCTAATCTGCCCATCTATCGCAAAAGCAAACCCATTATCAACAGATGTTGCTCCGTGTGCCTTCCACACAGAACCATCCAAAGGAAACACCCACCTGCTAGGTCTCCAACTAAAATATGTACTAGGCTCTTTTTCTATCTTATGTTGTGAACAAAACTTAACATTTGAAAAAGCTAGAGCCTTTGTTTCTCTTTGTGCCATTTATTGTCCTTTCATTTTGTTATACAAGCCATAACCAGCAGCTCCAGCTCCCAGAAGAAGTCCTGCTTCACCAGTTAATCTTAACTTGTTTCCCCACGCTACATTTTTAGCTGCTCCTTTAGCTAGCCTTTTCTCACTTGTAGTGGCATCTGTAACTGCTTTTTTTAGTTTATCCACCTTAGCAGACCTTTTGTCTATTTTAGTTCCTAAGTTTTGCTTAAGTTCTTTTATTTTTGCATCTTTTATAGAACGCTTTTTAGCATCTTCAGAGAACGGACTTTTTGCCCTATCCACAAGCTGATGAAACCAACTTCTTTGTTTTTCGCCTGCTTTTGCATAGCTATCTGACAATGCTTTAGCCCTGTTTGACTCTTTAAGCATCTTCTTTTTATTATGCTTCGCTGCAAAGGCTTGGGCGTTCGCATCCCCTAATTGATTTTTACTTATCTCATTAAGTTTTCTACCTATAGTATGAGAACCTGCTCCAGCAGTAGCAAGTCCTGCCCCACCTGCCACTAATTTATCATTGTTATCTTGAATTCTGTTACCATACACATCTGTCATTTCCATCTCCTTGTTTTAGTGTTTTTTTACTTTTCATTATAAGCCCCTCTTTTCACCTTTGAATATTGTTCCAAACTGAGCAAATTTCATTGTAGCTGGAGAATTACTATAATAAGCTTGCAAATGAGCATAAACTAGCTTTATTCTACTTACCTTAGTAAAAGGATGATCTATCTCTTCAAAATGTATGTTCGAGCTTGAATAATATGGGCTTCTACTATATGAAGCAGGGTATATTGTAATTTCCCCTCTTTTACTCATATCTAACGACCCTCTTACCTCACCGTTCCCATACCTATACCCACTAAAATAATTTGCTCCTATTTCTAATATAAGTGTTCCGTCAGGCTTTTTAAAAGAAAATGTTGAGTAGTCTCCTCTTAACCAAGTACTAGTATCTTTATGAGATTCTAATGTTCCTAATAAGCGATTCCCTTCATATAATTCTAAAGTAAAATTTGCTCTGTAACCACTAAGTGAGTAGTAATATGCTACAAAATCAAACATTCCTAAATTTTGTAACTCCATGTTCCAATCTTCTAGAGTGGGAATTACAGTTCTACCTGATAGATTCATAAAGTGCATTACTTCTATATCTTCATCTGGAAACATACTTTTTTCTGTATAACTAGTATTTCCTCGTGGGAACAATACAATTCCCATTGCTTCATTATCAACACTTCCACAAATATGCTTTCCATAAAATCTTGTATTTGATTGTATTATTTCCCTTTCAGTCATCTTATAACTCCTTACTTTTCTGTTTACTTTTTATTTTGCTACTAACATTATACTTAACTATAGTACCAATTAACAATTTTACAATAGTACCCTGTCTTCATTTTACTACCAATAAACCTTGATATTTTTAATCCATGCCACATCTTCACCTTCGCTAACAGATCCATCTTTTGTGTACTCAATAGCTAAAATTATATCTTTTTCACCACTATATTCTTTATTATATGTCCCTGCACGAGTTCCACTCTCTCCGAACATCCAGTTTCCGTTTATATAGACATTAAAAGAATCGTAATACTCTTCACTATCCACATTCCAGTCAAAAGACAAACTCTTTATTTTGCCGAGGTTTATTTTCATTCCAGATTTTGAACGGTCTAAATGATTTGTACTTTCAAAATAACCATCCTCTACCTGTTTCCACATTTCTTCGTCTTCATACACTTCCCAAAAATCAATATTATTCAGATTCCAAAACTTTATTGTATGTTTTTGCAAAAAAGAATAACCATTATCTATCCATGCTTTTAAAATCTCTTCCATTTTTCATCTCTCCTTTTTAACTTTCTTCGCCTAACAACAATCAGTTAGCCACTACCTTATCATTTGAGTAATATTATACATCGGTTTTACTTTTTGTAGCATGTTGCCGTCTACAAGGGAAGTAATATTGTTCATTATAACTGATGGTCTTCTTGCTTTTCTTAATTTCATCTTTCCATATGTTTTTGCAAGGGCTACTTCTTTTGGAACACCAGCAACAGTTTGCATTCGATAATCTCTTAGCTGTAGCGTCTTCTTTAATCCGTTCTCTGCTTTCATCGCACCGTCAATAAATGTTGTAATTCCTGGAGCACTATCTGTTCCTAATGTGAAGGCATTGTATACACTTCTATTCATCATTGGCACAGCCGATACAGCAGCTTTAGCCCCTCCAACTGCTGAAGTCCTAAGAAATGCTCGTCGTGACATCGGAAGCTTTTTTGTGGCTGTCACAACGCCCCCTATAGCAGGAGTAGTTTTAGCTCCCACTGTAGCTCCTGTTTTCATAGCATCAGCTATGCCAGTGACTGAGCGTTTTATCGGTCTTAACAGGGCTCTTTTCCCCTCGTCGATAGTCTCTGTGCCAGCCTTAACTGTGGTCTTGTTAACAAATCTTTTCAACATACTACCTAAACCTGCAGTTTTTTCCAAGGAAGTGTTTTTGTTTAACACTCTTGTAAAAGAGTTCTTGTTAGTTTTAGTGTTTAGTCTAGCCATCATGTCTTCTCTTTATGTAAAATCATTTAAGAGATGATTATCTCTTTGAACCTTATCAAATTCTCGAGCCCACGCACCTCTTTTTCTCTTTTTAGCTCCCGGTGCAGACTCTATCTCTTTCATTCCTTGAGAAGTTCTTTCCAAATTTTTATAAGACCCTTCTTTTTTTGCTTTCAAAACAGCTTTTTTATTTATTGCTTTAAGCATCTTCTCTGGCCTAGATAGTGATCTCTTATGCGATTTAATTTTTGATCCTGCTTCTATCACTCCTTTCTTTTTATAATTAGCCAATGCTTCTTTTATTTCTTTGGTTGACATCTTACTTGTATCTATACCAAGTTCTTTGCTCATCGCTCTCAATAATTGTTTACGGTTAAATCTGCCACTTCTTCCATATTTAAAATCATTGTTGAAATCAAAAGAATTATACTGAGGTTGTGTTTCGCTACGGAGAGGTTTCACTTTTTTCCCACTAGCTAACGCTTTGTTTGGTCTTGGAAGAAAGCTTCTTATAAGTTCTGTTTCTTTTCCATGTCTAATAGGTGCAAAATGAGCTCTTGTTGCGGTAAAATATGCTTTCGGTTTTCCTTTTACTTCATCAGCAAATGTTTTTCCAACTAGGGCATTATGTTCTGCTCCTAAAACACCTGTTCCAGAAATATGTCCAAAACTTTGACCAAAATTACTTTGAGGAACTCTTTTCGAAAGTCTTAGTTCTCTTGTCTCATGAAGCCCAGCTATCCCATTTGTAATATTATGCTCTCTCTTGGTCATCTTTTTTGAAATGTGTTTTAGATCTGGTATTTGGTTAGCTCCAAAATCTGCAATATTCCCTGCTACACTTATGTTATACCTCGTTAATCCATGGCTTCGGTATGCTTTCTTCATAGCAGGATTGTTTTTAAATCTTGGATTGTGAAATTTAACAAATGCACCAGCTGGTCTTGGCAAGAGGCTAGTATTTCCCACTACTCCACCTGCTGATTCAACAGCTTTTCTTGCTACTCCCTCTACTTTAGAGGGAATTACTTCTTTTCTTATGAAAGCATTCTTTGTTTTATTTAAAACATTGCTGATTAAACTCATTGTTATTATTCCTATTATATTCTATTTTCTTATATACTATCATATATAAGTCCTGTAAAATTTTTACCTTTTTCTTACATTAAATTTCACCAAAAAAATGTCAATTTTTACATAGTTCTTCTAAGTTAAGTGCACCAAAGTTCGCCAAATTCTCCATATTTTGCTCGCTCATCTCACCCTTATATACAGTAAACATTCCTACTTTTGCTCCAGCCGCAAGTCTATCTCGATTCCAACAAGCACAATCCTCTCCTAAAATCCTAGGATCAACATCAAGAGGGCTTTTTATACATTCATCACTTAGACTAGCCACAAGCACACTATCAATGTATAAGTGTATTGCTCCTTTTACTTTGTCTACTACAAGATCAAACCTAAATAAATTTTTCTTTAAAACATATTTTACCGACTTTGGACTGTCTATTTTTCTTCTGTTCCAATATGTAGCAGTTAAAGTATTCTTTTTTGTCAACCCTACACCAACAAGTGTTTGTTCATCACAATTATAGTTTGATATAATATCTCCATTTGCTTTGTCCCAGTCTTCAATTTTCACATTTAACCCTATAGTAAATACAGGTAAATCATTTAATGTTGCTCTAGGAATCCGAATTGCTGGATGAGTATGATAATGAAGCTCTCGAGAACCACTTATCATTGGAATATCACCAGAATTATCAATGCTAAAATCAGAAGGTATCGACATATTCAAAATACATGATTCTGAAAAAGTATTAAATATTGCGAATTCATCTAAATCAAACAAAAACGAAGACACATTGTGTTTTCCGTAGAACTCTATATTTCCATTACTTACTGCTGTGCCAATTTTAACACTCATTACTTGTTCCTTATAAATTCTATTAAATTATTCATCATTATTGCTGTTCCTGTTGTGCTTGCTGTGCTGCTGCTGTTGCATCCTTGCGACCATTAAATTCCATACGCTCTTTAGTAGCAACATACAATAGCCAATTATCTTTTTGCAATCTATCCATTTCAGAGCGTCTTTGTCCAGCTTCCATTTGAGCAAGTTGTTGAGCCATTTGATCAGCTTCTTGCATAATCGCTTGTTGATTAACTTGTTCTGTAGAGCTTTGAGAAAGCATTGCTTCTTGTTTTGCTTTCTCTTCGAGGTCTTGATTAAGCTCTTGTTGATAAGATTGAATTTCCATTTGTCCACGAGCACTAGTTTTACTCTCTTCAACAAGTCTATCGCTCTCTGTCTTAGCATCCAATTTAAACATTGACGCAATCGTATGATCAGAGATTTTTTGATTTTGATAAAGACTAAGAAGCAATTGTTTTTCTGTCATATCATCAACAAGTTTAATTGGAACAAACTTGATGCGAACAGGTTCTTTTCCTATATACGATGCTACCTGCTGTGCAACAAAATTAGCTATATTTTCCATTGTCCCAGACAAGTCTGTTAATTGGTTTTCAAGTATTCTAATTGAAGCTCCCGCAGCACTGTATCCAAGTCCACCTGTAACAAATTCTATAGGGACCCCTATAGATGTCATAATCATTGTGGTTAGCTCATCTATCTCACCTGATAAATTAAGGCTCTTTCCTTCTCCAAATGCCGTTACTGGGTCTATCGGTATAGGGAAGTATTTAATACTTGTTGGATTTGTTTTATGACTAAGAAGTAACTTCTCAATTTTCGCAGAAAACTCTGTTCCACTAATAAAATTATACATTGCTTGACCGTCAGCACCAGTAGAACGAGGAGTAACACCCCTAAGAGGAAATATCATATCCGACAATATACGCTCATTCCCTTTTCTAAGAAGTAAAAGTGAAATCATTTCAGGGATAGCAGATAAAAGAAGAGGCATACCCCATTTAGAGTTTGTCCCATTCATCTTCTTTCGTCTTGTGTGTAGTATCTTGTTATTATCAAACTTAACAGATGTCCCACGAACAGCAGCTTCAATAATATCTAATGGTTGGTGAAATATCATATCGTTATAGCCATCTTTTATCAGCTTTTCCTCTGATTTTGGCATCTTGTAGTAATAAGTAGCTCTTCCTGTTACTGTATCTTCAATAAAACTCATATTAAATACGGGCCAAGACACTATGTTGATTCGGCTAACATCTTTTATAACAATGTCTTCTGCTTTAAACATGCTACTTGTTTTACAATGTGGGCAAATACCTTTAAACACAAGCATTTCTTTCTTTTTTTTATTCTTCTCTGTTTCAAGTCGTTCTATTGATGGCTTAAGTGTTATCTTTCCATCAAAATGTATTTGAGAAGATGACTGCTTACACTTTAAGCATCTCATACTTCTTTGTATAGGAAAATATACTGATGTAAATGAGTTCCCATTGAGAAGAAAGTTAAACCCAATTTCTTTAACTTTTTCTTCTATTTCTAATTTATCTTCCATAATATTCTTCCAAGACTTAGCATCTACTCCCGATGCCTCTGTTAAGTCTGAAGTTTGGTATTGTAAAGATGTAATTGCTACCGATGACAGCTTATCTAATGCAGTAGCTGCTTTTGGCACATTCGCAATAATGAATTGTGACCACTGAATTGCTTCACGAATATCATTTGGTAAGATATCAGCATACACACTACTTAGCTGATTATATCTTGTCATGAATTTTCTATCGTAAAGCTTTCCACTGAAAGTTGATGCCATTTCTCACTCCAAAACTATATTTTTGGTAATTATACCATATTATGCTAAAACTCTTATTGTTTAGAAGCTTCTTGCAATTCTCTCAAAAATGCATTGTTTAGTTGTTATTTTTTTCTTGATGTTCTTGTGAGGTCATACTTTTACCTCATCTTTTTGTTTTGCATAATTGTATCACATATAATTAATAATGATTTTAACTTACAATCTTAAGCATAAGCATGGAGATCTCTTGCCTTAGGAAAAATATTTGGTAATATTAAGCAAGAGATATGAGGAAAAAAGTCCCTATATTGAAAACCAATTAGGAACTGTGCACGAAAATTTTACTAAATCTTCCATAGCATTGGGGTTGGAAGTACAAAATTTTAGTAGAGCAATTATTTAGATAAAGGCATAAATTAAATAAACACTCTTCTTGTAGCAATCAACTATGGAAGAAATGCAATTATAACTACTGAGAGCTTATGAGAAAATAAAACAACCGTTTATCTATCATCTTTTATTGAACTTCTTTTTTAAAGTGCCAAATCTAAACTTCAATCCTTTTAATTATATTTATTGTTTTCCGCTCTTGTAGTCATTATACAATAAAGCTCCACCAAGCGCTAAGCCTGCAGCTCCAGCAGCAAGCGCTCTTCTTGGACGAAGTTTTCCACTCTCTAAGAAAAAATTGGTCGGCTTTATTTTTTCAGTATCTTTTGCTACTTCTCTAGTGAAAGAGTTACCCTTCTTTTTCTTACTGTTTACTTCATTCTTTTTAAAAGAAGAAGGTTTATCTTTGCTTTGTGTTTTATATGTTGTCGAAGAATCACTAGCTTGAGAAGAGCTATTTTTATCGTCTCTTTTAAATGAATTCCATGGTGGTTTAGGAATGCTTTCTAATTGCTTTTTCAGCTTCTGTGTTTCGTTGTGTTTTGTCATAGCCTGTTGATATAAAGGATCTCTATGTATTGTATTGATTTTAGCTAAGTCTTCAGGATCTAATTTGCCTTTTGCCTGTTTGGCTTTCAGGTAAATCTCTTTCGAATCTATGTCGGGAAATTTTGTTCTTAATTGGTTAAACAAGTCATGTTTTTCCTGTAGTGTTTGTTTATATTGTTTTTTTGTTTTGTGGTAATCGTTCATAGGAGCCTCCAAACCTTTCAGTATTGGAGGGATTATAGCATATTTATTGTTAGACCCTATGCAAGCGCTGCTATAGGTCTACTAAGCGCTGCTTTCTTTTCAAGTTTTTTCTTACTTTTCTTCATATAATCGTTATACTCAGCATCTGACCACCCAACAAAAGGATTTATCGAATTTTCTTGTCTCTTATGTAGATTGGCATTGTGTTGCTGCTTGTTGCGAATTTTTCTCTTCATAGCTGTTCCAAGCATTCCATTTCTCATAAACTCTCTTACCGGTGCTTTCCTACCGTACTCATCATCCGCCTTAGCTAAAGCATTTATATAGTCAGCATTGGCTTGATAATTTGATGCATCTAATTTATGCCCTTCTCGTGTGATTGCAAAAGCATTCTTTTCCATTTTATCTTCCTTTTTGAAATAATTTACACAATTATATCATTTTCTATAAAAAAAAAGAAATTTTGCCTACCCTACTCTTGTGTAAGCTAAAAAAAAGCAAGGTATTGTAAGCACAGCAGTTACGCCATGCTTAATTTAAAACTATTTACTCTCTTTTATGCTTTTTGATAGTGCACCCTCTTTAATGTCGTACAACATCCCAACAAATGCATAAGCATCTTTTTTATCTAAAAAGAACCAGCCATATCCAGAATATGATACTTCATGCACCAATCTGTCTTCTTCTACTTCAAAATTATCGCCTAAGGTCTCTTTCTGAATTGCTGGAGTCAAAGGAAGTAATCCTACCACTCCTACTTGACAGTCAAATATGTTTACTGTACTAAGCCCTTGCACAAGAATACCTTCGTCTGGGACTGAAATAAATTTGTACCCACCTATATCTAGTGTTTCATAATCTTTATATTTTTCAGGCAGCTGAAAAGATGTTCCTATTTTTGTTTTCATATTACAAGATCCTTAATGCTAACAGAATCTATAAACTCACATCCTTTTTTGTATTCAGATTCTCCTATTTTTCTTGCAGTACTCCAACCAAATGTTTTATACATTTTTATGATGATTGAGTCTGTAAGGATCTTAACAAGTTCAGAATTACCATTTGATATTTGTTTTGCTTTTTGCTCAGCATGTGTTCTAACAATAGCATCGTAATCAGCTTTTGATTTTGCTTGCTTATTGGTCATGGCTCCTAACTTTGCCTCTAATTGTTGCACTCTAGCTTTTGTTTTACTAAACTCAGCATTCAATATCTCAAGGTTTGCAATCAATACTGTACTTAGTTGGTCAGCTAGCCCTTCTGTCATCTTCACAATTTTCTCATCTATTATTTGTTCTAGTGTTTTCACTCTGTTTTCCTTTTTTTTATTTTTTACTGTAAGCACTTTATGCAACTCTTTTCCAACCCTTATTCTTGCTATTACATCTTACATTTTATTCTCCTTTGTTATGTGTAATTAGGATTTCTGTGTCTACTCCTGTATCGTAATTGTGCTGCCTTCTGATTCTATAACCACAACCTTTTTAGGACTAATTCCAAAGTCTAGAACCTCTATTATTTCTTCCAGAAATTTCTTGAAATCTTCATTTTGTTCTCGATTTGCAAAAAGTCCTGTATTATAAGCTTCTAAAAAAGCTCTTCTTGTTATTGTAGTGTTTGTCATTTTTTTCTCCTTAATTGTTCTGTGAGAGCAATACTTATCTCTCTTCTTTTAATATGTGTGTTTTTACAAAGTTATGTCTCAGGATGTAACACCGGTAATAATGTGTGAAGTAAAGAGATAGAGCGATGAGGCTCAATCCCAGTTTTGACAGACTGTAATTACACCTCATTTCTCTCTTTTATTCAACCTGACAGTAGAACAAAAGGTCACTTTAGCATATTCTTCTTAGCAACTTCACTTTACTCCCTTACAATCTTCGCATATCGCTTAGATTTTTTTAGATCTCTCAAGAGCTCTTCTGTCTCCATTATCTGTAGCTCCATAACTCCAACATTTATTCTGTGTTTACAGTCAATCAATTCACCAAACTTTTCGGTTTCATCAAAAACTTTCCCATTGCTGTCTTTGCATAAAAAACAGGTTTTTGGTGTCATTTGATAGTATTCTTTCCTATACATTGCTTTTCCTTATTTAGTATATTCCTAGTGCTATTTATTACCTCTCGCTTGGGAGGTTAAAATCACACGGAGTAACTTTTTTGAAGTCAACCAAAATTTGAGTTATCTCCTCAATACATTCGATATCATCACTATAGCGATATGCATATTTTGTTCTACCTCCTATATGTATACATAAATCGTCGTCTTTGCAACTCAAATACTCATCTTTATTCCTCAGCTTTACACCTTGTACTTTCTCTACTTTTTTTAAAAACTTGCGAAGCTTTCTATTTCTAAGCCATTTCAACATTTTTTATTCCTTTTGTTTTGACTTATACATTCATTTTTAAACGAATGTATAAATTAATATAGATATTTATGAAACACCACATATCTATTCACTTCTGATGAGTATTAAGTCTTCAGACATTTCATCAATAAGCTGTTCTGTAAGTTTTTTTGTTTTAAGGTATTGCCAGTTAGGATATAATTTACGAGTAGACCAAGCAGTAGCCCCTAGTTTTTTGATTAAAGAGTCGAAAGACCAATTTTCTTCATTACTTTTAAACTTGATAAATTCACCACCATTTAGTTCCCAGATATGTTTTTTTACTCTGTATTTAGCGGCACGAAGTTTTACCTCTTTTTCTGCTTCTTCTTCAGTTCTAAACATATTACCTTGATTGATAATATCTTTATCTTTTTCATGATTCCATTTTGTATCATAAATCACTTTTCCTGTTGGGCTAATACAATAAGCTGCTTCTTTATCTTTTGGTTCCCACCATTCTGGAGTTTCTTCATATAGTTCCCATTCTACTTGTTCCCATGCATTTATCATAGGAGTACTGTATAATGAAGGGATACTTACATATCGAAAAGGTTTAATATGTGCTTCATCATAACAACAATAGCAATTGCCAGTGTAACTTTTTGGTTTTAATTTTTCACCATTTATTAATCTTTGTATAAGTTCTCTTTTAGTTAATACCATAATATTCTCCTTTAGATACTTTCCAATAACTCATCAGCCGTTATATCCCAACCATAACTTTGTAGCTTTTTTAGTGCCCACACAAATTCAGATACTGTCATCTTTTTTGATACATTAAAATAGTTTAATGCATATTCAAAGTCATCTCTTAGTCTTTTTTCTATTTTAGCTTCTTCTCTTACTTCTTTTTCCATTTACTTTTCCTTTTTATCTGTAATACTAAACCCACCACTACACTCATCTTCACTCTCTATTCCAAAGAGATTTAATTTGTGTTCTAGTAGAGTTAATTGACCTATTTTGTCACCTTTGTTGATTATAAAATCTGTATCATATTCCATTGTCCCCATTCTTAAACTAAAGTTGTTGTATACAATAGGATTATGTATAATCACCTTAATCTCATCTTTATAATCCAGATTAAATATTTTAATCCCACTATTAAGCATTAGACCTTTAGTTGCTAACAAATCATTTATCGTTAGTTGGAGGTAGTGGGATTTTAGAAATTCGTTCTTTAAGTTTTCCAAAACTCTACCATGCATTACTAAGTAATTAGCTATGATTTTTCTCCAATCAATTACTTGAAAGTCAATCGCAATACCAAGCCCTACAAGCTTAGTCTCACCAGCACCGATAGTTACATCCTCATTTGCATAAACATCCATACACGCTGAGTATTTACTCCCTCGTGTTGGCAGTGTTGCATCTTCTGCTACTTTTTTAAACATTACTTTTCCTTTAAATGCTTTTGTGCTTTTAAAACTTCAACTAAAGCTTTTTCTATATTTTTCATAGATAAAGTATCTTGTTTAAAAAATACAGCCTTTGATTGAAGTGTCCTCCCCGCTACTATAAGTTCATTTTCTATTTTTTCTAGCATTTCTAAAACTACTGCTCTCTCATTTTTCATCTATCAACTCCTTAAATTTATCAGCATAAAATCTGCTGCAAGTTCCGCATTCAATAGGATAGTTTTCATTTGTCCCTGGCTTATGAATACACCCATCACAAGTTTTTTCTTTTTCAAAATCATCATATATTTCTTTTACTAACTCAGTTGATGTTTTTGTACCAACAGTATTAAGAACCCCGCAATTAAACATTGCCTCATTTCTTGATATTATTTCTGATTGTCTTATCGCTTCTGCTCTAGTCATTTAACGGCTCCTTGTGTTATTCGTTCTTCACAATCCATGCAGATATGGTCATCGAATGGTTCATTTCCCCATACTCCACACAATTCACACACCTTTGGATTTTCTATAACATGAGGTTCATCTTTTCTT
>Ga0256842_1000008_pt1 | contig 193351 bp, 225 predicted proteins | sample 4559240metaG_FD_185973 | JGI IMG/M metagenome (GOLD analysis project Ga0256842, IMG submission 185973) | Hydrothermal vent microbial communities from Guaymas Basin, Mexico - 4559-240 | ecosystem: Environmental > Aquatic > Marine > Hydrothermal vents | place: Mexico: Guaymas Basin | collected... | reverse complement strand
CTCGCCCGCATGAAGGTGGAATCGGTAGTAACCGCGCCTCAGAATGGCGCGGTGAATACGTCCCTGCTCCTTGCACACACCGCCCGTCACGCCACCCGAGCCCCCCGGGGGCAAGCCCCCGGTCCTCACGGGCCGGGGGCGAGCCCCCGGGGGGCGAGGGGGGCGAAGTCGTAACAAGGTAGCCGTAGGGGAACCTGCGGCTGGATCACCTCCAGCGGAGGGGATGATGCGGCGGGGCAACGAAAGCCCCGGGGGGCGGGCTTGCGCGGGGGGCGATGACCCCCTCCGCCTGCCCGATATCGTTACGAGTTCCGTAACAAATTCGCGGTCCGTGATGAATCACTCCCCTGCTGAAAGCGCCACGGGTGATGACTTTTCCTCCGACTGAGCTGGGGGCCGAACGGGCCCCGAACCGGTCCGGGATGATCGCAGTCCCGCAGGCGTACCGCGTCGGATGACGAGCCCTTTTAGGGGTGACCGTCCCGGGCCAATCGTTACGAGATTCGTAACGCTTGGATCGTGCGGGTTATGGGTCCGGCGTCCCGCTCCGGCCGGGGTGTTCGGCTTGTCCATGGTGGACGTGACGGGGAAGGAGGATCAGGTTCGCATCGCGGAGGCTCGCGGGTTCCTGAGGCTGTCGAAGGACGGCGTGGAGGCGCTGAGGAGGCGGGAGTCGCACCCGCAGGGGAAGGGCGATCCGATCGAGGCGGCGAGGCTGGCGGCGATGCTGGCGGTTAAGCGGACGCCGGAGCTGATCCCGCACTGTCATCCGGTGAGGATCACGGGGGTCGACGTGGACGTGGAGGTGAGGGAGGACGGTGCGGAGATGACGGTGCGGGTGAAGTCGGTGGGTAAGACGGGCGTGGAGATGGACGCGCTCACGGGGCTGGTGGTGGGGCTGGTCACGCTCTGGGACATGGTGAAGTACGCGGAGAAGGACGAGGAGGGGCAGTACCCGCACACGAGGATTGAGGACGTGCGGGTGGTGAAGAAGATCAAGAAGGGCGTCGGGTGAGGTGGTCTCCCGCCTTCCGTCGCCCTTCTCGTCGCTGGGCCCGCCGCTCAGGCCTTGCCTCGGGCGTGGGTGACGGCGTGGGGGAGTAGCTCGAGGAGGAGCTCGGCGCCGAGCTCGGCGGCGTGGGGTGAGCCGGGTAGGCAGGCGACGGGGGTCCGGTTCACGACGTACATCTCGGCTCGGGTGAGGGCGGCGTGGGCGCCGAGCTCCTCCTCGGAGTGGCGGCGGAAGAGCTCGCCGAAGCCGGGGACGCGCTTGTCGGCGATGCGTTCGAGGGCCTCGATGGTCGTGTCGGTGGGGGTGATGCCGGTGCCGCCGGTGGTGATGATGGCGTGGGCGCGCTCGGTGAGCCACTTGACGGCGCCGGTGATCATGTCGGGCTGGTCGGGGATCAGGAGCCGGTAGTGGACCTCGTGGCCGGCCTCTTCGAGCTTCCGTTGCAGGGTGTCGCCGGAGGGGTCGTCGGGGTCGTCGCCGCGGGCGGCCTGCTCGAACCTGCTGGTGCTGATGGTGATGATGGCGAGGGTGAGTCGTTTCGGTGCCCGCTTGAGGTGGTCTTCGGTCGGTGTTTCCGGCGGGGTTTCGGGCGTCAGGGTGCGGCCCCCGCGTGGTGGTCATTCGGGTCGGTGTTCTTCGAGGGGTCGTTCTTCGAGGAGTAGTTTGGACAGTGGTCTCGCCCAGGTGGCCTCGAGGACCACGCTGAGCAGGATGGTGAGGAAGGTCGCGACCAGGATGGTGCCCGCGAGCGTGTGCGGGGGCATTTTTTGGGTGATGGTGGGTGGGATGGCGTGGGCGTGGCCGGTGATCTTGGTGTAAACGGTGCCCGCCAGCGCCGCGGGGACGACGCCCCTCGGTCCTTCCAGGGCGAGGTAGATCCGCTCGTTGATCGTCACGTTCTCCCTCGGGGGCGCGTAGGTGCCCGCGAGCACTCCGATCGGTCGCGCCACGAAGATGTTGCCGAGCGCGCACAGGAGGCCTCCGAGCCAGTGCTGTTTCAGCAGTGGGAGGCTGACGCAGGCGCCCAGCGTGGTGAAGATGATGATGCGGGTGACCGTGGAGAGCTCCTCCATGAACTCCTTGAGGAATCGTAGGTCGTCCCTCAGGTGCTCGTATCGGGTGAGCCGGTTGCCCACGTACATCCCCAGCACGGCCACGGCCATGAATCCGCTGAGCTCGTACCCGGTCAGGTGGGGGGCGATGTCTTCGCAGGCGTACCAGGTGGCGAGGGCCACGCCGATGGTGATCGGGACGACGTACTCTTTGAACGGTTCTCGGACCAGCAGTCGCTCCAGTGCCGCGCCCGCGATCAGTCCGGAGGCGGCGCCGCCCACCGCGAGTGACAGGAACATCAGGATCGGGTTGTGGGCCGTGCCCACGCCGAGCGTGGACATTGAGACCTTGGTCAGCACGACGCCGAGCGGGTCGTTGAACACGCTCTCGGCGATGAGGGTGGTGGAGATCTCGGCCGGGACGTTCAGCTTGGAGAACACGGGGATGAGGGTGGCTGGGTCGGTGGCGCACGTGATGGATCCGTAGAGGAATCCGATCGGGCTGAGGGGGTCCGCGCCGAACGCGACGTTGAACAGTACGGAGGAGAGGCCGGCGGTGATCGTCAGGGTGAGCAGGTCGAGCTTGGCTACGAGGGTGGCCACCTTTCGTAGGACGTCGATGCTGATCTCGAAGCCGCCGTCGAGGAGGACGACGATGAGGCCCAGCGTTCCCAGGAACGGGAACATCTGTTGGGCGTGCTCGGGCTTGATGATGCCGGTCACCGGGCCCAGCAGGAATCCGAGGAGGAGTAGGAAGGGGATGTCGGGGAGGTGGGCCTCCTCCGACAGTCTGGCGACGATCGCCCCCAGGGTCAGGAGCAGCGCGGCGTACCCTAGCAGCGTGAAGAATCCGAACTTCGTCGGCTCTCCCCCCGCGGTGGGCTCATTGCTCCGCCCGGCACAGCCTGGCGAAGTTCTTCAGGATGTCCGTCCCGTACTCAGTGAACTTCAGCTCGGGGTGGAACTGGACGCCGTACAGCGGCAGGTCCTCGTGGCGCATGGCCTCGACCTCGCACTTGTCGGAGCGCGCGGTGACGATGAACTCGTCCGGCACCTCCTTGACCTCGTCCTTGTGCGAGGCCCAGGCGGTGATGCGGTCGGGCAACCCCTCGAAAATGCCCTCGTGGTCGAGGATCTCGATCTCGGTGCGGGCGTACTCCTCGCGGCCGGCGGCCCAGTCGACCTCGCCGCCGAAGACCTCGGCCATGAGCTGGTGGCCGAGGCAGATGCCGAGGATGGGGAGCTCTCCGGCGAGTTCTTCGATGATCTCGCGGGAGTTGCCGGCGCGGTCTCGGGAGGGTCCGCCGCTGATGATCACGCCGTCGGCGCGGCGGCGGATGTCGTCCGGGTCGGTGGTGTTGGGGACGATCTCGGCGGGGATGTCGAGGTAGTCGTAGTTCTTGCGGATGAGGTGGACGTACTGGCCGTGGTTGTCGACGATGAGGATCAAGTGGGGGCGGGGCCCCTAGGCGAGCTCGACGTCGGAGCCGGCCATCTTGACGCCGGTGATGCGGGCGACGTCCTCGGAGAGGGCTCGGAGGTCCTCCTTCTCAAGGTTGTGCACGTCGGTCTTACCGGCGAGCTGGGCGAGCATCTTGCACTCCTCCGTGATGACCTTGAGGTAGTTGGCGACGCGTTCGGCGGCCTCGTCGATGTCGAGGTTCTTGCGGAGCTCGGGGTCCTGGGTGCAGATGCCCTTCGGGCACTGTCCGGAGTGGCACTGCATGCAGGCGGTGCAGCCCATGGCGATGAGGACGCCGGTGCAGACGTACACGGCGTCGGCCCCGAGGGCGAGGGCCTTGGCCACGTCGGCCCCGTCCCGGATCCCGCCCGAGATGATGATGTCGACCTCGTCGCGGAGGCCGATCTCGTTGAGGGCCTCGACGGCCTGGACGAGGGCGGCGATGGTGGGGATTCCGGCGTTCTCCGTCGCGACCTCGGGCGAGGCGCCGGTGCCGCCCTGCATGCCGTCGATTGCGATGATGTCGGCCCCGGCCTTGGCCGCGATCTTGACGTCCTCCTTGACGCGGCCGGGGCTGTACTTGACGATGATCGGGACCTTCCAGTCCGTGATCTCGCGGAGCTGCTCGATCTTCATCTTGAGGTCCTCGGGCCCGACGATGTCCATGTGCCGGGAGGGCGAGAGCGCGTCGGTGCCCTCGGGGATGCCGCGGATCTCGGCGATCTCCTTGGTCACCTTCTCACCCATCAGGTGGCCGCCCATGCCCGGCTTGGCACCCTGCCCGATCTTGATCTCGATCGCGTCCGCCGCGTTGAGATACTCGGCGGACACGCCGAACCGGCCGGACGCGTACTGGGCGATGAGCCACTTCGCCTCCTCGCGCTCCTCGGGTAGCATGCCGCCCTCGCCGGTGTTGGTCGCGGTCCCCACCTTGGCCGTGCCCCTCGCGATCGCGATCTTGGCCTCCCGGCTCAGGGCGCCGAAGGACATCGCCCCGACGAGAACGGGGGTGTCCAGCTTGAGGGGTCGCTCGGCGAACCGGTCGCCGAGCACGGTCTTCGTCTTGCACGGTTCCCGGTACTTGTCGATGGGCGGTCGAGAGACCTGCGCGGGCAGGATAACCAGGTCGTCGAAGTGAGGCACCTTCCGGCTCGTCCCGAAGCCTCGAACCACGTACTCACCGGTCTCGGCTTTCCGCTGGATCTCCTTGACGTGGTCGCGCCACCACACCGGGGGCCTCCCCCGGGCTCGGGTCGTGACCGTCCCCTGAAGTGCCCTTTTTTAAACCGGTCGGGGTGGCCTCGGCGCGCCCGGGAGCGCGGTTTCGGGGCCCCGATCCCACCACAGGTTTTTTAAGCCGGTCCGGGAGGGCACCGGGCCGGGAGGAGGCCCCGCAGTCTAGCCTGGATAGGACGCGGGCCTGCGGAGCCCGTAGCCCGGGTTCAAATCCCGGCGGGGCCACCAGCCCCGGAATCGTTACGAGTGTCGTAACTATTTCCTCAGCCGCTTGACCATGATGACGGCCGTCTCGCCGTCCGAGTAGTAGCCGGGCTCCCGACGCTCCACCTCGTATCCCAACCGCTCGTAGAACCGACGCGCGCCGAAGTTGGACTCTCGAACCTCCAGCCGGACCACGTCGTACCCTCGCTCGGCGATCCTCCGCTCCGCCTCCTTCATGAGGATGGTCCCGATCCCGCGCCGTCTATGGTCCGGGTGCACCGCGATCGAGACGATGTGTCCCTCGTTCAACCACGGACGCGTCTCGAAGATGATGTAACCCACGACCCGCCCGGAGACCTCCGCGACGAGGAACCCGTCCGGGTTGTTCGACAGGTTGTACAGGAAGACGTAGGTGGGGTACGGGGACTTCGGGAACGCCAGCTCCTCGATCTCGGTGATCTCAGGGATATCATCCCGGCGCGCCCGCCGCACGATGACCCGACGACCCTCGCGGTCCGTGTACTCGACCACGGGCCTCACCTCCTGAGGCACCGGTTCAGACCCTCCCGAAGGGCCAGGGCGCACCGATCGCAGAAGTCGGGGCTCTTTCGATCTACATCCAGCACGGTGTTGGAAAAGCTCATCACGCACGACGGGTCGTCGCAGTGGCCCAGCCCGAAGGTGTGGCCGAGCTCGTGCGTGACCTCCTTCACCACCCGGCTCAGGTAGCGCTCGCGGTCCTCGTCCAGCAGTCGAGCCACCGAGACCACGGCCTCCCTGCCGTTGACCCGGGCCTGGCCGAACACGAAGTTCAGCCCGGGGGCGTACAGGTCCTCCCTCGTGAGACCCACGACGCGGTGGCAGTCGCCATCCACCTTCGAGAGTCGGTCCAGCAGGGCCCTCGCGAGGTACTGACCGCGGATCTCGGAGTACGCGTACTCCGGCAGGTCCTCCCTGAAGTGCCGAACCTCCACCGGTCCTAGATACTTCTCCAAGTGCCGGGCGAGCCTCCTGCGGATCTCCTCGAGCTCCGGGACTCGGGGCCCCATCTCCACGAGCCCGATGACCAGCCCGCCCTCCGCCATGCTGATTCACCTCGCGCGCCCGGTCAGCACGACGGCGCCGACCATCAGTAGCAGTAGCCCCATGAGGCCCATCACCCGGTCTCCGCCTCGGCGGGCGCAGATCACGAGGTCCAGGGCGCCTACGATCAGTGAGAGCACGCCTACGGGCCAGCGCGGGCCGCCCGCGAACGCGACGGCCAGCGCCGCGAGGAGGGCGATCGCGGAGAGCTGGGCGGCGCGGTTGACCTTCACCCGCCGTCCCCCATCGTTACGACTTTCATAACGATTTTCGGGAAGGACGGCGGCGGCATCCCGGGCTTCCCGCGCCCTCTCGGAGCGCAGTACCACCCGGGACGCGGCCGGGCTTAACTTCCGGGTTCGAGATGTAGCCCGGGTGTGGCCCCGGCCGCTGTGGCCGCCGCCATTTCGCGCCGGCCCGGCCCCTCTATTTATAGTTTTTTCCTACCGGTCGTAGAAGTCGAGGGCGTTCTTGGCGGTGGCCTCCACCACCTTACCCACCGGCTCCCCCTTCACCTCCGCCACCAGCTCCACGACCCTCCAGACGTTCTTGGGCTCGTTCCGCCTCCCCTTCTCGGGCGAGAGGTAAGGGCTGTCCGTCTCCGTCAGGATGCGCTCGAGCGGCACCGACTCGATCAGCTCCCGGGTGCGGTTGGTGAGGCCGCGGATGATGAGGATGGTGGAGAAGGAGACGTAGTGCCCCTCCTCCGCGATCCTCCGGGCCAGCTCCGGCGGGCCGTCGTAGCAGTGGAACATCGCGGTCACGTCGTACTCCTGCAGGATCTCGAAGGCGTCCTCCTCCGCCTCCCGAGCGTGGATGACGACCGGCTTGTCGAGCTCCTCGGCGAGTCTCAGGAACCGCTCGAAGACTTCCCGCATGCACTCGCGCTCGTCGGCCCGCTTGATGTAGTGGTAGTCCAGCCCGATCTCGCCGATCGCCGCCAGCTCGTCCGCATGCTCCCGGATGATCTCCACCACCTCGTCGATGACTCGGTCCTGCATCCTCGGGGCCCTCGGCGGGTGCAGACCGATCGTGGGGAAGACGAAGCCGTCGAACCGGCGGGCCAGCTCGAGCGTCCGTCGGGCGGTGCCCGGGGTGACGCCGCAGTCGTACATTCGAAGGATTCGGTCGCGGGCGCGCTCGACGACGTCCTCCTCCTCGCCCTTGAAGTGGTCGAAGCAGAGGTGGCAGTGCGCGTCCACGGGGCGGTCCAAGTCCGGTCCCCCGGGTCAGCGAAAGGGCTGGCTCCTCATCGAGCTTCGGGTAGGGAGGGCCTGCATCATCCCGGGGTGTTACCCAGAAAAGGCTCCCCGGGGCCCGGGGCCGGGGGTCGGCTGGATGGCGGAGGGGGAGCAGAAGCGGAGGATCCTGTCGGTCCTGGTGCGGGATCGGCCCGGGGTCATGCAGCGGGTCTCGGGGCTGTTCCGGCGTCGTGGGTTCAACATCGACTCGATCGCGGAGGGGCCGTCGGAGCGCGAGGGGCTCGCGCGGATGACGCTCACGGTGCGCGGTGACGATAGGACCATCGAGCAGGTCGTGAAGCAACTTAACAAGCTTATCGACGTGATCAAGGTCTCGGAGCTGGACCCGGAGCGCACCGTGGAGCGTCAGCTGGCGCTGGTGAAGATCAAGACGAAGGACCGGGCTCGGGCGGCCGAGCTGGCCCGGGCCGCGGGCGCTGAGGTGGTGGACGTGGGGCGGGAGACGATCACGGTGGAGATCGTGGGTGAGCCGCGGGACGTGGAGTCCCTGCTGGAGCTCATGAAGGACATCGGGAGCATCGTGGAGATCGCCAGGACGGGGATCGTGGCGATGGAGCGGGAGTCCTGAGCTCAGTGCCCGAACCGCGGCCGCTCGCTGAGCCGCTCCGGTAGCGTCAGCGGCACCCTGGGCTTGCCCTCCGTCTCCCGCTCGAGCCGCTCAATGAGCTCTTCGAGCGTCATCTCCACCCGCTTCTGCTCCTCCAGCGTCGACTCCGCCCGGATCGTCACCGACAGCGTGCCCTTCTCCACCTCCTCCTCCCCGATCACCACCACGTAGGGCACCCACTCCTTGCCCGCATCCCGGATCTTCCTGCCCACGGGCTCGTCCCGATCGTCCAGGTCGACCCGGAACCCCTCCTTCCGCAGCCGCTCGGCCACCTTCTCCGCTTCGTCTAGCACCTTCTCGGACACCGGGATCACCCGCACCTGCACGGGGGACAGCCAGGTCGGCAGCGTGGGCAGCCGCTCCTCCCGCTCGAACAGCTTCTGCTGGTTCTCGAGCAGCGCGCAGATCACCCGCTCCAGGCTGCCCGTGGGCGAGCAGTGCAGGATCACCGGGTGCCGCTCCTCCCCGGACTCGTCCGCGAACGTGATGCCGAACCGTTCCCCGCTCTCCACGTCGATCTGCACGGTCGGGTTCTCGATGGGCCGACCCAGGCTGTCGATGAACGCGAAGTCCACCTTGCACTCCCAGTAGTGCTTCCGCTCGGAGAGCACCTCCACGAGGATCGGCTTGGAGTCCCCGTACACCTCCTCCACGGCCTCGGCCAGCTCCTCGAGCACCTCGGGTCGCTCGTCCAGGAAGTCCTCCGTGACCCGCAGCACGACCTCGTACTCCAGCCCCAGCTCCCTACCCACCTCCAGGCACAGCCTCGCCTGCTCCAGGAACTCCTCCACCGCCTGGTCCATGTCGGCGCACACCGTGTGCAGGTCCGGCATCGTGAACGCCCGCAGCCGCTTCAGCCCGACCACCTCACCGCTCTGCTCCAGCCGGAAGCTGTGCGACAGCTCGTACACCTTGAACGGCAAGTGACGCCGGCTCAGCGTTGTGTCGGACAGCAGCCGGAACGCCCCGAAGCAGGCCGCGTACCGGAGCATCAGCGCCCGGTTGCCCGCCCGCATCCGGTACTGCCGCTCGCCGAACCGGTCCGCGTGCTCCCGGATGGCCTCCTCGCCCAGGTCGTACATCACCGGCGTCTCCACGACCGCCGCGCCCATCTCCGCCATCAGATCCTCCACGTACTCCGCCAGGCACCGCCGGATCACGTGCCCGTACGGGTACCATCGAACGTGACCCACGTCCGCCGCCGGCTCGTGATCACAGATCCCCTTCTCCCGCATCATCCGCACGTGTGCCGGCTCCTCGCCACTGGCCTCCCGCTCCTCGCCCAGCTCGTGCAGCACCAGCTGCCGGAAGTCCCCCGGGAGCTCCGACAGGTCCACGTCCTCCACGCTCACCAGCTCGCCGTCCACGTACACCTTGAACTCCGACTCCACCTCCCGCTCTTCCTCCTCCACCGCCTCCGGAGTGACCGTCCGGGACAGCTCCGACAGCGGGTGGCCCTTGCAGGCCAGCCGGAACGCCTTGTACCAGCCGAAAGGCGCCCGCACGACCTCGTAGCCGCGCTCCCGCAGGAGCTCCTCCATTCGCTTCAGCACCTCAACCGCCGCGTCCGGGGAGGCGAGATCCTCCACGAGGTGCGCGTACGGGTACAGGACGATCCGATCGACCTTGAGCTCGCCCGCGACGTCCTCCACCTCCTTTACAGCCGCCTCGGCGGTCGCCTCCGGGTCCTCCTCGTCGGCCTCCTGCACCGCCGCGAACACGACCAGGCAGTCCTCCACTTCAGCCTCCTTCGTCGGGGGCTCTTCCTCCGCGATCTTGGTCTTCTGCTTCGCCTCGAACGACATCTCGTCCGCGTGAATGAGCAGCATCCTCACCCGACCGGGCCCCGGGTCGGCTCCCGACACCCGGCTGATAGCATCATCGGCCCGCCCCGCGGGGCCGGCCCGGCGGGCCGCGGCGCGATTCGATGCGACTTAAAGGCTTTCGACTCGCGTCGAACACGCTCCGCGTTTATCCTCAGGGCCTCCGGTGTGCGTCCGGGGGCGTCACGTTGTCCCGGAGGCCGGGTGAGCCCGCGAAGGAGGAGGATGAGAAGGGCCTAACCGCCGTGAAGTACGCCGAGGAGATGCTGGGAGACGAGTACGCGGGCGTCATCGAGCGACTCCACGAGGTGGCCTGGAAGGAGTCCCCGCTGGACGACAAAACGAAGCACCTGATCGCGCTGGCCTTGGCCGCGGCCTCGGGAGACGAGCGCCGGGTGGAGCTGATCGCCGAGACGGCCAGGAACGTGGCCGGGGTGACGGACGAGGAGATCGCCGCCACGCTGGCCCTGGTGGCGTGGGTTGAGGGAGTATCCAAGGCGACTAGGGCTTGGGGCGTTCTTCGTCGCTAGCGGGCTCCGCCACGAACACGCACCTCTCCGCTCCCTCTCCACAGCACTCGACCTCTTCAGCCCGGTAGCGCCGGCCGGTCAGCTCCGTCAGGAACCCAGCCACGATGCCGGCCTCCAGCGGACAGGCGGGGCCGTAAGGAAGGTCCGAGCACTCCCGGCACCCCTCCACCTCGACGGTGACGCGCTCCCCATCCCGGCGGACCCGCACCGAGTCGGCCACGGAGGATAGGACCCGTTCCAACCCCTTCAAGCCCTCCTCACAGCGCCTGGCCAGCCGTTTACCCACCTCCTCGCCCAGCTCGTACAGGACCTCCCTCGCGTCAACGCCCAGCGACTCCAGCACCGCACGGTAGGCGGCGGCTATGGCCAGCGGGAGGGAGGTGGACGGGTCGTCCTCCCTGTCCAGCGCTCGCGCGACGTACTCCACCGCGTCCTCGAGCCTCGGTCTCGACAGCTTCACCAGCCTGCGCACCAGCCCGTAGTACCGCCTGGGCAGCGGCGCGCCCCGGTCCTCCTTGACCACGTCCACCAGGCCGGCCCGCCGGAGCTCCCGCAGGTGGTGGTGCACCGTCGATTTCGACAGCCCCAGCTCCCGGGCTATGTCGGACAGGGTCATGGGACCGCGCTTTCTGAGCAGCTCAAGGATCTCGCGCCGGGTCTCGTTGTCCAACGCCCTGGCCACATCCTTGGGAACGTCGATGGCCAGCCTCATCTCGCCCTCCCCTGCGCAGGGGACGACCATCCGCGGGCCATCCTCAGGTTCAAACGTCGGCCCTATTGCCGCTCGCCTTCACGATCACGCGACAGCGGCCGCGCTCCACGGGCTCGTGCTTCAGTTCAACTTCCTCCCCCAGGGCTCGGAAGACCTCCTCAATGAGGGTCGTGAACGCGCAGACGTTGTACCCGAAGATCGGGTCCTTCAACTCGGGATGATCACGGACGAACTCCTCGATGAGGTCCCTCGGGCAGATCCTGCATCCCTCGATCCTGACAGCCACTCCTCCGGACGCGTCCTCATCGACGCTCACGCTGGCCCCCAGCAGGCTCTCGGCCACCGCCTTCACCATCTCAACGGGCTCGAGGTCCTCCAGCTCCGGGTGCTCCCGGAGTAGGGCCCGGGCGGCGTTCCTGCACACGGCCCGCCGCAGGGCCGGCGCCTTGCTACCCAGCAGCTGCGCGGACGTTACGACGTAGGAGTACAGGAACGCTCGGAGGAACTCCCTCGGACCGATTTCCACGACGACCGCCCCCGCGAGCGGCGGTGCAACGCTAGGGGGAGGTCGGGTAGGGTCGCCACACCGCGCACCTGGCGCTCTCGGCGCGCTCCCTCTTGTCGCTCGCCAGCCGCTCGAGGGTCGCCGGGTCCCCCTCGTCCACGTCCCTTACCTCCAGCACCTCGGCGTCCACAGCGGACTGGAGGATCCTCTCGCCCCGGCCGGTCCGCACCAGAACGACGTTCCAACCGTCTGGAGCGCCCGTGGACCCAACGCTCACGTCCGCGTCCTCTGCCGTTAAATCAGTGCAGAAGCCGCACGCCTCGTTGGCGTACCTGCGCAGCTCTGAGACGGAAACCGATCGCTCCTCGCCGTCGGAGGTGACGACGGTGAACTTACCCGCCGTGATGTCCATGCGCTCCACGCTGGAGAGGTCGGCCTCGATCTCCTTCTCTAGTAACTCGGTCAGACCCTTGTAGGTCAGGTTCTCGGAGCAGAAGAGGCCGATGAGCAGCTTCACGCGCTCCGCGACGTCGGCCACGCCGTACGCGTGCGACTCCAGCTTCCTGACGGCGCTGACCTGGCACGGTGTGCCGACCACGGCCACCGAGTCGTGGGACCCGACGGCCGTCTCCAGCGCGCTCAGGTTCGGCGAGATGGAGTACTTCGACCCGGCCGCCTCGAGCAGCTCCTCCACGCTCGTGGCCACGGTCGGCCTCGGCCTCCACGGGTCGGAGCCCGTCGTCGACACGACCGCGGCCTCGATGTAACCCTCCTCGAGCGCGTGCGCCAGGAGCGCGGTGACGGTGCCGCCGTCCTGGCCGGCCTCTCGGAAGCGCTCCTCGGTGGCTCGAGCCAGGTACGCGCCGCGGTACTCACCCACGAGCTCGGGGTCGAGCTTCATCTTACCATCCCGCCGGTCTTTCTTCCCGAGGATCTTTCTCAGCAACCCGCGCATCGCGCGCACCACCGGTGGCTCAAGCTCGGAACGACCTCGGGCAGGTCGCGAAGCACGTTCCGCACCTGATGCACCTGTCCTCGCGGATCTCGGGCTTCTCGTCGATCTCTATGGCCCAGGCGGGGCACGAGGCGGCGCACGCTCCGCATCCCGTGCAGAATAGCTCTCGCTCGACGACGTCCAGGTCGCAGCCCAGGCAGAGATCCTTGTTGGAGGTCAGCAGCACGTCCTCCACCGTCGCCTCCGGGCCACGGACGGGGGACGGCAGGTTCGGGTCCAGCCCGTGGAAGTCCCCCGACAGGACCCGGTACGGCTCGAGCCTGTCGTCGTCGCCCTCCTCCAGCGCCTCCAGGAAGGAGGCGATGGCGTCCTCCGTGGGAGGGCAGCCGATGATGGCGTAGTCCGTGTCGGCGAACTTGGCGGCCGGGAACACCGTGAAGTGGTACCTGGCGGGCTCTCGCATGCCGATCGCGTGCCGCTCAAAGCCACCGGTGGCGGCGCAGGATCCCAGCGACACGACCACGTCCGCCGACGAGACCGCCCGCTCGAGCCGCTCCCGCGCGTCAGCGTCGGCGAAGTCCACGGCCCCGTCCACGAACAGGACGTCCACGTCCGGCACTTCACCGTCGTCCCTCAGACTCGACCATACCAGCTCGTGGCCCTCACTCTGGCACACGATCTCGAGGTTCTCCGCGCAGGATCCGCAGGACATGAGGGAGAGCAGGGCTACCCTCATCTCGAGCCCCCCTCAGTGCGTGAGGCACCTGCCGGAGAGGCCGAGCGAGCGCAGGACCGTCTCGACCTCCTCGACCGTCAGTCCGGGCAGGAGGTCGCCCGCGAGGGCCGCCTTGAAGTTGGAAGGAGTGATCATCTCGGCCTCGTCCACGCGCCCGTTCCTGAGCCGCAGCCGGACGACGAGGACGCCCTCCGGGGCCTCCACCGCGGCCGCCCCTTCGCCGGATCCCGCCTCCACGTCGTCCGTCCGGTACTCGCCGGACCCGTCCAGCCCTGAGGCGGCGTCCGCGATCCCGTCCAGCATGCTCACGATCTCCTCGGCCCTGGCGACGTGGTGCTCCACCGGATGCTCCGCCCCGCCCCGCCTCGCGGCCGGTCCGACCAGGGCGGGCTTGCCCTCATACTGGGCGACGAGGTTGGTGGCGATCCTCCGGGTGGTCCTCATCCGGTAGAACTCCTCCGGCGTCAGCACCTCGATCGCGCCCCGGTCCACGTCGCCCCTGTACGTGTCCGAGACGCTGAGCTCGGTCGGCCGCTCGCGCGGCTCCACCTCGAGGTCTTCTCGCAGGTCGTCTACGGCCGACTCCACGTCATCCAGCACCTCCTCGGCGGTCTCCACCGCGTCCTTGGCCACGCTCTCAACCCGCTCCACGGGGATCCGCTCGATCGCCAGGCCGCCCACGGTTACGGCGGGTGGGTGCTGGGGCTTCCCGCCCACCATCCTGACGATCTCCTTGGCGGCGCGGACGAGCTCGTAGGCCGGCTCCTCCACTCCCAGGTCGGCCACGGCCAGCGTCCTGGCGTGCGACTTGACCACGTTGGCCATGTTCAGGAGCTCTCGGGCCCTCCTCGCGTCGTCCGGCACGTCCACGCCCAGGGCGTCCTCGGCCGCCTCCGCCACGGCCAGCCCCGCGCTGGCGTCGCAGCCGCGGCACACCCGCTCGGCGGCGACCACGGCGAACTCGACGGGCTTCTCGAGGACCAGCGTCTCCCAGGAGAGCGGCGTGGTCGTGGAGCACACCTCGGCGTTCACGACCTTCCCCTCCGTGATCTCCGCGACCACCCTCAGCTCTCCGGGCTCACCCGTCGCGACCCGGAGCGTTTCCACTCTCATGAGAGTCACCTGCCCGGAAAAGATTGGTGAGAATCAGATACCCAAGCGCTTCCGCTTCTCTTCGATCTTCTCGGCCAGGATCTCGGCGGCCTTCTCCATGTCCGTCTCGATGATCAGCTCGCCGCCGGTCAGCTCCGGCAGGTCCTCGAGCAGCGTCTTGGTGACCACCTTGCTGCCGGTCACGGGCGGCACCGGGCTCACGTGCAGCGTGATGCCCAGCGCTAGGGCCGAGGACGCGTCCGCCAGCGCCTGCTCCTCGAGCCACTGCGGCGCGCTCGCGACGGCCGGGATGTCCGGGATATCGACCTCCTCGCCGGTCTTCTCCCGCAGGATCTCGGCGATCTCGAAGAGCAGGTGCTCGATCTTACCGATCGCCAGGCACGGCCCGTAGTGGAGCACCGGTGGGATGCCGAGCTCCTCGCAGACCTTCCGGAGGTTCTCGCCGGCGAGCTCGGCCGCCTCGGGGTTGAACAGGCCGGCGTTGGCCAGCGCTCCGTTCACGCACCCGGCTCCGAGGACGAGGATGTCCCGCTTGATCATCTCCTTCGCCAGGGTGGCGGCCGGCACGTTGTGACCGCCGCTGGCCAGGTTCGTGCAGCCCACGATCGCGCAGACGCCTCGGATGGTGCCCTCCTCGATCAGCTCGAGCACCTTCTCCCAGCCGACCGCGTCCTCGATCGAGAAGTAGCCGAAGCCCACCACGTTCTCGTGCCTGTGCTCGGGCCGCATGATCCGATCCTCATGCTTCGAGCGGCGCTCCTTGAACGCCTCGATGGCCCTTCTGACGGCCTCCTCGGCCACCTCCTCAGCGCGCTCCGGGTCCCACTGAATCAGCTCCGCTCCCCACACCTTGGCCACGTCGTCCACGGCGATCAGCTCGACGTTCTCACCGTAGAACTTCAGGCCCGGGAACGTGCAGTTGAACTCGCTGACGATCGCGTCCACGAGACCCGTCGCGGCCAGCGCCTCGGTCGCGAAGTTGTTGCCCGCGAACCCCGCGTACGTGTCCGGCAGGTGCTCCGCGCGGGCCTCGAAGTCGTCGCCGACGCACGTCGCCCCGATGATCCGGATGCCCTTGGCCCCGGCCCTCTTGGCCTCGTCCTCCAGCCGCTCGGCCGCGTCCATGAGGTGCTTGAGCAGCGGCATCTGGTGCCCGGTGACCATAATGTTCACGTAGTCCGGGTCCAGGATCCCCGGGCCGCCCTCCGTCTCCGTGATCCTCGGACTCCCGAACAGGATGTCGTTGATTGTCTCCACGCCGAACAGGGAGACGGGTCCGGTGATCAGGCCCAGCCGGAGCACGTGCAGGAGCATGTCCTCCGGGTCGGAGTTCAGGTTCGTGCTCGTCTTGACCAGCGCGTCGTGAATCTCGGACTTCGCGCCGCCCGGGACGAGACCGAGCTCCTCGTACATCTCGACTCGCCAGTCCGGCACGACCGCCTTGAACACCTCCGACTCCTCGTGCCGCGGCCGGTAAATGTCCTCTAGGATGAAGTCCGCGATCTCCTCCGCCACGTCCTCCGGCTTGCCCGAGGCGTCCAGCCCGTAGACCTCGGCTGCGTGCCGCAGGGCGCGCTCGTCCGCGATCTCGTACGGTGACTCCTCATCCGCCACGGACTTCAGGGCCCGGGCGGCGTTCTCCAGGCAGTGAACGTAGCACGCGGCCCCCGCGGCCACGTGCCGGAGGAAGTTACGGGCCACGATCACGTCCGCCGTGGCTCCGCACACGCCGCGCGGCGTCTTCTCGGTGATCCTGCAGGGCCCGTTCGCGCAGATGTTGCACCACACGCCCTGCTTACCGTACGGGCACTTCGGGAACTGAACGGGCCACCGGATGTGCGGGGTCTCGATCTCCGGCATCTCCTCGTTGAGCTTCTTGGCGTGCTCGACCAGCTCACGGACGGCCTCGTCCGCGTACGGGCACTCTCCCGACATGCCCATCCCCCGTTCGCATCCAACCGAACGTTCGACCAGTCTCGACCATGCCCGCGTACCATTATAACGTTTTCGAATTTCATCGAACGGGAGATCTCGGCCGATGGGGTGGCGCGACCTTGCACGCCCGGTGCAGATGTCACACGGTCGAGCCGACGGACGCGGACCTGAGACCGCTGGTGAAGTACCTCGTGGCGCTCCGGCCCGGTATCGACCAGCGATCCCTGTTCCGCGTGATCTACTCGATCGACGAGGAGTTCGAGCGCGAGACGGGCCGGCCGCTGACGGGGACCGAGTACGGGTACTGCATGCTGCTCAGGGCGCCGTACTTCTCCGTGGACGTGAAGGAGGCCATCCACGACCTCCTACGTCGCGGCGAGATCAGGCTGAAGCCGGGGCGCCGCGACGGCGATTTGGTCTCCACGTACCGCCCGGCCGGCTACGAGGCCAAGGACATCGAGGCCGACGTGCGCCGGGAGTACGGGCTCCGGGGGAGGAGGTGGAGGCTGTTCCGGGAGGTGCTGGAGCGAGTGCTCGGCGACTGAGGACGTCTTCACTCGCCGCCCCCTACCGCCTCCTCCAGCGCCCGAAGGGCGGCCCTCACGTGCAGCCAGCCCGCCGCGTGGAGCAGGGTGTCCCCGACGCGCTCGTCGACCTTCATCGAGGCCGTGCACGGGTAGGAGTGGTGCGCCTCGGACACGGCGGCCTTCACCTCCCCCGGCTCCGCGTCCACGCCCACCAGCCGCTTGGCCACGAACCACGTGCAGCCGCACGGCGCCGACCTCACCACCCGGGCCTCAACTACGACGCCGTCCTCCACCCTCAGGGACAGCTTAGGCCTGCCGATCAGGCCCGCCCTGCAGAACCTCTCGGTCACGGGGCCGGGTGGCTCCAGGTCGCACCCCGGTCTCGCCACCGTGAGCTCCACGTTGCTCTCCTCGCACGCTTCGCGAAGCTTCCTCTCCGTCCACGGGTCCATCCAGTCGGGCTCCTCGACCGGAACGATCAGGGAGCGGACGTCGTACGACTCGGGTAGCGCGATCAGGAGGTCGGGGTGCAGTCCGACCGCCACCAGCACGTCGACGGGCGGTAGTCTTGGGAGGTAGTCCCCTGGATCCTCGATCATCGGGGGTAGCTCCTCCGGCTTGGGTAGCTCCTCCGCGGTAACCAGGGAGTCGGCGAGCGAGTACGCACCGTACTTGCATCCATCGCACGCGGGCCCGCAGGCCCGACAGTGGCCCGGCTCGTTCAGCAGGTTGGCCAACATTCTCTCGCCGAACGGGTGAGAGTAGAGGACGGCGAAGCGCAACCGGCTCACGACCCGCGGTGCTCTCGGTGGGACCCGGTTCCGGCGGGGTCTCCGGTGCTCACGGTCGGGTTGGAGCCCTTGAACGCCTCGCCCGGGTGGGCGCGGCGCCCCATCGTTTCGATGATCGTAACGATTCCGGCGGGGGAGGGGGGCGTTAGGCCTCCTCCTTGAGCCGCTTCAGCGCCGCCTTAAGCATCTTCCTGTGGTGCTTCTCGTCGTAGGCGGTGGCCTTCAGCAGGGTGATCACCTCGTCGTCCAGCTCGTCCGAGTGGTGGTCGGCCTCGTCCATCCGCGTCTCGTAGGCCTGCTTCTCCCCTTCAATCATCTCCTCGAGCTTCTCGATGAGCCCGTCCAGGCTGTTCTCGACCTTGCCGGCGATCAGCGCTGCGGCGGCCGCGTGCCGCGCCTCGTCCATGGCCACCTGCTCCAGCAGCTCGGCGACGTCCGGGTACCCCTGCTCTCGTGCGACGATGGCCATCGCCATGTAGATGCCCACCTCGGTGGTCTCACCCTTGAACCACTCCTCCAGGTACTCCTCGAACTCCATGCTCGAACCCCCTGGACCCGGCCGGGACGGGTCTTTTAGCCTTTTCGAATCCGATCGAACAATGGGTGCCCATTCCGTGAACCAAGGTCACGGTCCGAGAACTCGACAGCCCGGTTTTAACGCGCCGTCTTTTTTACCGACCTTTTGGGTGGTGGGGTTGGGTGGGGGCGGCCCCGATGAACCTCGGGCACGTGGTCTGGGCCCTGGCGGGTGACGACCACCTGGAGGTCGAGAACGAGGAGGAAGAGATGCCCGAGATGTGCACGGCCCTCCTGGTCCCGCGGGTGGTTGAGGCGGGCTCCAGGCCCTGAGCCCCTCTCCGCCCCTTTTCTTTTTTCCGCTCATTCTTCCCCGAGGATGTCGCGGAGCTCGCCGCCGGGCGGCACCATCGGGATGATCTCCTCCGGGTCGACGAACACGTCCACGACGACGGTGCCCGGCGTCTCCAGCGCCTCCTCGACGGCCGACTCCAGGTCCGCCGGGTCCTCGACGGCGATACCGGTCGCGCCGTACGCCTCGGTCAGCTTGACGATGTCCGTGCGCTCGTCCAGCTCGGACTCCGACAGCCGCTCGTCGTAGAACAGCTTTTGCCACTGGGCCACCATGCCGAGCCGGCGGTTGTCCATGACGAAAACCTTCACCTCGATGTCGTTATCCACGGCGGTCGCCAGCTCCTGCGCGGTCATCAGGAAGCCGCCGTCCCCGACCACGGCGACCACGGTCTTCTCGGGCGCGGCCACCTTGGCGCCCATCGCGGCCGGCAGGCCGAATCCCATGGTGCCTAGCCCGCCCGAGGAGATGAACTGGCGCGGCTCTTCGATGGGGAAGTAGCGGGCCATCCACATCTGGTTCTGACCGACGTCGGTGACGACGATGAAGTCCCGGTCCTTGAGCACCTCGTGGAGGACGCGGACGAGCTCCTTCGGGTGCACGCGCTCCTCGGACTCGGTGGGCTCCGGTGGCAGCTCCACCTCCTCCTTAAGTTCCCGGATCCGGTCGCCCCAGCGCTTCCGCTCGCGGAGGTACTTGCGTCGCTTCAGCTCCTTGATGAGGTCGCGCAGCACGAGCTTGGCGTCGCCGACGATGGGCACGTCCACCGGGATGTTCTTTCCGATCTCCGCCGGGTCGATGTCGATGTGGATGATCTTAGCGTTCGGCGCGAAGGCGGAGGGGTCACCGGTGGTTCGGTCGGAGAAGCGGCAGCCGACGGCCAGGAGCACGTCGCACTCGGTGAGGGCGTAGTTGGCGGCCTTGGTCCCGTGCATGCCGGCCAGGCCGAGGGCCAGCGGGTGGTCCTCCGGGAACGCGCCCTTGCCCATCAGGGTGGTGGCGACGGGGGCGCCCAGCAGCTCGGCGAGCTCCACCAGCTCCCGGGTCGCGTTGGAGAGGATGCACCCGCCGCCCGCCAGGATCACCGGGCGCTCCGCCTCGGCGAGGAGCTCGGCCGCGCGCTTGATCTGGCGCGGGTGACCTCGCTTGACGACGTTCAGCCCCTCCACCTCGACCCGGCGCGGGATCTCGGCCTCGACCTCCGCCTCCTGCACGTCCTTCGGCACGTCGATGTGCACGGGACCCGGCCGGCCCGTGGTCGCGACCTTGAACGCCTCCCGGACGACCTTCGGGATCTCCTCCGGTTTCCGGATCTGATAGTTGTGCTTCGTGATCGGCATGAACACGCCCACGGCGTCGACCTCCTGGAACGCGTCCCGACCGACCATCTCCGTGGGCACCTGGCCCGTGATCGCGATCACCGGGGAGGAGTCCATGTACGCCGTCGCGACGCCGGTCACGAGGTTCGTGGCGCCGGGACCCGAGGTGGCCATGCAGACCCCGGGCTCGCCCTTAACCCGGGCGTACCCGTCCGCGGCGTGGGCCGCGCCCTGCTCGTGCCGGACCAGGATGTGTTCGATGGCCGCCTCGTCGTAGATCTCGTCGTAAATCGGCAGCACGGCCCCGCCCGGGTACCCGAAGATGTGCCTCACTCCCTCCTCCTTGAGGCACTCCACGATCAGCCGGGCGCCCGTGGGCAACTCACTCCCCCTCCACGAGCACGGGTTCACCGGTCCGCCTGGACTCCTTAAGGTCGTAGACCCGGTCCTCCAGGACGAGCAGCGTGGGCAGCCCGTACATCCGGAACCCGTCATAAGGGAACTTCCGGCCCTCCTCCAGGAACCTCCCGGCGTCGACCTCGAACTCCCGGAGCTCGACCACCACGATCCGAGCCCTTCGACCCGGGGCCAGCTCCCCCAGGTCCCGCCGACCGAGCACCCTCGCCGGGTTCCGGGTGACCATGTCCACCGCCCGGCGCAGCGGCACGCCGAACCGCCGGTACAGCGTCAGCGCGACCGGCAGCAGCAGCCCGCCCGAGGAGACCCCGGAGGGAGCCTCCTCGAACCGCTCCGTCGCCGGGTGAGGGGCGTGATCGGAGGCCAGCACGTCCACCCGACCCCTGCGCACCAGCTCGAGCAGCCCGAGCCGCTGCCGGCGGCCCCGAATCGGCGGGTTCACCTTCAGCGTGGGATCCCGCGCGTCCGCCTTCAACGTGTCGAAGAGCAGGTGATGCGGCGTCACCTCCACGGTCATCCCGGCCCGCCGCGCCAGCTCCACGGACTCGGGTAGCGTGGCGTGGCACACGTGCGCCCGGCCGCCGACGGCGGACACCGCGCCCGCCAGCATCCCAACCGCGGTCGCCTCGGCCTCCGGGGGCCGGTTCGCCTGGTGCTCCAGCAGGTCGCTCGCGTCGTCCTCAGACACCAGGTCGGCCAGCTCCGCGTGGAACAGGACCGGGGTGTCGCCCGCGGCCCTCAGGACCCCGGGAACCTCGGCCGGGTCGAGCGCGGGGGCGTCGGTGGAGGGGGCCAGGAAGGCCTCGCCGAGCACCGGCACCCCGGCCTCGACCAGCTCCCGGACGTTCCCGCGATCCTTCACGGCCCCGGACACGATGACCTCAACCAGCGCCTTCTCCCGGGCCGCCTCCTCCTTCTCCCGGTACGCCTCGGCGTCGACCGGGGCGGGCCTCGTGTTCGGCATGTCCACGACGGTGGCGACGCCGCCGAGGAGCATCCGGAGGGTCTCCGTCCGGAAGTCGTACTCGTAGTCCGGGTGCGGGTCGCGGCAGTGCACGTGCAGGTCGACGGGGGCCGGCAGCGCCACCTCGTCGTCCCGAAGCCTCAGCCGCAGGTCGACCTCCTCGTCGACCGAGCGGGACACGTCCACGATCCAACCGTTCTCGATCAGGACCCGGGCCTTCGTGAACCGGCCCCGGTGGTAGACGCGTCCCTCGAGCAGGATCCGCATGGCTCAACACCGCAGGGTGGCCCTGAGTGCGCGCGGGTTCAGGAGCAGGTTGATCGCGTCCTCGGGCCTGGTCACCACCACGTCCGCGGCCAGGAGCGTCCCGGTGTAGGCGCCCTCAGGACCGACGACGCAGATTCCCAGGGCCGCGTACCGCAGCATGAGCTCGTCGTTCGCCCCGTTGCCGACGGCCGCGCACCGGTCGGGTCCCAGCTCCAGCACGACCTCTCCCTTCTTCAACCGCTCGTCCCCCGCGACCCGCTCCACGCTCACCACATCCGCCAGGTCGTGTCGCTCCAGCTCCTCATCCACGGTGCCGTACGTGTCGGCCGAGAGGATCCGCACGTCCACCTCCTCGGCCAGGTCGCGCAGCAGGCTCGCCACCTCTTCGGACAGCCTCCCGCCCACGGCGATCGTCCCGTTGTAGTCCAGCAGCACGTGCTCCACGCTCAGGGCGCCCCGGCCCGGGATCTCGATCTCCACCTAGAGCACCCCCTCCTCGAATATGCTTTTGACCTTATCTTCAGTCCTGACGTACCTTTTCTTCAGCACGGCCTTAACCCTACCATCATCGTCCTCGCTGACTATCTCGAGCGTGTGAGTCCCCCCAGTGACATGCTTGACGAACTCCTCGTACCTGCGGTACCACCGCATCGAGGCGAACGTGAGCGGGACCTCCTCCACGGCCCCGCCGCCGTCCCTCATCCGCTCCAGCGCGCGCCTCAGCCCCTCCACGATGGCCCGACCGACGTCCGCCGCCCGGCGCTCCAGCTCCTCCTCGTCCTCCTCCCACTCGAAGGACTGGAAGCCCTCCCGGATGGTGCGCGTGAGCACGAAGTCGCGACCCAGATCGAACGCGAACGTGAACGCCCACTCGAGCTCCTCCACGTGCGCGGAGTGGGTCGTGTACTTCAGCGGGGGCTTCTCCCGACCCGGGTCCTTGATGACGACCCCCTCGCGACCCTCCCGGTCCAGCTCCCGGATGATGCGTGGAACCTCCTCGACCGCCTCCTCGACGCTGAACTCGCCGAAGCAGCGGACGCGCTCCAGTCCGTACTCGTCCACGGCCCGCTTCTCCTCGAAGGACCAAAACCTCCCGTCCAGGTCGCGGACGTCGAAGACGAAGAGACCAACGTCCGGGGCCTCCGGGTACTCCTTGGACACGTACGGGTTCTCGCGGCCCACGAACTCCGCGCAGACCACGGTGTCGGGATGGTCCTCCAGGAAGCTCCGGAGCTCCTCACCGCAGAGCTCCCGGACGCGGTGCGTCGTGTACGGGCAGATGAGCCCGCCTCGGGTCGCGGCGTACACCTCGCCCTCCACCTCGAACAGGCGCACGTTGTGCCCGTTCATCTTCTCCTCGACGACCACGCGTCCCCCGTCGCCGAACCGGGTCCTCAGCGCCGGCTCGAGCAGCAGGGCCCGCTCGATCTTCGGGAAGCCTCGAACGACCAGATCGTGCTCGGGAACGACCAGCGTGCCCCGCTCGTAACCCCCGAAGTCTCTGACGAGGCGGTAGTACTCGAAGTCCGGGAACGACAGCTTAACCCGCCGAATCGTGCCGCGCTTCAGCGCCTCCCTGACCTTCCACTCCTCAACGCCCAGGAGCTCCGACAGGTAATTAACCGCCTCTTCCCGGTCGCGCACGGTCCCACCCCGACGGCGGGGCGCTGGGCCGTGGAGCGTAGGGATCCGATGCTGGCGGCCCTAACTTTCTTGCTCGGAGCGGCGATCGCGTCTCCGGCCCTCAACTACGGCTGGAACTGGTTCCCGAGCGGGGCGGACGCCCGGGGTCACATGACCAAGGTCTGGATGCTCGAGAAGCTGTGGTCGCTGGGCGACTGGCCCTACCCCGCCTGGTCCGAGTACTGGTACTGCGGGTATCCCTTCCTGTGGTACTACCCACCGCTGTCCTACCTGGTGCCGGGCGCGGTGGCTCGGGTAACCGGCGCCGACGTTCTCACGGTGTGGAAGGTGTGGATCGTTCTCGCGTACGCGCTGGCCGGGCCCTCCGTGTACGCTACCGCCCGACTCTTCGGCGCGGGACCGCTACCCTCGCTCATCGCGGCGCTGCTTTACCAGACGTCGTACAACCACATCGAGATCACGTTCACCGAGGGGAGGATCCCCACCGTCGCGGCCATGGCGTTCTACGCGCTCGTTCCGGGCCTCCTCGTGGCGGTCTACGACCCGCGCCGGAACCGACGCAGGCTCGCCGGCGCCCTCGCGATCGTCCTCGCACTGACGTTCCTAACGCACCACAGCACCGGCCTGGCGGCGCTGATCCTGTGCCTGACCTACGCGCTCCTGCGACTCTCCTTCACCTCCGGACAGGTGCTGCGCGGTCGGCTACACCTGCCGGACCTCCTGCCCGACCTGCCCGGCCACTTCTGGGTCGTGACGGCCGCGGCGCTCGCGGTGATGTCCATCTCCTGGTGGCTGTACCCCGCCCTGGCCTACCGGACCTACACGTACACGACCAAGCCGCCCTGGTGGATCCACATGTCCTCGGTGCACGACCCGCTCGAGCTCTTCGTGCCGAAGTACTGGAAGACCCGGTACGCCAAGTACGTCGGCGCCGCCCAGTTCTTCCTCGGCTGGGCCGGATTGCTGCTGGCCGTCCGCCGCAGGCCCCGCGCGTTCCTCCCCTTCGCCGTGCTGCTCCCGCTGGCGGTCTTCCTGTCCTTTGGACTCGTCCTCCAGCGCGAAATGGAATCGATCGGGTTCGAGCCCAAGTGGTTCCTGATGTTCTCTACCGCCATCCTGTGCGCGCTCGGCGCGTTCGCGGTGGAGTGGATCCGCGCCCTGATCCCGCGCTGGTCGATCGCCCTGCTGGCCCTGATCTGCGCGGGCTGCCTCTGCGACGCCGCCGCGGGCCTGTCCTGCGCGTACCGCCCCGTTCACTACACCAAATCCGAGATGGCCGCGCTGCTGTGGGTCCGCGAGCACGGTGGCCCGTGGGACCGGGTCGCCACCGTGGGCTACCGGGCGATGTGGGGGATGACGCCGTACATCGTGGACAAGCCGGCCGTGTTCGGGTGGTTCCGGGAGGGTACGCCCATCCGGGACGCGATCATCCAGTATCAGCGCTCCTTCAAGCGCGTGGAGGTGCACCGCGCGCTGGCCATCGGCCGGGTCCTGGGCGTGCGCTACCTCGTGCTCAGCGCCCGGAAGCCGTACGCCCGGAGGTGCATGCACGAGCTGCGCCGGATGGGCGTCCGGCCCGTCCGCGACTACCGTTGGGTCAAGGTGTACGAGTTCCGGGCGCCGATGGGCTACGAGCTGGACGGCGTGAAGTCGGTCTTCCTGGGCAACAAGTACCGGTACATGCGGCTGTGCAAGCTGGCGCGGTTCGACCCGCGCGTGGTGCCCGCTTACGCCTTCACCCGCAGCGTGAGCTGCCGCCTGGTCCGGGAGGCCAGGCCCGAGGTGGTCGTGATGGACCGGCCGCCCACGCCGGACCAGGTGCGGGAGCTCAGAGGGTGCGGGGTTAAGGAGGTCCTCGTGATGCGGAGGGACCAGCGCCTGACCGAGCGCGTCGACGGGGTCACGATCCGGTACCTGAGGCCGTCGGAGATCGTCCACGAGCTGCCCCGAAGGCGCCTCAAGCCCGTTCCCGTGCGCGTCGACCACGCGCGCGTCCGGGTGGTCGGGCGGGGTCTCGTGTGGATCAAGGTCCCTTACTTCCCGTGCTGGAGGCCGTCGAGGGGGGAGCGGCTGGGCGGGCTCGACAACATGCTGCTGCTTCGCCTCCCGGGGCCCACGACCGTGGAGTTCCGGTGGAGACCCAGCGGGTGGACGGCGGGGGCCTCGCTCCTGGGGGCCGCGGTCTCACTGCTGCTGCTCGCGCCCCGCCGCGGTCGGTGATCTCGACCGATCGTTCTGATGCTCGTAACGGTACCGCCCGGGCCGGCTCAGAGGTGCTCGGCGACGGCGTGCACGATGTCGCGCTCGGTGATGATGCCCACGATCTCGTTGCCCTCCACGACGACCAGGCTGCCGACGTTGGCCCCGCGCATGGTGAGCACGGCGTCCTCGGCGCTGGCCTCGGGCTCGACGGTGATCACGTCCTCCGTCATGACCTCCTCCACGGGCTCGCCCAGGACGTCCTCCACCTCGCCGGACGCCTCGCCCCCGGTCGCCCGGGAGGAAACGTGGTGGAGAATGTCGGTCATCGTGACCAGGCCGAGCAGTCGACCCCCCTTCACCACCGGCAGGCGCCGGAACCCGCGCTCGATCATCGTCTCAGCGGCCTCCAGGATGGAGGCGCCCGGCTCGGTCGTCTCCGGGTCCTCCGTCATGAGGTCCTCCACGCGCTCGTCCTCGAGCACCCGGTAGAGGTCCATCGCGACGTCGCGCTCGGTGATGATACCGACGAGCCGGTCGCGGTCCTCGACGACGGGGAGGGCCCCCACGTCGAACTCGAACATCGTCTTGACGGCCTTGCGGACGGTGTCGTACGGGGTAACGACGTACACGTCGGTCGTCATGATCGAGCGGGCGGGCTCGTGCAGTCCCAGGAGGAAGTCGCCATCGTACCGGCGGTCGAGGAGGTCGCGCCGCTCACCGACGAGGTAGTCGAGGACGTCGCGGCCGGTGACGATGCCGACCAGGGACTGCCCCTCGGGCTCGACGATGGGGAGGCGGCGGAACCCGTACCGGGTCATCGTGTCGACGACGCTCTTCACGGTCACCGTCGGGGGCACCGCGACGACCTCGGTCGTCGCGAGGCGCATGACGGAGGTCTCGGGGAGTCCGGAGGGGCCGGCCAGCACGGGTCACTCCTCCTCCAGCTCGCTCTCGCTGATCTCGCGGCCAAGGACCTCCTCGTAGCACTCCGGGCAGACCCACATCCCGTCGGCGAACCGCAGCTCCTCCGAGTACGTCTCGCAGAGGTCGCACACGCCCTCGACGGTCTCTTCCACCTCCTCCGCCTCCCGCAGCTCCTCCTTGAACCTCTCCATCTCCTCCTCGATGGTCCGCAGGATGTGCGGTTCCACGCGGAGGATGTCCTGCATGGTCACGATGCCCACGAGCTTACCGTCCTCGTCCACGATCGGGAGCCTGCGAATGCCCTTGTTGGCCATGATCTCAACGGCCTCGTTCACGTCCACGTCCTCCTCGACCGTGATCACGGGCGACGACATGATCTCCTTCGCGACGACCTCGTCCGGCTTGAGGCCGCGCGAGACGACCTTGATGACCAGGTCCCGCTCGGTCACGATCCCGATCGGCTCGTTCTTTTCGTTCACGATCACGACGCTGCCGATGCCGTGCTCGCGCATCTTGTAAGCCAGCTCCTCCGCGGTCTCCGCCTCACTACCGGTGATCACCTTCCGCTGGGCGATCTCCCCCACCGTCACGCTCCGCGCCAACCTCCGAGGCCCCCAGGCTGCACCCTCACTGCGCGGTATAACACCACCGGGGAGGCCGCGTGGAGGCACGCTCGACGCCCGAACGCGACAGAAATCAATAACTCCAATTCGCCCCGCGCCGCCGTCCTCCCGTATATAAACGCGCGCCCCCGCGTTCCTCCCGGGGCCGCGCCCATGGCGGAAGAGGAGGTGTCCTTCGGAATCGAGCTGCTGCCGGACGACAAGCCCACGAAGATCGCCCACCTGATCAAGGTGGCGGAGGACAACGGGTTCGAGTACGCGTGGATCTGCGACCACTACAACAACTACTCCTACATGGGTGTGCTGACGCTGGCGGCGGTGATCACGAACAAGATCAGGCTCGGGCCGGGAATCACGAACCCGTACACCCGGCACCCGCTGGTCACGGCCAGCAACATCGCCACGCTGGACTGGATCTCCGGCGGTCGGGCCGTGCTCGGAATGGGCCCGGGTGACAAGGCTACGTTCGAGAAGATGGGCATGCCCTTCCCGTGCAAGGTGCCGATCTGGAACTTCGAGAGCGAGGACGAGGTGGGTCCGGCGACCGCGATTAAGGAGGTCAAGGAGCTGATCTACGAGTACCTGAAGGGCGGGCCCGTCGAGTACGAGGGCGAGTTCGTGAAGACCGGGACCGCGGACGTGAACGCGCGCTCCATCCAGGGAGACAAGATCCCGTTCTACATGGGCGCTCAGGGTCCGATCATGCTGAAGACCGCCGGCGAGATCGCGGACGGCGTCCTGGTGAACGCGTCCCACCCGAAGGACTTCGAGGAGGCGATCCCGCACATCGAGGAGGGTGCTAAGGAGGCGGGGCGGAGCCTGGACGAGATCGACGTCGCCGCCTACACGTGCTTCTCGATCGACAAGGACGAGGACAAGGCCATCGAGGAGACCAAGATCGTCGTCGCGTTCATCGTGATGGGCGCGCCCGACGTCGTCCTGGAGCGGCACGACATCGACAAGGAGAAGGCCGAGCAGATCGCCGAGGCGATCCAGAAGGGTGACTTCGGTAAGGCCATCAGCCTCGTCGACGAGGACATGATCGAGGCGTTCTCCATCGCCGGCGACCCGGACACGGTCATCGACAAGATCGAGGAGCTCCTCAAGACCGGAGTGACGCAGGTGGTCGTCGGCTCACCGATCGGCCCGGACAAGGAGAAGGCCATCGAGCTGATCGGCGAGGAGGTGATCCCGCACTTCAAGGAGTAATCCAAGCCAGTAGTCAAGCCGGACCGGGAGCGGCCCGGCCCTCCCGCCAACGCCCCCTTCCTAGTTCCTCGCAGGGCTAATTCCAGGTGGAAAGATTACAAAAACTATCTGAAAAGGGATCGCGACGGGCCGCCGCGGCTTGCCGGTGTGGATGTCCGTCAAGCCCCGGTACGCGGACATGATCCTCAGCGGCGTGAAGACCGTCGAGGTCCGCCGCTGGTTACCCACGACCATCGTGAACGAGGACACGTGCGTCGTGTACGCGTCGAGCCCGACCAAGGCCGTCCTCGGCGAGGCACGCATCAACGGGATCAGACGGGTCAGGGTCGACGACAACCTGGACGAGATCGCCGCGGCCGCCAAGACTTCCCCGGAGGAGCTTCGCGAGTACCTCGACGGGAAGGAGCACGCCTACTTGATCGAGCTCGCCGACCCCGTCCGGTACCCGAACCCCGTTCCGCTCCAGGACCTGAAGGACATCGTCCGGCGCGAGCTGAACCGCGAGTTCCACCCGAACCCGCTGTTCCGCATCGACTACGAGCTGCTCGACGCCGTCAGGGCCGCCGCCGGCTTCCGCGTTTCGCTTTGATGCGCTCGAGCAGGCGCCGCTTCACCTCCTCATCCTCTTCCAGCACCTTAACCCCCTCCAGGATGCTCCCGTCGCCCAGCTGGAGCAGCTCGCGCAGCAGCAGCTCCGCCACCTCCGGCCGGTGCACGAGGTCGCAGTCCTGGCACCCCCACACCTCGGACCCGTCCCTAGTTCTCACCCACCCGCCCAGACTCTCGTCCAGGCACGGGTACAGGGGACAGAAGCACCAGGTGCAGTCCTGACCCTCGAAGTGACACGGGTAATACTCGCAGTCCTCACGCGGTCCGAGGGGCTCGCGCACGCCCTCCTCGTCCAGGCGCTTGAAGTGCCTCTCCGCCATGGGGTGCACCCGGCGCGCCCCCGATCGACACGGTATTATACCGGTGGAACCTCGGTCTCGAGGGGGGCTGGTTGTGTTCAAAACCATCATGATCCCGACCGACGGCTCCGAGAACTCGAAGCAGGCGGCCAAGGTTGGCATCGAGATCGCGAAGCAGTTCGACGCCGACGTCATCGCCGTGCACGTGATTCCACTCTGGAGTCCGCTCGGCACCAAGCCCTCCTACACGCTCCCCGAGGAGATCGTGGAGGAGGCGGAGAAGCTGGTGAACGAGGTCTGCGAAATGGCCGAGGAGGAGGGCGTCGAGGCGGAGCCGGTCGTCGTGGAGGCTCCCTCCGTGGTGCAGGGCATCGTGGACGAGGCGAAGGAGCGGGACGTGGACCTGATCGTGATCGGGACCCGGGGCCTCTCCGGCGTCAAGGGGCTCATCCTGGGCAGCACGGCGAAGGGCGTGGTGACGCGGGCCCCGTGCCCGGTGATCGTTGTCCCGCCGGAGGAGGAGTGATCACTCCTCCCGCTCCTCCACCCCCACCAGCCCGTAACCCACGTACACGATCTTGTCCGGTGCGAGCGCGTCGATCACCTCGGACCGATGCGTGATGATGATCGCCGTGATCCCCAGCTCGCGGCACATCTCGGAGAAGCTGCGCGCCACCCTCATCGACGTCTTCGGGTCCAGGTGCGAACAGAACTCGTCGATGACCAGCAGGTTCGCGCCCTCCGCGATCATCCGCGCCAGCCTTACCCGCTCCTTCTGACCCGGCGACAGGCGCTCGTACGGGCTGCGGTACAGGACCGCGTCCGAGATGCCCGAGCGGTTGAGGATCTCCACGGCCAGGTGCACGTCGCCCGTGACGGACACCAGGTCCTCGATGATGGTGACGCCCGGGTCGATGTCCGGCTCCACCTCGCCCGGGATCATCGCCTCCAGCTTGGTGTTGTCCGGTAGCTCGACCTTGCCCTTGTCCGGCCGGTACATCTCCTCGACGAGCTCCTCCACGACCTCCTCCGGCGTGGTCCCCATCGAGTAGAGCGCCCGCGACACGATCGGGGAGGACAGCTTCCGCAGCAGCTCCTTCCGGATGGACTCCAGGAACTCCTCGTGCGCCCCCATGATCATGCGCACGAGCGTCGTCTTGCCCGCCCCGCTGGGGCCTACGACCACCACCAGCTCGCCCGGTTCCACCTCCAGGTTCACGTCCTGCAGTGCGTACTGCTGAATGCGCCGGTGCAGGACGCCGAACGCCTCCAGCAGCTCCACGATCTCCTGGGGCAAGCCCTTCACGTCCAGCTCGGCCGTGAACATCTTGTGCAGGCCCTTGACCCGGATCGGTCCCTCCAGCGGCTCCACCTCGAGCTTCTTCAGTCGGGAGCGGTACAGCCGGCCACCGTGCCTGCGCGCCTGCTGGTCCTCCCTCAGGAACTTGGAGACCATGCGCTTCGCCTTCCTCGTGAGCGGCTTCACCAGGTAGGGGCGGCCCGAGCCCGTGTCCCACAGGTACACGAAGCCCACGCTCTCGAAGATCGGGTGGTAGCGGGCCATCTGCGCGATGACCTCGATCAGGTGCTTCTTCCCCTTCATCTCCGGGATGCGCGCCTCCTTGACCCACTTGACCGCCGCCTGCACCGCCGTGCGCCCGATGCCGTCGGCGCGGTACTCCGGGTGCACGACGACCCGGGCGATCCGCGCTACGCGCGTGTCGCACCGGTGCAGGATCTCCTCCACCGTCTTACCGCGCTCCGGCTCGAAGGTGGGGTGGAACCAGTCCTCGGAGAACACCCGCTCCCGGATGTTCCGCTCCACGGTCCCGTCCAGCCGCCGGTTCAGCTTCGGGATGGGCGGGTCCACGCGGACGTACGCCACGATGTCCGGCTCGTACTCCTCGCCGTTGGTCAGCTCCAAGACCATGAACCGCGAGGCGGGTAGCGAGCCTCTGATCGCCCGGAGCTCGACCTGCGTGGAGCCGCACTTGGAGCACTCCTCAGGTCGAACGTTGGCCCGGATGACCTTCCCGCACTCCCGGCACGCCCAGATCGCCACCACGTCCTTCTCCGAGGCGTAGTGGTACTGCTCGAGCCCGACGATGTACTCAAAGTCCTCCTTGTAGATGGCCTCCCGGGCCCGGAGCTCGTACCGGTAGATCTCCTCGCCCATCACGTCCGTGCGCTCCAGCGTCACCTCGGTCTCGAAGGGTGGCCAGACCTGCACCCACTCGCCCTCGTACTCCCGCTCCACGGTCACGTCGTCCTCGAACACGTCGATCTCCTCGTCCTCCGCGCCCTTGATGCGGACCTTCGTCTCCCGGGTCAGCCACCCCGCGATCGTGCCGGGGAGGTGAAGCGTGACCTCGTCGCCGTCCTCCGTCTCTAGGACGACCCGTCCCTCCCAGTAGTTTAATCTCCGGCGTTTGAAGTCGTTCCGGACCGTGCCGACGATCAAGGACGGCACCCCGGAGGTAGTGGGCGTTGGAGATCCGAGTGGTGCTCGTCGAGCCCAAGTACGACGGGAACGTCGGTCACGTTGCCCGGGCGATGAAGAACTTCGGTGTGAAGGAACTTTTCCTCGTCCGACCTCGGGCCGAGCTTGGTGAGGTCGCGGTGGCCCGAGCGATGCACGCGCTGGACGTGCTGAGGGAGGCAAGGATAGTGAACACCCTGGAGGAGGCCATCGAGGACGTGGAGGCGGCCGTGGCTACCACCGCCGTGCTTGGCTCAACCCCCGCCCGGGACCCGATGATGCCCTGGGAGGTGCGAGAGCAGTTCTCCGACTGCGAGAAGATCGCCCTGGTTTTCGGGCCCGAGGATCGGGGACTCCGGACCTGGGAGATCAAGCTGTGCGACGCGACCATGTTCATCCCGACCAGCGAGGAGTACCGCTCAATGAACCTATCCCACTCCGTGGCCGTCACCCTCTACGAGCTCACCAGGGAGGAGCACGTGCCGGAGCGCTACGGTCGCCCCGCGACCAAGCGGGAGAAGGAGGTGCTCGTGGACTCGCTCGACCGCCTCATGCGCGCCCTCGGGATCGATGAGGTGCGTCGTGACAACGTCCGGACGACGTTCCGTCGGTTCCTGGCCCGGGCCCGCTGCACCGACAAGGAGGTGAAGGCCCTGCTCTGGATCCTGGAGAAAGCGAGAAGGAGGGTCGAGGGTTACTCCAGGTCCGGGGACGGGTCGGGGGGAGGCTCGTGACCGCGGACTCCTCGTTCCTGGAGAACCTGCTGTACCTGGTCCTGTCCCTGGTGCTGTTCTGGCTCCTGGCCCAGTTTTACTACCGCTGGCTCCTCCTCCGACGGATCGAGAGCGAGATCGACGAGATCTCCGAGATCGATGAGAAGGTCCGGAGGATGGTCGTCTCCCGGGCGAGGTGCGAGCGGGAGGATGCCGAGACCATCGTCCGCCGGGCCGCGAACCTGTTCATCGTGCAGCCCGTTCAGCTCGATCCGCACGGGATCATCGAGCGACTGGAGAACCTCATTGAGCGCAGTGAGAGCAAGTTCCGCTCCTACGCCCGCGTGCTGACTGGGAAGCGTGAGGGCGTCGACGTGGACAACATGAGCATGGCGCTCACCTGCGTGTTCACCATTCACTCCCTGACCCAGTACCTGCGCCACCTCCTCCTCTCGGCTAAGAAGACGAACAATCTCCAGCTGCTGCTCCTGCTGACGATGATCCTGCCCGAGCTCAAGCAGTACATCAAGAGCAACTACGAGGGCGCGAAGGCCTTCCTGGACTGCGTCCCCATCGGTGACAGCGTCGGCCCGATGGTCGCCGCCCGGCTGATCGGCGACGCCGAGACGCGCGAGATCGAGAAGGACACGGTCGTGGCCGAGCGGGAGTACAAGGGGCGCCGCCTGGTCATCGTCAAGGCGGACGGGCCGGGCGGCAACCTGGGCAGGCTGGGTCGCACGGTTAAGCGCCTGGTGAAGGAGTACGGGGATGTTTCCAAGATCATCACCATCGACGCCGCCCTAAAACTGGAGGGTGAGCGGACCGGAAAGGTGAGCGAGGGCGTGGGCGTCGCGATGGGCGACCCGGGGCACGAGAGCTACAAAATCGAGCAGATCGCCGCGGACGAGGGCATCGACCTCGACGCGGTCGCGATCAAGATGAGCGCGACCGAGGCCGTCACCCCGATGCCGAAGCCCGTGATGGACGCCGTGGAGGAGGCCGCCGAGCGCGCGCTTCGCCTGGCGGAGGAGGCCCCCGAGGGCTCGACCGTCATCATCGTGGGAGTGGGGAACACGGTCGGCGTGCCGAACAACCGGCCGTACAGGGGGTGAGTCCCGGCTGATCTGTCACCGGTGCGGGCGCGAGGTCGACACGCTCATCGAGGGGATGTGCCCGGAGTGCTTCCTCGAGGAGAACCCGATGGTGAAGGTGCCGGAGGACCTGGAGGTCGAGGTCTGCGCCCAGTGCCTCAGCCTTAACACCGGCCTCCGCTGGGAGCACCCGCCCGAGGACGCGAGCGATGTGGAGTCCCTGCTCGTCGACTACGCCCTGCGCGTGCTGGAGGACAACCTGAAGGTCCTCCCGGACGTGGAGCTGGACGTCCGGCCGCTGGAGGTCAAGGGCGAGCCGGGCGGTCCCGGGGCCCGCGTGCTCGTCACCTTCCTGATCGAGGGCGAGTGGGAGGTGGAGGGCGAGCGGCTCCGACGGGAGTACCAGGTCAAGGTCCCGGTCAAGTTCACCCTCTGCCACCGGTGCATGAAGTACCGGTCCGGGTTCTACGAGGCCATCCTGCAGGTTCGATCCTTCCGCGGCGAGCTGACGGAGTCCGAGCGGGAGGAGCTGGAGGAGTTCGTGACGAGGTCCGCGGAGTCCCTGCTCAAGCGCGACCCGATGGCCTTCGTCTCGGACGTGAAGCACCGGGACGAGGGGATCGACTTCTACCTCGGCTCGACCAGCGCCGCCCGGAAGCTGGCTCGACGCATCGTGGACGAGTTCGGGGGGACCATCCAGGAGTCTCACGAGCTGGTCGGCATCGACAAGAGCACGGGCAAGCGCCGCTACCGCACGTCCATCTCCGTCCGGATCCCGCACTTCCGCCCGGGCGACGTGATCGAGCTCGAGGGGACGCCCTACGAGGTCGCGGGCGTGGGCGCGCGCTGCACCCTCCGACGCTTAACGGACGGGTCGAAGGTTGAGCTGGACTGGGAGGAGCTCACCGAGGCCAGCCTCCTAAAGCCCGAGCCGGCCATCGTGGTGAGCACCTCCCCCGCGCAGGTCGTGCTGGAGCGGACGGGCGAGACGCTCGACTGCTTCGAGACCGACTCTGTCAAAGAATTAGAAATAGGCCAGCGGGTCATGGTCGTCGTCCTGGACGAGGGGGCCGTGGTCCTACCCGAGGACTAGCGGGGGAGCCCCGATGGCGGAGGACACCTGGGAGCTCGTCACGCGCAACACCGTCGAGATCGTCACGGAGGAGGAGCTCCGCCAGCTGCTCGAGGAAAAGGACGAGCCCGTCGCCTACGTCGGATTCGAGCCCTCCGGCGACATCCACCTCGGTCACAAGCTCGTGATCGACAAGATGGTGGACCTCCAGCGGGCCGGGTTCAAGGTCATCATCCTCCTCGCCGACCTGCACGCGTACCTGAACGAAAAGGGCTCGATGGAGGAGATCCGCGAGCTCGCCGAGTACAACAAGCGCTGCTTCACCGCCATGGGCCTCGACCCGAAACGAACGGAGTTCGTGCTCGGCTCCGAGTTCCAGCTCGAGGACGAGTACGCCCTCGACGTGTACCGGATGGCCCGGCACACGACCATGCGCCGCGCCCGCCGGAGCATGGACATGATCGCCCGGCGCGAGGAGAACCCACCCGTCTCCCAGGTCGTCTACCCCATCATGCAGGCGCTCGACATCGTCCACCTCGACGTGGACCTGGCGGTGGGCGGGCTCGAGCAGCGGAAGATCCACATGCTCGCCCGGGACATCCTGCCCAAGCTCGGCTACGAGGCCCCCACGTGCCTGCACACGCCCATCATCCACGGGCTCGACGGCGAGGAGAAGATGTCCTCAAGCAAGAACAACTACATCGCCGTGAACGATGACCCCGAGACCATCCGCGAGAAGATCATGAAAGCGTACTGCCCGGCGGGCGAGGCCGAGGGCAACCCCATCCTCGAGATCTACCGCTACTTCATCTTCCGCGAGTACGACGAGGTCACGATCGAGCGGCCCGAGAAGTACGGCGGCGACGTGACCTACACCAGCTACAAGGAGCTCGAGCGCGACTTCGTCAACGAGGAGCTCCACCCACTGGACCTCAAAGAGAACGCCGCCCGGTACCTCGCCGAGATCCTCGAGCCCGTGCGCAAGGCCGTGGGCGCCCCCTCCTAGCGGGGGGCCACCACCACGCGCCTCCGAGGGAGGCTGGTGCTCCGAGACCTCCCCGCGCCGCTCCGGGACGGGCCCGTCTGGGAGGGTGGCCCCCGGGGCTTCAGCGCCCGGGTCCGGGTCAGGGAGGACCGGGTGGAGATCGAGTTCCGGGCCAGGAGCCCGGCCAAGGCCGCCTCGGGTGTCGACTCGGCGCTCTCCTGCGCCCGGGTTTCCGAGGAACTACTTAACCTGGTGCGCAGCGACTAACCGGGGGTGATCGGGATGGGCAAGCGCATCGACGACGAGACCCTGAAGAAGATCCGGCTCCCCAAGGAGGGCGAGATCTTCGGAGTCGTGGAGAAGATGCTCGGAGACGACCGCGTGCAGGTCAAGTGCGTGGACGGGAAGACTCGCATCGCGCGCATCCCGGGCAAGATGAGGAAGCGCGTGTGGATCCGCGAGGGCGACGTGGTGCTCGTCAAGCCCTGGGAGTTCCAGGACGACCGGGCGGACGTCACCTGGCGGTACACGAAGGTTCAGGTCGACTGGCTCAAGCGGAAGGGCAAGCTGGACGAGCGGGTGACTAAGCTCCTCGAGGAGATCATCCCGGGAGGCTAAACGTTGGCCGAGGATAAGTACTTCTCCGCCATCGAGAAGGTCGACGTCGAGCCCCAGAAGGTCGAGCGGCTGGAGAAGACGCTGGAGGACCTCAAGGTCGAGGAGGAGGTCTTCGACCAGTACACCCTGATGACCCTTTACGAGCTCTCCCGCCGCGGCTACATCGACGGCCTGATGGGCTTCGTCAAGACCGGGAAGGAGGCGAACGTCGCCCGCGGGGTCCGCGACGACGACCTGGTCGCGGTCAAGATCTACCGCGTCGCCACCAGCGACTTTCGACGCATGTGGCGGTACATTCGGGGTGATCCCCGCTTCCAGAAGATCGGGCGCAAGCGCCACCAGATCGTCTACGCGTGGGCCGAGAAGGAGTTCAAGAACCTCGCCCGCGCGTACGAGGCCGGCGTCCGCTGCCCCGAGCCCATCGCCCACATGAACAACGTCCTGATCATGGAGTTCATCGGGGACGACGCGGGCAACCCCTACCCACTCATCAAGGACAACCCGCCCGAGGACGAGGACACCGCCGAGGAGGTCTTCTGGAGCATCCTCGAGGACTACAAGCGCATGTACCGCAAGGCCGAGATCGTGCACGGCGACCTCAGCGAGTACAACATCCTGTACGGCGGCGACGGCGACTATCGCATCATCGACTTCTCCCAGGGCGTCCTTCTGGACCACCCGATCGCCAACGAGCTCCTGCTCCGGGACGTCCGCAACCTCACCAACTTCTTCAACCGAATAGGGGTTAAAACGCCCCCGATCGACGAGATCCTGGAGGAGATCAGGGGGTGAGCGCCGTGGCCGAGGAGGAGCCGGCGGGGGAGCCCGGAGAGGAGGAGGCCGGGGAGGCGCAGCTGGCCGACGAGTTCTACGAGAAGGTGGAGCGCGTCAAGATCCCTAAGGACCGAATCGGCGTGCTCATCGGCAAGAACGGTGAGACGAAGAAGTACATCGAGCGCAAGACCGGCGTCAAGCTCCGCATCGATAGCAAGACCGGTGAGGTGGAGATCCGACCGACCAAGCGCGTGAAGGACCCGCTCGACCTGCTCAAGGCCAAGGAGTGCGTGCTCGCCATCGGTCGCGGCTTCTCGCCCGAGCGCGCGTTCCGCCTCCTCCGGGAGGAGGATGCCAGCCTCGAGATCATCAACCTGTACGAGCTCGTCGGGCGCAACCCCAAGGCCCTGGAGCGGCAGCGTGCGCGCATCATCGGCCGGGAGGGCCGCACCCGAGAGATCATCGAGGAGCTCAGCGGCGCCGACGTCTCCATCCGGGGTAAAACCGTCGCCCTGATCGGCAAGCCCCGGCAGCTCGAGATCGCGCGCAAGGCGATCGAGATGCTCGCCTCGGGCGCCCCGCACGGCCGCGTGTACCGGTACCTGGAGAGCGAGCGGCGGCGCATGAAGCGCGAGAAGATGCGCCTCTGGAAGGACTCCGAGCCGCCCGAGTTCATCTAACCCGAGCGCCTAGAGCGCTCACCCCAAGGCCGAGGGAGGCCCATGACGGCCCTCGAGCGGCTGCGCGAGTTCGCCCGACGCGTCCTCCGCTGCCTCGAGGAGGACGAGCCGCTGGAGGTGCCCAAACGCACGACCTCCAACATCGAGTACGACCCCGAGCGGCGCATTTACACGATCGGCGACGACACGTACAAGCGCCGCCCTCACACCCTCCGCGGCTCCAAAAAGCTCGCCCAGATGATGAGCGTCGCCGCCTTCGCCAAGAAGCTGGTCGAGTCCGGCCGCTCCGCCACCCTCCGAGAGCTTTACTACACGAGTGAGGGCTGGGAGCTGCCCTTCAAGGACCAGCGCGAGAGCGACGCCATCGTTGAGGACCTCGAGGCCGTGCTCGGGCTCAAGCGCGAGGAGTTCGGCATCTGGCCCGAGGAGGACGGGGCCGCCGTTTACGGCGACCTGCTCGTGGAGGAGGACGGGGTCAAGATCCACGCCGAAAAGGCCGGCATCAGCGGCTACAACATCCCGCCCAACGTGGACGCCGTCGAGCTCCTGGACTGCGGCGCCGAGCGCGTCATCGCCGTCGAGACCATGGGAATGTACCGCAGGCTGGTTCAGGAGCGGGCCCACGAGAAGCTCGACGCCCTGATCGTCGGGCTCAAGGGTCAGGCCGCCCGGGCCACTCGGCGCCTCCTCCGCCGCCTGAACGAGGAGCTCGGCCTCCCCGTGTACGTGTTCACCGACGGCGATCCGTACGGCTGGCACATCTACATGGTCATCCGGAGCGGGAGCGCCAAGGCCGCGCACCTGAACCACGAGCTCGCCTGCCCCGACGCCAAGTTCATCGGCGTCACGGCCACCGACATCGTGGAGTACGACCTCCCCACCGAGCCGCTCACCGAGGCCGACCGCAAGCGCATCGAGGAGCTGAAACGGGACCCTCGCTACGACACCGAGTTCTGGCAGCGCGAGCTGGACCTCCTCGCCCGACTGGGTAAGAAGGCCGAGCAGCAGGCCTTCGCGAAGTATTCCCTGGACTACGTCGTCGAGGAGTACCTGCCGGCTAAGCTGGAGGAGCTCGAGTGATCCGGAGCCAGGGAGAATGTTTTGAAAATCGTAACGATCCGCGGGAGAACGGGCAGGGACCTAGAACCGCACCTAGAACCGCCTGGGCGCAATCAGGGCGGCTATCAGCCCAACCAGTGTGATCGCCGGGCTGACCGGCACCCTAGGTCTCTTACCCCCTCGCTGGATGCCCTGCTGGCTCCGCTGCGCCTTCTCCAGCCACGCCGCCAGCGCCGCCAGGCACCAGCCCGTGGAGTACGCCCGGCAGGCCACCTCCTGCGGCTTGCTCGGATTATCCATCGTGGGCCAGAACCACGACCCGTCCGGGTCCTGGCTCTTGGTGTTCAGCAGGAACTCCACGGCCCGCTTGATCCGGTCGCCGAACGGGTCCATCCCCGTCTTCATTAGGGCGAAGAGCACCCGGGCCGTCTTGTGCGGGCAGGGCGCCGCCGTGCCGTTCGGGCCGTACACCGTGTCATTCACCGAGGTGTGCGCGGCGAACGCACCATCCTTCCTCTGGAATCCCAACAGTCCCTGCTGCAGCTTCGGCACGAAGCTCCGGTAGTACCGATCGCCGGAGTAGTAAAACGCCAGCAGGTCCCACGCGGTGAAGTCGATCTTGACCCCCCGCGAGATCAGGCCGCCCAGGGGCGACCTCGTCAGGATCCCCTCGATCCACTCCAACGCCCTCTTGACGCGCGGGTCGCTGGGCTTGTACTTGCCCGACCACTCCGCCAGCCAGACCACGATCGGCGTGCACCGGTACGGGTCCTGCCAGGAGCCCGGGCCGAAGTTGGCCCACGTCCCGTCGGGCCGCTGCAGGCTCATCAGCCTCTCCAGTGCCTCCGTCACGTACCGGTCGACGTTGTACTTCTTGGCGATGTCTGGGAAGTGCTTCTCGACCGCGATCAGCCCCATGAGCGCGTGCACCGTGTACATCGGCAGCCAGTCCTCGTGCTCACTCTGCCCCGGGTAATCCCAGAACATCTTCCGGTTCGAGTCCCAGCACTTCAAGACGTATGAGACGCCTCGGTCCACGGCCTCCTTGATTCTTGGCTTCAGATTCTCCGGCGCTCGGTTGTAAAACTCGGAGAGTCCCAGCAGGACCACGCCGGTGTCCATGCTCGAGGACTTGTTTGTGCCCTCGTAGAGCCAACCGCCGTCCGGGCGCTGATGCTCGATCAGCCACTGGGTCGCCTTAACGCACCGATCCCGCACCTGGTCAGCCAGGTCCGCCCGGGCGGGCGCAGCGGCTAGAAGCGCCCCTAGCACGAGAATTAGCCACCACCTCAATCGACCACCCCCGAGAGGACCTAGGGAGGGCGGGACAGGTGGGTAAGGAAAGAGTGAGGAGGAGCGTTAGCGCCGCCGGAGCGCGACCAGGACCGTCACCAGTCCGGCCAGCGCGACCAGCGGGTTCACCGGCACGCCCTTACCACCCTTCCCTGTCTCGCCCTTGCCGGTCCCCTTGCCGGCCCCCTTCTTTTCGAGCTCGCTGACCTTGCTCTCGAGCTCGCTGACCTTCTGCTGTAGCTGCCCCACCGCACCGAACAGCTGGCCTACCGCCCAGTCCTTCACCGCCGGCGCGCACTCGATCGGGTTGGACTTCAGCTTAACCTTCGTGATGCCTACGTCCGCCCACGCGTTCAGCTTGTCCAGTACGGACACCAGGTCGCTCACCGCCTCCTGGATCTTATCGCGTGCCAGCTTGGCGTCGTCGGCCGCGGGCGGGAAGAAGTGGCCGTACTGGTGCACGTACTCCTCGTACGTTGCCCACACGTTCTCGATGCTGAACAGCACCGCGAACGCCAGCGCGTCCTCAGAGAGCGGCTGACCGTAGACGTCCTTGCCCTGCTTGAACAGCTCGATCACCTGCTTCATCTCGTCCTTAGTGAACCCGCCCGGGTGCGGCTCGTACTGCCCACCCTCCAGGTACGTCTCGACGAAGTTGCTACCCAGTCCGAAGTGCTCCGCCTCCCTGTCGATGAGCGCGATCACCCGCGCCGGCGTCAGCTGGTCGTCGCCGAAGACCGCCTTGATCAGGCCCTTAATCACGCCGGTCACGTCTCCCGGCGTCTCGCACTTGCTGAAGTCCAACTCGATCGGGTTGTCGTTACCGTATACGCCCGCCGGAATCTCCACCTTCCCGACGTTGGCGGCGATGTGCGCGGCCTTGTTCGCCTCGTTGAAGATCGCCCGCCAGTTCTCGGACACGACCAGGCCCAGCACCGCCAGCGTCCGGGATGCGATGGCCGTCTTCAGGTCATCGGAGCCCTTGTGCTGCTCCCACGCGTCCCACGTCTCGCCCACCTTCTCCACGGCTCCCTCCCACGCGTGCGTCTCCTCGTGCACCTTCAGCGCCCACTTGGCCGGCTCCTGAGCCAGGTCGACCACGGTGCTGACGCGCTTGAACCAGTTCTCACTCAGCTCGTGGATCCCGTAGATCAGCGCCCGGAAGTCGCCCGGTCCCACCTCCGTCCACGAGCCGGACTCCGCGACGTCGGTCCCCTCGAACACCGTCTGGATCGCGCTCTTGTCATCCTTGAGCGCCATGTACGGGTACGCCGTCGGAACCACCTTCAGCCCGCACGGTGGCTGGAAGCCGCCAATGGTGTTGAGCGCCTCCCGAAGCTTGCCACCGTACTCCTCGATTTTAGCGGCATCCAAGTAGGCCTGCTTGCACTCCTGGAGCCCCGCGGAGGCGCCACCGAGCGCCACCAGCAACCCGAGCAGGGTGGGTATTACTATTCTCACTAACGAGGCCCCCAACGTACCGCGTAGTACTAACTCCCACCCAGATGTTGTTACCGATGCGCACTAAAAGGGTTCCGGGATCGGTCTTATTGGAACCTAACGTGGCGGGGTGAGGACCCCGGCCGCCGGGGGGAGGTGGCGGCTGCTGATCGCCCTACTCCTCGCGCTGCAGCCCGCGGCGGCCGACGCGCCGCAGCTGCCGTTTCACGAGCCCGACGCGGGAGTGCCGCCGGTGGAGTACCGGGCGGACCCGCTGGGGTACCCGACTCCCACCTTCTTCCGCGAGGTCGTGCTCCCGGACGCTGAAGGGGCCATCGTCACACCGCCCACTCGGCTGGCGGGTCACCCCTACCCCGAGAACCAGGCCATAGTTCGAAGGCTCGAGGAGCGCTGGAGGGAGCTGGCGAAGAAGCCCAACCGCGAGAAGATCGTCGCGCTGATTTATTACGACTGGCCGCCCGGCCGAGAGTCCATCACGGCTTCCGGATTGGACGTGTTCGGATCACTCGTCAACATCCTGGCCAACCTCAGGGCCGCGGGTTACGACGTCAGGACGCCCTGGGACCGGGAGCTGCTCGAGATCGCCCGGCTCGAGCGGCAGGGTCGGTGGGACGAGGCGGCCCGGCTGGTGAAGAGGCTGGAGGGTGAACTCGCCCGCTTGATCTGGAGCTACGGGATCAACGTGGGATGGTGGGACGAGGAGCGGCTGCGCAGGATGTACGAGCACCACGCCTACCTCGCGCTGATTCCCGTCAGCACGTACGAGCGCTGGTACGCGAGGCTGCCCGAGGTCGTCCGGTTGTACGTGGAGGACGGCCTGCCCGGGCTCCTTTACGGGTACGCCCGGCTCCTCAAACCCCCGTTAGGCGAGCGGGAACTGGAGACGCTGAAGCGCTCGCTTCAGACCCTGCTGCGGGAGGCGGAGCGCCTGCTGTCTTCCGTGGCCCCGGCCGGTTTCAACACCGGCGGCTCGGGGGACGTTTCGAGGGCCAGGGAGGAGGCGCTGAGGGCGCTCTCCCGGCTGGTGGAGGGGTTGGTGGAGTACGCATCCGGCCGCGCCAGCGTGTCAGAGCTCCGGCGGGAGTTCGAGCGGGCGCTGAAAGCCGGTCGGGAGTTCGAGCGGCTGCTGGGGTACCGGACTGGACTCTTTGGTTGGGGTCCCCCACCGGGCGATGTGATGGTCGTCGATGGGCACTTCGTGGTCCCGGGTCTGAAGCTCGGGAAGGTGCTCCTGCTGCCCCAGCCCCCGCGCGGCTGGCTCTGGGGCTCACTCGAGTCGGCGGTCGTGTACCACTCACTGCTACTCCCGCCGCCTCACTACTACCTGGCCGTGTACCTGTGGCTGAAGCGGACGGTCGACGTCGTCGTCCACGTGGGCACGCACGGAACGCTGGAGTGGTTGCCGCTGCGTCGGACGCTGCTCTCCCACGTGGACTTCCCGACGGTGCTGCTGGGCGACGTCCCGCACGTGTACCTGTGGTGCGTGACGAGCGGAGAGCTGCTGAACGTCAAGTGGAGGACGAGCGCGGTAGTCATCGGGTACTTGCCGCCACCCCCGGAGACCGCGACGGAGTTCTACCTGCGGACGCTCGTGGAGGCGCTGCACGAGTGCTTTCACTGGTTCCAGTCCGGTGACCCCAAGCTCGCGGATCGGCTGCGCCCGCTTATCCTGGAGACGCTCCGGATCACCGGACTGTACGAGTGGATGGGGCTCAGGTGGGACGACGTGGTCCGGATGGCGCGGACGGAGGAGGGGTTCGGGCGGCTGGTAAACCTGCTACACCTCTACCTGCACGCGATGCAGAGTCACGGTGAGCGCCCGGTGCCGGCGAGTCTCGCCCGCTCACTGCACGTATACGGCCTCGTGACCTCGGAGGAGGTGCGGGCCTACGTGCGAGCCGTGCTCTTCCGTGAGTTCCTGAAGCGGGCGCTCGAGCGCCGCGGAATGAGCCTAGAGGACCTGAACCGGATGATCTACGGGCAGCCCGATCGGGCCCTCCGACTGCTGAACGAGCTCTGGCGTGAGTGGGATCGCCTGGTGTCTCACCCGGACGAGCTGCGGTCGGCTTACCCCGATCTTTACCACGAGGCGGAGCGGATCCGACGGCTCGTGGTCGAGTCCGCCCGACTGGAGATCGAGGACCTGCTCCGGGTGCTCGACGGCCGACGGATCCCCACCGGACCGCCCGGTGACCCGACCCTAGACCCCTCCGTTCTGCCCACCGGTCGGATGCTGTACGTCCTGAACCCAGACGAGCTCCCCACCGAAGCGGCCTGGCACGTCGCCGAGAACCTGCGGCCGCCGAAGCTGCCCACGCTCTTCATCCTCTCCGCCACGGACCTAATCAACGACCGGGGCGTCTCCTTGGCCTACCTGCTGCGGTCCACCGGGCTTAGGAAGGGCGTCTCCGGGTACGTGCTCTCGGGCTCCCCACCTTACGTTCCGGTCCTAGTTTGTCAGGGGCTTGAGGCCATCTTCGTCCGGTGCCGTCCGGGGCTCGCGCTGTTCAAGGCGCACCTGGCGTGCGTGCTGAGGGCCTCCACCCGGTGCCCGGCGGTCGAGCTGGAGCGGCTCCTGGAGCGGTTGAGGGCCGAGTGTCGGGATCCCGAGCTCCGGGCCGCGCTGGAGCAAATCCACGTTGACCCGAGCCTGCTCCATCGCGGGCTGGAGGTCCTGAGAGAGTGGTACCGCAGGATCCCGATCGAGCTGCTCACGTCACCCGACTTCAACCCGGACCCGCTCTGGTACGAGGCGTGGGCCGTGAAGTTCCTGTACGGCGTGCAGGTGGAGGGACTCCCGGTAGAGGAGGCCGCCAGGCGCGCCGCCGCGGCCCTGTACTGCCCAGCGGACTACACGACCGGCGTCCGGGCGCTCGCCGAGCGGCTCGAGCTCCGTGAATGGGGGCAGTTCGTCTCCTCCCTGCCCGCCAAGCTGGGTCGGGTCCTGCTGCCCGAGGGTCCTGTCTCGGACCCGAGAATGTTCGAGCTGGAGCTCCTCCTGGTCGACCAGATCGTGAAGCCGGAGACCGACCGGATCTGGGGAGCTCTCGCCGAGGACGTTCTGGAGTTCGGCGTCGCCTGCTGCGCCCTCAGCCGCGCGGTGAGGGGCTCGTGCCTGGACCTCCGACTCCTCGACTTAACCACGATGGAGCTCGTCCCGCTCCACGCGGAGCTGCTGCGGGAGTTCCACTCGCTGCTCCTGGACCGAGGCTGGATCCTGTCGCTCAGCTCCCCGGGGCAGGCCAGCGCGCTGTTCGAGCGGGTGTCACGACTGCTGGGCCTAATCGCCGCTCTCTGGCCCGCCGTCGAGTCCCCCGGGACCCCGACCGAGGAGGCGCTCGCGGGCGCCCTGGGCCAGCTCCTTTACGAGGTCACGCGGCGGCTCGTGCTCGACCGTGAGGTCGTTGACCGCCTGGAGCGGGTTAACCCGTACGCCCTGGAGGCGATCGTCGCCCGAGTCTTCCACCTGTACTACCAGTCGGGTGAGACCCTGCTCCGCCGGACGTACCACGCCCTGGTCATGGTGTGGAGAGGTGAGCTGAGCCGCGTGGGGCGGTGGGTCGAGGAGGCGAAGAACGCGGTACTCTCACGCTCCCTCGAGCTGTACGCGCGCCTGGTCCGGGAGTACGGCTGGTGCGGGTGCTTCGAGGAGGCCGCCAACCCGGTCCTGAGGTCCGTGACCTCCCTGGTCAGCCCGGTCGGAGCGTTCCTGCCCAACCCGTTCTCCGCGGGCATCATCGCGACCAAACCGGCCCCCACCGGCCGACCGTCACCGACGCCCACGGCGCTCACACCGGCGAGACCCGTTCCGGTCCCTCCCCCCGTGAGCCGGGCGACCCCGGCCGGCGTAACCCGCGGCCCGACGGGCGCCGTCCCGGGAACGGTCACCGGCGCGGTCACCCAGCCCACCGCCGCATCCACGGCACTCAACGGCGGCACCGTCGTCGGCCGACTGGTCACGAGCGCCGTCACGGTGACCGCCTCAATCGCCCGAGCCCTGACGCGGGTCACGCGGGTCGCTCGGACGGCCCGCACCACCTCTAGGGATATCACCGCGGCCAACCGGCCCCACGCGCCCCGGATCTCGCCGCCATCGCCCCAGCCGCGCGCCGCCGGCGCTCAGGTGATCCGGCCCGCCGCGGCGGGCTCCACCGTGATGGGCGCCGGTAGGGTGCGTGCGGCGGCCTCGATCTCGCTCCGCGGCGGGGAACTTTCGAGGTCGATCGCCGCCTCGGGCGTCGTGTCCGCCGAGGGAATCTCGAGACCGTCCTCCGGGACCGGGCGCTCCGGGGGTAGAACCCCCGCCGTATCCTTCACTCGGCAGGGCTCGCCCACCTCGGGCTCCCCGGTGCCGGCGTGGCTGCAGCGTCTACTGCTGCTGGTCCTGGTCGGGCTGGCGATCGGGCTGGGGGCGTGGGCGCGGGCTGGTCGGCGGGAGAGGGTTGGGTGGACGACCGGCTGGTGATCACGCGTGCTTGGCGCGGCGCACGAACTCTCGCACGGCCTCGGGGTCCTTGACGCCCGGCTCCCGCTCGACGCCGGAGGAGGTGTCGACGGCGTGGGGACGCACCTCCCTGACAGCCCGCTCGACGTTCTCCGGGTTCAGCCCGCCGGCGAGGATCACCGGGACGTCCACCCGCTCGACGATCTCGGCCGAGGCCGACCAGTCGTGGGTGCGTCCGCTGCCTCCACCCTCCTCGGACCTGGTGTCCAGAAGGAGGGCGTCCACGACCTCCAGGTACTTGGACAGGGTCTCGTCGTCGACTCGGTCGTCTCCCAGCCACAGGCGCCCGGACGCGTCGACCCACAGCGTCTTGACGACCTCGTACCCGAGCTCCCTCGCCCGCTCGCAGTCCTCCGGGCTTTCCGTCCCGTGAAGCTGAGCGACGGTGGCCTCTTCGACGCGCTCGAGCACTCCCAGGTCGTCCATCACTACCGTCACTTTGGAAACGAAGGGGGACACTGTGGAAAGAATCTCGTTTGCGGTTTCAGCGCCCACGGAGCGCGGGCTCGGTACGGGGACCTCGGTCACGCACCCGACCGCGTCTGCCCCGGCCTCCTCCGCGGTCTGCGCGTCCTCGGGACGGGTGATCCCGCAGATCTTGACGCGAACCAAGCTCAGTCCCCCAGGAACTCGGTGAGCGTGCGCTGGCCGTCCCCCTTTCCGTCTCGGTCCGCGGCTTTGGGTTCGAGCTGCCGCCACTCCAGCCCGTACTTTTCCAGGAGGCGCCGGCAGCCGTCGGTGATGGACGGGGCGACCAGGATGCCTCGCACCTCCTCCCCCCGCTCCTCACGGAAGGCCTCCACGTACCGGCGGAGCTGGGAGGCGGCGTCGACGCTGGCCCGGGCCCGCTTGAGCTCGAGGACCACGAGGCGTCCGTCGGCGTCGTACCCGATCATGTCGGCGATGCCGGCCCGGCACTCGACCTCCTCCCTGACCGGCTTGAAGCCGGGCTCGATGACGTCCGGATTCTCCCAGATGACGCGCTTCATGTCGTCCTCGGACTTGAACAGCGAGAACACGGACTCCTCGCTCCTGGCCCCTTCCTTGGGCAGGGAGCAGGCGAGCAGGACCCGGTGAAAGTACACGATCACCTCCTCTCTCACGTCGAGGCGGCGGGAGCGGAGGATGACGAGGTCGTCCCTCACCTCGAGGGACTGGCGGGACGGGGCGGGGTTCCAGTTGGTCGGCTCGCGCTTCTCCAGGGCGTTGTGCAGCAGGAAGGTGCCGTCCGGCTTGCAGATGGCCAGCCGGAGGGCGGGGCCGGCCCGGGACTCGGCCCGCCCCCGGTACTCCGCCTCGCAGATCCCGGCGATCAGGACGGGTCGCTTGCCGAGGTCCTCGGCCAGCGGCTTTAGCTCCTCGGGCGTGGGCTCTTTCAACACTTTTACCTCGGTCAAGGCCCGCTCCCCGAGGGGGTCGGGGAGCGTGTCGGAGCTGCCGGTGGCGCCGTTCGATCGCAAGCTGCGGGCGGCGGGAAAGGGGATGAGGGTCAGCCAGCGGGCGTCCGTCGCCCTGCGTGACAGCGTGCAGCGGCTCGCGGAGCGGATCGGGGAGCGGGCGGGCGAGCTGGCCTCGGCGCGAGGAAAGAGGTACGTGGAGAAGGAGGACGTCCAGCGGGCCTTCCTGGAGGTCGTGCTGGGGCTCGCCGCGGAGGAGGGCCGCTAGCCGCCCGATTTAGTTTCCTGCAAATGAACTACGGTGGGCGAGAGGGCGGGCGCTTAGGAGCCGCCCTCGAACCGGTCGATCGCCAGCTCCGCCGCGCTCTCGACCGCGTCGCCCACGTGGTCGTAGTCGCCACCGACGGCCACCGGCACGTTGTCCACGTAGACCACGTCCAGCCCGGCCCGGAGCGCCTCGCGCGTGGCCACGTCCACGGCCGCGGCCTTCAGCTCCGTGAGCAGCACCTCCGCCTCGTCCACGTACTTCTCCAGGTCCTCACGCAGCTTCGGCCGGTTGCTCAGGTGGGGCGACGTGCCCACGACCTCGCACCCGTACTCGGTCTCGAGGTGGTCGACGAGCTTGGGCACCACCTCCTCGGGCGCGGTGGTTACGAACACGACCTTCTTGCCCGAGACGTCCTCGGTGGGCTTGGGCCGGAAGACCGACAGGACCACCTCCAGGTCGTCCTTCACCCGGCGCACCTCGCGCTCCACGCGGCGCACCTTCTCCTCGTCCGCCATCGGCTCCTCGCACATCGTGATGATCGCCAGGTCGCACAGTCGGATCCGGTACGGACCCAGGTACCCGGTCACGTGACGCAGCGGCTGGTTCGCGCCCACGATGATGATGCCCGAGTCCGTCTCGATCGGTGGGATGGCGGCGCCGCTGCCCTCCACCACGACGAAGTCCGCCGGTAGGTCGTTGGCGATCTCGGCGCCCTTCAGCACGTTGTCGATGAACGTCCGGCCCGCGAGGCCGCCCGCGCAGCGCCGGCAACCCACGGTCGGGATCCGACTGAGCAGGGCGTCCTCCCAGTGGTCGCTGGCCGCGTGCTTGCCCTTCTCCGCCTCCTTCAGGAGGTACTCCGGGGTCAGCTCGATCTCGTCGCCGCGCACCACCTCCGGCTCCTTGGGCCCACCCCGACCCATCACGACCACGCACGGGTTGTAGCCGCGGGCGTGCAGGACGCGGCAGGAGTAGGCGGAGACGGCCGTCTTGCCCACGCGCTTGCCGGTGCCGATGATCCTCATCGAGGGCTTCTCGAGCACGTCGTGCATCTCCACGGGCTTGAGCTTGAGGTCCGAGCACCAGTACTCCGCGCCCGCGGACAGGACGGCGGCCGCGATCCTGAACCGGTCGTCCGGGGTGACCACGGGCTCGTCGCTGAGGTCCAGCACCACGTCCACGCGCTCGCGCTCCACGACCTCCTCGATCAGGTCCAGCGGGATCCCGTCCCCGTCGGGCAGCCACACCTTAACGCCCAGCTCCCGCTTGACGTCCTCCGGCTCGCCGATCTTCTCGGTGCCGCCGATGAACACGGCCCCGACCAGCTCGCCCAGCTCCTCCTCCACGGTCTTCAGGGCGGCCCGGGTGACGGGGATGTAGTGCTCACCGTCCACGAGTGCCAGGATCCGGGTCACCCCTCCAGCCCCCGCAGCACCTCCTCCGAGGTGACGAGCTCCGCGCCCAGCCGTTCCATGTGCTCGAGGGCGAACTCGTGCGCCTCCTCGTCCAGGGAGGCCACGCAGTCCTTCACCACCTTAACGTCATAGCCCCTCATGAGCGCGTCCGCGCAGGTGAACAGCACGCAGACGTCCGTGCAGACGCCGGTCAGGTACAGCTCCTTCACGCCGCGGACCCGGAGGTCGTAGTCCAGCGTCGTGCCGTAGAACCCGCTGTACTTCCGCTTCTTAACGACCAGGTCGCCCTCCTCCGGCTCCAGCCCCTCGACCGGCTCGGCGCCCTCCGTCCCCGCGACCGCGTGCTCGCCCCACACCTCGAACTCCGGGTCGCCCGGGTAGTGCTCGTCCCACACGTGAACCACGAGCTCGCCCGCGTCCCGGAACGCTCCCGCCAGTCGGGCGATGGTGGGGACGAGGTCGCGCGCCCCGGGCACCTCCAGCGGGGCTCCCTCCTCCACGAAGTCCCGGATCATGTCGATGATGAGCAGCGCCCTCATCGGGCCAGCCCCCGGCGCGCGATCGCCAGGATCAGCGGGCCCGCGAGCGCCACCGCCCACCACACGGGCGTGAACCAGCCCCGCTGCTGCGCCCGCTGCCGCTCGCGCTGCTCCTCCCACAGCGGCTTCGCGGCGGGCTCCGCGTTCGACAGCTTCACCACGGCCAGGGTCACGGTCTCACCCGTCTTCTCCATGTCCTTCGGATCCAGCTTGTCGGCCGTGTTGGAGCCGCTCCACGGCGGGACCTTGAACGGCTGGTTCATCACCTGGCACACCGGTACGCGCCGGATCTTGTTGTGGTAGAACGGGTACGTGTCGCTCGGGTAGGTCGTGTCACCCACGGTCACCGGGTGCCCCAGCTCCCTCGCGCACCGCTCGAGCGTGCGGATCAGGTTCGGGTCTCCCTCGACCGGGCTGGGCTTGGCGCTGCGCCTCGTCAGGAACACGTTCTCACCGGCTCCCACGCAGTTCAGGTCGATCATGGCCACGCAGTTCTTCACGATGTCCGGGTGCTTCTTCACGAACGCCTCCGAGCCCTTGAACCAGAGCTCCTCGCCGCCGAACCCGATGATCAGGACCGTCTTCTTCGGCCGGAAGTTCTTGGCCAGGACCCGGGCCATCTCCACCTGGATGCCCATGGCCGCCGCGTCGTCGGTGGCGCCCTCGCAGAAGCCCGGCGAGTCGATGTGCGAGCCCACGATCACGTACTTGTCCGGCTCCCTCGTGCCCTTGATCTCCGCGATCACGTTGTACGTGTGCTTACCGCCGCCAAGGTCCACCTTCTCCTTCCATACGTTCAGCCCGTACTTCCTGAGCTCCCGCTCCATCATGTCCGCGGCCTTCAGCTCGGCGTCGTTGCCACCGTACCTGGGACCCAGCTTGCAGACCTGTTTGGCGAAGTTCAGCGCGCGGTTGGGGTCGAACTCGCGGACCTTGTCCGCGGGGTTGAAGGCGACCGTGCCCGCCCCGACGACCGCCAGGAGCGCCACCGCGACCGCCACCACGGGCGGAAGGAGCCTGCGCACGTCGGACACCCCTTGGAACGTTTTGAACTCTGTAACGATTCGCGGCTTGGTGGACCCGCCGGGATTTGAACCCGGGGCCACGGCCTCGCAAGGGCCGCGCTCTACCAGGCTGAGCTGCGGGCCCTTCCTCTCCGGTGCCGGCCGGGACCGGGGCGTTAAAATAGTTTACGCCGCCTGAGCACGGTCATTCCGAGCCCCACCCCCAGGACCCCGGCCGCGATGAGCGCCGCCGCCATCGGCCACCGGGACCCGTGGCGGTGGGCGGTCGGGCGCTCCCGCTCCAGCGTGACCGTGCCCAGCTCCAGCCGCTTCGGGATCGTCGGAAGCTTGTCGGCGGGCACGCGCTTGCCCAGGAAGTTCACCGGATCCGGGGCGCCCGGCGCTCCGCCGACCATGGCGCCGCCGTCGTAAGAGGCCCACACGCGGACGCTGGCGCCGCGCTTCCTCGGGCTGATGTAGTAAGTGATCACGTCCCGCCGGTGGATCCCGTACGTGTCCCTGCCCGCGACCTTGATCGCGGCCGTGACCGGGTCGGGGTCGTACTCCCTGAACCGACCCACGTCGTAGAACCGCGGGTTGTTGGTCACCTTGACGTACTCTCCCTCCTTCAGCTTGAACAGCTCGGTCCGGCCGGCCGAGACCCGGTAGTCGTACACGGCGACGCCGACCGTCCCGTCCGGCGCCTTGACCACGAAGTGACCCCACTGGTTCTCCCGGAGGATCCTCTCGGCCCGCTGGATATCCTCCTTGGCCACCCTCCCGCGCTCAGCGATCCGCTGCCCGAGTCGCTCGAGCTCCCGGTTGAGCTCCGGGCAGTCGCGGCCCCCGATGGTGACGATCCAGCCGTCCTCCGTGATGACGGTGTGGCAGAAGTAGCCGCCTGAGTTCTCCTTGTACTCCTTGAGCGCCGGTCGCCCGGCCCAGTTGGTGCGCTCGATGATGACCTCCGCCGGCGAGCGGGCGTCCCGGCGGTAGGAGAGCACGTAGTGGTCGTCCTTCACGTGGACCAGGACCGTGCAGCAGCCGGAGGGGTGGGCCAGGGGGGCGAGCAGCAGGAGCTTCGTCACCGCGGTGAGCACGCTCATCCCCCCACGCGCTCGGCGACGGCCCTTCCGGCGATGACGCCGGTGGCGGCCGCGTTGACGATGTCCCGGGAGAGGCCGGCCCCGTCCCCGGCCACGAAGAGCCCCTCGACCGCCGTCTCGAGCTCCTCGTTCGTCTTCACACGGGCGGAGTAGAACTTGATCTCCGGCGCGTAGAGCAGGGTGGAGTCGGAGGCCACGCCCGGGATCACCTCGTCAAGCATCTCTAGGCCCTCGATGATGTCGAGCGTGACCCGGTGCGGTAGGGCCATGGACACGTCGCCCGGGGTCACGTCCGTCAGGGTGGGCGTGACCTGGGACCGGTTGATCCGCTCCCAGGTGGAGCGTCGACCGCGCCGCAGGTCACCCAGGCGCTGCAGGATGGGCCGGTTACCGCCGATGGTGGTCGCGAGCTCGCCGATGGACCGGCCGTACTTGATCGTGTTCTCGACGGGCTCGGTCAGGTCGATGCTCACGAGGAAGGCGAAGTTCGTGTTCTCGGACTTCTTCTTCCGGTACGAGTGCCCGTTCACGCCCACGAAGCCCTCGTATTTCTCCTTGACCACGTACCCACCGTGGCAGACGCAGAAGGTGCGGACCTGGTCGTCGTACGTGGGCGTGCGCATGCGGAACTTGGGGTCCAGGGAGATTTCGATGATCGGATCCATCACGACCTTCGGAACCTCCACGCGGACGCCCACGTCGATCGGGTTGTAGCGGATGCCGAGGCCCAGCCGCTTGGCCTCGCGGATCATCCAGTCGGCGCCGACCCGGCCGGGCGCGACGATCACGTAGTCCGCCTCCACCTCCCGACCGTCCTCGAGCCGGACGCCCCGCACCTCCTCGCCCGAGGCCAGGATCCGCTCGACGCGCGTCTTGGTGACGATCTGGACGCCGAGGTCCTCAAGCTCCCGGACGAAGGACTTGATCACCTTGGGCAGGTTGTCCGAGCCGATGTGCCGCTGCGGGATCCGGACGAACTCGACGTTCGCGGCGGCGGCCCGGCGGGCGATCTCCTCGGCCTTGGGTCCCTTGGGCTCGCGCAGGTCCTTCGGGGCGCCGTGCTTCAGGAAGACCTCGTCCACGTACTCGACCAGCCGCTCGGCCTCGCGCCGGTTACCCACGATCTCGACCAGGTCGCCGCCGACGTCCGGGCGCAGGTTGAGCACGCCGTCGGAGAGGCCGCCCGCCCCGCCCACCCCGCGCATGACCTCGCCCTTCTCCAACCGCTCGTCCACGTCCGGACCCTGCTCGAAGATGATCACCTCGACGTCCCTCTCCGCGCGTAGGGCGACCTCGCGGGCGGCGAACAGGCCGGCCGGGCCCGCCCCGACGACGATTACCCGGGTCGTCATGTCGGCCTCGCCCGCACCGATCATCCCGGGATGGTCACCGTCCTCAGAACTCGTCATCCTCGCCGCCTGCTCGCCTCCTCAAGCAGCTCGTCCACGGCCTCGAGCAGCTTGACGGTTTCCGACTCGGGCACCCCGGACTCGCCGCCCACGGGCACGACCTGCAGCTCCACGCTCAGGTCCTCGTCCACCTCCTTAAGGGCTTCCTCCACCGTCTTGGCCAGGTGCACGGCGATGGCGTACGGCTCCTTGAGCCCAGGGTACCCGCGGATGACTGCGAACAGGTCCCAGTTCCCGTCCTCCGGGTTCTGGAACAGGACGACGTAGTACGCGTACTTCGCGTCCTCGGGTACCGGAGGCTCCAGCTCCTCACCGCCTCCTTCGCTCGAACTCATCGAACACCTCCCCTAGCTCGATGCCCATGTAGGCCAGCAGCACCATCGTGTGGAAGATCAGGTCGGTGGATTCATAAACCACGCCCTCCCGGTCACCGTCCTTAGCGGCCAGGACCAGCTCGCCGGCTTCCTCGATGATCTTCTCGCAGATCTTGTTCAACGCGGGCTTGCCGTCGTCGCTCGTCAGCTCGGCCACGTAGGAACCCTCGGGCCGCTCCTCGATCCGGCGCCGGATCACCTCGAACACCTCCTCCAGCACGCCGGCGTCGGCCAACGCGACGCCCCCCAGGGGTGTCCCCGGATGAGCGACTACCGGGTCAGGATCCGCGGGATATACTCCACGGCCCTGACCCGACTGTGCCTGGACTACGGGTTCAGGGTCACCCAGCCCTCCGACGACATCCTCGAGCGCTTCCCGGACGAGGAGTTCGAGGACGGCTCCCCGGACGTGGACGTCCGCGACACCCGGAACCGGCACGGGATCCAGGTGCACGGGGAGCGGGAGGCGGTCGAGGAGTTCCTGAGGCTCCTCCAACGGGAGACGCTCGCCACGATCACGACCGAGCGCGTCGGCGAGGGCAGCGTGTTCAAGGGCGTGGTCGAGGAGATCGACGACCGGGCGGGCGTGGCCGTCGTCGACCTGGGGTCCGGCCTCCGAGGGTTCCTCAGCGAGGAGGAGTCCGAGGTGGTGGAGGAGGGGGAGGAGGTCGTCGTCCAGGTCTCCGAGTCCGTATCCGACGGGCCGCTCAGGCTGACCACCGAGGTCTCCGTGGCCGGCGAGTACGCCGTCCTCGTCCCCGTCGAGGGGGTCAAGGTGAGCCGGAAGATCGAGGACGAGAAGGAGCGGGAGCGGCTCATCCGGCTGGGCGAGGCCCTCGTGCCCGAGGGGTGGGGCCTGATCTGGCGCACCGCCGCGGAGGGGCGCTCCGGGGACGAGCTGGCCGAGGAGGTCGAGCGGCTGATCGAGGAGCGGAAGGAGCTGTTCAAGCGCGCCGAGGAGATGGACGAGCCCGGGCCCATCATCGAGTACCGCGAGGCCGAGGTCGAGCTCCACGCCCTCGCCAAGCACCACCTCGACACCGTCCGATCCCGCGTCCTCCCGACCATCACCGGGCACCACTACTTCAAGTGCCGCAGCCTCGCCGCGAGCGTCGCCGTGGACACCGTCGAGCCCTTCCTCGAGGACCTGGACGAGGAGTCCGTCGCCGAGCGCCTGATCGAGTGCCTGGCCAAGTCCGAGGGGCCCTCCGAGGGCGACCGCATCGACATCTACCACGTCAAGCCCGGGCGTGGGGTGAAGAAGCTCGGTGGCGACCCGGAGGTGGAGGAGTACGACCCGAAGGAGGGCCTGCTCAAGGTCCGGCGGCGGATGAAGGGTCCGGGGTACTACGACGGCCTGAACAAGCCCATCGAGGAGGGTGACTACGCGATCACCCTGATCCCGGACGGCTCCATGGTCATCGTGCACGAGTACTACAGCAAGGACGGCGAGCTCAAGGGCCGGTACTACAACATCAACACGCCCGTCGAGATCACCAAGGACGGTGCGCGCTACGTGGACCTGGAGGTCGACGTGGTCGAGCCCGAGGAGGACGAGCGGGAGATCGTCGACGAGGACGAGCTGGAGGAGGCCGTGGACAAGGGCTGGGTGCCGGACGAGCTGGCCGAGCTCGCCCTGGAGACGGCCAAGCGCGTGGAGAAGCGGGGCCTGGAGGAGGTCACCCCGCACCCCGTCTGGAAGGGGTTTGAGGGGTGAACCCCGAGCGCGCCCTCACCCGCTGCGACGGGTGCGGGGCCTGCGAGTCCCGCTGCCCGATGGACGTCCCCCGGCGCCGGTTCAACACCCTAGCCGCCGCGGGTCGCGTGGAGGAGGCGCTCGAGCTCGCCTCCGACTGCACGCTGTGCGGACTCTGCGAGCGGGTCTGCCCGCACGGGATCCCCCACACCGAGATCCTCGCCGAGCTCCGGGAGGAGGAGCCGACGCCGGAAGCCGTCAAGCGCGCCCTGAGCCGGGGCACCCCTTACGATCGAAAGCTGGAGGGCGAGGAGGAGCCCCTGGACGGGGACGTCGTCGCCGTCCTCGGCTGCACGATCCGGAGCCGCCGCGAGTGGCTGGAGTCAGCCCTGAGGTTAGTGCGGCGGGCGGGACTGGCCACGCTGGGCCGCGAGGAGCCCTGCTGCCTGAACTTCGCCCGGAAGCGCGGGGAGGAGGTGCCGGAGCGGGTCCGGGAGCGGTGGCGGGAGCTCTTCGATGAGTACGACGCGGTGGTCGTGTTCTGCCCCGGCTGCCTCGACTTCTGCGTCGAGGTGCTGGGTGAGCGCCCGCTGTACTACGCGGCCATCGCCGAGTTCGAGGGCGTACCCGAGGGGGCCACCTACAAGTCCCCCTGCCACCTCCTACGGCACGGGGTGGACGACGAGGTCCTGTCCGCCCTCCCCGGGGTCAGGGTCCCGCCCCGGCGGCTCCGGTGCTGCGGGGGAGGGGCGCTGGTCGGCAAGCCGTCCCCCGCCACCGTTCGCGCCCTCCGGCGGGCTGGGGAGCCGGTGCTAACCCCGTGCCCGATGTGCGCCCGAACCCTGGAGGGTGAGCTCGAGGTCCGGCCGCTGTGGGAGTACGCGGTCGATTTATCCCCCCGATGAGGAGCCCGCTGTCTGCCGACCTTCGGGGCCGGGAGTGACGACGTTACGCACTCCCCGAGGGGGCCTCCCCGTGACGCTGACCGACGAGGACCTGGAGCTCATCCGCCGGGAGCTCGGTCGCGAGCCGAACGAGACGGAGCTGGCCATGTTCGAGAACCTCTGGTCCGAGCACTGCGCCTACCGCAGCACCCGGCACCTCCTCCGGCAGCTGCCGACCGAGGCGGACCACGTGATCGTGGGGCCCGGGGACGACGCGGCCGTCGTCGCCATCGACGACGAGTGGGCGATCGTGGTGGGGATCGAGAGCCACAACCACCCGTCCTACGTGGACCCCTACAACGGCGCGGCCACCGGCGTGGGCGGGATCGTCCGGGACGTCCTCTCCATGGGCGCCTTTCCCATCGCCCTCCTGGACCCGCTCCGCTTCGGTCCCCTGGACGCGGAGCGCGTGCCCTACCTCGTGGACGGGGTCGTGCGCGGGATCTCGGACTACGGGAACCGGATCGGCGTGCCGACGGTGGGTGGCGAGCTCGAGTTCGACCCCTCCTACCAGCGCAACCCCCTCGTGAACGTGATGTGCGTGGGCCTGGTCCGGAAGGATGAGGTCGTGCGCGGTCGCGCGGAGGAGCCCGGCGACGTGTTCGTCCTGATCGGGGCGCGCACGGGCCGGGACGGCATCGGTGGCGCGGCCTTCGCCTCGGAGGAGCTGGACGAGGAGTCCGAGGAGGAGGACCGGCCCGCGGTCCAGATCGGCGACCCGTTCACCGAGCGGCTCCTGATCCTGGCCCTGCGCGAGCTCGTGCGGCGCGGTCTGGTGAAGGGCTGCAAGGACCTGGGCGCGGCCGGGCTGACGTGCGCGGTGGCCGAGATGGCGGCGGAGGGGGGCGTCGGGGCCGAGGTCGACGTCTCCAAGGTCCCGCTGCGAGAGGAGGGAATGGAGCCGTGGGAGATCATGCTCTCCGAGTCGCAGGAGCGCATGCTCATCGTGACGTCGCCCGAGGACGTGGACGAGGTCACGGAGGTGTGCGAGAAGTACGGTCTCGAGGCCGCCGTGGTGGGCAGGGTGACGGACGACGGGTACCTCACGGTCCGCGACGGGGACGAGATCGTCGCCCGGGTGCCCGTCAAGTTCCTCGCGGACGGCGCACCGACGCTCGACTGGGAGGAGGAGCCCTACTCCTACCCCGAGGACGTGGACGTGCCGGAGCCCGACCCCGAGGACGCGGTGGAGGCGATCCTGTCCTCCCCGAACGTGTCCCCGCTCCTCCGAGAGTGGGTCTACCGACAGTACGATCACGAGGTGCAGGGGCGCACGCTGGTCAAGCCCGGGCACGACGCCGCGGTGCTCTGGCTGCAGCACGAGGGCCTGGAGGACAAGGCCCTGGCCCTGACCACGGACTCCAACCCGAGGCACGTGCTGATCGACCCGAGGGTCGGGACCGAGGGGTGCGTGGCGGAGGCGCTCAGGAACATCGCCACCGTGGGAGCGAGACCCCTGTGCCTCGTCGACTGCCTCAACTTCGGCAGCCCGGAGAACCCGCGGGTGTACTACCAACTGAAGCGGTCGATCGAGGGGCTCGCGGAGGCGGCGCGCCGGTTCGACGTGCCCGTCGTGGGCGGCAACGTGAGCCTGTACAACGAGCACGAGGCCGACGGGCCGGTCAACCCGACCCCCGTCGTCGGGGCGGTCGGGCTGATCGAGGGGGTGGACCATCTCGAGGACTTCCCGCGGGAGCCGGAGGAGGGCGAGCGGGTTATCGTCCTGGGCGAGACCCGACCCGAGCTCGGCGGCTCGCTGTACCTCATGGAGTACCACGAGATCAAGGGCGGGAAGGTGCCCCGAGTCCGCTACCGCGAGGAGCGCCGGCTCCACCGGCTGCTGCGGCGCATCGCCCGGGGGTCCTGCGCGTCGATCGTCCGGGACGTCTCAACGGGCGGCCTCCTCGCGATCCTCGCGGAGGTGCTCGGGAAGGTGGGGGCGGAGGTGGACCTGTCGCGCGCCCCGGGTCGGGCTCCGAGGTGGGATTACCTGCTGTTCTCGGAGAGCCACGGCCGGGCGATCGTCGTGACCGATGAGCCCGATCGGGTGCTGGAGCTGGCCTCGGACGCGGGCGTGCCGGCCGAGGTGGTCGGTGAGGTGACGGGCGACGGGACCCTTAGGATCGCGGCGGGCTCGACGGAGATCGAGATAAGTAGGGAGAGGCTGGAGGGGTGGTGGAGGCGACCGCTCGAGCACCTGGAGTGAGGGGGAGCGCCGCTGAGCGAGTTCCTCGTGTTCATCGATCACCCGTCGAAGAAGGAGGTTCCCGACTCGGAGGTGGAGCTGGCGCGGCGGCGCGTGGAGCACCTGGGCGGGAAGATCGTGTGGTCCATCGCGGGGAGCGTGAAGAAGTACCACCCGGACGTACGCTACGTGGACCGGCTGGGTAAGGAGGGGTACGAGCTGGCGCTCCACCTCAGCCCGGGGTACATAGGGATTCACCGAACCTCGCTGGCCACGGGGATCCCGGAGGGGAAGATTCGGGAGGCGGTCTTCGAGGCGCTGCGGCTCGTGGAGGGCGCGAAGTACCTGACGCTGTGCGGGGCCCTCCACACCGCCTTCTTCAAGGGGAAGGTGCCGAGGCGAGGCTGGAAGGAGGACCTGGGCCCGAAGCTGCACCCCTCCGTGGTGTACGGGTTCGGCCGGGCGGCCCGGGATGCCGGCCTGAAGATGCTGATCGGCGTCCGGACGCCGGATTGGATCAAGGGTATTCTCGACGAGCTCGGAGTGGACTACGTGGAGGGGGTGGGGATTGACCAGTACACGGTCGACGATGAGGACCCGGAGAGCGCCGCCGAAATCATAGCGGAGGGAGAAGGATCGGCCGTGATAGTGCACCCCCGACGCGACACCTTTAGACGGTTACACAAGTTTATTACATGCCTGAAACGCATCCTGTGAGGGGCGGGGTAACTCCGATGCACTCGAGCCTGACTGAAAAGGACTTGAAGGTAATTAAAGAGGTGACCCTGTCGCTGCTGGAGGAAGAGGAGGGGATAGACCCGGAGGTGGCTGAAAAAACCGTCGACATCATCCTGAAGCGGGAGGCCATCGACGAGGAGATCGCGGGCGAGCTGGGGGTCGACCCGCGGGAGGTGCGGAAGGTGCTCTACAAGCTGCACGAGCGCGGCGTGGTGTCCTTCAGGAAGGAGCGGCGCGAGGACTACCGGTACCCCGTTTACTCCTGGAACCTCGACCTGCGGGAGGTCCTCCGCCGGGGCCTCGAGGTCAAGGAGCGGGAGCTGGAGGACGTGGAGCAGGCGCTCAACAACGACATGTCCCATCCGGTGTTTCACTGCGGCAACGACGAGTGCCCCACCCTGAGCTTCGAGGAGGCCATGGAGCACGAGTTCAGGTGCCCTAACTGCGGCGAGATGCTGCAGGAGGTCGACACGACGGAGGAGCGCGAGCGGCTGGAGAGGCTGGCGGAGGAGTTAAAAGAGGAGATCCGGCGGCTCCGGGAGCTCAGGGATCGGCTCAGTGGACAGGGATCCGATTGAAGACCTGAAGCGCGTCGGCTGTCCCAGGCGCGTGATCAACCACTGCAAGGCCGTCTGCGAGCTCGCCGTCGAGATGGCCGAGCGCTGTCGGGAGGACGTCGACGTCGAGCTAGTTCGCGTGGGAGCGCTGCTGCACGACATCGGCCGGTCGAAGACGCACGGGATCGATCACGCGGTCGTCGGGGCCCAGATCGTCCGGGAGCTGGGGTACCCGGAGCGGGTCGCCCGCATCGTGGAGCGTCACATCGGGGCCGGGATACCGAAAGAGGAGGCCGAGGAGCTGGGGCTGCCGCCGAAGGATTACGTGCCGGAGACCTTAGAGGAGAAGATCGTAGCGCACGCGGACAACCTGACGTTCGGGACCGAGCACGTTCCGATCAAAGCCGTCGTCCGCAAGTTCTCCGAGAAGCTGGGAGAGGACGCCCCGCCCGTTCGCAGGCTCGTCGAGCTGCACCGCGAGCTGTCCGAGCTGAACGCTATACCGCCAGAGCTTGACCGGTGGTGAGCGGCCGTGCCGGTGGTCCACGTTACGATACTGGAAAAGCTGTACCGGGACGGCGGGGCCGAGGAGTCGCTGCTGACTCAGGTCAGGCAGCTACTGAGCGACCTCGAGGTGAGGATCGAGGAGGTGAAGAAGAACTTCCGCTCGTGGGCGACCCTGAAGCTCCGCGGACCCGACGCGGAGGAGGCGGCGGAGCGGTTGATCGAGGAGTTCGACACCGTCAGGTCGCTGTTCGACCTGGTGCCCGGCGACGTGATTTATGGAAAGATCATCGACCTCTACAAGGTCGGGTACGGCGTCTACGTGGACATCGGGGTGGTGGGTCCTAAGGTGGTCGACGCGCTGATCCCGCTGTACCGACTGAGGGAGCAGCTGCTCGACGGTGAGAAGGCCTCGGTTCGGGATATCGGCCGCAGTTTCGGCTTCGTCGAGAACTTACCACTCGAGGTAGAGATCGTGGAGGTGGACGAGGAGAAGGGGGAGATCGAGGCCAAGCTGACGGACGAGCAAGTAGAGTACCTGCTCGAGATGGCCGCCGACCCGTACGACCGGATGATCGTCTCCGGAATCACTCGGAAACGACTCCAGCGAGCGCTGAACAAGGCCGGTTTCGGTCGCCGCGTCATCCGGATCGAGCGGTGGGGGCTCCTGGAGAACGAGGTGGTGCTCGACGAGGATACCGACGCCCCCGGCGTCCTGCACCGGGTGGGTCCCTACCTGGGCGGCACCGAGATTGAGCTGGTGTACGACGACAAGTTCCTGGAGCGCATCGGGTTCATCCCGAGCCCGGAGGGTCCCATCCTGGAGTGATCAGTCGCAGATGTCCTCGAACAGGTCCATCAGCGGCCGGATCTCGATGGCGAGGACCCCGAACATCTTCTCCTTACCGCTGGAGTAGAACTTCCGGTACACCTCCACGCCCTCCTCGATGGAGTCCACGTTCGGGAGGACGTTCTCGAGACCCTCCTCCCGGAGCATCTCCTCGAACGAGTCGTACTCCCGCACGTCCACGACCTCGACCAGGAGCCGCCGGTTGAACAGGATCTTATCACCGGGCTTGATCCTCACGCGCTTGTCGTCCTTCACCCGCCCCTCCACCGTCTTCTTGCCCTCCTTGATGAGCTCCAGGTACTCCTCCTCCAGCCCCATGTGGTGCACCCGAAGCTCCCTCCCACGCTTCTTGGCCTCCTCCAGCTTCATGGGATTCACCCCCTCGAACAGGAGCGTGCCGACGATAACTCCCACCACGCCCGGGGTCCCGAGCGCCAGCTCCAGGTGCTTCAGGCACCCGACGCCTCCACCTATGATCGCGTCGCAGTACATGCCCACGGACGCGCCGGCCTCGAACGGCGGCCCCTCGCCCGATCCGACGGCCCCGACGTCCACCACCACGGCTCCCGGCCGCCGGCTGCAAACGAGCTCCACGACGTCGTCCAGGAACTCCCCCACCCGCTCCCACGGGCCCATCACCTTGGACCCGTCGAGGTCCAGGCCCGCGACGGCGTCCTCAAGCGTTTCCAGATCCTCGAGGTAGTCCTCGGCATCGTCGTAGCACTCCGTAGGCAGGATGCGCCGGGCGTTGGAGGGTAGCTCCACGTCGCAGCGCCCCGTGTCGACGAACGCGGGTACCTCGACGGACTCCAGGAACTCCAGGTCCGAACCGGGCTCCCCGTCCAGAATCGCGTCCAGGTCCGCCACGTAGATAAAATCAAGGTCGTACCGGTCGACGAGCTCCGTCACCAGCTCGTGCGGGTCGTCCGGCAGGTCGTAAGCCTTCGAGATCGGCTCGTACTCCCGCTCCTTGGGGCTCTTGCGGACGACCACCCGACCCTCTCGGAGGTCGACGGCGACGCCCACCCCCATGATCTCCTCCGAATCCTCGAGAACGTCCCAGCAGGCCGCCTTGTACAGCTGCAGGGCGCGAACCGCCAGGTGCTCCGCCCTGCCTTCCACGGCCCGGGTGAGCTCCCTCAGCGTCTCCGTCCGGTACCCGCGCCTCGCGGCGGCGTATCCGGCCGCCGCCTCCGGGTTCAGGCCCGCAAGCCGCCGGATCCCGTCGCGCAGTGCGCCGATGGCGCCCTTCACGAACACCTGGAAGTCCAGCTCGTCCTTGCCCAGCAGGGACTCCAACCGCGCGTCCGAGACCCTCCTCAGCGTCGCCCTCAGTCCCTCCAGCAACGTGGGGCACCCCGAGGAGACTTTTACTCCGGCGATCCGGCGGGACTGGGGTGGCTGACTTGCGGGCGGCCCTGGCGCTCGAGGACGGGACGGTGGTGCACGGGGAGCTCTTCGGCTGCCCCCGGGAGGTCGAGGGAGAGGTGGTCTTCAACACTTCGCACACGGGGTTCCAGGAGGCGCTCACGGACCCCTCATATAAGGGTCAAATACTCATCATGACCGCGCCCATGCAGGGAAACTACGGGGTCATCTCCGAGGTAGGCGAGTCCGACCGGGTGCAGGTCGAGGGGTTCGTGGTCCGGTACCTCCACGACGGGCCCATCCACCCGAAGGCTGAGAAAACGCTCGACGAGTTCCTGGAGGAGAACGGCGTCCCCGGGCTGGCCGGCGTCGACACCCGGATGCTCACGCGCCGGATCCGGACGGAGGGCGCCATGCGCGGCGTGCTCGTTCCCTACGAACCGGACGATCCGCCCAGCCGGGAGGAGCTGATGGAGAAGGTGCGCCAGGTGCCTCACATCTCCGAGCTCGACCTGGTGCCCAAGGTCTCCACGGAGGAGCCCTACCGGTTCTCCGAGGGAGAGCCCGAGGTGGTGGTCATCGACTGCGGGGTGAAGCGGGGCATCCTGCGGGAGCTGGCCAAGCGTGGCGCCGGCGTGCTCGTGGTCCCGTACGACACGCCGGCGGAGGAGATCCTGGACCTAGACCCGGACGGGGTGCTCGTGTCCAACGGGCCCGGAGACCCGAAGCGTGTGAGGGAGACGATCGAGACGGTCCGCGAGCTGGTCGGCGAGGTCCCCCTGATGGGGATCTGCCTCGGGAACCAGATCCTCGGACTGGCTGAGGGCGGTCGTACGTTCAAGATGAAGTTCGGGCACCGGGGCGCCAACCAGCCGGTGAAGGACCTGAGGGACGGCCGGGTGTACATCACCGCGCAGAACCACGGGTTCGCGCTGGACCCCGAGAGCCTGGAGGACACGCCGCTGGAGGTACGGTGGGTGAACGTGAACGACGGGACCGTGGAGGGCGTCGTGCACACGGACGCGCCCGCGTTCTCGGTCCAGTTCCACCCGGAGGCTAACCCGGGTCCCTGGGACACGCGGTGGCTGTTCGACGAGTTCCTGGACATGTGCCGGGAGTACTAGCCGGGGCAGGAGGCCCGCTTGGCCGAGATCACGCTGCTGATCCCCGCCAAGTTCGAGCCGGTCGAGGCCGTGGAGCGCCCGCTGAGGTCCGTCCTCCGGCAGCGAGGGGTGAGGGTCAAGAAGGTCATCATCGCGGCCGGGTCCCGCCGCGACTTCGAGCGGTTCCGAGACCGGTTCTCGGACGACGAGCGGGTGGAGGTCGTCCTCGCGGGCGGTCACGTCAAGGGGGAAACGGTCAACGCCGCCCTGCGCGAGGCCGAGGTGCCGACCGAGTGGATCCTCCTGCTGGACGCGGGCGACGAGCTCGGCTCGCGCGACTACGTGCGGAGGCTGCTGTCCGCCCTCTCCCGAAGCGGTGGGAACCTCGCGTTCGGGAAGATCCGCTACCGTGGCGAGAGCCTGGTCGGGTTGATGGTCGCCCTCCAGTTCGACGTGATCGGCGGCGGGATCAAGTTCTGGGGCCGCGTGGTCGGGTCCGCCCCCGCCTACACCACGGGCGCCCTGTTCCGGACCGAGTTCCTGCGGGAGAACGGGCTGCCGGAGAACCTGGCCGAGGACGTCACCCTCGGACTCACCCACGAGTGGGGTGAGGCCGGATTCCTGTACCGGCCCGGGCTGGAGGTCTGGATGGACGATCCCGCCGGTCTCCGGCAAAACCTGCTCCAGCAGGCTAGGTGGTGGGCGGGAATGTATCAAGCGACTGCCCGGGCCCTGTCCGTTGGGAACGTCCCCGGGATAGCGTTCTCCACCTTCGTCCTCAGCTCCCTTCTCGCCTCCATGCTCACGACGTACGTGCTGCCCCTCGTCCACCCCAAGGTGATCCTCGTCTCCGTGACCGGCCGACTCATCTACGCGCTGACGGCCGCCAGGTACTGCCTCGAGAGGCGCGGCCCGGCCTGGGCCCTGCTCGCGATCCCGCTCCAGTTCCTCTGGACCTTTTTCCTGGAGGTGGCGGCCGTGTGCGGTCTCCTCTGGCTGGCGCTGCGCGGCAACGTTTGGTACCGAACCGCCCGCGCGTCGGAGGGGGACGCCGGTTGAGAGTCCTCGCGGTCTTCGCGCACCCCGATGACATGGAGGTTCACTGCGGCGGTACGATCCGCAAGCTCGCCCTCCAGGGTCACGAGATCCTCGAGATCATACTCAGCCGGGGGGATAACGGGGGTCGGGCCGAGGTCCGGGAGAAGGAGGCCCGCCGCGGGGCCGAGATACTGGGCGTGGAGGAGGTCGTGTTCCTGGACCACGAGGACGGCAGAATCACCGTAGACCCGGAGAGCATCGACGTCCTGCGCGAGTACCTGCGGGAGTACAGGCCCGAGCTGGTCTTCACCCACTCGCCCCGGGACACCCACCAGGACCACCGACGCACCTACCGGTTGGTCACGGCCGCGGTGAGCAAGTTCCCGGAGATCAGCGTCCTGATGGGCGAGGGGCCCTCCACCACCGAGTTCAACCCCGTCCTGTACGTGGACATCTCCGACGTGATCGAGGAGAAGCTGGAGGCCGTCCGGGCGCACGAGTCCCAGATCCGCCGCGGCGCAATCAGCGAGGACCACGTGCTGCGGACCGCCGGGTACTGGGGCGCGAAGATCGGCGTGAAGCACGCGGAAGCCTTCGAAGCCTTCCGCCTGCGCGAGGGCTTACTCCTCCGTTAACTCCTTCTCCCGAACCTCCCCCTCGGGCTCCTCCTCCTCGAACACCTGCGCCTCGAACACGTAGACCTCGCAGTCCGAAGAGCACCACGCGTCCGGCGGGAGCCCGGCCTTCAGGCAGGCGTGCGAGAGGAACTCCATCTCGTCCCAGCCCTCCTCCACCGGCACCTGAGGCAGCAGCAGCCCGGAGTTCGCCCCCCGCCGTACGATGATACCGTGTCGACCGATCTCGATGCGCTCCAGGTACTCCTTCGGATCATCCACCTCCAACCGCTTGGGCGGCGTGAGCACGCTGACCTCCACCCGCACTTCCTTCATCTCCTCCGGATCCCGCATCGGTGGGAACCGCGGGTCGTTCGTCGCCGCGCTGATCGCGGCCTCCACCGTCGCCTTAACGAGCGGCTCCACGGGCTCCGGGAACCCGATGCAGCCGCGCAGCTCGTCGCTCGGGTGCTTTTTCAGCGTGACGAAGACGCCACGCTCCTCCTTCAGCCGGTCCGACGGCGGCTCCCGTTCGATCTTCTCCCGGGACTTCAGGTACTCGACGATCGCGTCCCGGGCCAGCCGGACCAGGAACTCCCCCTCCTCCAGCGACAGCTTGGTCACTCCGGGGACCCCCTCAGTCGCCGCTCGGTCTCCCTAATAACGCGCTCCATGTCCTCCCACTGCCCGCCCACCCAGTACATTTTGCCGCACTCAGGGCACCGCCACATGACCTCGAAGGGGCCCGGGTTCTCCGCCCTGACGCGCTCCACGGGCTCGTTGCACTCCGGGCACCGGGACTCGTCCGGGTCCAGGTAGGGCTCGTCACCCAGCCTCGAGAGCACCTCCGCGAGCTGCCCCGGCACGTCGTCGCTCCGCACCAGCACGGAGTGCGACCGGGCTCGACTCGCCAGGGCCCGGTCTCGAGTGATCAGCAGCGCGTCCCGCTCCCGACAGAACTCTAGCAGGACCTCGTCCTCGTCCTCCACCTCCCTAGGGTCGACGATCTCGTGCGCCGAGAGGGTGGGGTAGCCGAGGAGGCGGAGCCAGCGGCACAGGCGTAGGAGCATGTGATCGGTTAGGAGGAGCAGGGTTCACCCCGCCAGCCGCTGGAACTCCTCCTTCAGCTTCTCGTACTCCTCCAGCTGCTCCCGCGAGATCGACGGTGGCACCTTCTCGGCCGCCTTCTCGAAGTGCCGGCGCTCCACCTTGAGCTCCTCCAGCAGCGCCTCCTTCCGCGCCTCCAGCTCCCTCTCCGACTCGGCCTCCTCCTCGATCCGCTCCAGCTCGTCGATGACCTCCCGCAGGGCCAGCATCGCGGCCTCCATGCAGATCGCCTCGATGTCTGCGCCGGAGTACTTGGCGTCTTCCTCCTCCTCCCTGCGCTTCAGGATCTCCACGATGTCGTCGATCGAGACGTCGTCGGCGAGCGGCATGTCCCGCGTGTGAATCTTCACGATCTCCTTCATCGCCTCCTCGTCCGGCGGCGGCACGTACACGATGCGGTCGAACCGGCCCGGGCGCAGCAGGGCCTCGTCCAGGATATCCGGCCGGTTGGTCGCCGCGATCACGAACACGTCCTCCGTCGCCTCGATGCCGTCCATCTCCGTCAGGAGCTGGTTCACGATCCGCTCCGTGACCCGCGACCCACCCACCTCCGTGCCCCGCTTGGGTGCGATCGCGTCGATCTCGTCGAAGAAGATGATGCACGGGGCCGTCTGCCGCGCCTTCTGGAAGATCTCGCGGATCTTCTTCTCCGAGTTGTGCAGCAGGACGCCCTGGCCTCCGACGAAGTTGTGGCCCAACTTCACCTCCACGACGTCGTAGACGTACTCGTCGTCGCGGTCCAGCGGCACGATCTCCTTGATTCTGTCGAAGTACAGGTGCTCGAGCTCCGCTTTCATGAGACCACCGTTCGCGGCGACCCGGTCCGAGATGTACTCGACCTCGACGTAGGCGTACGGGCTCCCTACGAGCTCCGTCGGGACGTCGGAGCGACCCCTCGTCCACTTCCTCTCCTCCAGGAACTTCCGGATACGCTCGTTTTTCTCAGACTGCAGGAACCCAACCTTCTCCTCGAACTTGCGGATGTACTCCGACTTGGTGATCATGACGCGGTACCGCGTGCCTCCCCTCCCGTCATCGCACTCGTACCTGCGAGCCACGATGCCCAAGATCTGCAGCGCGACTAGGAGCTCATCCGCCAGCCGCTTGCTCACGGTGCTCGCCTCGATGGTCGCAGACCGGCCGTGCGACTTCACCGAGAATGACCCGTCGCCGGTGTAGTATCCGCGCAGTGCGGCGGCGAGCAGCTCGGGCTTCAGCGACAGGAGCGGCCCGAGCCGCTTCTCCTTGGCTTTCGTGCCCAGCTTCTCGCACAGTCGCCTGAACTCCCAGCTCTTGATCCAGTAGCTGCCGTCGCTCTCGTAGTACTTGCCCTCCCACCCCTTCTCTCGCACGATTCGGTCGATCTCCTCGATCACCTCCGGGTCCTTGTTGTGGATCCTGACGGCATTCCTCTGGTTCGTCAGGCTGCCCTCAGCCACGTACAGTCCCAGCAGGAATGCTAGATCCTCGTCGATCTTGACGCCATCGATCTCGTCTGAGTCGCCTGCCGGTAGTCTCGCCGGTAGGACGATCCAGTCTCCCTCGGACAGCTCCGAGGTCGGTACGTCCACGATCTTGCCGTCTCGGACCGTGAATACGGAGTGATCCTCAGTAACGATGACCTCCCGGCCTGTGCGTGTGACGATCTTCACGAGACCGGTCCGGCGGCGGTGTCGGGCGACCCGTTCCACCGGTGACCAGACGATGCCTTCATCCGTCAACGCGGCGACCTTGATGTCCTGGCCCTCCTTCCACCGCTCGTAGAGCTCCTCGATGGGCACCAGCCTGGCCTCTCCGTCAACTTTCGCCCAAACAACCTCGTCGCCAGGGATCGACTCACCCACCCACTTACTGAGGACTTCCGGACCGCGAACCGCGATGAAGTTGGCGTCGGACTCGTTCGCGACGGCCTTGGCCAGGAGGGTCTTACCCGTGCCCGGCGGGCCGTACAGCAGGATCCCGCGCGGTGGGCGCGTGCCGAGCCGCTCGTAGACCTCGGGGTACTTCAGCGGGTACTCCACGGCCTCCTTCAGCTCCTGCTTGACGTCCTCGAGGCCGCCCACGTCGTCCCAGGACACGTCCGGCACCTCGACGATGACCTCGCGCAGGGCCGAGGGCTCGATCTCCTTCAGCGCCTCCATGAAGTCGTCCATCGTGACCTTGAGCTCCTCCTTGATCTCGACCTCCTCCGCCTCGAGCACCTTGTCCAGGGCCTCGGAGTACTCGATCTCCTCCTTCTCCTCGACCTCCTCCGCCTCCTCGAGGACGCGCCGCAGCGCCCGCTTCTTGTCCTCCGGGATCTCGGCCCGGTCCAGCCCCTTCTCCAGCACCTCCATCAGCTCCTCGTCGGACAGCTCGGAGACCTTCTCCGAGACCTCCTCCGCCTCCTCCTTCTCCTCCTTCTCCGCGAGCTTAGCGCCCAGCCGGCGGATCGCCCGCCTCAGCGCCTTCAGGCCGGCGGTCTTGCACAGGGCCTCCAGGTCGGCGCCCGTGAAGCCGTGCGTGAGCTCGGCGAGCTTGTCCAGGTCCACGTCGTCGGCGAGCGGCATGTCCCGCGTGTGGATCTGAAGGATCTCCTTGCGCCCCTCCTTGTCCGGGACGCCGATCTCGATCTCCCGGTCGAAGCGGCCGGGCCGGCGCAGGGCGGGATCGATGTCGTCCGGTCGGTTGGTCGAGGCGAGGACGACGACGCGCTCGTCCTCGGAGAGGCCGTCCATCAGGGTGAGGAGCTGCGCGACGACCCGGCGCTCGACCTCTCCCGTCTCGCCCCGCTTGGGCGCGATCGCGTCGATCTCGTCGATGTAGATGATCGCGGGCGCGTTCTTCCGCGCCTCCTCGAAGATCTCGCGGATGCGGGCCTCGCTCTCACCGTAGTACTTGCTCATGATCTCCGGGCCGTTGATCGTGTAGAACTTGGCCCCGCACTCGTTCGCGACGGCCTTGGCCAGCAGGGTCTTACCCGTGCCCGGCGGGCCGTACAGGAGCACGCCCTTCGGGGGCTTGATGCCCAGCTCCTTGAGCAGCTCCGGGCGCTTGAGCGGGAGCTCGACGTACTCGCGGATCTGCTCGATCTCGCGGTCGAGGCCGCCGATGTCGTCGTACGTAACGTCCGGGATCTCGGCCGCCTTGGCCAGGTCCTCGGAGTACGGCTTCACGATAACCTCGGTCTTGGGCCCGATGACCGTGGCGTCCTCGGGCTCGACACCCACGACGAGCACGCTGTCGGGGAGCTTGACGAGGACGTGGCCGGCGATCGTCTTGCCCTGAATCTCGAGCGGGATCACGTCGCGCGGGGTGGCGGGAATGGGCTCGCGCTCGGCCTGGGTGCGGATGTAGTCCTTGATCTTGTTCAGCACGTCCCGCTCGTGCTCCTTCGTGAGCTCCTTCTCGACCTCCTCCTTCAGACCCGCCTGAACGGGCACGACGACCTTCTCCGTGGGCATCAGCTCCACGCGCTTGGCCACGCGCTCCTCCGCGCGCTCGACCTCGACGGGCTCTCCCACGGTCGCGCCCGCGTTCTGGCGCTCGTACTTGTCCATTCGGATGATGCCCTTACCCACGTCCTCACGCTTGGCGGGTCGAACGCGCACGACGGTGGACTTGGACCCGGTGACCCGGACCAGATCGCCCGGCTCCACGCCGATCCGCTCGCGGGAGCGCTTGTCGATTCGAACCACGCGCTTGCCGACGTCCTCGGGGTAGGCTTTTTCAACGCGGAGCTCTATCGCCAAGGGCGCCACCCCGCCGGCCCGGTTGGCCCTCTTTCCTGAATTTATGGATTATCTCGGCGGACGGGGAGGTGGAGTTTGAAAACCTGCTTCCCCGACGTCCAGAGCGCCGATCCTCAGATCCCCGCGCACCTGACCCGGGTGGGCATCAGCGGGATTAAGAAGCTCGTGAGGATCCCCCGGCGCAGCGGTCGGCCGATAATTCTCGTGTCAACCTTCAACCTCTTCGTCGACCTTCCCGCCCATCAGAAGGGCATCCACATGTCGCGCAGCCACGAGGTGCTGCAGGAGGTCCTCGAGGAGCTCGAGAAGTCCGTCGAGAAGTCGGACACGATGATCGAGGACCTCTGCTCCCGCATCTCGCGGAAGCTGCTCGAGAAGCACGACTACGCGACGCGATCCGAGGTGCACATGACCGGTGAGTTGATCCTGTCCAGGAAGACCCCCGTCACGGAGCTGCCCACCCAGGAGCCGTACAAGATCATCGGCCGGGCCGTCTCCCGCCGGACCGACGACGGCATCGAGACCCGGAAGATGGTCGGGGCGGAGGTGGTCGGCATCACCGCCTGCCCCTGCGCGCTGGAGATGATGCGCGAGTACAGCCAGGACCGGGTCAAGCGGCGACTCATGAAGGAGCTGGACCTGGACGAGGAGGAGGCCGAGGAGCTCGCGCGGAAGATCATGAAAAAGGATGTGTTTCCAATGACCCACAACCAGCGCGGCGTGGGGACGGTCATGATCGAGGTTCCAGAGGCTTACAGCGTCAACATCAAGGACATTATCCGCATCATAGAGGAGTCGATGAGCGCCCCCACCTACGAGCTGCTGAAGCGCCCGGACGAGCTTGAGGTCACGAAGCACGCCTGCCGCAACCCGAAGTTCGTCGAGGACTGCGTCCGGGAGATGATCCGGCGGATCGTGGACGAGTTCGACAACCTCCCGGACGACTCCCTCGTGATCATCCGGCAGGTGAACTACGAGTCAATCCACAAGCACAACGCGTTCGCCGAGCGGATCACCACCATGGGCGAGCTCAGGAAGGAGCTGGGGAGCTGAACCGTGCCGGGCACCCCCGTCCACATCCACCGGCTGGCCAGGCAGATAATGACGGAGCTGGACGCGTTCGAGGGCTCGAAGCCCCTGCTCGACGACGTGGACGTGCTGATCGTCCGGGGCGTCAGCCGCAGCGAGGACTGGGACCTGGAGGACCTGACGGGCTACCTCGAGCAGGTCCTGGAGAAGTGCGGGGTGGAGGTGCTGGATCCGGAGTCCGAGGAGGGGCGACGGTTCATCGAGACCATGGGCCAGGTTGTGGCCGAGCGGATCCAGGCCCAGTACTCCGAGGAGGAGCCGGTGCCCGTCCGGCCCATCGAGGAGCCCGGACAGATGGTGGACGCCGCCGCCCGAGGCGAGATCATCATCGACCCGCTCGGGTTCGAGCGCGTGCGGCGGGACCTCGAGGCCATGGGGTGCGCCGTCGGCTACGTGTTCGGCCGCTCCCCCGAGGACCTGGGCGTGTTCCTGGCGGCGTGGGCGGACCGGAGCGGGGTCGGGCCCAAATCGGTCGAGCTGGTGGTCGCGAACCTGAAAGGGGTTGAGCGGGTTGAGGGTGAGGCAGAGGGCGGTGATTGAGGTATCCGGGCGCGAGCTGGACGACGTGCTGGAGGAGGCGGGCGTCGGCACCCCGGTTTACGTGTACGACGCGGACCTGGCCGTCAAGCGGGCCCGGGAGTACCTCGAGGCCTTCTCCTGGTTCCCGGGCGACGTGCACGTCTGCTACGCGATGAAGGCCAACTTCAACCCGCACCTCGTCGAACACATCCTCAGCGAGACCCGCGCGGCGGACGTCGTCTCACTCTGGGAGATGAAGATCGCGGTGGAGGCCGGCGCGAAGGAGCTGGTGGTGAACGGCAACGCGAAGTCCGATGACGAGCTCCGGGCGGCCATCCTGAACTCCTGGATCATCAACGTCGATTCCATGGAAGAGCTCCGCCGGGTGGAGCGCATCGCCCGCCGCGAGGGCGAGCGGGCTCGGGTCGCCCTCCGAGTCAACCCCGAGATCGACCCGGACACTCACCCGCACATCGCGACGGCCGTTGAGGAGTCTAAATTCGGCGTCAACCTGCGCGACGCGGAGCGCGTCTGTCGGGCCATGATCGAGTCCGAGCACGTCGAGTTCCTGGGCGTGCACTACCATATCGGCTCGCAGATCACCGAGCTCGAGCCGTTCATCGAGGCCCTCAGGTCCGTCCGCCGCTTCCTGGAGGAGACCGGCCTCGTAGAGGAACTCCGGTACCTGAACGTCGGGGGTGGACTCGGCGTCCCCTACCGCCCGGATGAGGAGGTTCCAAGGCCCAAGGACCTGGCCGAAGCGCTCCGGGACGACCTCCGAGACCTCCACTCCGAGTCGCCCGGCTTCGACCTGTACCTGGAGCCCGGCCGGAGCATCGTTGGGGAGGCCGGCGTGCTGGTCACCCGAGTCCGGCAGATCAAGGAGGAGGGCGGTCGGAAGTGGATCTTCGTCGACGCCGGCATGAACGCGCTCATCCGACCCGCCCTGTACGACGCGTACCACGAGGTCGTGGTCCACGGCGGGGACTACCTCGAGACCGAGAAGGCCTCCATCGCCGGGCCACTGTGCGAGATGGGGGACGTACTGGCCGAGGATCGGGAGGTGCCCGTCAACGTCTCCGAGGGCGACCTGGTCGTGTTCCTGACGGCCGGCGCCTACTGCGAGTCCATGGCCTCCAGCTACAACTGCCAGCCCATCCCCGGCGCCGTGGTCGTGCGAGACGGGGAGCTGGCCGGCATCCGGGAGGTGCAGAGCTATGACGCCTTCCGCAACCTCTGGGAGTGAGCTCCGCCAGCGGATCCTCCTAACGCTGGCCGAGCGCGGACCCTGCTCCCGGCGGGAGCTGATGGACGAGATCCCGGGCAACCGCGGGCTGATCAGCCGGGAGATCAACGAGCTCCGGGACGAGGGCCTCCTCGAGCCGACCGACCGAGGCTTCGCGCTGACGGAAGAGGGGTGGCGCGAGCTCGTCCGACCGTCCCGGGAGTACGATTACAAGAACAAGCCCGTCCGCCTCTCACGCGGCGGGCCCGAGGTCGAGGCCTTCCTCCGGGTCATTCGCGGGGAGTCAAAGTCCCGGACGGGCAGCATCGTGGCCACCACGCGATGCGACATGCGGTGCAAGTTCTGCTACTACAACCTCGTGCGAGACCACGTCGACCTCACGCCGGAGGAGATCCTAGAGGAGGCCCGACGGCGCGTGGAGGCGGGCAACAAGGAGGTCGTGATCCAGGGCGCGTCCCCGCACACGCTGGGCTCGGACCTGGTCGAGGCGGTCAAGCTGATCAAGTCCGAGCTCAACGTCACCGTCGGCGTGGGCACCGGCCCGCTCATCCCGACGGACCTGCTCGAGGACCTGCGGGAGGCGGGCCTGGACTACCTCAAGCTCAGCTTCTCCGGCCGCACCCGGGAGGAGTGGAGGGCCATCACCGGCCGCTCCCGCGGGTTCGACGAGTTCTGGGAGGTCGTGGCCTGGTGCCACCGGCACGGGCTGGAGGTCACGTTCGTGGGCGGGGTGGTTGGGCTCCCGGGCGTCCCGGAGGAGGCCGACGCGGAGCGGGTGCTCTCCATCCTGCGGCTTAACCCGAACAAGACCGTCCTCCAGTTCAACCCGGTGCAGGATCCCGCCCGAGGCCCGCTGCGCCCAGAGAAGCTGCCCCGGATCTACGAGCTGGTGCGGGACGGCGCGCCCGACGACGTGATCATCAAGAGCTGCTGCGTGTCACCCGCCTCCTGGCGACCCCTGTACGAGGTCCGGGAGCACCTGGACAAGGTCGTGTGCATGCTCGGGCTCGAGTGCGAGGAGTACGACGGGTGCCCGTTCACCGGTCGCATCCTCGAGCAACGGATCCTGAACGAGCTCTACGAGCGGGGCCCCATGGACACCCGGGAGCTCGCCGACCGGCTCCGGGTCTCCGAGGAGCGGCTTCACCGCCGGCTAAAGTCCATGGAGGAGCGCGGGCTCATCTCTCGGCGGGGTGGTCGGTGGGTCTACGAGCGTGGCGGCTGAGCTCTCGCCTCGGGTTCCGGCTCGAGGGGCGCCCACGGACCCCGTAGGCTCGCAGGATCTTTCTCACGGACTCCCGCGTATGCTCGATCTCCACGACCTCGAACCCCGACTCCTCCAGGAGCCGCCGGGCCCGGCGGTAGTACGACTTGTCCGACGCCAGCATGGCCACGATGGGCTTCCCGAGCAGGCGCGCGACCGCTAGGAGCAATCCCAGCGCCAGGAGGACGCAGAGCTCGTCGATCACCGGGAGCCGCGTGACCGGACCCTCGATGCGCGCGTCCCCGACGACGATGGCGTCCGCCCGGAGGAGCTCGCGCGGTCCCGCCCGGCGGAGGGTGTTGACGAATGTTTTAAGTATCGACGCCGGCAGGTTTCCACCGAAGGTCAACACGATCGGGTAGGGTCGCTCGCACGCGGCGACCGCGGTGGTGGACTTCCCGGAGCCCGGTTCCCCGACCAGGAGCACGTCGCGCCCCCTCCTTACCAGCTCCCGAACCCGCCGGATGTGCTCGGTCTCGACGACGCGCTCGGGCGGCCCCTCCCATACCTCAACTCGGAACGTTTCCGAATGGTCTTTATCGGAGTTAACCTCCTCCACGACGGCATTCAAGAGGGCGGGGAGTTCCTTCATGTACGCGAGCATCGAACCCCTCCTGTCGTCCCTGTCGCGTGAGTTCGACGCGGAGTTCGAGGTCATCCCCGTCGCCGAGGATAAGAGCGTGATCCGCGTCTCGCTCCCGGACGAAGTGATCGAGGTGTGCATGAAGCGGCCGTTCATGTCCCCGTTCCTGAAGTCGCTGGCCACCCTCGCCCGGGCCGTGGACGAGGAGCTCTCCGGGCTGGAGAAGTTCGAGGTCGTGGAGCGGGACGACAACAGCATCGATATCACCTTCATGGGTGCCTCGGGCGTCGTGGAGATCAAGATGATCGCCGAGACCACGGTCCCGGCCAAGTTCATCGGGCACCTGCTCCGGCAGGGCATCCGGAAGTTCCGCGTCACTCACAAGACGTTCATGACCCGGCGCATGAGCGACAACATGGCCGTGATCAGCTTCGTCGACGACCGTCACTGCGACATTTACAAGGAGTACATGGAGCGCCTGGAGGAGCTCGACGTCAACTGCGCCGTGGGCTGGGTGAACAGCCTGGGCTGCAACGCCTTCTTCCCGAAGAGCGTGGAGTCGATCCTGGAGAACTGGCACAGCGTGGAGGCCGCCTCGCAGCTTATCCACGCGGGCGTGACCGAGGTCGTGCTGCTCGAGCACAGCTACTCGAAGTACCTGTTCCGCGAGTTCCACAACAAGTTCCGTCGCAGCTGGGAGCGGGCGGGGATCTCGTACCGGTCGCCCCTGGGCGAGCTGACCACGGAGTACGTGGACGAGATCATCCTCGCGCACAACTTCCTCAAGGGCCTGAGCATGGACGTGCGCGGCACAATCAACGTGACGCTGCACCGAGACCGGATGGTCGTGAAGACGAGCCGGCGCGAGTGCTCGGTCTGGTACGAGGACATCCGTGAGAACGCGATGGAGGCGATGGACGCCATGGGCCGGGCGCTGACGGAGTGAAAGACGGCGGGGTAAGAGGCGAAGCAGGGAGCGTAAGTAAGAAGTGTAAAAGGTGAACGAGGGAGCGAGAGCCCGAAACGCGGTGGGGCGCGCGGAAAAGCGTGGGCCCGGGCGTCGGTTGGCCCCGCGCGTTCAGTCCGAGATGATTTCCACGAACTCCTTCAGCTTCTCGCGCACCTTCTCCTTGTCCCGCGGGTTCACCTGCACCATTCCACCGCCGAACTCCTCGGTGATCTTCTTGAAGATCGTCGGGCCCGTGTGCTCGAACTCGTCCTTGATCAGCAGCGCGTACAGCTCGATGTCGTCCCGGTCGCTCAGCATGCTGCGGATCTTGATGAAGTCCTCGTGCATGAAGATCGCGTCCGTGATGTAGATGATCTTGCACTTGTCGTACTCAATGTTCTCAAGCGAGTCCAGCACCTTCGCCAGCGGCTTGACCGGGTCCGTACCGCCGCCGGCCGGGATGCCCAGGATCTTCTCGACCAGCTCCCGCCGGTTGACGACCTCCTCGAAGTCCTTGAGCTGGTGAACCTCCGACCGGAAGGCCCAGAGTCCGATGTTCTCCATGCCGACGGTCTCGAACAGGGCGGCGGCGAGGGTGGCCGCAACCTCCATCTTGTCACCGCTCATCGAGCCGCTCGAGTCCAGCAGGATCGCCACCTTCGGCTCGTCCTTGTTCCGGAACTTGCGCTTGTAAAGGACCAGCGGGACGTTCTTGAAGTAACCCTCCTCGAGGCTGCGCTCCCAGTCGATGTCCGACAGGAAGTCCGCCTTGTCGAAGCCGTGCAGCCAGCCGAAGTGAGCCTTAGCCTCACCGTCCTCCAGCTCCTCGAACTCCCGCGAGATCTCGTGCCCCTCGTCCAGGATCTTCAGCGAGTCGCTCTGCAGGATCTTGAGGAACTTCTTGCGCTCCGGGAACGACTTGTCCACGGTGAACGCCGGGTCCGCTCCCTTGCCCACGCCCGAGACGCCTCCAGCCGGGGCGGGCGCGGCCTCACCCTCCCCGCCGGCCTCCTCCCCCTCCTCTGACTCGCTCGCCGCGGCGGGCGCCTCGGAGGTCAGCCCGGCCGGACTCTCGACGCCCTCACCGGCCTCGCTCTCGCTTTCCTCTCCCTCCTCGCGCTCCGGGGCCTTCTCGGCGAGCTCTCGGAGCCTCTCCTCCAGCTCCTTCGGGACGTAGTAACCCTGCTCCTTGGCCCGCTCCAGCTCCTCCAGGTTCCGCTTGACGACCTCTCGCCCCACCTTCTCAGCCCAGTCCTCCAGCTCCTCCATCGTGGGCCTGAGCAGGTTCTCGATCTGCCGCTTCAGCCGGTCCTCGTCGGCCTGGGGCAGGTTCTTCACCATCTCGTTGGCCTGGATCACGCCCAGCAGCGGGTTCCGGAACTTGCTCCGGCGCTCCACGCCCTCGATGACGAACTGGGCCTGCTCGAGCGTGCAGGTGTAGTCGGACGGGTCCTCCCCCGCCTTCTCCTCCACGTGGTTCGGATCCATCGGGGCACCGCGCCGGTAGGCCTCGAACGGGTTCGAGCTCGGGCCGCGCTCCCGCAGCTGGCGCTCGAGAGCGCGCTCGAACGTCTTAGCGGCGCGCTCCCACCGGTCGTTGGCCGAGGCGATCGCCTTCGCGATCTTGCGGGCGCGCTCCAGCGCCTCCTCAACGCCGACCTGCTCCGCCAGCTGGTTGAGCCGGTGCGCGAGCTCGGAGAGCATCCTCCGGGCCTGCTTGTTGAACGAGTCGTCGGAGAAGACCTTCTCCAGCTCCTCCTGGTCGACGGAGTGCGAGTGCGAGGCGTGGGGCGACGTCATCGCCTCGATCTTGTTCTTGAGCGGCGAGTTCAGCTTGTTGAGCACGTCCAGCCGACCCTGCTCGGAGAGCTTGTCCATGATGCTGCGAGGCACATGCTGCTGCAGGAGGCTGCCGATCATCTGCTCGTCCGTGATGTTCTCGAGCATCCGCTTCTTCTCGGGCCCGAAGATGGCCGTCTTGAGCATGTCCATGATGGCGTCGTCGGAGAGCTGGGAGCCGAACGCCTCGAGGACCTTCTCCACGTCCTCGCGGTCCGGCGGCTCGGTCGGCTCCGCGTCCTCCAGCTCCTCGTCCTCCAGCAGGGACTCGAGCTCCTCCTTCACGTCCTCGTTAGCGTGCGCGGCGAACTTCTTGAGGGACTCGACCGCCTCCTCGTCCACGGTCTCCTTGGACAGGATCTTCGCGAGCTCCTCGGCGACGATCGCCCGGGCGACCATCACCTTCTCGTACAGGTCGAGGGGCTTCTTGTACCCGTGCCGGGCGAAGTGGCGGATGGCCAGGTCCACGAAGGTCTGCAGGTCGATCTTGTCGCCGTCCGCCAGTACGGTCAGCTTCCGGAAGAAGCCCTCAGGGAGGTCGGGCGGAGCGTGGATGTCACCGCGCTCCCGCAGTCGGGCCATCAGCTCGCTAACGATCTCGGTAGCCTCCTCAAGCCGAATCTCGGGGCCGGTCAAGGCGAGCGATCACCCAGCCACGGTCACTAGGTCTCGAAGATGGGCTTGAGCTTCTCCCGGACCTTCCGCTCGAGCGCCTTCCGTCGGGCCTCGAACTCCTCGGATTTTTCCGGGTCTAATAGCATATCGCCTAGGATCTTATTAACCACGTTGCGCGCGACGGTCTCCAGATCGTACCCCATCTTCACGCCGATGGCCACGGCCTGGGCCACGTCCTTCGCGACGTCCACTCCCTTGCCCATGTCCTTGATCATCGAGGCGAGGTCCTCGAGCACCTCCTCCACGACCTTCGTCGTCTCGATCACCTGCCGCGCGGCCTCCTTGGCCACCTTCTTGTAGATCTCGACGTCGTACTCGCCCCACGGGACGAGCTCGACGCGCCGCAGCAGGGCCTCGTCGAAGTTCGTGGTGCCCTTACCCTCCGGGTTCAGCGCGCCGATCCTCATGATCGCGCCCGTCTCACCGAAGTCGATCGGGGAGTGCGGGATGTAGATCACCTCGGTGTCCTTCTCGAAGATGTGAATGAGCGTGGGGATCATGTAGCCCGGGAACCGGTTCACCTCGTCGATGAAGAAGAGGCACGCTCCGTAGCGTCGAGCGTCGTTCACCACGTCCTTGAGGTAGCCACCCACGTATATGAACTCCTTCAGGGCCTCGATCGCCTCCTCGTACTCCACGTCCTCCTCCGCGTACTCCTCCGCGATTTTGTCCGCGACGGGGAGCGCGGCCACGTCCACGCCGCCGATGAACTCCTGCTCCCGGGCCTCCTGGTGGCCTCGCATGACCACGACGGGCACGTCGTACAGCTCGCCCATCATCCGGACGAGCTTGGTCTTGCCCGTGCCGGGCGGCCCGACGAGGAGGACGGGGGTCTGCTCGATTATCAGCGTCACGTACATGGCCGCGAAGTCGCGCTTGTGCTCGTCGTCGAAGAAGTACCCGCGCTCCTCGAAGTCCTTGATGACGCGGTACGGGTCCTTGGGAAGCTTGACGTGGTCCTCCTCGCCCTCGAACACGATCCAGTCGTCCTCCACGGTGACCTTAGGCTTCATGATCACCTTGCTCACGGGGAGAACCCCCGGTTCGGGAATCTCCCAAACGGGGTTAGGGGAAACCTTAAAATGATGGGAGAGCTGCTCGGGGCCGCGGTCGGTGCGGTCGTGTCCTTCATCGTGGCGCTCGCGGTCGGGCTGCCGCCGGTCCAGCGGGAGAAGCCGAGAAGAAGGTCGTGGGAGGTCTCGGCCGCGTTCCCGACCCCGGTGATCGGGGCCGGCGGGACCGTGGCGGTGTGCCGAGCGCTCGGATGGCAGGAGCCTAAGCTCGCGGCGCTCGTTGGAGCCGTGGTGGGAGTGGCCTCCGCAGCGCTCGTGGCGAACATCGAGCGGGTGTTCCCCCGGCCCGAGGCGGGGTGATCACGCTGACCTGGGAGCAGGCGCTGGAGATCGCGACCGGGGCCGTGCTGGCTTGGTTGAACTTCGTCGTCGTAGATATACTTATGGGACTGCCCGAGGCTCCCGGAGTTAAGGGCGCTGAGGCCATCGGACGCTCCGTCGAGCGCCGGGGAGGGGACATCGCCGGCGGCTACTTCATGGGGAACATCGTCTGCTCTCCGGACGCCTCCGCCGGCACGCTGCTGGCCGCCGCCGGCTACTGGTGCCTGGGGGGTCCGCAGGGCGGGCTGCTCGCGGCCCTGACCGTGTACGTGGGAAACCGGCTGTGCGCCGACCCGGGGTACGCCGGCACGATCGGGGCGCTCGCCGCCACGGCCCTCGTGACCGTGTACCACCGCGTGCTTGGATTCGACCCGATCAACTTCGTGGCCGGGATGGTCCTGGCCATCACGACGATCCACGGGATCGACCACCCGACCGCCTCGCGGATCATCGGCGACATAGCCCGCCGCCTGGGTAGGGGGCCCCGGGAGTGAGGCTCGCCGAGCTCGTCATGCTGGCCGTTCTGGTCTGGGCGTCGCTCCGCCTGCTCGCGGCCCGGGACGTGTACGCGCAGCTGATCTACCTCAACGTGGTCGGGTTCGCCCTCGCCGGCCTGATCGCCGCCACCTGGCGCACGGACATGGGCCTCCTGGCGGCGCTCTGCGCGTTCATCTTCTCCACCCTCGAGTCCAACGCCATGGCCTACACGATCAGGAGAGTCGAGGAGATCAGACGGGAGGGCGGGCGCGGCGGTTGAACGCCCTCCTCCTCGCGTCCCTGGCGGCCTGCGTGGTCGGGACCGTGTCCGCCGTCCTCAGGCGGGATCCCATCCAGAAGCTCCCCGGGATCGCCCTGGCCAAGTCCGGGATGATCGGCGCGGTGGCCGCGGAGGGCTACCTCGACGTCGCCGCCGCGGGCGCGGCCATGGAGGCCGTCGGCACGATCATGTTCTGCGTCTACCTGATCAGGATCGAGGAGGTGAGGAGCCATGGTGAGTGACCCGGAGGCCCTCCTGTACGCGGGCGCGTTCATGGTACTCGCCGGCACCGCGGGCGCCGCGATCGGCCCCGCCCGCTCGGACCCCGTCGTCAAGGCCCTGAACCTTGACGTGGCCGCCGTCGGGATCTGCCTCATTTTCCTGGCGTTCAACCACCTGCTGGCCCTCCTCACGTACATCGCCGTGGGAGCCTTCGCCACGCCAATCCTCATGAGAGCCATCCTGAGGGTGGAGGCCGGTGAGCGCGAGTGAGGCATTCTCGCGGCTCCTCCTGTCCGTACGCAAGCCGACGGCCATGGTCTCCGCCTACTGCCTGCTGCTCGCCGGCATCGCCGTCTACGGGCTCACGCACGGGTACCATTACCACAGGAAGCAACTCTACCCGCGGCCCGCGCCGCAGGTCCAGATGAAGGAGCGGGACCCGCTGGCGCCGTACGACCGTGGCGGCGTCCCGCTCAAGCGCCCCGGGATCACGGTGTCGCAGTACCCGCAGTTCGAGCCCAAGCGGGGATGGGTGACCTCGTACCTGACCCCGTTCACCCGGTGGCTGGCCCGGCACTCCCGCCACTGCGGCACGACGATCGTCTCGCACCCGGGCGGGATCCTCGACGAGATCCTCTACTACACGCGGGGTCTGGACACGGTCCTGGAGTCCTCCATCATGTTCGTCGGGTTCGTGATCTTCTCGTGGGTCGTTCGAATGAAGACGGTCACCGAGCGGGAGATGGGGCGGAGGGAGTAACTTGCACCTCGTCCCCGCCACGGTCCCGCAGCTCACGGTGAAGCTGTACCACGTGGCCGTGGCCGCGGGCATCGCCGTGGGCCTGATCGCCGCCGTGGACATCCTCGCGGACCGCAACCCGCTCAACCGGCTCGCGATGACGGACGCCATCGAGATCGGGGCCCTCACGCTCCTCGCCTCGGTGGGCACGGACCTGGCGGAGTGCCTCATCCTGCCGGGGCTGGTCGTCGGGCTGGCGGAGCTCATGGCCACGGCGGAGGTCCTGATCGCCCGCCACTCGGACTGGCGCACCCTGCCACGGTTCGACCCGCTGGACATGGAGATCCTTCGGACGGCCCCGAAGGCGATCATGATCGGGCTGGTGCTGTACGGCGTGCTCCTCACCGGGTTCACCGGCGGGGCCGTGGCGGGTACCGGGGCGGCCTTCTACATTTTCTCAAGGGTTAACAGGCCGCGGTACGAGGAGTGGCGGGGCATGGAGTCCATCTCCGGGCTCGGCTGGGCCCTGTGGGTGCTCGGCTTCAGCCTGTTCTTCCTGTACCCCAAGGAGTGGCTGCTGGCGCTGCTGCTCGCCGGCACCGGCGGCATCCTGGTGAAGGTGGGGCCGAAGCTGTCCCTGTTCGGCTACGTGATGGGCTACGACGTGCGGGCGGGGTCGGGGCATGTACCCGAGCGGTAAGGTGTTCGCGATCGTCCCGCTGGGGGACATCGTGCCATACCTCAGCACGGTGAACGCGATCATCCTCGCGACCTTGGTCGCCGTCCTGCTCCTCCCGATCCTCAGCAAGACGGACGTTTACGTGGAGGTCGACCACAAGCGGCCGAAGATCGAGGCCAAGATCGTCGCGCCCCGAGAGGACCGCATCAAGGCCGCCCTCGCCCTCGTCTCCACGCTCGCGGCCGTGGGCGTCGTCACGACCGGCGACGTGTTCAACTTCACCCTGTTCCTGTCCCTGCTCGGCATGTCCAACATGGGGCTGATCGGGACGACCGTCGAGGACGACTTCGCCCTCGAGTGCGCCTTCAACTACGGCCTGATGTGCCTGATCGCGAGCCTGCCCCTCTTCGGTGGTGCCGCCCTGATCCTCGCGGCCACCGGCACGCTCAGCCTGCACGAGCTGATGAAGCTGCCCAGGGGAGCCGGCGGGTGGACGATAACGTACGCCAAGATCCTACTCACGACCGGCGTCCTCGGGGAGGCGGGCGTCGGCCCGTTCTACGCGGTAAAGGTGGACTCGTTTCGCAGGATCTGGGGCCGCTACGCCTTCGTCATACACCTGACCACGCTCCTGACCTTCTCCCGCTACCTGGAGATCCTCAGCGCCCTGCCCTAGCGGGGGCGAGCAGGGAGTGCGCCGCTGGCTGCCCTTCCTGGCCACCGTCGCCGCGGACGTCGCCCTCCTCTGGATCGAGTGGCGGCATCCCGGACTGGTGAGGGAGCATCAGGGGACCTTCGCGGCGCTCACGATCCTCGTCCTCGCCCTCATGCTGCTCGCCCTAGGCTGGGCCCTATCGCCCCGCGGAGAACCGGACCGAGCACCGTTCCTGGGGTACTGACGATGGTCGTCGCGGACACCCTGCTGGGAGTCACGGAGGCGTTCCTGGTCGGCAGCGTGTACCTCGGGCTGCACCGGAAGGTGATCGCCCGCATCCAGCGGCGACCGGGTCCGCCCATCATCCAGGAGTTCCTGCACACGCTCAAGTTCCTCATGAAAGAGGCGTACGCTCCGATCACCTCCGCCGGCTTCCTGTACTGGCTCGTGCCCGTGTTCAACGTGATCATCTGGTCCTCCGCCGTCACGATCTCGGCCGTCTTCCGGGGCAACCTCCTCCCCTTCTTCGCCCTTTACGCGGCCTACAAGGTCCTGTCCCACGGAGCCGGCGTGTCCGCGGGCTCCACGTACACGAAGATCGGCGGCGTCCGGCACGCCATCATGCCGGCGGGCGAGCTCGCCCTGGCCTGCTCACTGATCTCCGCGTACTTCATCACCGGGCACGCCGACGTGGCCGGCATCCTCGCCTGGGAGCGGGCGCACGGCCCGCTGATCGAGCACGCGCCCTTCTCCGCCCTGGCGTTCTTCACGCTCGTCTGGGTGGACTCCCCCTACTCCCCGCTCGACCCCTCCAAGGGCTACGACATCGTGGAGGGCTACCTAACGGAGTACCCCGGCTTTCTCCGCTCCCTCATGTACACGGCCGAGGCCCTGAAGTTCTACTGCGAGCTCTGGGTGTTCCAGGCGGTCTTCCTCGGCATCTCGGACCCCGCCGTCCACCTGCTCGCCATGGGAGCGCTCACGATCCTCCTGGCCGTCCTGTGCGCGGTCACCCCCATCCTAACCCCGTACCAGGCCGTGGGGATCCACGTGCTCGTCGCGTCGCTGATGTTCCTGGACGCGCTGATCCGGTAGGGGGGAGGACCGTGCGACCGCACCTGCTCGCGATCACCGCCTCGATGCTCGCGATGGTCGGTATAGCGGCCGCGGAGCACTCGGCGCAGGCCCGGGTCGGCGCCCTGATCCTCCTCGCGATCACCCTGCTCCTCGCCACCTGCGGTCGAACGTACGAGCTGGTGCACCGCGCCGAGGAGGTCGCCGTGGTCCTGGCCGTGGTGGCGATCTTCCTAGCCTGCCTCCACGTGCTGCGGGTGGGGCACCTATGAACCCGGAGGAGCTCGCCATCCTGGGCGCGGTGGCCGCCTTCATTGCCGGCTCCCTGGTCGGCCTCGAGTACAGTTACCGGGTCTACCGGGAGATCTTCCGAGAGCGCCGCCTCGACCCCATCGCCCTCCCGCTCGCCCTGCTCGGCTGGGCGACCCTCGCCGTGTCCTGGCTGAAGTGGAGACCGCTGGGCCTGTGCGCGGGCGCGTTCCTGGCGGGCTACGTGCTGAACATGCGCCCCGGTTACGGGAGGATCGAGACCGCGCTGGGCCTGATCCTCTTCTGCTCGATACTCCTCGCCCACCGGGGCGCGGAGGTGATCGGATGCTGAGGCTCCTCACCCGTCGCAAGGGGCTGACGGAGGGGGATTTGGAGGAGCTCTACGCCGAGGACGAGGAGGTCGTGCTGCGCGTGAAGCGGTGGATCCTGAAGAGCTACGCCTACGATCGGGACGTCGTCAAGCGCCTCGCCGAGGCGCTGGACGTGGAGGAGGATCAGGTCCGATCCGTTCTCACCCGGGCCCGGTCCTGCTCGGGCCTCTACGGCCTGCACTGCGAGCTGGAGCAGGTGGAGCGGCTGGCGGAGAACCTGGACGAGGAGGCCACGCTCCTGCTCCTGATCGATGCCGTGAGCGAGGGCGAGCTCCGGGAGGAGCTGAGGCGGGAGCTGCTGCGGATCCACGAGGGCAAGGAGCCCGTGGAGCTCGACCGGGAGAAGCTGCTGAGCGCGTTCCTCTCCCTGCGGGACCGGGGGATCGTGTAGTTGCGGTCCCTGCTGGAGCGGTTGAAGGGGTTCGTGCGCTCCCGCTCGATCCACGTCACGGTGGTGAACACCGGCGGGTGCAACGGCTGCGACATCGAGATCCTGGCCTGCTACACGTACCGGTACGACCTGGAGCAGTATGGGATTTACTACCACAACAATCCGAGGAAAAGCGACGTGCTGATCGTCACGGGGCCCGTCACGTATCAGTGGAGGGAGAAGCTGAAGCGCCTGTACCGGAAGGTGCCCGAGCCCAAGGCCGTGGTGGCCGTGGGCGCGTGCGCCTGCTCCGGCGGGATCTTCAACCAGAACGGCGGGCGCGTCTGCGGGCCGGTCCGGGAGGTGATCCCCGTGGACGCGGAGGTGCCCGGCTGTCCTCCGCGCCCGGAGGAGATCGTCTCCGCCATCGTGGAGGTCGTCCCGCGCCTCTTCCGCTCGTGGGAGTCCCGCCGGGGTGAGGCGGATGGAGCGGAGGCGTAAGGGCGAGGGCAACGTGCGCGTGGTGGACGTGGAGACGGGCGAGGAGGTTCCCATCTCGCACAAGGTGCCCATCGGGCCCAACCACCCCATCCTCAAGGAGCCGCTGCGCATCAAGCTGGCCGTGCGCGGGGAGGAGGTCGTCGACTGCAAGGTGGAGATGGGGTACTGCCACCGCGGGATCGAGAAGATCATGGAGGGGATGCCGTGGCAGAAGGCCGCGTTCCTGGCGGAGCGCGTCTGCGGGATCTGCTCGCACGCCCACAACATGTGCTTCGTCGGCGGCGTCGAGCGCGTGGCGGAGGGCGAGCCCGCCCCTAGGGGCCTGTTCCTGCGCGTGCTCGTGCAGGAGCTGGACCGCATCCAGTCCCACCTGATCGCCAACGCGGCGTACTTCTACTCCATCGAGCACGAGACGATGTTCGTGTGGAACATGAACACGCGGGAGCGGGTCCTCGACTGCATCGAGGAGATCACGGGCAACCGCATCCTCACCGGCTGGAACGTCGTGGGCGGGGTACGGGTCGACGTCACGGAGGAGCAGCTGGAGCGCGTACTCGAGACCCTCGAAGAGGTGAGGGAGGACGTGAAAACGTACCGCCGGATCGCCCAGACGGACCCCCTCATCAAGCTCCGCTCGCGCGGCGTGGGCGTGATCACGAGGGAGCACGTCCGGAGGTACCGCGTCGTCGGGCCCCAGGCCCGCGCCTCCGGCGTCCCAGAGTCCGACATGCGGCTCCAGGAACCCGTGTACCCCGAGCTCGGGTTCAAGCCCGTGTCCCGCAGGCGGGGCGACAACCTGGCTCGAATCCTCCTCCGGTACGATGAGTGCCTCCAATCCATCGACCTCATCGAGCGGATCGTGGACGAGCTGCCGGAGGGGGAGCACCGCCGCGAGCTGGAGATCCGCGGCGGTCACGTGGACAACCGGGTCGAGGCTCCCCGGGGTGAGCTCGTCTACGACATGGAGATCTCCCCGGGAGGGGTCGTCCGGCGCGTCACCATCCGCACGCCTTCCGTCCCCAACATCCGGGTCCTGGAGGCGATCGCCCCAGGGTGCCCCAGCATCGCCGACGCCGTCGCCACCTACGCGAGCCTGGACCCGTGCGTCGCCTGCAACGAGCGGTTCGTGGTCGTCGACGAGAGGCGCGGCAAAGTTCTCTACGAGGGACGCGCGCGGGAGGTGATCCGGGCGTGCTCCCGGACTACCTGAGCAACATCCTGACCCGGAAGGGCGGCAAGCGGCTGCTCGACGCCCACTCCCCCCGCAAGATTAGGGACCGCCCGCGCCGCTTCCGGGACTTCCCCATCATCGACCTCGACCGGTGCGTCAACTGCGGGGCCTGCGCGGACGCCTGCCCGGTCGGCGAGTCCGACGACCAGCCCCCCGCCCTCGAGATCACGGACCGGGGGCCCGTCGTCCACCGCGAGCGGTGCATCCGGTGCGGGCTGTGCGCCGAGGTCTGCCCCGTAGGGGCGATCGAGGTCGGCGCGCTGACCCGGGAGGTGGAGGAGCGGATCACCCCGCCCAAGCCCGCCCGGGTGGTCGTCGATGAGGACCTGTGCGTGGGGTGCGGCCGATGCCGCGACGTCTGCCCCTCGGACGCGATCGAGGTCGATGACACCGCTCGGGTCGACCCGGACCGGTGCGTGCTCTGCGAGCGGTGCATCGAGGCGTGTCCGGTCGCCGGCGCGATCAAGATCATCCCGATGGACGTGGAGGAGCTCTCCGAGCGCTGGGCCGAGCGCCTGAAGGAGGCCCTCCGCGAGGCCAAGGGGTGATCCCGTGGCCGAGGCTCACTTCCGCTTTGAGGACCGGCTCGCGAACGTCCGAATCAACTTCGCGCGTCCCGAGCGGTCGGAGGAGTGCGTCGCCTGCGGGCTGTGCGCCGAGGTCTGCCCGGTGGATGCCATCGAGGTCCGGGAGCGGGTGGAGCTCGACGAGGACCGGTGCGTGGGCTGCTCCCTGTGCGTCCAGGCCTGCCCCCGCCGCGTGCTGCGTTACTACGAGCTCGAGTTCAACGGCACCGAGCCCCGCGTCCGGCCCGTCCGCGTCCCTCGCGCCGAGCCCGAGGTGCGCTCCATCCGCGTGGACCTGCACGCCTGCGAGGACTGCGAGGAGAGACCGTGCCTGGACGCTTGCCCAACCGACGTCATGCGCCGGGTCATCGAGGAGCACGTGATCGACCTCGACGCGTGCCGGGGCTGCCTCGAGTGCGTCAAGGCGTGCCCGCACGACGCGGTGACCGTCGAGCTGGACGTGCCGGAGCTCGAGACCAGGGACCCGCCCGAGCTGAACCGCGACATGTGCGTCGAGTGCGGTAAGTGCCGCGAGGTCTGCCCCACCGGTGCCGCGGAGCCGGTGCCCGGGGACGAACCGGACCCGGAGTCCTGCATCGGCTGCTACATCTGCGCGGCCTACTGCCCCACCGAGGCCCTCAAGCGCCCGGATCACCGACCGCGCCCCAGGCGGGTGGAGGAGGTCTACTTCATCCGGCCCGACCTGTGCATCGGCTGCAGGATCTGCTACGAGGCCTGCCCGGTCGGGGCCGTCGAGCTCGAGGAGGCGACCCGAATGCCGGTCATCTCGCCCACGGACTGCGTCCGGTGCGGGCTCTGCGCCGAGGCCTGTCCCACCTCCGCCATCGAGACGGTGCCCACGGATCGCGCGGAGCGTGAGGTGAGGCGCGTCCTGGTGAGCAACGCCTTCCTGCAGACGCTCCGGGAGTGCCTCCTGGCGCGGGCGGAGCGCGAGTTCGGCGCGGTGACGGAGCGGGAGCGCCGCCTCAAGCGCAGGCTGGAGCGCGAGCTGGACCGGAAGCTGAGGCGTGAGGTCGCGCGGCGGGTGGTGAGGAAGGCCGCTGAGGAGGCGCTCCGCGAGCTCATCCTGGAGGTGGGGGTCGGAGATGACCGGCGTCGAGGTTAGGCGGGTGGTGGTGATCCCCGAGCTGTGCCGGGGCTGCGGGCTCTGCGAGCGGGAGTGCCCGGTGGACGCGATCACCGTGGAGGAGGGTGCGGCCCGGATCGACGAGGACCGGTGCGTGAAGTGCGGCCTGTGCGCGGAGGCCTGCCCCTTCAGCGCCCTGCTCCTCGGTCGCGCGTACGAGCGGGACGGGGAGATCCGGGTCGAGGTGCTCGAGGAGGCGCCGCGGGTCAGGGTTCGGGTGGTCGAGGAGCGGTGCGTGGGGTGCCAGGCCTGCTCCTCCTCCTGCCCCTTCGGGGCGCTCCGCGGGGAGAAGGGGGCTGCGCCCGAGCTGAACGAGGACCGGTGCGTGGGGTGCCTGGAGTGCGTGAGGACGTGCCCGGCCCGAGCCATTGAGCCCGTGGGGGGAGCCGGGTGAGCGTCCGTGAGAGCGTCCCGGTGGAGGAGCTCGTTGAAAGGGTGCTGGAGCGGGTTGAGGACGCGGACGAGGAGCTGGTCAGCCGCGTCATCTCCGAGGTCGGGCCCGTGCAGCGGGAGTTCGTGATCGTGGACGAGGACCGGTGCGTGGGCTGCAAGATCTGCTACGAGGAGTGCCCGGTGGACGCGATCTCGGAGCCCGACCACTCCACGCCGCCGGAGATCGACCACGAGAGCTGCGTGATCTGCCGCCTGTGCGCGAAGTCCTGCCCCGTCAACGCTCTCAGCGTGGTCCGCGGTGAGGCGAGGGTAGAGGACGATAGGGTCGAGATCGAGCTGGAGCGGGTCGAGGTGGTGCGCCGTAAGATCGAGGTCAGGGAGGCGCGACTGGACGAGTCCAGGTGCGTTAAGTGCGGTCTCTGCCTTCAAATCTGCCCGGTGGATGCGCCCGACCTCGAGGCGCTGGAGATCGACCTGGACCGGTGCGTGGGCTGCCGGGCGTGTGAGCACGCCTGCCCGGTGGACGCGATCCGAGTCCGCAGGCGGCTGGAGCCTCCCGAGTTCGAGCGGGAGGTGAGGCTGGACGAGAGCGCCTGCATCGGCTGCGGGGTGTGCGTGGAGGTCTGCCCGGTCGACGCCGTGGAAGTGCGCGGGGACGTGGCGGAGATCGACTACGATCGGTGCATTCGGTGCGCGGAGTGCGCGCGCAACTGCCCGGCGGACGCGATCGAGGTCCGGGAGGGTGATGAGGGTTGAGGGCGGAGCGGTGGGCAACGCGGGAGTACCCGAAAGTTCGCGTGGACGATGACCTCGAGCAGGCCGCTCGCGAGCTCGCCCGGTACTCGGAGTACACGGCGGTCGTGGTGGACGACTCCGACCGTCTGGCGGGCCTCGTGACCTCGAACGACGTGTGCCGGGGCCTCGTGGCCGGTGCCGGCCGGGTGGAGGAGGTCTCGAGGCGGCCGGAGTCCATCGCTCCCTCGGACCCGATCACCGAGGCCGTGGAGGTGATGATGGAGTCCGACCTTACGCTGGTCCCGCTGGTGGAGGACGACATGAGCGTGGTTGGTGTGGTCACGCTGCGGTCGGTGGTGGAGCTGATGTCCAGGCTGTACGACACGCCGGTGGAGAAGCTGCTGCGCGAGGTGCACGAGCACGCGCCCGGGATCTCGTGGCGGGAGTTCGTGGAGGCGGCGACGATGGTGTTTAATCGGGAGCTGGACCGGGACCTGTCCCCGGAGGAGTTCGAGCGTAAGATCAGCGATCGGACGTTCGGGTACGTGCTGTGGCTCATGGGCGGGATCGAGCGGCTGTTCGTGTACCTGTTCAAGCTGGGCGAGGCGGTGGTGGCCCGCCGAGTGGCCAAGAAGCGGCAGGAGCTGAGGCGGTCCTGACGCCCTCCCGACGCCCCCTCACCGCGCCAAAGTTATATCCCGTGAAACGTTACACGGGTCGGAACGTGGGGGAATCGCTATGGCGCGGGACGATGAGATCGCCGCCCTGACCCAGCTCAGGCTGGAGCGGGTCGCCAAGAGTCGCCCGCGCGGGGACCTGTGGGAGTTCCTCAAGCGGGCCTACGAGAAGGGGGTTAAGGTGGACGCGGGTCACCTGATCATCCTCTCCGTGCTGGAGGAGGCCAACCGGCTCCTCGACCAGCTCTCCAAGACCGTCGGCGAGAAGAAGGCGAAGCAGATCCTCAAGGAGGCCGGTATATACACGCGCTCGGGCAACTACGTCAGCGGGGAGCTGCTGAAGGAGTTCATCAACCGGGAGAGCCGGGTGGCCGTGCACAACCGGGTCAAGGACCTGCGTAAGATGGGCTTCAAGATCGACGGCAAGCCGGGCCCGGACGGTGGGTACGCGCTGGTCCAGGTGCCGGAGTGGTACCGGAAGAGCGTGGAGTCCCGGTCCGAGGACTGATCGACCCGTCAGTCGAGCACCTCCACCTCACCCATGTCCTCGATCATTCCCTTGATCCGCCCGACCACCTTCTCGCTGACCTCCACGTACAGCTCCACGCCGTCCTCGGACCACCGCTCGTCCAGGACCTTGCCCATGTCGTGCAGCCGGGAAACCACGCTCATACTGCGCGGGTCCGCGGGGAGCCGCACGCGGACGTTCCTCCAGTACCGGGACAACACGGCCCGGAGGCGCTCCTTCAGCTCGTCGATGCCCTCGCCCGTCTTGGCGGAGATGATGACCGGGTGCGAGACCATCCCCTGGAGCGCCTCGAGCTTCCGCTCCGCCTCCTCCCAGCCGATGAGGTCCACCTTGTTGAGCGCCGTGACGACCGGGGAGCGGACCCCGATCTCGTCCAGCACCCGGTGGCACACGCGTAGCTTTCGCTTTATCTCGCTCAGCTCCTCGCTCACGTCCACGACCAGCAGGACCAGATCGGCCTGGGCCGTCTCCTCCAGCGTCGACTTGAACGACTCCACCAGCCAGTGCGGCAGGTTGTCCACGAACCCGACCGTGTCCGTGAGCAGGACCTTGTGCCCGTCCAGGTTCAGCACGCGCGTGGTCGTGTCCAGCGTGGAGAACATCTTCTCATCCACGTGAACCTTCTCGTCCGTGAGCCGCCGCATCAGCGTGCTCTTACCCGCGCAGGTGTAGCCGGCGAGCGTCACGAGCTCGAAGCCGAGCCGCCTCCGGTGCTTCCTCTTCAGCTTGCGGTCCCGCTCGATCTGCCGCAGCTTCTTCTCGATTTTCGCGATCTTCCGCCGGATCATCTCCTCGTACTTGTCCGCCTCGTACTTACCCAGGCCGCGGAAGCCCGGCCGCTCCTCCTTCTTCGCCAGGTTCACCATCTCCCGGGCCCGAGGCAGCTCGTACTTGAGCCGGGCGAGCTTGACCTGCAGCTTCGCCTCCTTGGTCCGGGCCCGCTGCGCGAAGATCTCCAGGATCAGCTGGAACCGGTCGATGACCTCGACCCCGAACTCGCCCGCCAGGTTGAACGCCTGCACCGGCTTGAGCTCGTTCTCGAAGATGACCTTGTCCGCGTCGTGCTCCCGGACGAACTCGGCGATCTCCTTCACCTTGCCTCGACCGATGTTGTACTTCGGGTCCTCGTGCCGGAGCTGCTTGAACCTGCCAACGACCTCGTAACCGGCGGACTCCGCCAGCTGCTCCAGCTCGTCCAGCCGGCTCTCCTGACCCCACTCCAGGCGCTCAACCAGGACTGCCTTGGGACGATCTGGCAACCTTCAACCCCATCTTAACACCCTTGTAAACGCCGTAGGCCAGCTTGTGGGCCATCTGCACGACCTCACGCTCCGCCACCGTCTCCGCGTACTTGAACGGGACGCCCAGCAGGGCGGAAACGCGCCACTCGGGCTCCCCGAAGAACTCGCCCGGCTCGGCCACGACCGTGAACTCCTCCGCCTTGTCCAGCCCGTTGAGCGCCTTGGAAACCTCCTCCACGAGCGTCCGCAGGTTGGGAGGCTCCGGGGTGCTCACGACGAACACGTTCACGTCGCGGACCGAGAACACGTTGAACCCGTCAACCTCGGCCGAAACGCACGCCGTGATCCTATTATACCGGCCGTCCTCCTCGGCGTGACGCCCGGAGATGTCGACCCCGACCACGTTTGTGCGCTCCAGAGTCGACCCCCCGCGGGGTGAGCCACGCTGCCGGTATTTATAGTGGTGCGCTCCGACTCCTATGAGAAGATACTCACCAGCCTGTCGGACATAGAGAGGTACGCGGGTATTAAAATCTTGGGCAAACCTCGTATCCTCAGCGCCTCCGTGGCCAACACCATCGTCCGGGAACTGCTCGGAGAGGTCAAGCGACCGTACCCGGTGGCCGCCATCGCACAGGTCGAGGGAGAGCCGGCGGAGATCATCGAGAAGATCTCGAAGATCCACCCGCCCGGGCACGTGATCGTCGTCACCCCGCGCCACGGGGACATTTACCGAGGCCTCCTCCGCCGGTTCGCCAAGTTCGAGGAGCTGCGAGGGTACCACTCACCTAAGCGGAGGATCGGGGTGGATGAGGACAAAGAGAAGGAGGAGGAAGAGCAGGAGGGTTGAGCGCCTCCGGCGCCTGTTCCCGGACGAGGTGGAGTACCACCGGGACGACGACTTCGTGGTCACGTGCCCGACCCGACTGTGCTTCGTCCCCACCCCGATCGACGCCGTGATCCGGATCCTGGAGCACCTGGACCCGGAGCCGGGCACCAGGGTGGTCGACCTAGGGTGCGGAGACGGCCGGTTCGTGGCGGCCGCCGCCTACCTGTACGGGTGCCGCGGCATCGGTGTCGACGTGCGTGAGGATGTACTTCAGGTTGCGAGACGCAAGTGCGAAACACTGGGCGTAGAGGATAAAACGGTATTTATACGGGCCGACGTCCGGGAGGTGGACCTCCGCGGCTTACGCCCCGACATCGTGTTCGTGTACCTGCTCCCCTCGCTCCTGCGCGAGCTCTCCGACGACCTTGCCGCGTGCGACGCCACGATCGTCAGCTACACGTTTCCGATAGACTCCCTTGGGCCGCCCAAGGTGCTGAAGCTGGACGAGCGTCGACGCGCGTACGTGTACGAGCGGTGAGGGGAAGCTGAACTTGAACGACCTGCTGAAGTCGGCGATCGACCGGTTCCGGTCCCGCCGCCGGCTAGACTCTCAAATCCTTAATATCACCGGCCTTACGCCTCGCAAGGATCGGGCCGTAGAGGTGGCGACAGGGGCCCGATTGGTGGAGGAGGCGCTCGAGGTCCGGGACGCCGTCCGCCGCGGTGATCGTGACAAGGTGATCGAGGAGCTGGGAGACTTGTTGATCGAGGTAGAGGCGTTCATGACCGCCCACGGCATCGACCTGGAGGACGTCAGGAGGCTCCAAACCCGCAAGCAGCGCGACCTCGGCCAGCTGGAGGGCTAGCTCTTGCACGTGGTGGCCGTCGACCTGGGAACGGAGGTGATAGCGGCCGCCGTGGGCAAGCTCCGCGGTGACAACCTGATCGTTAAGGGGTACAGCGAGCGGTACATCATGGACCCCACCGTCATGGAGCGCGGCAACGTCCGGTACGTCAAAGGTGTCAGCGAGATCGTGGAGCGGACCGTGGAGGAGGCCCTCCACAGCGCGGGCATCTCCAGGTCCGAGGTGGAAGGCGTGGGCCTCTCAATGACCGGGGACAAGTTCGAGATTCAGGAGAAGACGATCGAGGTGAGCCCTGGCGGAAGCATTCGGTGGGAGGATATCGGGTACTCGATCGTGGAACAGCTGGAGTTCTCGAGCCGCAGCCGACCGGTTTCCGTGGACATCGTGGAGCTGAAGGTCAACGGCGCGGAGGTTGATCCCCGAGAGCTCAGCTCGGAGCACCCGGAGGGGATCATCGGTACCAAGGCGTCGGAGGTGAAGTTCAGGGCCATCGTCTCCAGCGCGAACCCCACCCTCGTCGACAACCTGGAGCGGATCTCGAACATCCTCAACCTTAAGCTGATTACGATCTCCGTCGAGCCCATCGCCGTGGCCAAGTCCCTGATGGCGGAGCATCGCGCCACGGACTACCTGCTCATAGACTCCGGCGGCGGCACCACCGACGTTTCCATGATCCGGGACTCGAGCCTGGAGATGTGCAAGTCGATCAAGGTCGGTGGGCGCGACTTCACCCTCGCCCTGGCCAACGAGTTCGGCCTGACCTACGAGGAGGCGGAGAGCCTGAAGAAGAAGCTGAACTCCCCCGTCGCCGAGTCGGAGCTGTCCAAGTACGGTATCTCCCGCAGCCAGGCCCTCGAGCCCATCGAGGAGGTAGCCGAGTACGTCCGAGACACCATCGTGTCCGCCGTTAAGCGTATGATCCGGGCCGCCGACCTCCACCCGCCCGACCGCGTGGGGCTCTTCGGCGGCGGAATACTGCTGGACCAGGCGGAGGACGCGATCAAGGAGGCCGTCATGATCGCCTACCGGGACTACCTCGGCACGGTACCGCGCATCCAGGTCCTCGACGCCTCGCGCGTGGTCCCGCACACCGGCCGCCGCCTGCAGGGTCCCATGCGGGTCGTCGCGCTGTCCGTGCTCCGGGACACCGTGCTGTGCCAGGCCCACGCCGGGGCCCGGGTGGAGGTCGAGGTGGACGAGATGAGGGCGCCCGAGGGCCGCTACTCGCTGGAGGTCAGCGGCAGGCTGGAGGACACCGTGAAGATCCCGCGCAAGACGGGCCTGAAGCAGGCCATCATCAGCTTCATCAAAGAGGTCATCCTCATGGAACCCTCCCCGCTCGTCGCCAAGCTCTCGGGCCGAGCCTACGCCGGCACCGTCTCGATCAAGTTCGACGGGCTGGACTCCGACAAAGTCGAGGATGTGGAGGGCGTCCGGGTCAGGACGCTGCCCGCCGAGTCAGCGGACGAGGTGCGCCGGCTCCCCTACGAGTACATCGTCGTCCAGGTGAAGGAAATGGGTCCAATACTCGTCCCGGTGGATGAGATCTCCGGTGAAGCGGGGGAAGAAGGTGAAGCGGAAGGCCACGCTGGTGGTGCTGAGGAGTGGCTGGACGATACCGGAAGTAGTCAGCCTAATTAAGAGGGCGAAGAACGACGTCGTCGTGGTGGTGGGCGAGATAGACCCGTTCAACCGGGACGTGCTGTCGTCCGTCTGCCGGTCCCTCGATAAGATGGTCCTCTTCGGTGAGGAGTACGTCGACAAGTTCTCGATCGACGAGCGGCTGGAGACCGTCGAGCAGTCGCCCCCGGTCCGCCACTGCGACGTGGCCGTGCTCGAGGAGTCCGTGCCGCTGGAGGGAAAGCTACTGCTGGACGTGCGGGCCGACGAGGAGACGATCGAGGAGATCCTCAAGGAGGTGCGTAGGCGCTTCGACAGGGTCTGCCGCTACGAGCGCCACGTGACGGCGGACGCGTACCTGGTCGTCGACCGGAAGGAGGGTAGGGTCAAGCTCTACGCGCGCCGGGACAGCGACAAGCTGCGCGAGCTCAGCATGGAGATCGCGAGAAAGGTGGCGGAGCGGAGGGGCCGGGAGCCGAACCTCAGGCGCATCGCCCTCGTGACGACGGCCGCATCCGTCCTGGTCTGCCTGGGCCTACTGCTGTCGTCCGGCCTACTTCCTGCGAATCTCCACCACATCCCCTAGCGTGAGTCCCTCATCCCCGGAGCTGGACGCCTCGCTTCCCGTCGACTCCAGCGGTTCCAAGAGCTTAACCTCCAGGACCTTCTCCAGCTTCCTGGCCAGATCCACGTCAGGCTCCATCTTCCCGGCCTCTATTCTCCGGATCACGGAGACCTTCTCTCCGAGCTTCTCAGCCAGCTCCTCCTGACTCCAACCCTTCTCCTCCCTGGCCTCGCGAACCCGCTCCGCGTAGTCCGGAACCACCTCGTACCCCTCGCTGAACGGATCGACGCCCCGGGGACGACTACGGCGGGGCCGGGGTGCGCGCCGCGGGGCCGGGGCCCGGCCGCGCGCCCTACGCTCGGACCCCGCGCGCGGGCGGGCCACCTCCCTGCCGAACTGCGCGCACTCCTCGCAGACCCTAAGCTCTGACCCCTCCACCTTCACGATCTTAGGCTGGCCCTGGATCGGGCGGCCGCAGATCTCGCACCTGCGCTCCGCCAAGGTCTAGTCCCCTACCTCCTCGAGGAGGTGGGTCTTTGACCCGCAGGAGAGTGGACTGCTGACAAAATAAGGCTGCCGGTCGCTCCCGCACCGGGGGTGTTCAGTTGGCCCGACTGATCATGCGAGGCGAAACCGTGCGGGGCAGCGGTGAGGTGGAGGGCGAGGTCATCCACGTGACGCACCCGGACCAGATCGTGGATATTCAGGAGGGACAGGTCGTCTTCACGCAGGACCTGGGCGGCGCCTACGATACGTACCCGGAGGTGATGGGGGCCGTCGCCATCGTCTGCACGGGAGAGGTCAGAACGCTGTCCGACGACGGGGAGATCCCGGTCATCAGGGACGCTCAGCCGGTCAGTGAGGAGGTCAAAGACCTGCTCGTGAAGCCCGAGATCCCGGAGGATGCCCCCCACCACGGCGAGGAGCACAAGCACCTCATGCCGCCGGAGGGTAGCCGCGTGCGAGTGAACCTGGACGACGGCGAGGTCTACCTGCTAGAGGAGGAGTGAACGTTGCGACCGGAGGAGGCGCTCCTCGCCCTGTCCAAGGTCGTCAAGGGCGAGGATAGGGTCGTGGTAGACCTCGGGGACAACACGATCGCCGCGGCCAAGGCGGGTCTCGACCCCGACGGGGGCACCGGCGCGCTGGGCGGCGCGATGGCCGTCGCGCTGGGTCACTGCCTGAGGGCTGAGGGCCGAGTCTACTGCGTCATCGGCGACGGCGGCTTCTTCATGCACCTCCACACTCTGGCCACGGTGGCCCAGAACCGCGAGCGGTTCGAGAACCTGACCGTGGTGGTCCTAACCGACGCCTCCTGGGGGATGACGGGCGGTCAGGAGAACCCCGCCTCGGAGGCCTCTCCCTCCGAGGTAGCAGGGTCCCTGGGCTTCGACCCGACCGGGGTCGCGGAGGAGCCGGAGGAGGCGGAGCGGCTGCTCAAGAGGTGCTCCAGGGCCGGCCCCTCCCTGGCCGAGCTCCGCTGCGACCGAATAACGTACCTATGAGGATCCAGGGTGGCAGGGGCACGCCCCGGGACCTCCGCTCCACGTTCGAAACGCGCTCCTCCAGCCGTGCGACGCCACCTTCGAGCCTCTCAAGCTCTTCCCCCAGCCCGCGCAGCCTGGAGTCGAGCTCGGACACCTTCCCCTCCACGTCCGCCATCCGCCGCTCCAGCTCGGCGACCCTCCGCTCCAGGTCCGCCAGCCTCGCCTCCTCCTCGAGCAACCGCCGGCGCAGCTCCGCCAGCTCTTGGGCCAGCCTTCCAACCTCCTCCTCGAGACGCTCCAGCCCTCCTGACCCCCTCCCTCCCACGCCAGCGCCACCGAGCTCAGCCCCGCGACCAGGTGGACGGTCGTCGGGACCAGGCAGATCGTCGGGATGCCCGCTTCAGCCAGGCGACGACCCGGCACACCCGGTCGACGGAACTCACGTGGTAGAGATCGATCCTGACTCGCCTGACGGTGGACTCCTCCGACCATTTGAACTCCTGAACGCGGACGGGCAGCCCCGAGAGCGCCTCCAGGGCCGGCTCCGGCAGCTCCTTGGGGTCCTCCGGGAGCGGGAAGAACGCCAAGGCCCAGCCCTGCACCGCCACCGACTCCAGCAGCGCCTTCAGGGTGTCCAGCGTCATCAGGAAGTAGTCCCGGCGCCAGTCGTACGAGGACGTCTGAAGCTCCGTGCAGTCCTTGGCCACCAGGACGCTGCCGGAAGGCGAGGTCCCCAGGATCACGACCGCGTGCGTCGGAACCGTCACCCCAGACCGCGCTCCCGCTCAGACGAGGGCCCCGATGGGGCCGCCGGCGATCGCGGCGAGCGCCGGGTAGTACGGGGCCATGAAGGTGACTGTGGGCGCGTTAGACCGGTCGTCCTCCACCGGAATTCCGGTGCTCTTCTCGAACGTGGTCTCGATTCTCTCGAGCTCCGCCGGGGTCAGCGGGAACCCGCGGGCGGGTCTCCACAGCCCCTCCGCCACCGCCACGTTGTACACCGTGAGGGCTGCGACCTCACCGCACCAGGCGTGGTCGACTCTCCCGTCCCCGTTAATGTCGGAGTCGAACTCGACCTGTCCGAAGTCCGGATCCGGCAGCAGGAAGCGCACCTCGGTGGGTAACCGGATGGTCCTAATCAGCGGACCCGGTGCCAGAAACTCGGTTCCGGGAGCCAGCTTCACCCACTGGATCTCCGCCCCTTCGACCGGGACCGGTAGCGAGAGCAGGAGTACGAAGCGCAGGATCATCGTGGCGGTCCCCATGGGGGGTCTGGGGTGACCGGGCTCGGGTCGGAGGCGGTACTGAGGGCGCTGAGGAGGCTAAAGCCGGACGCGGTCGCCTACCTGCCGGGGTTCCCGCTGAACGAGGTCGTTCGGAAGCTGGAGGAGGGGGACCAGCCGTTCGAGGTCATCCCGGTGGCCTCGGAGTTCGATGCGGTCGGGCTGGTGGTCGGTCTGGCCCAGTCCGGTGGGTTCGGCGCGGCGGTGTTGAAGGACAAGGGAGTGTACGTGGCGGCGCAGCTCCTCGCGGAGGAGGGCGACTGGCCGGGGCTCTTAATCGTCGGGCTGGACGCCGACGGGCGCGGCTCGTACACGTGCTCCGTGGAGCTCCCCGACGTGGTGAGGGAGTGGAAGCTCCGGGTAGAAGTGCCTGGGACCCAGGAGGAGGTCGAGGACGCGATAGTCCGCGCCGCCAAGACGTCCCGGAAGGAGCACAGGCTCGCGTGCGTGATCCTGACGGAGGACTTGCTCCTGTCGAGCCGGCCACCGTCGGGGGAGGCCCAGGTTGAACCGACGGGAGAGGCGGGCTGGGAGGAGCTGCTGCGCGCGCTCGAGTTCTACGACAGCGTGGCCCTCGTGGTCGGGAAGGGGGTGTTGGGCGACGTCTCGGGTGATCTGCCGGCGGTGACGTCCTCCCTCGGGAACGAGTGGAAGGAGGTGAATCGACTGAAGGAGACGCTGAAGGAGGCGGGGCTCAAGGTCCGGGTGTACTGCACCAAGCACGCGTCCAAGTTCCTCCCCGGGATTCCGCCGACGGGCGTCAACACGGGCAACACCGTGCGGGAGGACGTGCTGTTCCTCGTGGGCGCCTCCTTCGACGCGTTCGCGGTCCGGTTCGAGTCGGACTTCGTGGTGTCGGTGAACCCCGACCCGGACGCGTACGCGCACCGGATCGCGGACGCCCGGTTCGTCATGACGCTCTCGGACTTCGTCCGCGAGCTCCGGGAGCGGCTCAGGTGACCACGCGCATGCTCATATCGAGGGCGGGCGCAGAGTGCGTCAGCCAGCCCAGGGAGATCACGTCCACCCCGGTACGGGCGTACTCGGGCGCGTTTTCCGGGGTGATTCCGCCCGAGGCCTCGAGGATGATCTCGTCGTCGATCCTCCTCACCCGCTTGACCGCCTCTCGCACGCGCTCTGGCGGCATGTTATCGAGCAGCACGTGGTCCGCGCCCGCGCGGGCCGCCTCCTCGGCCTCCTCCGGCGACTCGACCTCCACTCCCACGAGCTTGGTGAACCCTACCTCCTCCCGGGCCCGGCGCACGGCCTCCTCCACCGACCCGACCAGGGCCAGATGGTTGTCCTTGATGAGCACGGCGTCGTCCAGGCCCAGCCGGTGCGGATCGCCGCCCCCGTCCGCCACGGCCTTCTTCTCCAGGAAGCCCGTGATCGGGTGCACCTTCCTCGTCGCGGCCACCGTCACGTCCGGGTTCACCCGGCGGACCCTCTCCACGACCTCCCGGGTCGCCGTCGCGATCCCGGACAGGTGCATGAGGAAGTTGAGCGCCACCCGTTCGGCCGCGAGCACGTCGACGGCCCGGCCCTCGATTCGGAGCACCTCCTCCCCCTCCTCGACCTCTTCCCCGTCTCGAACCAGCACCTCCACGTCGCAGTCCAGCAGCTCGAAGGCGGTCCTCGCGGGCAGCGTGCCCGACACGACCCCCGCCTCTTTAGCCACGATCACGGCCCCGGCCTCCTCGTCCCGAACTACTGAAGAGGTCACGTCGGCGCGGCCGACGTCCTCCTCCAGGGCCCACCGCACCACGCGCTCGACCCGGACGCGGTTCGGGATCAAGGGTTGACCCCCTACCGCTCCGCTCGCTCCCGCTCCCAGTCCAGCTCCGTCTTAATCCCGAGCTCGCTGCGCACGCGCTCGTGTGCCTCCTCCACGCTGCACGTCCCGTCGACCAGCTCGCACAGGATGCTCCCGCGCGCCACCGCGGTCGGGTCGAAGTAGAAGGTGCACACGGACGCTGGGCCGAGCTCGACCGTTCGATACCCACCCCGGATCTCGATCGGGCCCAGATCCCCCGCCTCCGCCGCGCGCAGGGGGATCCTGCTGGCCTCGGTCTCGACTTCCTCCACCAGTAACTTGAGGAACTCCACGTCCTTCCGAGTGAGGCCGACGGCCCCGAGGTACCCTCCCTCGGCCGCGATCTCGGAGAAGCGCTGCCGCAGCTCCTCCCGGGTCAGCTCTCCGTCCGAGCCCCACCCGAACACGCCGAGCACCGTGTCCTCCAGCTTGGCGAGCGAGCACGTCATGATGGAGTCCGCGAGCGGGCTCTCCACGCCCGGCTCGTCCCCGCGGGCGAGCGCGTCCCCGCCCACGTCCACGCCGATGAGCACGTCCAGGTCGAAGTGATCCATCAGCGCCCGGAGCCCATCGACGGTCCCCTCGACGCCACCGCCCACGTCGATCAGGACCACTTGGACGTCCGAGTGGCCGAGCTCCCGGAGAACCCTCCTCACCCGGGACTCCGCGAACTCGGAGCCCCGCCGGGGCCGGGCCTCGCCCCGGAGCACCCCCACCCGGTCGTGGATCCACTCCACGTCGCCCAGGATCTCGTCCCGCGAGCGCGGTCCCGGCTCGGGGTCCACGACGGCCCGCTCCCAGGTGAGACCGCCGAGCACCAGCAGCTCGGGGTCCAGGTCCACCCGGGCCCGCCGGTAGGTGTGGGCCGCGCCGACGATGTCCCCACCGCCGCCGATCCCGAGCACCCCGATCCGCCGCGCCTCGTCCCCGATCACCTCGGCCAGGTACACGGGGCTTCCCCCGGGGGGAGGAGGGTTGGGGCTCAGCCGGCAGGAGTTGACCGTCCGCGTGCTCGTGCGGTGGGAGCGCACGCGCAGGTCCCTGCGCTCCTGCGTTAAGCGCGTGCTGCTGAGTGAGGGCGTCGAGGATCATAAGGTCTGGGGAACCATCCACGCGTACTGCATGGAGCTGATGAAGCGGCTGAGGACCATCGACGCGTTCCTGGAGGCGGCCGTACGGAACTCGAGCGTTCGGGACCTGGACCCCTGGGTGCGCAACGCGCTCCGCGTGGCCACGTTCGAGATGAAGTTCAACGACGTCAAGCCCGCGATCGCCACCAACGAGGCCGTCAAGATCGTGCTCGACGAGCTGGGTGAGGGCCCGGCTCGGTTCGTGAACGCCGTCCTCTACGACGTCGAGGAGCTGTCCATGGACGACGTCCTGGACCGCGCCCGGGACGAGATCGAGCGTCTCGCGATCGAGTACTCCCACCCGGAGTGGTTCGTCCGCCACCTCCTGGACACCCTGGGCCGGGAGGAGCTGGAGCGGCTGATGGAGGCGAACAATCGGGAGCCGGAGCGTTACCTCCGCGTCCACGCGCACCTGATCGACCCGGACAAGGTCGTGCTCGAGCTGGAGAAGGAGGGGGTGGTGGTCGAGGAGGACCCAGACGTCCCCTTGATCCTCCGGGTGGTGGAACACGACGTTCCGCCCGTCCGCACGGAGCCGTACCGCCGGGGCTGGGTCGCGTACCAGGACAAGGCCTCGGCCGCCGCGGCGTACGCCCTGCGGCCCGACCCGGGCGACTCGGTCCTGGACGCGTGCGCGGCCCCGGGGAACAAGTCCGCCTACCTCTACGCCCTGGCGGAGGGCGAGATCGAGCTCACGTGCGTGGACGTGAACCCGCGCCGGCTCCGCGAGATGCGCCGGAACTTCCGGCGGTGGGGCGTCGAGGCGCGGATCCGCCGCGCGGACGCCACCGAGCTGGAGCGGGAGCTCGACTCGGAGCGGTTCGACCACGTGCTCGTCGATCCACCCTGCTCGAGCTCCGGCGCGTACGCCCGGTCGCCCGAAACCCGGTGGACCGTCCGCTGGCGGCACGTCAACCGGTACGCTCGCGGGCAGCTGGCCATTCTCCGGGGCGTCGCCCCGCTGGCCGAGCACTCGCTCGTGTACTCCACGTGCTCCGTCACGGTCGTCGAGAACGAGGAGGTCGTCCGCCGGTTCCTCCGGGAAGAGGATGGGTTCGAGCCCGAGGAGCCGTTCGACCTCGGATCGCCCGGCGTCGAGCGGTGGCGCGGTCAGCGCTACCCGTGGCACGACCGCGTCAGGCGCCTGTGGCCCCACCGGCACCGGACCGAGGGCTTCTTTACCGCCCGCCTGGTGCGCTCGTGAGGCCGATGAGGATCCTACCCCGAGTCTGAGGGGCCCGATGACGAGTTGGACGGGGGCCGAGGCGCCTCGGTACCCTAGCCCCTCCCCATCTCCCGTCGGCACCGGGGTGGGCTCCTCATCGGCCGGACCCGAGCGCCTCCCGGATCTCCTCGATTAACTTCCGGAACCTCCGCTTCACCAGCTCCTTCACGTCAACCCTGGCGAAGGCCCGCTCGGTGCGCTCCGCGTCCCTCCACATCGGATCGTACTCGCCGGGCGGCACCTTAACGTCGTCGACCTCAATATCCTCCGGCACGGACAACCATCGTTCCACTATTCCCTCGGGCTCCTCCACCAGCGCGACCACCGGCTTAGCGTGCAGCGCCAGCGCGTCGGCCAGGGTCTCGGAGACTCGCTCCGCGAACTCCTCCACGTCCATGCTCATCAGCTCGCTCAGGCGGTACCGGCCCACCAGCTCGCCGATCCGGTCCTCGAGCCCCCTCACCGCCAGGTCGACGGCGCGCTCAACGCGGCCGCGGCACTCCTCGGCATCCTCCACCCCCAGCTCCTCCACGTCCTCGAGCACGTCCTCGGCCTTCACGCCGCGGTGCGCGCAGGCGTGACACTGCAGGGCGAACTCAACCCAGCACGAGGGACGCAGCGGCAGACACCGCTTGAACGCGTCCAGCAGCCCGGTCGACAGCAGCAGGGACTGGCTCGAGGTTAGGAAGTCCAGCTCGACCTCCAGCACCCCAGAGATGACCTCGAGAGCCTCGCTCAGGGTGCCGCTCGAGACGCCCTTCGACTCACCCTCCTGGCACAGCCTCCCGAGCATCCTGAGCGCCGTGCAAACGCGCAGCGCCTCCCCCATCGAGGGCTCCAGAAAGAACTCACTAGCCCGGCGGCAGACGGCCCCCACCAGGTCGAGAAACCCGAGGATCACCTCATCCCAGTGGAGCTTCCGCGGGCGAACCCTCAGGAACACCTCCAGCTCCGACCACAGCCCCTCCCGCCAGTGCGACTCCTTCGGCCCGTCCCCGAAGAACATGGGGTGCGCCCGGCTGAACCCGCACACCGGGCTCGGGTTCACCCCGTCCTCCAGCCGCTTAGGGATCGGGTCGAACGGCAGCGACTCAACCGTCGGACACGCCTCCTTCAGCTTCTTTACCGCGACCGGCGTCGGCCTCACCGGTATTTCCCGCCAGTCGACCACCTCGTGGGCCCCCGGGCGACTCTACGCCTGGTCAACGTACCGAGGTTAAACTCCGTTACGGGGGGAACCGCCCCCCATGGCCGAGGTTGACCGGCTCCGCGACGTGGTCGAGGAGATCCGCGGAGAGCTCGACGCCCTCGACGAGGCCCGGGACGAGGCTCAGGTCATCCTCCGAGACCTCCACAAGCTCAGCTCCGAGGCCGTGTACGAGATCCACCGCGGCGACCTCGAGGCCGCCCGCGACAAGCTCGACAAGGCGGCCGAGCTGGTCTCCAAGCTCCACGACCTGCTCGGCGACTTCCCAGAGCTCCTCCGCACCGGCTTCGCCGAGAACCACCTTCAGGAGTACGCCGAGGCGGAGATCCTGTACCGCATCGTCAAAGAGCGCCGCGTGCCCACCCCGGACGAGATCAACGTGAGCCCGCGCGCCTACCTCCTCGGTCTCCTCGACGTCGTGGGCGAGCTCCGACGCATCGTCGTCGACGCCCTCCGCGAGGGAGAGCTCGACCGCGCCGAGGAGTTCCTCAGCATCATGGAGGAAATCTACTCCCTCACCATGACCTTCGACTACCCGCGCGCCGTCGTGCCCAACCTCAAGCGGAAGCAGGACGTCGCCCGCTCGCTGCTCGAGAAGACCCGCAGTGAGGTCACCATCGCCGGCAAGACCGAGGAGCTCCGCAGGACCCTGGAGAAGGAGTGACTGCGCCGGCCAGCCAGCGCCGCCACCAGCGCGCTGAGGCGCTCGACGACCCCGCCACCCTTGCCTCCTACCGGGTCCCGGCGGTACTCTTAACCGGCTCTGACGGGCCGCCCGCTGACCGCACGAGCTGCACACCGGCTCCGACCTGATGGCCCATGAGCCCTCAACGCCCGGCCGATCCCGGTCGCTCGTGGCGGCTCCAAACCTCACTCCGGCAGGGCAAGAAAGGGCCAGGGAACGACTAGGTCGATGAGGCTGGCCCGCTCTTCGGCGGTGCTCCCGGACTCGCGCCAGGGCCACCGGCTGTGAGACCACGTGATGTCGATGACTCGCGTGACCGTTCCCTCCGTCCCCACCCCGATCACCTTGAGCCTGATACGGGCCTCCTTCTCGGCTTCCCAGCATACGACGGGGCGGTCCCCGTCGTGCTCCACCTTCCACCCGTGACCGTCGACCGGCTCGACCCTCATGATCAGCACGCAGGCCTGCCCGCCCTCGCCCCTCTCGCACACCAGCCACGCGAGCATCGGTCTGCCGTCCTCGGTGCTGGTCGCCACCGCGGAGGAATCGCCACTCACTCGTACGCGCACGCGACCGTTCTCGTCACGGTCGAAGCGTATCGCTACGGTCTTACTCGCCCCCACGCTCAGCCAAGTGGCGCGGTAGTTGGCGTCGAGGGTCACCGTGACGCTACCCACCATCCCGAACCAGCTCCTAGACACCGACTTGCTCTTCATGCCGTCGACGCTCCAGCTCGCGAGCGTGTCGCCGTCTCCCGTGACGGTGACGCTGACGCTCAGGCGGTTCGGCGCGTCGCCGCTAAAGTTCTCGACGTACGTCCTCGCGCTCATGCGCGTCACTCCCTTGGCCGCCACCAGCGCGAGGGCGCCGGCGGCGCAGACAAGGACGAAGACGAGCAGAATCAGGGCGATGGTAACTCTCCAGGGTATCAAGCGGTCTAACGGGGGCCGCCAGGCTCTCCACCGCATCCACCGCATGATGGGTGTCCCCCAGGGAGCGGCGAGGGCCTGCGATCGGTTGTGTCCGCACTCGTCGTCGGTGAAAGCGGGGCCGGGTGGGTCGGTCCCGAGTCCACTCCTCATCCGGCTCGGCTCTGGGGGACCTCCTCATCCCGCGCGGCCCGGTCGGGGACGCTATCATAAGTTCACCGTCGGGGCTCATCCCCCGGGGGAGCCTGGATGCCTTTCGACAAGGAGCGGCTGGAGGAGCTCCGGTCGCTGGCTCGGGAGGACTTCGATCGGGCGTGGAAGGAGGGCGCGAAGCTGGTTCGGGAGCCGGGGCTGGAGGACCGTTACCCGCGGCTCAAGGTGGAGGCGGGCGAGCCTCACCCGCTCTTTGAAACGATCCAGCGGCTGCGGGAGGCGTACCTGCGGGCGGGGTTCAAGGAGGTCGTGAACCCGGTGATCATCCCGGAGGAGGACGTGTACAAGCAGTTCGGGCCGGAGGCGGCGGCGGTGTTGGACCGGTGCTTCTACCTGGCGGGTCTCCCGCGCCCGGACGTGGGGCTGGGTGAGGACAAGGTGGAGAAGCTGGCGGAGGTGCTGGGTCGAGAGCCGTCGGAGGAGGAGGTGGAGCGGCTGCGGGAGACGCTGCACGAGTACAAGAAGGGCAAGCTGGACGGTGACGAGCTAACGCACGCGATCGCGGAGGCGCTGAACACGGACGATGGGACGGCGGTGCGGGTGCTGGAGGAGGTGTTCCCGGAGTTCCGGAGGCTGCGGCCGGAGCCGTTGGACCCGCCGCTGACGCTGCGGTCGCACATGACGGCGGGCTGGTTCATCACGCTCTCGGAGATCCTGAAGCGGGAGGAGCCGCCGCTGAAGCTGTTCTCGATCGATCGGTGCTTCCGGCGGGAGCAGCGAGAGGATGAGAGCCACCTGTACTCCTACTTCTCCGCCTCGTGCGTGGTGGTGGGTGACGACGTGACGGTGGACACGGGCAAGGCGGTGGCGGAGGCGATCCTGCGGCAGTTCGGGTTCGAGGACTTCGAGTTCGTGCCGGACGAGAAGATGTCGAAGTACTACGTGCCGGGCACGCAGACGGAGGTGTACGCGTACCACCCGGACCTGGAGGACTCGGTGGAGGACGAGGAGCTGGGCCCGGGCTGGGTGGAGATCGCCACGTTCGGGCTGTACTCGCCGGTCGCGCTGGCGGAGTACGGGATCGAGTACCCGGTGCTGAACCTGGGAATCGGCGTGGAGCGGCTCTGCATGGTGCTGTACGGGATCGAGGACGTGCGGGCGCTGGCGTACGTGGAGCACGAGCCGTGGGAGCCGTCGGACCTGGAGCTGGCGCGGATGATCGACTACGAGGTTAAGCCGGCGACGTCGTTCGGGGAGCGGCTGGTGCGGGAGGTCGTGCGCGGGCTCCGGGAGCACGCGGACGAGGAGGGGCCGGTGGAGGTGACGCTGTTCGAGGGCGAGTTCGAGGGGATGGAGGTGGTCGTGCGGGCGGTGGAGCGGGAGGAGGGTGAGCCGCTGGCGGGACCGGCGGCGTTCAACCGGGTGTACGTGCGGGACGGGAGCGTGTACGCGGTCCCGCCGGAGGGTGAGTTCGGGCGGGAGATCCGGGAAGAAGGCGTGGACTCGGGCGTCTCCTTCGACGAGGGTCTCGCGGCGCGGCTGGCCTACGAGGTGGAGGAGCTGCTGGCGTCGGGGGGCGGCGAGACGACGGTCCGCGCGCGGAAGGTCTCGCGCCCGTCGCAGGTGAACATCAAGCTCTCCGACCGGCTGCTGCGGTACATCACGGACAAGGGGAAGAGGATCGAGGTGAAGGGACCGGTGTTCGTGACCTTGGAGGCGGAGGTCAGGTGACTGGGTCCGTCCCCATCGCCCCCCGCGGCTCGGCAATCCGCCGTACTCGTCATCCCTCGAGGAGGAGGGCCACCGCATTCCTCATTACCTTCGAGCTCGGTCGCGGCCCGGGTCGACCGCTCGGACGCCACCACACCGGCCCGCCGCTGAGGGCGGGCGCCTATGGGGCCGGGCGTAAAACCGTTCCGGGTGTACGTCAGGATCGCGGCGGAGCTGTTCGGCGCCTCCTCGATCCTGGGAGTGGCCCTCTACCTGCTCTTCCCCAAAATGCCGCAGCTGATCGTCGCCGCCGTGAAGCACCGGGTGGAGAAGCTGGCAGCCTTGCTACCGCTGCCTCGGGAGCGGATCACCGTCGCGATCCTGCTCTGGAACGCGGTAGTGGTGCTGCTGTGCGTGTTCGGTGGCATCGCGGCGCTGCTGCTCGACCGCCTGGTTTTGACGGTGGCGCCCGACCGTTTGCGCCGGGCGATGGAGGATCCTCCATACTCACGCGTCCTGATCCGCGCGGCCAGGCTGATGGGGTACGAGGTGAGCGGGTACCGGGAGGCCGACGTGATACTCACCCTGAAGCTGGGCCCGCTCGTGGTCCCGTTCATCAACGGGCTGGCGGCGGGCTCCTTCTTCGCGTCGGTCGCGGACAAGTTCGGCGCGTACCGGCTGATTAAGCTGCTCCTGCTGCCGCACGGGCTGATCGAGTTCCCCACGGTGATCATGGCCACGGCGCTTGGGCTTTACGTGGCGGATTACCTCATCCACCACGACCAGGTGCATCGGCGGTGGCCCGACGCGAGCCTCAGGCCCCCGAGCTGGGTCGTGCGCGGCACCTCCTACTGCATCTTCGCGCTGGCCGTGGCCGCGTACCTGGAGGTGCACGTATCGCCGAAGCTGATGGGGAGCGCGGTCCAATGCGCCTTACGGTGAAGGAGCTGGACGTGGACGCCACGCCCGACGAGCTGTACGCCGCCCTGAGGCAGCTGTCCTCGCACACGTTCCTCTTCGAGTCGGCCGAGATCGGCGCGAGCGGTCGGTACTCCTTCGTCGGCTTCGCCCCGGCGCTGAAGGTGGAGTGCTCGGACGGAAAGGTGAGCGTGGACGTCTGGGACCCGGAGTACGACCTGGTCGACCGGGCGGAGAAGCGGGGGGACGAGGACTACTTTCAGCTGATGCGCCGGCTGTTCTCCGAGCTGCCGGAGGTGGAGGGCTCCGGGTTCGTCGGCGGGCTGGTGGGCTACATCTCGTACGACGTGGTCGAGGACTGGCTGGACGTACGGCCGACGACGACGCCGGACCCGAAGTGGCCCGAGTTCGAGCTGTGCCTGTACGACTCGGTGATCCGGTACGACCACCTTGAGGACCGCGTGGAGCTGGTCTCCGTGCACCCGGACGAGTACGAGGTCGAGTGGAAGGCCGAGGTGATCGAGGAGTGCGCCGAGGACCTGCCGGAGGCGACGGTGCCGAAGGTGTATCGGGCCGGCTCCGTGCGCCGGGACGTGGGGAAGGAGGAGTTCGAGGAGATGGTCGAGCGCGCCCGGGACTACATCATCTCGGGCGACATCTTCCAGGTCGTGCTCTCCCGGCGCGTGGAGGTACGGGCCGCGGCCGACCCGCTCGAGGTGTACCGCCGGCTGCGAGAGATCAACCCGTCCCCTTACATGTACTGCCTGGAGTTCGGCGAGCACCGTATCGTCGGGTCCAGCCCCGAGACGCTGGTCAAGCTGGAGGGTGACCGGATCGTCACGAAGCCCATCGCGGGGACCCGGCCCCGGGGCGAGACGCCGGAGGAGGACGAGGAGCTGGCCCGGGAGATGCTCGAGGACGAGAAGGAGCGGGCCGAGCATGCCATGCTCGTGGACCTGGCCCGGAACGACGTGGGCAAGGTCTCGCGCCCGGGCTCGGTCCGCGTGACCCGGCTCATGGAGGTGGAGAAGTACAGCCACGTGCAGCACATCGTGTCCGAGGTGGAGGGGGAGCGGCGCCCCGGGGTCACCCCGTGGGACGTGCTCCGGGCCACCTTCCCGGCGGGCACGGTCTCGGGCGCGCCGAAGGTGAGAGCGATGGAGATCATCGACGAGCTCGAGGTGTACAAGCGGGGCCCGTACGCGGGCGGCGTCGGGTACGTCAGCTGGACGGGCGACATGGACTTCGCCATCTCGATCCGCACGATCTTCTCCACGGGTCGGCGCTGGTTCACGCAGGCCGGGGCGGGGATCGTGTACGACTCGGTCCCCGAGCGGGAGTGGGAGGAGACGGAGAACAAGATGAAGGCGATGGTGGGTGCCATCCTTGAGGCGACTGGTGCTGATTAACAACAGGGACAGCTTCGCGTACAACCTCTACCACCTGTTCTCCACCTTCGAGGGCGTGGAGCTGAAGGTAGTTTCCAACCGGGTCCCGCTCTCCCGGATCGAGCGGCTGGACCCGGACGGGCTCATCATCAGCCCCGGTCCGGGGCACCCGGAGCGCGACGCCGGCGTGTCGATCCCGGCGATCCGCCGCTTCGCCGGCGAGATCCCGATCCTCGGGGTCTGCCTGGGCCACCAGTGCATCGGGGTCGCGTACGGGGCCCGGATCCGGCGCGCCGAGCGCATCATGCACGGGAAGACCTCGCCGATCGAGCACACGGGTGAGGGCGTCCTCTCCGGCCTGGAGAACCCGTTCGAGGCCATGCGGTACCACTCGCTGGTCGTCGAGGAGTCCAGCCTACCGGACGAGCTCAAGGCCTGCGCGTGGGCCAAGGACGACGGGGAGCTGATGGCTATCCGGCACACCGATCACGACGTGTACGGCCTGCAGTTCCATCCTGAAAGCTTCATGACGGAAGGCGGGGACGTCATCGCCAGAAACTTTCTGGAGCTGGTGGGGTGAGGCGCGTGGCGGACATGGACCCTGAGGAGCTCATCCGGTACATCTCCGAGAGCCCCAAGCGGACCATCGCCCGGTTCTACATCAAGACGGACGACCCCGAGGGGCTCGCGGAGCGCCTCGAGGAGCGCGTGAAGGACGTGAAGGTGTTCACGGGCCTGGACCACGTGGTCGCGGTCGGTGAGCACGACGAGATCCTCGAGGTGATCGAGGACGACGACTCGGTGGAGTACTACCATAAGGAGCTGGACCACCGGAACCGGGCGGTCCCACTCGCGGACTACTCCAGGTTCAAGGACGCGCGAATCGAGCCGGGGGCGATCATCCGGGAGAAGGTGGAGCTGGGCAAGGGCGTCGTCGTGATGATGGGGGCGGTGATCAACATCGGCGCGAAGATCGGTGACAACACGATGATCGACATGAACGCGGTCATCGGGTCCCGCGCGGAGATTGGAAAGAACGTGCACATCGGGGCGGGCGCGGTCATCGCGGGCGTCCTGGAGCCGCCGAGCGCCAAGCCCGTCGTGATCGAGGACAACGTCGTGGTGGGCGCGAACGCGGTCATCCTGGAGGGCGTGACCGTGGGCGAGGGGGCGGTCGTGGCGGCCGGGGCCGTGGTGACCGAGGACGTGCCGCCCGGTAAGGTGGTGGCGGGCGTGCCGGCGAAGGTGGTCAAGGACGTGGACGAGAAGACGGAGGCGAAGACGCAGATCGTGGACGCGCTCCGCCGGCTCTAGCGGGGGGAGGTCTCCTCGCGGTTCTGGAAGGTGCACGGGGCCCGCAACGACTTCATCCTCGTGGACGAGACGGAGGGGGTGAAGGTGCCGGAGGGCGAGAAGGCCGACTTCGCCCGGTGGGCCTGCGACCGGCGGGCGGGCGTGGGCGCCGACGGCGTGGTTTTCGTCCGGGTTGACCCGCCCGAGGTGGAGATGCGCATCTTCAACCGGGACGGCTCCGAGGCCGAGTTCTGCGGGAACGCGGCCCGCTGCGCGGTCCGGTACGCGGTGGACGTGCGCGGCGAGAACGTTAAGGTCCTGAGAACGTTGGCCGGTCGGCACTCCGTGGAGGTCCGAGGGGACGAGGTCCGGGTGGAGGTTCCCGGAGCCCGGGTGGAGGAGGTGACGGAGCTGGGGTTCGAGGTCGACGCCGGCGTCCCTCACCTCGTCCGCCTGACCGAGCGCGACCCCGTCCGCGGGGCCCGCGGGCTCACCTCCGAGGCCCGCAAGATCCAGCGCGAGTACGCGGAGCGCGGCGGCGTGAACGTGACCTTCGCCGCCCCGGCCGGGGACGCCCTGCGGGTGCGCACCTACGAGCGCGGCGTCGGCTGGACCCCCGCGTGCGGCTCCGGCGTGGTCGCGGCCTCGATCGTCTACGCCGAGGTCTTCGGCGCGGAGCACGCCGTGGAGGTCAGCACCGCCGGCGGCAGGTTGCGAGTCCTGCTCGACGGACCGTTCCTAGAGGGGCCCGCGGAGGTCGTGTACGCGGGAAGGCTAAGGGGGACGCCCTGGCGTGAGAATTCTGATCACCAACGATGACGGGATCGCCTCGCCCGGGCTCCGGGAGGCCGTCCGCGTCTGCAAGGAGTTCGGCGAGGTGACGGTGGTGGCGCCCGCCACCCAGCAGAGCGGGGTAGGACGCAGCATTTCCCTGCTGGAGCCCGTCCGAGCGGAGGAGATGGAGATCGAGGGCGTTGAGGCGCTGGCCATCTCCGGGACGCCGGCGGACGCCGTGCTGATCGGCGCCTTCTCGGTCATGGACGAGCCGCCCGACCTGGTGGTCTCCGGGATCAACCTGGGTGAAAACCTCAGCGCCGACATCACCACGTCCGGAACGGTCGGCGCGGCGCTGGAGGCGTACGGGAACGGCATCCCGGCGATCGCGATCTCCCAGGAGGTCCGGAGCGTTCGAGCCCGGATGGACAACAACCCGGACGACGAGGACGTGGACTTCACCCTCGCCTCCAGGGTGCTGCGGTGCCTGCTGAAGGTACTCTCCGACACCGACTGGAAGGGTGTGCTGAACGTGAACGTGCCGAGCCCGGAGCGCTGGAACGGGCGCGTGACCGCCGCCCCACTGGCCTTCACCATGTACAGACCCAAGATCGAGGAGCGGTACGACCCGCGCGGTCGCCGGTACTTCTGGATCGACGGGGAGGTGCTGGAGGATCCCCCGAAGGGCTCAGACCTCTACGAGCTGAGGCGGGGCTCGATCGTGATCACGCCGCTGACCGTCGACATCACCGGGGACATGGAGTCGGCGGAAAACATTATCAAGGCGCTGGACCGCGAGCTGCGGGGATAGTCGGGTGAACCTCCTGCAGGCGCTGACGCAGCCGCTGGTCCTCACCGCCCTGATCGGGTGCGTCACGCTCATCATCGTCACCGCGATCGCGGCCCGAATTTACGCCCGCAAGCTGCACGTCCGGGAGCTCGAGCTGAAGGTCGAGCGCGAGAAGGTGGAGCTGGTTAGGGCCGACCTCGAGCGCCGGAAGCTCCTCGACCTGCTTTTTTATCTGCCCGAGGACACCAAGGTGCTCAACCGGGTGAGTACGATCCGGTCGCTCCTGATGAGCATCGCGGAAAAATATATTGACGTTGAAACGCGCATGACGCGGCTAGAGCTCGAGAACGAGCTTAAGAAGCTGGAGGAGATCTCCCAGAATCTGGAGAAGCTGGAGGAAGGTGGTGACTGAATGACCATTGCCGAGTTCATCGCGGTCGGTGTGGTTACGCTGGCCGCGATCGTCATCGTGGCCCTGATCATCCGCGGCAGGGCCGAGTCCGAGTCAGGGGAGTCCTCCACCTTGCTCGGCGGGAAGCTGTCTCTGGCCCCGGGATCGGACGTCATCGCGAAGCGCGTCGACGAGATGATCGAGCGACGGGTGGAGGAGCTCATCGACAGCTGGGGTCTGGCCACCACCGAGGACGTTGAGAAGGTGGAGCAGCGCCTGGAGGCGCTCGACCGCCGGGTGGGGGAGCTGGAGCAGCGGTTCGATGAGTTCCGGAACGACATCCGCCGGAAGATCGAGCGGCTGGAGGCCCGCCTCCGCGAGCTGGCCGAGTCCGAGTAAGGCCGGCGGCGCGCCCGGGGGTCGACCTTGGAGCGGGCCGTCACCTCCTCCATCCTCAGGAAAGGTTACGAGTTGCTTAACGACTGCGCGGAGAGCGACGTGATCGTCGTCGGGGCGGGGCCGGCGGGCCTCACCTGCGCCTACGAGCTCGCCAAGAACGACGTGGATGTGACCGTCGTCGAGCGGCAGCTCTACGTCGGTGGCGGGATGACCGGCGGTGGCATGTTCTTCCCTGCGGGCGTCGTCATGGAGGAGGACGGTGAGCTGCTGGAGGAGATCGGCGTCGAGGTGGAGCCCGCCGAGGACGGTCTCCTCGCGTTCAACCCCGTGGAGGCGGCGATCAAGCTCGCCCACGCGGCCGTGGAGGCCGGTGCCACGATCCTCGTGGGGCTGGAGGTCGAGGACGTGATCGAGCGGCAGGGTCGCATCGAGGGCGTCGTCGTTAACTGGACGGCCGCCAAGCGGGCCGGGATTCACGTGGACCCACTGCCGATGGAGGCGAGGTTCACCGTGGATGCCACGGGTCACGAGGCGGCGGTCTGCAAGCACGCGGGCGTGGAGGTGAAGGGAGAGGGGCCGATGTGGGCGGAGCGGGGCGAGGAGCTCGTGGAGAAGCACACTCGGGAGGTTAAGCCGGGCCTCTTCGTCGTCGGGATGGCGGCGTCGGCGGTCCGAGGAGCCTACCGGATGGGCCCAGTCTTCGGCGGGATGCTGCGCTCGGGCCGGAAGGCGGCCAGGGAGATCCTCGAGCGCCTCTAGCGCTCCTTCTTCAGGATCTCCAGCATCTTTCTCACCTCCTCAACCGTCATCTGCCCCGGAGCGGCCGCGCCCCTGACCGCGGCGTACGTCGCGAACCCGCCCATGAGCAGGCTCACGACGCGGGTGTAGCGGGCCAGCTCGCCCATCGCGAACCCGATCGTGGGCGAGTCGGCGGTCGCGACCATCTCGAGGACCCGAAGCGCGTCGGCGTGACTCCTGGCCGTGGGCACCACCTTCGCCACGTCTCCCAGCTCCGCGCACCGGTCTCGCAGCTCGAACAGCTCCTCCTTGGATGGCGTCCCCTCGAAGTCATGGTGGGACACGATCACGTCGCACGCGGGGTCGATCACGTCCTCCTCCGCCACGTCCAGCTCCACGTCCACGAAGTCCGCCTCCTCAGAGACCCGCTCCAGGATCTCCAGCCGACGCTCCTCGTCCCCCTCGTACAGGCCGCCCTCCTCCTTCCGGCGCAGCGTGGCGACCACGCGCTCGTACATCGAGCACTCCCGTACGGCCCTCAGCGCGGTCCTCAGGTCGAGGTTATCCAAGTAGTCCAGCCGGACCTCAAGCATGTCGGCTCCCTGCTCCACGGCCTCGATGGCCAGCTCGACCATGTCCTCGACGGTGCGTCCCGTCAGCGTCGCTATGATGAGGCCAGACAAGGCCTACTCCTCCTTCAGCGCTTCCTCGATCCGATCCAGGATGATCTCGGCGATGCGTCGGTCCGCGCCTATCGGCTCCGTGTAAATGATCTCCGCGTCCACCTCCACGGGCTCGTGGTCGCGGTGATCGTGCCCATGGTGATCGTGATCATGGTCGTGGTCGTGACCGTGATCGTGGTGGTGCCCTTCATCTCCTCCCTCATCCTCTTCCCAGTCCGGTTCTAGACCCAGCATCCTCGGGATGTCCCGCTTGGTGTGCACCCCGTGGGCCAGGAACACCGGGACGACGACGATCTTGTCCGCGCCCGACTCGGCCGCCCGCCTCACGGCCTCCGGGATGGACGGCTTCGAGAACTCCATGAACCCGACCTCGACGGTCTCGAAGTCGCCCATCTCCTCCACGTACTCCGCGATTTTCTCCACGACCTCCCGGTTGTAAGGCAGCCGACTACCGTGACCGACGAGCACGACGGCTACCATGTATCACAACTCCCCCAGTAACGTGTTAACGACCACCAGCACGGCCAGGATCCCTCTATATTCGTCTAACTCCCGCAGCTCGTCCGACAGCTCCAGCTGAATCCCCTGCACCCGCTCGCCGTCGCAGTGGTACTCCAGGATGTCCCCGCCGCAGAACTCCTGCTCGAACCCCACGTCGAACCCGCACTCCTCCAGCCGCTCCACGATCTTCGAGACGAGCTCGCCCTGAGCGGCCTCCCCGCCCAGTGCCCCGACGTCGATCTCCGGCCGGACCGGGTCGGACTCCATCCCGTGCAGGTCCACGATGAAGCGGATCCCGTGCTCCTCGATCAGCTCCGAGATCCGGCGCCGGAAGGGCGTGTCCCGGGCCCACTCTCGGTTGTAGTCCGCCGGGCGGTCCTCCCCGGGCAGGCGCGACTTCCGGCTGACCGTTCCTATGAGCGCGTAGCATCCGGAGATCTGCGCCACCCACCACGCGATCTCGCCGGTGAAGACGTCCGCCCCGGGTCCCTGCGCGTGCGGGGCCGTAAGGAGGATCGGGCGCGTTCCTCGCACCTCCACGTAGCCGCGCAGCCTCACCTCCGGGCGCACCTCACCGTCACCAATCGACAGGCCAGGGACGCCCGCCAGGATGCGCTCGAGCTCCTCCGGCGGGACATCGAGCCGCTCGGAGAGCTCCCGAACGTCCGAGATTCCCTCCCGGAGAATCAGCTCCACGGCGCGGCTTCTCAGCGGCAAGCCTAGAGCCCCAGCAGCTTCTTCGCGTTCTTCTCCAGGATCTTATCGTGGTCGACGTCGGCCTTCTTTACCACCTCCAGCTGCGCGGCGGGGCTGCCGTAGGGCGAGTCCGAGCCGAAGAGGATGCGCTCGTCACCCACCACCTCCGCCGCCCGCTCGATGACCTTCGGGTCCTTGACCAGCGAGATCTCGAGGTACGCGTTCTCGTGCTCCTCCGCGACCTTGATCGCCGCGTCGTACCCCAGCTCCTTCCCCATGTGCGCCATCACGATGGGCGTGTCCGGGACCTCCTCCGCCAGCCGCCCCACCCGGACGGGGTCCGAGAAGGGCTCCCCCCGAGCCGTGTGAATGATCACCGGGACGCCCAGGTCGGCCGCCTTCTCCACCACTCTCACTGCCTCGGGATCGTCCGGGTAGAAGGACTGGCTGCGCGGGTGCAGCTTGACCCCCCTCAGCCCCAGCTCGCGCACGCACCGCTCGACCTCCTCCACCGCCACCTCCTCGCAGTTCGGGTCCACCCGGCAGAACCCGATCAGCTCCTCGTGCTCCGAGCAGGCCTGCGCGATCCGGTCGTTCGCCTTGGAGAAGCACACACCCGGGTCCACGTCGTTGAAGGGGAAAACGACCGCCCGGTCGATCCCGCTGACCCGTATCTTGGCGAGCAGCATCTCCACGGTCTGGACGGTACCGTCCACGTCCTCCCCGAGGTGGTTGTGAACGTCGATCACCACCGACCCGGGATCCCCCGGCTCACGTACTCGAGCTGGACGATCCGGTCACCCTCTTTGAGCGGCACCCTAACACCCCGCGGTAGCCGGCCCACGACGCCCTCCCGCTCGACCACGACCACCGGCCGGTCGACACCGGCGGTGATCTTCGCCTTCACTATGTGCTTGACGAGGCCCAGTTTATCCCGGCGGTACTCGTAATCCGCGACTCTGGTCAGCTTCCCCACCAGCCGCGTGCCCTCGGGGATTCGGACCCGCTTCCCACCGATCTCGATGACGCGGTCCGAGCCCAGCTGGACGACGACCTCCTTCCCCTCGTACCTCGCCAGCTCCTCGAACTGTCGCTCCACGCGCAGGGCCGGGCGACTCTCGATCTCGGCCTTCCCGTTGCGCAGCTGGGACCGGAAGGACAGCCCGAACTCGTCGACGATGTCCTCCACGAGGCCCACCAGCTCCAGCAGGGCCTCGCGGGCCTTGACGACGCGGCCGTCCTGCACGAACTCGGCCTCGATTCCGGCCCGTATCGCCAGCTCCCGGTTCTTGCGGTGGTTCTTGTCCGGGTAGTCCGTCCGACCCTCCTTCTCGTGGAGATAAAACCCGTGAATGCTCAGCCCCACGATCAGCAGGACCACGTCGTGCAGGTAGTCCAGGGACTTCTGGTTATCGATCGCGCGCACCTCCACCCGGTTCCGGTCGGGACTCTCGTTCTCGTCCCCCGTCACGTTCGAGGCCGGGCCGCGCGGGGTGATGTCCACCAGCCGCTTGCCGTTAGGGTGCGCCACCACCCGCTCCTCGAACTCCGTGTCCTTACGGAGCCGGAGCTTGTACCGGAGCCGACCGTAGTACTGCGTCTGAGTCAGGGTGGGCCTCTTGGGAGGACGCTTCAGCTTCGCGTGCCGGTTGGGCTTGAGCACGCGGCTCTTCAGCAGCCGGCAGCTGGCGGCGAGGTTCTTCCCACCGCAGCAGTAGGGCGAGTTGGCCGTGGCCGCGATGATCGTGGGCAGGTGGTACCAGAGGTAGTTGTAGACCGCGCAGACCTGGGAGGGCGTCATGTACGGCTTGTCCTTGAGCCGGATGGCCACGTTCACGTGCGTCCCGTTGATGGGGAGCGGGTCGCTCTCGACCGGGTGCATGCTCTCCAGCATGACGAGCAGGCCGAGCTTACTCGCCGCCTTGCGGATGAGCTCCCGCCCGGTCTCGCAGGCGTCTCGGACCTCGTCGGGCGGGACGGGCTGGGTGATGTACTCGATCTGGGCGCGGTTGGGCTCCGGGTCCAGACCCAGGATGTACTCCCAGCACGCGTCGAGCAGGGAGGAGTCCGACTCCAGGAGGTCGGCCGCCTCCACCATCACGTCGTCGGCCGCCTGCGCGAGCGAGCCGCGGCGGTTGATCAGGAACAGCTCCTCCTCTATCCCGACCCGCACCTCGATCCGCTCCAAGAACCGACGGAGGCGCCTGCGGCGGATCAGGGGCACGAGGCTACCCCCGGAGGACGTCATCCAGCGTCCGCTGGACCACCCTGCCGTCCTCCGACTCGCCCTCCTCTTCACCCTCCTCTCCCGTGACGATCTCGCCGTACCTCCCACCTCCGCCGGGCCGGATGCTGACGGACCCCTCCCGGAAGGCCTTCAGCAGCTCCGCGACCCGCTCGTCCACCTCCGCCACCTCCTCCGGCGGCGCCTCAACCAGGACGTCGATCTCGCTCCCGAACCGCCGGACGAGCGCGCTCCACACGGCGTTCACCTTCTTCGCCGTGACGGTCGAGATCCCGAGCGCCTTGGCGATCAGCTCCGACAGCGGGACGATCCGCAGGTACGGTGGCCGGTGGTCCGGGTGCTCCGGCTCCTCCAGGTCCGCCAGCTCCAGCACCCGGTCCCGGACGCCCTTCTTGATCTGGCCGCCGCACTCGGGGCAGCGCCAGTTCAGCCGCTCGGCCTCCTCCAGCTCGAACTGCCGCTTGCACCGGGCGCACGCCGTCCGGTTGTACTTGCCCAGCTCCGGGACCAGGCCCACGTTCAGGACCACGCGGCCGCCCGGCTTCCGGTGCATCGCCGCCTTGATCGCGTCGTAGGAGGGCTCCTCCAGCTCCAGCCGGACGAACTCCCGCCCGAGCCGGTGCGGGTAGGGTGAGTGTGCGTCCGAGCACGTGAGGAACGTGTAGTCGTGCAGCTCCGAGATCCGGTCCGCGTAGCTGGAGTCCGCGGAGAGGCCCAGCTCCACGAAATCCACCCTGTCCACGGCGTCGCCGTAGCACTCGGAGAGGGAGTCGTACTCCTTGAACACGCTGGTCCAGGGGACGAACGCGTGCGCCGGCCCCACCAGGCACTCCCGCTCCTTCAGCAGGTCGATCAGCTCGGCCCCGGACAGGTCGACCCGCGGCCTACCCTCCTCGGTGATGTCCGGCGAGTGAGGCTCGAGGTCCTCGTACAGGTCCTCGGCCTCGTCCAGCGAGGGCAGGATCACGAGGTGGTGAACCCGGTTCCGGTCCTCGATCTCGACCGTGGGAACGAACAGGACGCCGGTGCGCGGCTCGCGGAGCAGGCCGTGCTCGTCCTCCTCCAGCTCGCGGCGCACGTGCTTGCGCCACCGGGGGTGCAGGATGTCCCCGGTCCCGACGATGTCCAGCCCCTTCCTCACCGCTCCCCGGGCGATCTCCTTCACGACCATCTTCGGGGAGGTGCCGCCGGAGTACTTGGAGTGGAGGTGGAAGTCGGCATCGTAAGTCCGCACCTTGCTCCCCCTAGACGGGGATCAGCTCGCGCAGCTTCTCTTCAGTTTCTGGGACGATCTCGAAGGCGGCCCAGCCGGCGAGCACGATGATCAGGAGGCCGATCAGCTGGCCGACGACGTCGTGGGCGAGCGTGAACCCGACGCCCCAGACCTCCATCATGTAGAACATGAAGGCGAGCCGGAGGACGTTCCCGGCGGTCATGACCGCGGTCGAGACGGCCACGGCCAGGAGCTTCCGGGCCAGCGAGGGGCCCGGGGTGGCGAGGATCAGGCCGATGAAGATGGAGATCGCGGGCCACACCACGCAGCCCTTAACGATCACGGCGTTGACCTTGCCAACCTGGAAGGTGTACCCGGTCTTGGGGAGGTTGACCCCCAGCGCGCGGAGGAGCGACTCCACCCACTGGGCCGTGCAGTACTGCAGCGGCTCCGTGTCGACCCCGGAGTACATGAAGAGGGAGATGGCGACGGCGGCGGTCGGGTAGCGCCAGCCCACGCCGCCTCACCCCTGCAGGTGCCGGGTGATCGTGAGCAGCCCGTGGGTGCCGAACGTGTGGATCGTCCAGGCGGCGGCGAGGGTCATGAGCAGGTCGTCCCCTTTGTGGTACTTCTCAACTCCGGTTACGTTGGACACGACGTCGGCGATCGTGACCGTCGCCCCCATCGCGAGACCGCCCTTCCAGGAGCCCGTGATGAGGAGGCCCAGGCCCAGCGCGGTCAGGAACTCGAAGAGCGTGCCGATCGGGCTGATGCCCTCCTCCACCCGGCGGACCTTGAGCCCCTCGAGCGAGACCACCGGGTTCACGGAGCGCGGGATGAACTGAGCGAGACCGCCGGAGCCGTCGACCCCCTTCGCGACGAGGAAGGCCAGGCAGGCGTTGCCGATCCCGACCAGGGGAACGAGCCCGAACAGCATCAGGGCGGCCAGGACGATCGAGTTCCAGGGGTCGTACCGCTCCCGACGCTCGTAGAGCTTCGGGGCCAGCGGGGGCCGGATGAACGCCGCGAAGATCGTGAGGCCGAAGATGATGGCGTGGAGCGTTCCACCCATCGCCTGGCCGACGAGTACCGCGGCCGCCGCGCCCCCGACGGCGGAGTGCAGGGTCGAGGCCACCGGGTCGTCCGAGAGCTTGCGTCTAAGCGCCTCCGCGATGGTTAGCTCGCCGATGACGGCGGCGAGGGCGGCCAGGTAGGGCTGCCCGAAAATCAGCGCCAGCGCCACGATGCCGGAGACCATGGACGTGGCCGGGACTCCGTACCGTTCCGCGCAGATGCCCAGCGCGGCGAGGAGGAAGGCCAGGTGTGGGATCCAGAAGAAGGGCAGCAGGGACAGGAGCAGGGGCGCGATCGCGGAAAAAAGAGCGCGGTGGATCGTGCGGGCCAATGACCTCACCCGATGTACCGCAGGTCCTCCTCCGGCTTGCCCTCCTCCACCTCCTGCTGCTGGACCTGCTGCTGCATCTCCTCCATCGAGGGCATCTCTTCGAGCTGCTGCGAGACCTCGCGCTCGAACTTCTCCGCGCGCTTCCTCAGGGACTCCGCCTCGACCTCAACGCCCAGGATCTCGGACAGCTTCTCCACGACCGCCATGGCCGCGCGCGGGTCGATCAGGTGACCGGGCGTCACGCCCATCAGGCAGGCACCGCGCATTCCCATGACCTTGCCGAAGCCGAGAAGGAGTCCCGAGGCGCCGACGATGTTCCCTCCGCTGTCTCCGGTGCGGATCTCCACCCCGTGCTCCTTAAGGAGGTCGATCATCTCCTTGTGCGTGGCCGCCCCGACCACCTTGGGCTCGGACGGGAAGGTGCCGGTGCCCAGCCCGCCGAGCGTGAAGATGGTTTCTGTTCCGAACTCCTTAACGGTCTGGAGCACCTTGATGGCCACCTCGTGCTGGCCGAGCTCGCCCTGCACCTGCGCCTTGCCGACGAGGAAGATGATGTCCGGCTCGTCCGAGCTGTCCGACTCGTACACGTAGAACTCGTTCTTCATCACCTCCACGATCCCGTCCTTGTTCACGGAGACCTGGGGCGGGAAGTAGGGGGAGTAGAGCTCGCCGAACTTCTCCGCCCCGAGGTCCTCGATCATGGCCTCGGCGGCGAGCTTGCCGACGTGACCGATGCCGGGCAGGCCCTCCACGAACACGGGTTTCTCCACGTCCGGTTCGAACTCGAGCCGAATGACGGTGCTCCCGCGAGCGAGCTTTAGGAGGTCCATCGTCAGTCCCCCTCCCCCTCCGGGGGAGGCCCGAACTTCTCGATCCAGATCTTCTTTTTTAATCTCCTCCGGTACTTGCCGTACGGATCCTCCGGCGAGAATCGGTGGGGATGAGGCACCTCCACCTCTCCGCCGCAGTGCGGGCACTTGTCCCGCTGTAGGGTGTACTCCCCGCACTCTTTGCACCTGCGGAGGCGCTTAGGCACGAGTTCACCCCTCTTCCAGCTCTCGATGGAACTCGCCCTCGCCACCGTGCTCCTCCACGTACTCGATCGCCTCCTCCGCGGCCTTCCGGACCGCCTTCTCCGCCGTCTTGTAGTCCGGCGCGTCCACCCGGATCCGGTACCTCGGCGCGCCGACGTACTGCACCTCCATCTTCACGTCATCCTCGTCGTACTCCTCGATGCGCCGCAGCGCCTCCTTAATGATCTCCACACCGTTCGGCGCCGGGCAGCTCAGGTCCACGTAGGCCTCGATCTTCACGCGACCCGGCTCAATGTTCTCGATCGCCAGCTCCGCCAGCTTCTCCGCCCACTCCTTGGGGATGCCCGCCTCCAGCAGCGGCTCCGGGCTCTGGTTCGAGGCCGCCCGCTCCAGCGCGTCGTACAGCGAGCCGTACTCCTCGATCAGCTTGTACCCGGCCTCCTCGTACGCCTCGTCCAGGTCCTTACCGAGCTCCTCCGCCGCCATCTCCAGCAGCTTCTCCGCCCGCTGCTCCCGCTTCCACTCCTTGAGCTTCTCCTTCCGCTGGTGGTCCGTGACCCGCCGCAGGGACAGGTTCACGTACTTTTTCTTCGGGTTAACCTTGATCACCTTGGCGACGACCTTCTGTCCCTCCTTCACGTGGTCCCGGATGTTCTTGACCCAGCCGCTCGCCACCTCCGAGATGTGGATGTAGCCCTCGACCTCCGGGTACTCGTCCAGCGTGACAAAGGCGCCGTGATCCTCCACCCGCTCCACCGTGGCCATCACAACCTCGCCTTCCTCGGGCAGCTCCGAGAGCTTGCGAGGCATTACTCGAGGACCTCCTTAATCTTCGTCAGCACCTTCGCCTTACCGCCCGTCGGCTTCGCCAGCACCCGGCCGCAGATGTGGCAGCGAACGACCGTGCTCGCGTTTCCGAAGATCACCTGCTCGTTCCCACAGTCCACGCACTCCACCCTCAGGAACCGGCTCCGCGGCTGCGGAACCAGATCCGACTCCGTAAACCGCCTCAGCAGGCGCTCCTCCTCACGCTCCTCGGCCAAGGAGCCTCACCCCCGGCTTACTCCTCCTCGAACTCCAGCGTGCCGGCCCGCCAGCCCTTCCGCGTGTGAGCCTTACCGCACTCCGTGCATCGGTACCGTAGGTCGACCTTCTTAGTGGGTTTCTCCCCGGACGGCTTCGGGCGCGGGAAGCCACCGTAACCCTTCAGCACCCGCTCGAACTGCCGCTGACCCCAGGACATCTTCCGCGGCGGGTTCTTCTCCGCCTTCTCGATCTCGTGAACCGTGTGCTTCCGACAGTACGGGCAGTACGTCCGGATCTTCCTCGGCAGCTTGACCATGCCGCCAAACCCCCTACCTGCGCACCATCCTGGCGAACGGTCCACCCCACCGCCTTCCGCGCTCCGAGAGTATCCTGGCCGCGGTCCCCCCTACCACCAATAAATCTCCCGCCCGAGCGTCCGGGACCACAGCCCCAGTGTCCGGGTCCACGAACCGCGGCAGCCGCCCCCTCACCACGCACACCTCCAGCTTGGGCTCCGGCTCCAGCCGGTCCTCGCCGAAGGTTAGCTCCTCCTCCCCGGACTCCTCCGGCGCCTCAGCCTCCTCCTCGGGCTCCGCCCCCTCCAACATCGCGCCGAGCTCCAACTCCCCGAGGTACTCCTCCGCCCACTCCCGGACGTCCTCGGCGTCGACGACGGAGGCGATGAGCGCGGCCTCCTCCGCCAGCAGCTCCGTCTCCACCAGCCGGCTGACCAGCCCCATCAGCCAGTCGCTCCTCCGCTCCTTCCCCGTGACCCGGACGGCCAGCCACCCCAGGACGTAGGTGCGGGAGAACAGGTACTTGCCCAGCGCGTGCCGGACCCTCCTCAGGTCCTCCCGACGCTCCTCCAGCTCGTCCTCGAGCGCGCGCAGGATCGCGTCGAGGTCCCGATAACTCCTTACCTCGCCGTCCTCGACCCCAAGGGCGTCTCGGAGCACGTCCGGGCTCAGCTGCTCGAAGAACTCCCGGATGAGGTCCTGCAGGCTGACCCCGCGCAGCCGCTCCCCGAGCTTGGGCGGGTTCACCCGCTTGTAGGCGGTCTGGACGCGCTCGGCGAAGTCCAGCAGGTCCTCGAGGATCGCCTCCGGGCTCTTCCGCTCGAAGAGCTCGCGGTGCACCCCTTCGCCCTCCGGTACGGTCAATCTTTATACCCCCGTCCGGGCGGGCCGTGCCCAAGACTGGGGGTGCGCGCGTTGGGTCGCGGTGGGCGCAGGAACCCGGGTCGTCCAAGGCGCGGCTCGCTGGCGTTCAGCCCGCGTAAGCGCGCGTCGAGGCCCGTCCCGAGGATAAGGAGCTGGCCGGACGAGGACAAGGTGCGAGTGCAGGGGTTCGCGGGCTACAAGGCCGGAATGACGCACGTGATCATGATCGACGACTGGCCGAACAGCCCGACGGAGGGCGAGGAGATCGCGGTCCCGGTCACCGTGCTCGACGCGCCGCCCATGTACGTGGCGGCCGTCCGGGTGTACGCGGCGACGCCGGACGGGTACAAGTGCCTGACGGAGGCGTGGGCGGAGATCCCGGAGGAGCTGGAGATGGATCGCGTCTTCACGGTGCCCAAGGAGGGTGAGGCGGGCGACCTGGACAAGATCGAGGAGCTGGTGGACGAGGGCGTCGTGGACGAGGTCCGGGTGATCGTGGCGACCCAGCCCAAGAAGGCCGGCGTGCCGAAGAAGAAGCCGGACGTGATGGAGTACCGGATCGGCGGCAAGGACGTGCGGGAGCGGTTCGAGTACGCGGCCGAGATCCTGGGCCAGGAGATCCGGGCCAGTGACGTGTTCGAGGAGGGTGAGATGGTCGACGTCTCCGGCATCACGAAGGGCAAGGGCTTCCAGGGCGTGGTCAAGCGCTGGGGCGTCACGATCCAGGACCGGAAGGCCCAGCGGAAGCAGAAGGGTCGGCACGTGGGTTCGATCGGTCCGATCACGCCCTCGCGCGTGCGCTGGACGGTCCCGATGGCCGGTCAGGTGGGGTACCACCAGCGGACCGAGCACAACAAGCGGATCCTCAAGATCGGTGAGAACGGTGAGGAGGTCACGCCGAAGGGCGGCTTCGTGAACTACGGCGTCGTGCGCGGGGACTACATCCTGATCCACGGTACCGTGCCCGGGCCGAAGAAGCGCCTGATCCGGCTGCGGCCCGCGGTCCGGCCGCCGAAGAACGCGCCGAAGGGTGCGCCCGAGATCCTGTACATCAGCCGGACGTCGCAGCAGGGCGTGCGGCCGAAGGCCTCCGAGGAGGACATCCTCGAGCAGCTGGGCGGCACCGCCAGCGCGTAGGGGGGTCGCGTCGTGAAGGTCCCAGTGTTCGACCTGGAGGGCGAGCAGGTGGACGAGATCGAGCTGCCGGAGTTCTTCGAGGAGCCCGTGCGGAAGGACCTCATCCGGCGCGTGGTCCTGGCGTTCCAGGCGAACCGGCGGCAGCCCTACGGTACGGACCCGCGGGCGGGTATGCGCACGAGCGCCGAGTCGTGGGGTGCGGGCTACGGAGTCGCGATGGTGCCACGGATCAAGGGCGAGCGGCACCCGGCCGCCGGCCGCGCCGCCCGCGTCGCCCAGGCCGTCGGCGGGCGCAAGGCCCACCCACCGAAGCCGGAGAAGGACTGGAGCCAGAAGGTGAACCGGAAGGAGAAGCGCGCCGCTCTCCGCTCCGCCCTGGCGGCCACCGCCAAGCCGGAGTTCGTGGAGGACCGAGGCCACATCATCGACGAGGTTCCGGAGCTGCCCCTGGTCGTCGTGGACGAGCTGCGAGAGCTGCGGAAGGCCCGGGAGGTGCGAGAGTTCTTCAAGAACCTGGGCCTGTGGGACGACGTGGAGCGGGCCAAGAAGAAGCGCCGCATCCGCGCGGGTAAGGGCAAGCGGCGCGGCCGGCGCTACGTCAAGCCGAAGAGCGTCCTGATCGTGGTGGACGAGTTCGAGGGCATCGAGCTCGGGGCCCGGAACCACCCGGGCGTCGACGTGGTCAAGGCGATGGAGCTCAACGTCGAGCACCTCGCCCCCGGCGCTCACCCGGGCCGGCTGACCGTGTACACGCCCTCCGCGATCGAGGTCCTGGAGGAGCGACTGGGCGAGTAGGGGGCCGAACCCCATGGCGAAGCGACGCGGTCCGCGCATTGAGGACCCGCACGACGTGCTCCTGTACCCGCTGGCGACGGAGAAGGCCATGCGCCTGCTGGAGGCGGAGAACAAGCTCACGTTCATCGTCCGGCGCGACGCGACCAAGCCGATGATCAAGAAGGCCGTCGAGGAGCTCTTCGACGTCGAGGTCGAGAAAGTGAACACGCTCATCACGCCCAAGGGCGAGAAAAAGGCCTACGTCAAGCTAAAGCCCGAGTACCGGGCCGAGGACATCGCCGTGGAGCTGGGCATCCTGTAGGCGGGGTGCATCCCCATGGGCAAGCGCATCCGGCCGCAGCGCCTCGGTCGCGGCTCGCCCACGTACCGCGCACCCTCGCACCGGTACCGTGGCCGCGCCGGGCACCGACCCTACGACGAGAAGGAGAAGAAGGGGAAGGTAGTCGGCAAGGTCATCGAGCTCATCCACGACCCCGCCCGGAACGCACCGGTGGCCCGCGTGCGCTTCGAGGACGGCGAGGAGCGGCTGGTCCTGGTGCCCGAGGGCACCAAGGTGGGCGACACCATCGAGTGCGGCGTCTCCGCCGAGATCAAGCCGGGTAACACCCTGCCGCTGGCGGAGATCCCCGAGGGAGTCCCGATCTTCAACATCGAGGGACGGCCGGGAGACGGCGGCAAGTTCGCCCGGGCCCCGGGCTGCTACGCCACCATCGTCGCGCACGACGTGGGCAAGACCTACGTCCAGCTGCCTTCCGGCAAGATCCGCGCCTTCGACCCGCGGTGCCGCGCGACCATCGGCGTGATGGCGGGCGGCGGCAAGCGCGAGAAGCCGTTCGTCAAGGCCGGTAAGAAGTACCACCACATGCGCTCGAAGGGCGGCAAGTGGCCCAAGGTGCGCGGCGTGGCGATGAACGCCGTCGACCACCCGTTCGGTGGTGGCAACCACCAGAGCCCCGGCAAGCCGACGACCGTCGCCCGCGGGGCGCCACCCGGGCAGAAGGTCGGACACATCGCGGCCCGGAAGACGGGCCGAGGCGGCCGCCGCTAACGCCCCCCTCGCGTTTTTCAGGAGCCACCCCAGCTCCTCCTTCTCACCCTTAACCTCACGACGACCCGCGGCACGGCCTCGCCAAGGCCGGAACGAGCCACCCGTTACCGTACCTGTCACCCCACCCGACGATGACCCCGGAACCCCGGGATCACTCCCTCCGGGCGCGCCAGGACGGCCCAGTCGAGCTCGGACTCGACGAACCGGGCGCGCCCACCGAGGGGGTCCGGGTCAGCGGGTCGTCACGATCACGCTCCTTCAGGCAAGACCCCGCCCAGATCCCCGGCAGCGGCGGCTCTATCCTCCACCCGTGGGCGCGATTCCCCGACTCACCGCACCCTCCCGGGCGCGGCGAGCGCTCGATCAAGGCCCGAGAGCCCGCTACGTGACCGCGAACCGCGGCCCGGCGCCGTTGGCGGCGAGCGTCCGGCGGGTCCCCTCCGAGACCGGGTCCTCGAGGTATTCCCCGTGCGTCCGCACCTCGTCCATCGGCGGCCTGCGTGCTCAGGACCAGCGCTCCGCCCCTCCAGCCGGCGCGCGTGCAGCGCGGCGACGAGCTTGGATGGTTTCTTCGGGCCCGGGGACACCACCGGCGAGGGGCGTTCCCCTTGATCGCGATCCTCATCGATGAGGGGTTCGAGGAGCTGGAGCTGGGTGCGGCGATCAGCGTGCTCTCGCGGGGCGGGCTGAACTGGGAGCTGGTCGGGGTCGAGGAGGAGGTGGAGGGCGTGAACGGGCTGCGGCTCAGCGTTGACGCCACCATCTGGGACGCGGAGGGTGGGGGTTACGAGGCCGTCGTGATCCCCGGGGGCTCCTCCCCCACCACGCTCACGGGCTACCGAAGGTGCCTGGAGCTCGTGCGGTCGGTGAGCGAGCGCGGCCTGGTCGTGGGTCTCTCCTCCGGCGCGCTGGTCCTGGCCGAGGCCGGGGTGCTCGACGGCAGGCGGGCCACGACTTACCCGGGCCTGGAGGCGGAGCTGAGGGCTCGAGGCGCGGAGCCGGTGGAGCGCGGCATGGTGCGGGACGGCCGGGTGATCACGACCCGGGGTCCCGCGTTCGCGGTCGACGCCTGCCTGGAGGTGGTGCGGGAGCTCTCGGGCGATCACATGGCGAACGCGGTCGCCCGACAGCTTATTCTTAAGTGAACGCTCGCCGGCTCGTGACAACCCCCCGCGCGGGTGCGCGGGATCGTGATCGTGGTCGGAGTGGATGTCGTCCGGGAGGATCCTCCGGAGTACGCGGTCGTCGTCCTCGAGGACGACGAGGTCGTGCTCAGGAAGCGCCTGTCCCGGGACGACCTGCTCGACCTGCTTCTCGCCACCGAGCCGGACGTTCTGGCCGTGGACAACGTGTACGAGCTCCTGGACAGCACCTCCGAGCTCATGGAGGTGATCAAGGCGCACCCGACCCTGCGCGTCGTCCAGGTGACCGGGGAGCCCGGAGAGCAGCGATCCCTCCAGCGCCTGGCCCGGGAGCACGGGATCCCCGTGCCGGACCCGAAGGATCCCGAGGAGGAGGCCGAGGCCTGCGCCCGTCTGGCCCGGATGGGCGTGGGCAGCGAGGTCTTCGTCCTGGAGGACGAGACTCGGATCCGGATCGGTCGGGCGCGCAGGCCGGGGCAGGGCGGGTTCAGCCAGTCCCGGTACGCTCGGAACCTGCACGCGGCGGTCAAGCGCGCGGTTAAGGAGCTTCAGGCGGCGCTGGAGCGGGAGGGCATCGACTACGATCTGCACGTCAGGAAGGCGGAGGGTGGATACGCCTCGGCCGAGTTCGTGGTCTACGAGCGCTACGACCGGGTCAAGCCCATCGTGGACAGCGTCGACACCTCGGAGGTCAAGGTCCAGGTCGAGCCGGTCCTGAAGGACAAGATCACCTTCCGCGGGGAGTCGCACCGGCGGGAGCTCCTCACCGTGGGTGTGGATCCGGGCGCCACGACCGCGGTCGCCGTGCTCAACGCCGACGGCGCGGTCATCCACCTGGAGAGCTCGCGGAACGTGTCCATCAGCGAGATCGTGGAGCGGGTGGAGTCCCTGGGCCGGCCGGCGGTCGTGGCCACGGACGTCTCGCCGGTTCCGACCGCCGTCGAGCGGCTGGCCCGGACCCTGGGTGCCAAGCTGTACCGGCCCAAGCGGAGCCTCTCGGTCGATGAGAAGCGGGAGCTGGTGAAGGGCCACCTGGCCAAGCGCGGCGAGCGGGTGCGGCCCCGGGACACCCACCAGCGGGACGCGCTCGCGGCCGCGATCAAGGCGTACCACACGCTGGTCAAGCCCACGATCAAGAAGGTGGAGCGGCGGGCGCCGGAGGACGCCAAGCGTCGGGACGTGCTGAAGGCCGCCAGCTACGTGATCAAGGGACTCCCCGTCTCGGACGCCCTTAAGATCGTGAGCAAGGAGCGCACGATCGAGCGCCAGCGCCGGAAGGACCGGGCGCGAATCGACCGCTACCGGCGCCGCATTCGGGCGCTGGAGCGCGAGCTGGAGTCCCGGGAGAACAAGCTCCGGGAGTACGAGCGCGAGCTGGAGTACCTGGAGCGGCTCGTTGACAAGCTCAAGCAGGAGAACAGGGAGCTGAAGGAGAAGCTCGAGTCGCTGCAGGACCGGATCGAGGAGCTCGTGGAGGAGCGCGTGAAGAGGAGGCTGAAGGCGAAGGAGCGGGAGATCCAGCGCCTGCGGCGGGAGCTTAACCGGGAGAAGTCGCGGCGGCAGGAGCTCGAGCGCCGGCTGAGGAAGGCGGAGCGGCTCAACGCCATCCTCCGCTCGGGCAAGGGCGTCCCGGTGGTGGAGGTGGAGAAGGCCTCGCACGAGGTGCTCTCGGACCTGCGGACCCCGCCGGTGTTCGCGCTCTACGTGGAGGATCCCAGCGGGATGAGCGAGTCCAACGTGGAGGAGCTCCAGGACCTCGACCCGGAGGCGGTGATCGTGCCCGACGAGTCCGCCGTGCCCGAGCAGGCCCGGGCCAAGTTCCGGGAGCTGAAGCTGCCGCTGCTGGAGGAGGGCCGGGACGTGACCGTCAAGCGCGCCGGCACCCTGGCACTCGTCGAGTCGGACGAGCTGCGCCGCGCGATCGAGCGCGTCCGAGAGCGGTGGAAGGAGGAGGAGCGGGAGGAGCAGCGAGAGGAGATCGTGCGCATCATCGAGGAGTACCAGCGGAAGCGCCGCGAGCACTTCGTCCGGTGACCCGACGCAGCAGCGCCCGGTACCGAGGGAGGTCCTCCGGCCGGTCCGCGTCCACCGCCGGCACCTCCACGCCGACCGAGCCCAGCCGGTCCAGCAGCTCCCGCACGGACTCGGCCCGCGGGACCTCCTCGGCCCTTAGGAGCATCGGGAACAGCGTTCCCTTGACGTGCCGTGGCACCGGGTCGCACCGGGAGAAGGCCTCCGGGTCGAACACCACGTCGCAGGCGGTCACGCAGACGAGCTCGCCCGGAAACGCCTCCAGCACGGCCCGAATACCGTCCGCGGGCCCTCCCCCGCTGTCCCGGATCGTTGGACCGTCCCAGCGCGCGTCGCGGACGGGGGCGACCGCGTAAACCCGCTCGCACCCGACCCGCCTCAGAAGCCTCGTCGCCCACTCGACCAGCGGCCTCCCCTCCACGACCACCCAGGGCTTGTCCCCACCGATCCGCCGCCCGCGCCCACCGATCAGCACCGCCCCGATCATTCCTCGGACTCCCTCAGCACCCGCTCGCACTCGGAACACAGCGGCACGTTCCGGCGGAGCTTCCTGCCGCACCGGGCGCACCTCGGCGGCTTAAGCAGAATCTCCCGAACCTCGCCCTCGGACAGGTCGAACAGCCTCGCCAATACGTTTATACGCACGCCCTCCTCGTACAGCTTCCGTACCTGATAGTCCCGGAAGCGGCGCAGCCGCTCGAAGTAGGACCGCCGGACCGGCTCGCACTCGGGCGCCCTGAGCCCGCACCGGCTCAGCTTGATCGTACCCTTAACCAACCCAGGGGACCCCCGCTTGAGCGCGGTCGTGGACCTGGTCTCGGGCATGGCGGAGGTCCTGCTCGGGGCCTGGGTATTTACCAACGTCGTGGAGTGGATCAGCTACCGGTTCAAGCTCCCCGCCGGCTTCGTGGGCAGCTTCGTGGCGGCCGTGGCCACCGCCCTGCCGGAGACCCTCGTGCCCATCGTCGCCATCGCCACGGGCCGGCAGGAAGGCGTGGCGGTGGGGGCCATCCTCGGCGCCCCGCTCATGCTCTCCACCCTGGCCATGGGCGTCGGCGGGATCGCGGTCGCGCTCGCCAGCGCGCTCGGGTACAGGGGCTCCCCCGAGGTGCGCTGCGACCAGCTCCGATTCGACGCCCGCCACTTCCTGGCCGCCTACGCGCTCACGCTCCTCGCCACCCTCGTCAAGTCGTGGCCCCTGCGGTGCGCGGTCGCGGCCCTCCTGATCGCACTGTACGCGTACTACCTGAAGCGGCTGTCCGGGATCGGCGAGCCGATCGAGCGCCCCTCCCTCCCCGTGGAGCTGGCCCACCCGGCCTTGGCGGCCGCGCTGTCCACCCTGCTGCTCGCCGTCTCCGTCCTCCTGATGGTCCTCGGCGCCCGGAGCTTTGCCCGCGGGGTCGAGGAGATCTCCCTCAGCGTGGGGCTGAGCTCGCTGGTCGTCTCCTCCCTGCTGACCCCGGTGGCCACGGAGCTGCCGGAGAAGGTGAACAGCGTGATCTGGTACATCCGCGGGCGCGACCGCCTCGCCCTGGGCAACGTGACCGGGGCGATGGTGTTCCAGGCCACGTTCCCGGTCTCGATAGGACTGGTTTTCACCCGGTGGGACCTCTCGCCCCGGGACCTGACGTACCTCCTGGTCCCGATGGCCTCGATGCTCGCGCTCTACCTCCGGGGTCGGAGGGGGAGGCTGGACTGGGTGACGATGACGGCGATGGCCCCGCTCTACCCGCTACCCGCGCTGGCCTCGGCCGGGACAACGTTATAGTCATCATAACGATTCGGGGTGGTGGGCCCGCCGGGATTTGAACCCGGGACCACGGGGTTATGAGCCCCGCGCTCTGACCGGACTGAGCTGCGGGCCCTCCTCCCGGGCCCACCGCGTCCACTCGCGTAAAAAGTCTTGCGCGGGATGAGGAGTTCAGCCTTGGGCGACCCGGAACCGGGGATGAGCGAAGGCGGACTTCCCGACCCCTTCCCCCTTTTCGAAGGACTTATCCTACGTCGGAACGTGAACACCGGCGGGGTCACCCGATGGCGGAGGAGGATCCCCTGGAGGAGGTGCTGCCCAACCTGGCGAGCCGCGTCCGTGAGGAGCTGAGCCTCGGGGAGCTGTCGAGCGGGATCCGGGAGGAGCTGGAGCGGTTCGGCGAGGACTTCCGGGATCGTTACCTGGAGCGGCTCTCCGAGGCCGGTGTGGACGTGGACGAGTGCCGGTTCCTCGTCGACGCGGTGTGCCGGGCCGTCGAGCGGGCGATGAAGGACACGGAGTGGATCCTGGGGATGGTGGCCGAGCGGAGCGCGAAGAGGATCCTCGAGGACCTGGACGAGCACCTGAGCGTCGAGGGGTAGGGGGCTTCCCGTTGGCTCGGAGGATGGTGTCAACGGATGAGGTCCGGGAGCGGCTCATGGACCGCCTGCTGAACCTGTGGTGCGAGGTCTACCTGGCGGAGAAGCTCGAGGTGGACGAGGACTCGATCCGGGAGACCCTGAGCACGGAGCTTCAGGAGCGGTTCGTGCCCGCGCTGGCCGATCGGGCTCAGGCCCACCTGGAGGAGGCGCTGGAGGAGGAGCTGAGTCGATCCAACCCCAACCTACCGGATCCGGACGAGCTCGAGGAGACGCTGGACCTGGTGCTGGAGGTCGCCGACGAGGTGCTGGAGGAGGAGCTGGAGCGGGTGATCGACAGGGCCGCCGGCCGGGCCGCCTCGATGCTGGAGGCCGCGGCCCGGCGCGCCCTATCCCGATGAGCGCCGCTCGTACCCCTCCCTCGCCCCTTCCACCAGCCGCTCGGCGAGCTCTCGAACGCGCTCCCTGGCCTCCTCCAGGTCCTCGGACTCGTGGATGAGGTCGATGAAGGCGGAGCCCACGATCGCGCCGTCCGCGCCCGCCGCCACGACCTCCCGGACGTGCCACCGCTTCGAGATCCCGAACCCGACGGCGATGGGGACGTCCACGTAGCCCCGGACCCACCGCACCAGCTCGATGGTCCCCTCGGAGAGGTCCTCCCGGGCCCCCGTGACGCCGTACCGAGAGATCACGTAGACGAAGCCCGAGGCCCGCTCACCGATCATTTCGAGACGCTCCTCGGTCGTGGAGGGGGCCACCAGGTAGATCACGTCGATGCCCACGTCCCTGGCCGCCTCCCACACCTCGTCGGACTCCTCCACGGGCATATCGGCGACGATGATCCCGGACACGCCCGCGTCCGCCGCCGCCTCCAGGTACCGCCGGATCCCGTTCGCGTGCAGCGTGTTGTAGTAACACAGGAGCACCACGGGCACGAAGTCCGAGACCTCCTCCGCGACCTCCAGGCAGTCCCAGGGCGTGGTCCCCGCCTTCAGCGCTTCATCGACGGCCTTCTGGATCGTCGGACCGTCCGCGATGGGCTCGGAGAAGGGCACTCCCAGCTCCAGGATGTCGACCCCTCCGTCGCGCATCGCCCGGGCCAGCTCCACCGTTTCCTCGAGGCCCGGGTACCCGCAAGTTAAGTACCCGATCAGCGCCCCGCGACCCTCACGGTGCACCCGCTGGAAGACCCGCTCGAGCAAGCTGGTTCCCCCGGATGATGTGTCAACCGGGTCTACGAGGCGCCGCCGATGAAGAGTGGGAGCGGTGGCTGACGGGATTAATCGCTCGCGGCGCCCGCCAGCACCCCCAGCGCGTAGGCCACGGCGTTCGCCGTCCGCATCGGCTCGGCCGTCGTCGGGCCCAGGTGCACCAGCGCGTCCGCCAGCCGCTTCGCGCGCCGGCTGAGCCCCTCCCGCTCCGAGCCCACGAGCAGGCACACCCGGTCGCCCGACCGCGCCAGCTGGACCAGCCGCGACTCACCCTCCGGTCCCGTCGGGTGCAGCCCCACCACCACGTCGAACCCCTCCACCGCCTCCTCCAGGTCGTCCACCACCCTCAGGTTCACCAGGGACGCCGCCCCCACCTTCTCGCGCGCCCGCTCCAGGCTCTCCTCCCGCGGCTCCACGAGGATCAGCCCGCCCAACCCCAGCGCCGCCGTCACCCGGATCAGGTCCGCGATCTCGTACTCCAGCTCCGGCCGCTCGCAGCAGACGTAGACGTGCCGGAACGCGTCCGCGGGCAGCCACCGCCGGCTCGGCTCCCGCAGCGTCGCCGGGGTCACGCCGATCAGGTACCCGTCCTCCGACACGTGCACGTCGACGTACTTGTCCGGGTTATCGAGGTCCACCGAGGCCCCGGTCACCTTCCGGACGGCGTCCCCCACCTCCCGCGCGATGTCCTGGGAGCTGTAGGGCAGCGTCTTGTCCAGGCGCCGCGCGTCCACGGCGAAGGTCTCGTCCTCGCGCACCTCCCCCCGCACCGCCTCCCGGGCTCGCGCCACCAGCTCCTCCAGGCCCGTGGATTCGCCCTCGTCCCGGATGATGATGATCCGGGAGACCTCGGGGAACCTCCGCCTCAGCTCGTCCAGGTCCTCCAGTCCCTCCAGCTCCACCCGGAGTCGACGCACCGGCTTCAGCGGGTCCGGCCTGGCCCGCACGCCCAGCTCCCTGCTGATGGCCTCCGCCACGCGCTCCGTGTCCTCCGGGCTCACGTCCGGGTTCAGCGTTACCAGCACCTCCAACCCGGCGCACCCCACGTAACCTTTTTTAGCACCCCCAAAAGGCGTCCGCACGGCCCTGGTGAGGCCGGGGCAGCTTAGCCTGGTAGAGCGCGGGGCTCATAGGGCCCGATGACCCCGTGAGGGTGACACGGGCCTGGGATACCCCGAGGTCCCGGGTTCAAATCCCGGCCCCGGCACCAAAACCGGAAACCGTTACGAAACTCGTAACGATACGGGGACCGCCCCGTTGCCCCGCGCCGCCGACCTTCGGCTGGTTAGCTGCCCACCACCCAAGCACTTCCCCGAGATGGTCCGACTCTCCCGGGAGCTCTTCCGGCTCATCGTCGACGAGTACAGGACCGAGGGCGCCCTCCGCCGCCTCTCCGATCCCAAGTGGTTCCAGTCCCTCGCCTGCCTCCTGGGCTACGAGCGGGACACCTCCGGCAGCACGACCGTCGTCACGGCCGCCCTCCGCGAGGCCCTGAACCCCGAGGAGCACGGGCTCGCCCTCGTCGGTGGCAAGGGGCGCCTCGGGCTCAAGACCCCGGAGCTCGTTCGAGAGCGGGCCGAGGAGCTCGGCGTCGATCCCGAGCCCCTGATCGAGGCCAGCCGCCTCGCGGCCAAGTCCGACACGGTCTGCCTGCAGGACGGGCACGAGCTCTACCATCACACGATCGCCTTCGACGAGTCGGGTCGCTGGGTCGTGATTCAGCAGGGGATGAACACCGAGGAGCGCACGGCCCGCCGCTACCACTGGAGCTGGGAGGATACCGAGAGCTTCACCGAGCGGCACCCCGTCGCCGCCAGCGCGCCCGCGGACGTGCTCTCCCTGCAGGGGGACGAGCCGAGCGGGTGCCGCCGGGCGATCCTTGACCTGGTCTCCGAGGGGCCCGACCGGGTCCTGCGCGAGTGGAGGCGGGTCCGGGCCTCAATCCGCGGGCCGCTGGATCGGTTCATCGACGCGGACCGGGGGGTGGAGGTGCCGGAGGAGGTTCTGCGCCGCCTGCCGCGCCGACTGGACCGGGAGGTGCTGGAGCGGTTGTACGAGCGGGATCCCGAGAGCTTCACGGACCTGCTCCGGACGCGCGGGGTCGGGCCCTCGCTCACGCGGGCACTGGCCCTGATCGCGGAGGTGGTGCACGGGGAGGGGCCCGACTACCGGGATCCGGCGGAGTACACGCTCGCGTTCGGATGCAAGTCCGGGGATCCGTTCCCCGTGGATCGAGAGCTCATGTCGCTCGCCTCCGAGCTCCTGGAGCGGCTGGACTCGCGCCTGCTGCGCAGGTTCCTCCGCGCGGCCCAGTCTTAAAATACGGGAGTTTCGCGACGGAAAGCGGGGGTGGTCGCGTTGCTGATCTGCGTGGTGGGGATGCCGGGCGCGGGCAAGGGAGAGTTCGTGAAGGTGGCGCGGGAGGAGGGCATCCCGGTGGTCGTGATGGGTGACGCGGTGAGGCGCGAGGCGGAGCGGAGGGGCATGGACGTCGGGGAGACCGCGGAGCGGCTGCGCGAGGAGCACGGGATGGACGCGGTGGCCCGGCTGGTGGCCGACGACGTGGAGCGGGAGCTGCGTCGGGCGGGCGTGGTCGTCGTGGACGGGGTGAGGAACCCGGAGGAGGTTGAGTACTTCAAGGACCGGTTCGGGGAGGACTCCGTCGTCATCGTGGCCATCCACGCGTCCCCGGACACGCGGTTCGAGCGGCTGCGAGAGCGCGGTCGGGAGGACGATCCGGAGACGCGGAGGGAGTTCGAGGAGCGGGACGAGCGGGAGCTGGGGTTCGGCATCGGCGAGGTGATCTCCCGCGCGGACGTGATGATCGTGAACGAGCGGATCAGCCTGCCGGAGTTCCGGGAGAAGTGCAGGTCCGTCCTGAGGTCCCTGCTGCGGGGTGAGGACCCGCATGATCTCCCGGGTGGTCCTGACAACGTACGTGTACCCTACTGAGGACGAGGAGAAGGTCATGAGGGCGCTGGAGAACCTCTTCGAGATGGACCTGTTCGAGAAGGTGGGCGAGGAGAAGCTGGGCGACGTCAAGCGGATCGAGTTCGAGTGCAAGGGACCGCAGGCGCGCCTCTCCCTGGGCAAGATCTACGAGCTGCTGCGAGAGCAGGAGATCCTGGACGCTGCGCGGCGGGTGCTGAAGGAGGGCGTGACGGCGGAGGGCTCGATCCTGTTCCACCTCAACAAGCAGGCCGCGTTCGCCAAGGCGGTGAGCTTCTCGGAGGGCGGCGAGTCGCCGCTGGGCCCGATCGTCGTCGAGATCTTCCCGGAGAACCCGGACGACGTGGACAAGGTGATCGACTGGCTGGCCCCGGAGACGATCGACGGCAAGCCCATTTACGAGGTGAGGAAGCCGCGCGTGCCCAAGCATGAGGAGAAGGAGGGCGAAGAGGGCGAGGAGGTGGGTTGAGGGCGCCCGTCGGCGGCCTGCGGCTCGACCAGTTCCTGGTCACGATGGGCGTCGCGGAGAGCCGTCGGCGCGCCCGCAGGCTGATCGAGCGGGGCAAGGTCGAGGTCAACGGGGAGCGGGTGACTAAGCCCTGGTGGCTCGTGTTCGAGGGCGACGAGGTCAAGGTCGGAGACACCGTCTTACGGGTGGAGATCGATGACCGTGGTCGGTGAGCTTCGGGAGGGGAAGGTCCTGATCCGCGACAAGCGCCAGGCCAACCGGTTCTACTCGTCGATGTACGGCAAGCCGTCCCGGGAAGGGCTCTGGCTCTGGCCCGAGGAGGCCACGTTCCTGTGCGAGGTCGGCCGGCTGGAGGTTAAAAAGAGGGGCGAGAAGCTCACGCTGGAGCGGCTCATCGAGGAGTTCCTGCGAGAGGATCCACGGTTCCTGGTCCGGTACGCCGTCTACTCTGACCTGCGGCAGCGCGGCTGGAAGCCCAAGCCGGGCCGCCGGTTCGGGACCGACTTCCGCGCCTTTCGGGGCGAGGACGAGCGGATCGCGGTCAAGGTCCTGCACGAGGAGACCGACGACTTCACGCCCGAGGACGTGGTGGAGTGGGTGCGGTCCGTCCAGGGCACCGAGTTCGACCTCGTCGTCGCCGTCGTGGACAACGACTTCGACGTCAATTACTACGTGTTCGACGACGTCACCGGCTCACTTTGACTCCCACAGCCTCGGTGTCAGGAACACGCCCACGGGCTCTCCGGCGGACTCCGCCGTTCGCCACGCTCCCTCGATCACGTCGAGGTCGTCGGGGCTCTCCACCACGTAGGTGTGCAGGTTGAGCGCCTCCAGGATCTTGGGCGCGGCCTTGCCCATCCCCACCTGCGCCGGAATGTCCTCGTGCAGGTACCCGCGATGGCTCATGAGCATGAGCAGCGGGAGCCGGTAGGTGAGGGTCAGGGAGCAGAGGGCGTTGACGGAGTTCCCTAGCCCCGAGTTCTGCATGACCAGCGCCGGCTTCTCCCCGGCCAGCGCCGCCCCGGCGCAGATCCCGACCCCCTCCTCCTCGCGAGAGACCCGCACGGTCTTGATGTCCGGGTGCTCCTCGAGCAGCTCGATCACACCGCCGAGGAGGGAGCAGGGGAGCCAGCAGACGAAGGTGATGCCGGCCCGCTCCAGCGCTTCCACGATCTTCTCGTCCACGCTCAAGGCTACTCACCGTCCAGCGCCACGCGGCCCATGGTCTCGGCCCGCAGCCCCGCCCGCAGCGTCGCCAGCGGGATGACCTCCTCCGGCGGCACGTTGGCGATGTTCACCTCCGGGCCGAACTTCACGATCAGCTCGAACTGCTGCTCCTTCTCCGGCGCCTCGAACATCACGCGCTTGATCCCGACCCCCTTCACGATCTCCGACAGAATCCTCACCCGCTCCCGCTTCTCCGCCCCCATCGGCCCGTGCTCACCGCTCTCCCGCGCCTCCACGATCACGTACTCCGCGCCCGCCTCCACGCACTTCACCATCCGGCCCACCATGTCCGAGGGCGACAGGACCGAGTACTCCTCGTCCCGCTTCTTGCCCTCCTCAGCGTAAACCGTGAACCCGTGCTCCCGCGCGAGCTCGATCAGCTCGCACTTCTTCTCGATGGACATCGGGATCATGCCGTCGGAGATCTCCACCGCGTTGAACCCGAGCTCGTCCAGCTCGCTCAGGAAGTCCTCGAACGTCCCCTGAGACACGGCGATCTCCGCCAGCGTGCCGCCCGGGAACACGTCCAACCCCGCGTCCGTGTACAGCTCCACCTTCTCCTCCACGATCTCCCGGTCGATCAGCCGGGCCGTACCCCAGCCCATCTTCACGCCGGTGATGTAGTCGCCCGCCATTCTCAAGAACGAGCGCACGAACTCCGGGGTCAGCCCCTTGTCCAGCATCACCGTGGCACCGTCGACCTCCGGCACGCGGATCGACCGCTCGAACGCCTTCATCCTCGCCCCTCCGCGGTCGCCCGGGCCCAAGCTTTAGTAAGTTCCGTGACCGGGGGCGATCGGGGTGCGCCGCATCGATGCGCTGAAGGTGGTGGGCCAGGTGGCGGACGATCACGGCGCGATCGTCGTGGTGCACCTCGGGTTCCCCGCCCGGGAGCTGTACCACGCGCACGACCGACCGCTCAACTTCTACATGCTCGGCGCGATGGGCCAGTCCTGCTCCGTCGGGCTCGGCCTCGCGCTGACCACGGAGCGCGAGGTGCTCGCCGTCGAGGGCGACGGCGGCCTCATGATGAACATGGGGATCCTGCCCACGATCGCGCAGGAGTCCCCGGAGAACTACACGCTGGTCCTGGTCGACAACTCCACGTACGCGACCACCGGCGACCAGCCCACGCCCTCGCGCCTCATCGACTGGGAGCGGGTCGCCCGGGCGCACGGGATGAGGTACTACGAGGCGGACGATCCGGAGGGGGCCCGGGACGCTCTGGAGCGGGCCCTCAGCGCCCGCGGGCCCCGGATGGTCCGGTTGGAGGTGGAGCCCGGTAACGCGGACGTGCCGCTGATCGACCTCACCCCGGAGGAGATCAAGGTCCGCTTCGTCAGAGCGCTCCGGGAGGAGGAGGGTTGAGGGTCGACCCGCGCGAGCTGCTGGACTTCGTGACCGAGGCTTTCACGGCCGTGGGGGTGCCCCGCCGGGACGCCGAGATCGCGGCGCAGGTGATCGTGGAGGGGGACCTTCGCGGCTTCCACTCGCACGGCGTCCTGCGGCTTCCCGGGTACGTGGAAGGGATAGAGCGCGGGGCCATCCGCGCCGAGATCACCCTGAAGCGGGTCTCGAAGCGCGGCGCCACGATCGTGTACGACGCGAACCACTCGCTGGGCCACGTTGTGGGCCATCGGGCCGCCCTGAAGGCCGTGGAGCTGGCTGAGGAGCACGGGGTTGGGGTGGTGGCCGTCCGGAACTCGTCTCACTACGGGATCGCGGGTTACTACACGACCCTGATCGCCGAGCGGGGCATGGTCGGGTTCGCGACCTGCGGGACCGAGCCGGCGGTCGCCCCGTACGGCGGCTCCCGGGCCGTGCTGGGGACGAACCCGCTCTCCATCGCGTTCCCGCGCCGGGACGGGCCGCCGATCGTCGTGGACATGGCCACGAGCCTGGTGTCCCGGGGGAAGGTCCTGCAGGCGCTGAAGGAGGATCGGGAGATCCCGGAGGGCTGGGCCGTGGGGCCGGACGGCGAGCCCACTACGGACCCGGAGGAGGCGCTCGAGGGCGCCTTGCTGCCGTTCGGCGAGCACAAGGGGTACGCCCTCTGCCTGGCCCTGGAGGTGCTCGCGGGCCCGGTCGTGGGCGCGGCGGCGGGTCGGGAGGTGCGCGGGACGACGGACCCCACGGTCCCGTGCAACAAGGGCGACCTGTTCGCGGCGCTGGACGTCTCGGCGCTGGTGAACGAGCACGAGTACTTCGAGCGGTTGGAGCGGCTGATCGCGGAGGTGAAGGAGTCGGGGGAGGACGTCCTGCTGCCCGGGGAGCCGGAGTTCAGGCGCCGCGAGAGGGCGCTTCGGGAGGGACTGGAGCTGCCGGAGGGGTCGGTGAGAGCGCTGCGTGAGGTGGCGGACCGGTTGGGGCTCGAGCCACCGGTCTAGTCCTCCTCGCGCCGCTTGACCAGCCGGTTGACGCCGCTGACGAAGGCCCGAACGCTGGCCATCACGATGTCCTCGGAGGCCCCACGGGCCGTCACCGTGTGCCCTCGCTCGTCCTCCAGCTTCACGATCACCTCCGCCAGCGCGTCGGAGCCGCCGGTGATCGCCTCCAGCCGGAACTCCTTGAGCTCGACCTCCAGGCCCAGCTCCTCGATGGCGTCCTGCAGGGCCTTGAGGGCCGCGTCCACGGGGCCCACGCCGGTCGAGGCCGCGCTCCGCTCCTCACCCTTCAGCCGCACGCGCACGGAGGCGGTGGGCGTCATCCGGTTCCCCGTCATGACGGCCAGCTCCTCCAGCCGGACCGCCGCCTCGGACTCGGGCACCTCGCCCACGACGTCCCGGGCGATCGCCTCGAGATCCTCCTCGGTCACCCGCTTGCCCTTGTCGCCCAGCTCCTTCACCCGCCGCACGATCTCCCGCAGCTGCTCCTCGTTGACCTCGATCCCGAGCTCCTCCAGCTTCTTCTTGATCGCGTGCCGGCCCGCGTGCTTGCCGAGGACGATCCGGCGCCGGTGACCGACGTCCTCCGGCCGGATCGGCTCGTACGTCTCCGCGCACTTGATCACGCCGTGGGAGTGGATGCCCGACTCGTGCGCGAACGCGTTCTCGCCAACGATCGGCGCGTTGGGCGGGACGACCACGCCCGTCAGCCGCTCCACCAGCCGCGACAGCTCGACCAGCATCTCCGTCTTCACGTCCAGCTCGACGTCGTAAAGGGCCTTCAGTGCCATGACGAACTGCTCGAGCGCGGCGTTGCCCGCGCGCTCACCGATCCCGTTCACGGTCACGTGAGCCTGCTCCGCGCCCGCCTCCACCGCGGCCAGGGAGTTCGCCACGGCCATCCCGAAGTCGTCGTGGCAGTGCACGCTCACGGGCACGTCGAGCTCGTCCACGATCCGTCGAACCAGCCGGTACATCCGCGGCGGCGTCATCACGCCCACCGTGTCGGGCACGTTGATCCGGTCCGCGCCCGCCTCCACGGTAGCTTTATAAACCTTCAGCAGGAAGTCCGGGTCGGTTCTCGTCGCGTCCTCCGCCGAGAACTCCACGGTCACCCCGTGCTCCTTCGCGTACTCGACGCCCTCCACGGCCCGCTCCAGCGCCTCCTCCCGAGACATCTCCAGCTTGTGCTTCAGGTGAATGTCCGACGTGGCGATGAACACGTGCACGCAGTCCACGTCCGCCTCGATCGCCGCGTCAATGTCCCCCCTAACGCAGCGCGCCAGCCCGCACACCTCCGCGTCGAGGCCCTCGCCGGCGATCGCCTTGACCGCCTCGAACTCGCCCTCGCTCGCCACCGGGAACCCGGCCTCGATCGTGTCCACGCCGAACTCGTCCAGCTTCCGCGCGACCTCGAGCTTCTCCTCCTTCGTCAGGCTGACCCCGGGCGTCTGCTCCCCGTCCCGCAGCGTCGTGTCGAAGATGCGGACGCGGTCCGGCACCCTACTCTCCCAGCAGAAAGGACCTCCCCTCAGCCATCACTAGAACCCCCGAGGGGAGCCAGCGTTGGCCCGGGAGGAGCTGCTAAAGGAGCTGGAGCGGCTCGTCGACGACATCGAGGACGCCGAGCTCCGAGACCTCGTTAAGAAGCTTTTGGAGGAGGGCCTCTCGCACGAGGAGGCGCCCGAGCTCGACGGGCTCGAGGAGGCGCCCGCCAGCCGCAAGGGACACCACTCCTACCCGGGCGGGCTCCTGGAGCACACCGTGGCCACCGCCAAGCTGGCCCTCGCCATGGCGGAGGTCTTCGAGGAGGTTTACGGCGTGCAGGTCGACCGCGACGTCGTGCTCGCCGCCGCCATCCTGCACGACCTCGGCAAGGCGGTCTCCTACGAGGAGAGCGAGGGCGGGTACAAGTACTCCGAGTTCGCCCGCCGGCTCGACCACCTCACCGCCCTGACCGCCGAGCTCTACGCCCGGGGAGCGCCGATGGAGCTGATCCACGCGGTCGCCGCCCACCACGGCCGGGGCAGCCCCGTCCCGCCGAACACGCCGGAAGCGCTCATCGTGCACCTCGCCGACAACGCCGACGCCCAGTTCGCGGAGGAGGTCATCAAGGCGGCGCGCGGGATCGTGCGCGCCCGGCTGCAGGAGCTGGGCGAGGAGCCCACGGACGAGCTCGTCGACGCGATCCTCGAGCGCGTCACGCCCACCGAGGTGTTCCTGACCCGGGTGCGCGAGGGCCGGGACGCGGTGCGGAAGCTCATCGCCGAGGCGCTGGAAGAGGTGCGAGAGGGCGGGGAGTGACCCCTCGGGTAAACACTTAAGCCCGGACCGGCGCGGGCGCGGGAGGGGAGAGTGGCCATGTCCATGTACAAGTACCAGCGCGAGGCGTGGAAGCGCCCCAAGGACTCGTACGTGGGCGAGCTGCTGAAGAAGCGGCTGCCGAAGTGGAGGAAGGGTCCCGCGGTCCAGCGCGTCAAGCGCCCGACCCGGATCGAGCGGGCCCGCCGGCTCGGGTACCGGGCCAAGCCGGGCTACGTGATCGTCCGGGTCCGAGTGCCGAAGGGAGGCCGGCGCAAGTCCCGGCCGAGGAAGGGCCGCCGACCCAAGCGCATGGGTAAGAACAAGTTCTCGCCCGGTAAGAGCCGGCAGTGGATCGCCGAGGAGCGGGCCCAGCGGAAGTACCCGAACCTGGAGGTGCTGAACTCGTACTGGGTCGGCGAGGACGGTCAGTACAAGTACTACGAGGTGATCATGGTCGACCCGTACCACCCGCAGATCAAGAGCGACCACCGGATCAACTGGATCTGTCAGAAGTCCCAGAAGGGCCGCGTGTTCCGGGGTAAGACGAGCGCGGGCAAGAAGTCGCGCGGCCTGCGGAAGCGCGGTAAGGGAGCGGAGAAGGTGCGGCCGAGCATCCGCGCGCACCGGAGGCGCGGGAAGTAACGGGGGCCTCCCCTTGCTTTGTCCCTTCCCGTCAACAGCATCTCCGCCCGGGTGATCGCGCACGCGACGGAGGACGAGGACAAGGTGCTCGAGGCGCTGTCGAACGTTCTCGGGGGCGTAACGGAGGAGGACGACGTCGAGGTCGAGACCTTCTACGCGGAGGGCCACCACGGGAACCCCATCACCATCTTCCAGGTGCGGCTGACTCGGAAGGCCCACATCGAGCGCGTGCTCGAGCACTGGCGCAAGCACCTGCCGGAGGAGGAGAAGCGACGGGTCTGGGAGGAGGTCGAGCGGCGCGTGGACGATCACGGGAACTTCTACATCCGGTTCGACAAGCAGAGCGCGTACCTGGGGGAGCTTAGAGTATCGGACACGGACGACGTGGTTCGGGTGAAGCTGAACCTGGAGGCGTACCCGGCGAGCCGGGAGGGCGGGATCAAGGCCCTGAAACGGCTAGGTATCTTCTCGACCGACTAAAGCGCGCCGAGCACTTCGCCCTCCGCGTTCACGTGGACGAGGTCGACCCCCTCCGCATGGCCCTCGCCACCGACCGGCTGGGCTACGACGTCGTCGTCCTGTCCCTCGAGCTCCGGGCCGAGGACCTCGACCTGAGCGAGCTGGAGTGGCTGAACGAGGAGCTGGCCGACATCCAGGACCGCGTCGACGCGCTGCTTCTCCCCGGGTGCAAGCTCGAGGCCGAGTCCCCGAGCGAGCTCCGCCGGGCCATCGCCCGCGTCCGGCCCGAGGTGTACTACCTCGCCGTGGGCGGCGGCGAGCCGGACATCAACCGGACCGCCCTCTCCGACACGCGCGTGGACACGCTCTCGCACCCCGAGCGCGGGAACCCGCACGCCGGCCTGGGCAAGCACGACATCGAGCTCGCCCGAGAGAAGCACACGTACGTCGAGATCGACCTCTCGCGCCTGCTGCGCCGGAGCGGGGAGCGCCTGGCCTGGCAGGTGTCGAGGATCCGGGACCTCCTCCGCATGCGCCGGAGGAAGCGGTTCCCCGTGACCGTCGCCCTCGGCTCCCGCGACCCGCTGGAGCTGATCCCGCCCAAGCAGCTGGAGGACGTGCTGTCCCTGATCGGGCTGACCGAGGAGGAGATCGAGGAGGTGCTGGTGGAGTCACCCCGCGAGTTCCTGCGCTGGAACGTGGCCTGCAAGCACCTGTTCGTCGTCCCCGGGGTGGCGGTGGTGGAGGATGGGGGTTAGGATCACCTCCACCCTGCGGCCCCGGTGGCGCTACATCGCGTTCAAGGTCTGGTCCGAGCGGCTCGAGGAGCTGGACTTCGACGGGGCCCGGGAGCTCGTTATCCGGGCCCTGTCCGACGTGCTCGGTCCCGTCGGCATGGGCCGGCTCCGCCCGTGGCTGATGCGCTGGGACGAGGAGCTTCGCGCGGGCATCCTTCGGGTCGAGCGTGGTCAGGAGTCCCCGGCGCGGGCGGCGCTGTCCCTGTACCGCGAGGATCCCGAGCTCGGTCGGGTGTTTCTGGAGGTGCTGGGCACCTCCGGAACGGTTAAAGGGGCGGAGCGGCTCCTCTCCCGGGTGCCGCGGTGGGACGTCGAGGAGGTGGATGGTCGGACGTTCTTAATTTACGAGAACGGCGAGGTGGACGTGGTGGAGGACGGGAGGATCGTCGCTCACGCGAGTTACGAAGATCCCTTGCCCGATTGAGGGGTGCTGACCATGCAGCCGGCCCAGACCGCGTACGATCGCGCGATCACCGTATTCAGCCCGGACGGCCGGCTGTTCCAGGTCGAGTACGCGCGTGAAGCGGTCAAGCGGGGCACCACCGCGCTCGGGATCAAGGTCGAGGAGGGCGTGGTGCTGGGGGTCGACAAGCGGGTCACCTCCAAGCTCATCGAGCCCGAGTCCATCGAGAAGGTGTACCAGATCGACACGCACATCGGGGCCGCGACCGCTGGCCTCGTGGCGGACGCGAGGGTGCTGGTGGAGCGGGCCCGGGTCGAGGCGCAGACCTACCGGTACACGTACGGTGAGCCCATCGACGTGGACGTGCTGGTCAAGTCCATCTGCGATCTCAAGCAGGTGTACACGCAGCACGGTGGCGTCCGACCCTTCGGTACCGCGCTGCTGATCGCGGGCGTGGACACGAAGGGGTGCCGCCTCTTCGAGACGGACCCGAGCGGTGCGCTGACCGAGCACAAGGCGACGGCCATCGGCGAGGGTCGTCAGGAGGCGCTGGACGTGTTCGAGGAGGAGTACCGGGAGGACATGTCCCTGGACGAGGCGGTCGAGCTCGCCGTGAAGGCCCTCTACGAGGCCTCCCGGGAGGAGACCACGGTCGAGAACCTGGAGATCGCCGTCGTGGATGAGGACGGGTTCCGGAAGCTCGAGCGGGAGAAGATCGAGGAGATCTTCCGCGAGGTCACCGGTGGCGAGGAGCCGGAGGAGATCGAAGGGGCCGGGTAGCGATGGCGCGCGTCAGCCTTGAGGAGGCCGTCGTGGCCCGGCTGGAGAAGGGCGGGGAGCGGTTCGAGGTCCTCGTGGACCCGGAGGGTGCGCGGAAGCTGCGGGAGGGCGAGGACGTCGACGTGGAGGAGATCCTGGCCGTCGAGCAGGTGTTTCGGGACGCGAGGAAGGGCGAGCGGGCCTCCGAGCAGGCGATGGAGGAGGTCTTCGGCACGACCGAGCCGACCAAGGTCGCGGAGATCATCATCAAGGAGGGCCAGATTCAGCTCACGGCGGAGCAGCGCCGGAAGATGCAGGAGGAGGTCAAGAAGCAGATCATCCACATGATCGCCAAGCGGGCCGTGGACCCGCGCACGGGCGCGCCCCACCCACCCGAGCGGATCGAGCGGGCGATGGAGGAGGCCGGCGTCCACATCGACCCGATGAAGAGCGCGGAGGAGCAGGTCAAGGAGGTCATCAAGCAGCTCCGACCGCACCTGCCGATGAAGTTCGAGGAGGTGAAGGTCGCCATCCGCATCCCCGCGAAGTACACCGGCCAGGCGATGGGCATCGTCCGGGAGTACGGTGACATCGAGCAGGAGGAGTGGCAGGAGGACGGCTCCTGGATCGCGGTGGTCAAGCTCCCGGCCGGGGTTCAGGAGGACTTCTTCGAGAAGCTCAACGAGGTCACGAAGGGCGACTACGAGAGCAAGATCCTCGAGCGCAAGAAGCTGGAGGGTCCGTAGGCCTTGGAACGCATCGAGGAGCACCTGCGCGAGCTGGTCGAGCGACCCGCCCCACCGGGGCGCGAGGACGAGGTCCGCGAGTACGTCCGCGAGGTCCTCGAGGAGTGCTGCGACGACGTCCACGTGGACGTGATGGGCAACGTCATCGGCACGCTCGAGGGATCTAAGTACAAGGTAATGCTCGCCGCCCACATGGACGAGGTCGGGTTCATCGTCAAGTCCATCACCAAGCAGGGCTTCCTCAAGTTCGCCAAGCTGGGCGGCGTGGACGACAAGATCCTGCCCGGCAGCCGCGTCGTGATCCTGAACTCGGAGGGCGAGAAGGTCCCCGGAGTCGTCGGCACCAAGCCCCCGCACGTGCAGAAGAAGAAGGAGCGGCGCAAGGTACCCGAGCACCGGGAGATGTTCATCGACATCGGCGCGTCGGACAGGGAGGAGGCCGAGGAGCTCGTCAGCGTTGGGGACGTGGGCGTTCTCCAGGGCGAGTTCACCAAGCTGGCCTCCAACCGCGTGAACGGGCGCGGCCTGGACGACAAGATCGGCGTGGCACTCCTCCTGACGCTCGCCGAGCGGCTGGCCGAGGAGGCGGACGATGACTACCCGACCGTCTACTTCGTCGGCACCGTTCAGGAGGAGGTCGGGCTGAAAGGGGCCCGGACGTCGGCCTTCGAGATCTACCCGCACGCGGCCCTCGTGCTCGAGACCGCGGTCGCCGGGGACGTGCCCGGGGTCAAGGAGGCGGAGCTGAAGCTGGGCGAGGGGCCCGCCATCACCGTCGTGGACGCGAGCGGGCGCGGGCTCATCTCGCACCCGAAGGTCCGGGAGCTCCTCATCGAGACCGCCAAGGAGCTGGACATTCCCTACCAGCTCGAGGTGGGAGAGGGCGGGACGACCGACGCGACCGCGATCCACCTCACCCGCGGCGGCGTACCCGCCGGCGTGATCGGCGTGCCGACGAGGTACCTCCACTCGCCCGCGGAGGTCCTGGACCTGAAGGACGCGGAGCACGCGCTCGAGCTCGCCGCGAACGTCGTTCCCAAGCTACCCGACCGGGTGTCGAGGTGATCGAACGTTGTCGGAGTACGAGATGCACGTCAAGGACCGGGAGGTCGTCACCCCGGGCGAGCGGCTGGCGGAGGGGCAGGTCGTGGCCAGCGAGGGCACTTACATGGAGAAGGACAAGGTCTACTCCAAGGTGACCGGGCTGGCCGACGTCCAGGGGCGCACGATCCGCGTCATCCCGCTCGCCGGCCCCTACCGGCCCACCCCGGGCGACCTGGTCGTCGGCGTCGTCCAGGAGGTCCGGTTCTCCACCTGGCTCGTCGATATCCGAGCGCCGCTCCCGGCCATCCTGCACGTCTCCAACGCGCTGGAGGAGGAGGTGGATCTGATCGAAACGGACCTGTCGAAGTACTTCAAGGAGGGTGACGTGCTCGCGGCGGTCGTCAAGGACGTCAACCCGGTGCAGCGGATCGAGATCTCGATCCTGGAGGAGGACGCCCCGGTGCGCTTGGGCAGGCTGGAAGGGGGGCGCGTGGTCGACATCGACCCGGTTAAGGTCCCCCGAGTGATCGGCCGCGAGGGCTCCATGATCAAGATGCTCAAGCGGGAGCTCAAGTGCGACATCATCGTGGGCGCCAACGGGCGGATCTACGTCAAGGCTCGGGAGGAGCCCAAGCGCGAGCGGGAGGCCCTGGCGGCCCGCGCCCTGCGGGAGATCGAGCGTCGGTCGCACCTCGAGGGCCTGACCGACTGGTTGAAGTCCAACATCAGGAGGCTCTCGCGGTGGTGAGTGGGCATGCCGGAGGAGGAGCCGGAGCGTCTGATCTCGGAGGACGGGCTCCGGCTCGACGGTCGGAAGCCCGACGAGATGCGCCCGCTCAAGATCAAGGCCGGAGTGCTCAAGCGCGCGGACGGGTCCGCGTACGTGGAGCTGGGCGCTAACCGGATCGTGGCGGCCGTGTACGGGCCCCGGGAGCTGCACCCGCGGCACAAGCAGAAGCCGGACCGGGCCGTGGTGCGGTTCCGGTACAACATGGCCCCGTTCTCCGTGGACGAGCGGAAGCGGCCGGGGCCCGACCGGCGCTCGATCGAGATCTCCAAGCTGTCCAAGGAGGCGCTGGAGCCGGCGATCTTCACGGAGTACTACCCGCGCACGGCCATCGACATCTTCGTCGAGGTCCTGCAGGCGGACGCGGGCACGCGGTGCGCGGGGATCACTGCGGCCTCGGTCGCCCTCGCCGACGCGGGGATCGAGATGCGGGACCTCGTCGCCGCCTGCGCCGCGGGCAAGGTGGACGGGCACATCGTGCTCGACCCGATGTACTACGAGGACGGCTACGGCGAGGCGGACGTCCCGCTCGCGATGATGCCCAAGGAGGGCGAGATCACCCTGCTTCAGATGGACGGCGACATGACCCCTGAGGAGTTCAAGAAGGCCGTCAAGCTGGCCAAGAAGGGCTGCAAGATCGTCTACAAGGAGCAGCGGAGGGCGCTCAAGCGTAAGTACGGAGAGGAGTAGGGGTCGCGCGCCTTGGACCAGGACCTGCTCGCCCGGATCAAGCGGCACGAGGTCCTGGAGGCGATCAAGGCCGGCGAGCGCGTGGACGGTCGCGACTTCGAGGAGTTCCGGCCCATCGAGGTCCAGCCGGACGTGATCGCGAAGGCCAACGGCTCCGCCCTCGTCCGCCTGGGCAACACCCAGCTCGTCGTCGGCGTCAAGCTGGAGGTGGGCACCCCGTACCCCGACTCCCCCGACGAGGGCGCCCTGGCCGTGAACGCCGAGCTCGTACCCCTCGCCGACCCGACCTTCGAGCCCGGCCCGCCCGACGAGAACGCCATCGAGCTCTCCCGCGTCGTGGACCGAGGCATCCGGGAGTCCGAGATGATCGACATGAAGTCCCTGTGCATCGAGGAGGGCGAGCACTGCTGGGTCACCTTCGTGGACATCCACGTGCTGGACCACGACGGTAACCTGTTCGACGCCTCACTGCTGGGCTCCGTCACCGCCCTGCACCGGACCAGGGTGCCCAAGGCCGAGGTGGTGGACGACGAGGTCGAGGTCGACGAGACCGAGCTGACCCCGCTCGAGGTCCGCGACTTCCCCGTCTCCGTGACCATCGCCCTCGTGGACGAGCACCTCCTGGTCGACCCCTGCCTCGACGAGGAGGTGGTCATGGACGCCCGCATCACCGTCACCGTGACCGAGGAGGGCCGAATCTGCGCGGTGCAGAAGGGCGAGCGCGGCTCGCTCCCCGAGCACCTGCTCGACGACGCCATCGACCTGGCCGTGAAAAAGGCGGAAGAAATTAGGGGGGTCGTCAAGGCGCAGCTCTGAGCCCGGGGGTGAGGCGCGATGGGTCGGACCAAGAAGGTAGGACCCGCCGGCCGGTTCGGCCCGAGGTACGGAATGCGCATCCGGCGTCGGGTGGCCGAGATCGAGTCCGTCCAGCGCCAGAAGCACGAGTGCCCGGTGTGCCACCGGAAGGCCGTGAAGCGCGTGGGCACCGGCATCTGGCGGTGCACCAAGTGCGGCACGGAGTTCGCGGGCGGCGCGTACTACCCGGAGACCGAGGCCCAGAGAATGGTGGAGCGAGCCATTCGAAAGGCCCTAGAGGAAGAGGAGGAGCGGTAACATGGTCGCCTACGAGGAAGAGGAGGAGAAGTACGAGTACGTCTGCATGCGCTGCGGCAAGAAGGTGCGGCTGAACATCAACGAGGACCCCATCCGGTGCACCCACTGCGGGTTCAGAATCGTCATGAAGCCGCGGCAGCCGGTGCCCAGGAGGTACAAGGCCCGTTGAAAGTCGTCGCCATCACCACCTCCCAGCGCCCCACCCGCCGCACGCGATCCCTCTGCCGCGACCTCGAGTGCGCCATCCCCGAGGCCGTCTACGTCCAGCGGGGCACCAAGAACCTCCGAGACACCGTGCTCGAGGCCCTGGAGAACGACGCGGAAACCCTGCTGTACATCTCAGAGGCGAAGGGTAACCCCGCCCGGATCACCGTCATCGACATCTCCGAGATCCCGCCGCGCGAGCGCCTCTACTTCTCCCTGGGAGGCGTTAAGCTCCAGCGCGAGTTCTCGCACCACGACGCGAAGCGCATCAACGTGGAGGGCACGCTCGCGATCACCACGTCCAAGCGCCCCGTCTCCGGCCACGTGAAGGTGGCGGAGGCCCTCTCCGACCTCCTCGGAGTCGAGTTCGTTCCCCGCACGGGCTCCCTTGAGGACGTGCTCGACGAGGCCTTCGCTGACGCGCTCCTGGTGATCGAGAGCCACCCTACGCACCTGGGCACGATCACCTTCTACCGAGGCTCCGAGAAGGTCGGCCCCTCCATCTTCTACCGCCGGTTCGAGATCCGGGACCGCAAGTTCGAGATCTAATCCGAGTCGAGATCCAGTTCGAGGCTCAATCTAATTCGAGGCTTAACCCGGTGTTCGAGTCGGGGATGGGCTCGGTGGGTCGCCCCCTGCACGAGTTCGAGTGCGAGGCGGAGTTCGAGTCGGAGCGGGCGGCTCGGGTCGTCTACGAGGCCGTCCTCCCGGACCTCGAGGCGATGCCGACCAAGAGGAGCGAGGTTCGGGCCGAGCGCCGGGGTAATAACATACAAATAACCATCCTGGCCGAGGACATCCCGGCCTTGAGGGCCTCCGTTACCGGGACGCTCCGGCTCCTTACCGTGTCCGAAAACGTGCTCAAGCTCCTGGAAGGGGGGCGAGAGGATGGCTCAACAGCAGCAGAACGTTGAGCAGCAGGTGGCTCAGCTTCAGCAGCTCCAGCAGCAGTTGAGCTCGATCGTCGCTCAGAAGCAGCAGCTCGAGATGCAGCTGCGTGAGATCGAGCGCGCGCTCGAGGAGCTGGAGGAGATCGAGGAGGAGACGCGGATCTACAAGACCGTGGGCGGTCTGCTCATCGAGGCGGATAAGGACGAGGTCAAGGAGGAGCTGGAGGACCGTAAGGAGACGCTGGAGCTCCGAGTCAAGACGCTGGAGAAGCAGGAGAAGCGGGTGCAGGAGCAGATCGAGAGCCTCCAGAAGCGCCTCCAGAAGGTCCTGCAGCAGCAACAGCAGCAGGCTGGAGGAGGTGGAGGGGCCGCCTAGCGTACCGATGCCCCGGGAGCTGAGTGTGGAGGAGGTGGAAAAAATCCAGGAGGTGGCGTTGAGGGAGCTTTACCGCCGGATTCCCAAGCGTGACCTGGAGGACGTGGACGTTCGAGTGGTCGTTGACGGGGACGACGTGGACGTTCGCGTCGAGGTCACCGTCCACCCTCTGAGCGAGCTGTCCGACGAGGAGATCGAGGAGGCGGTGGAGAAGGCCGCGGAGGCGGCGATTAAGGCGGCGGACGAGATCATGCAGTCCGAGTCCGACTAGGCGGGTCCGACTAGGCCGCTGGGACCTTCGCCACGCCTCCCTCACCCTTTTTCCGGCTCGCGATGCTGTAAGCGCCCACCAGGGCCGCGATCAGGGCACCCACCAGCAGCTGCGCGCTCACGTTGTTCCTCTCCGCCACGTCCGGCTGACGGAGCCTCGTCTTCAGGTTCTCGGCGACTCGCCCGCCGCCCGCGCTCTCAGACTTCTTCTCCCTGACCGGACCCGACCTCTCCGAGGCCCGCACGACCTTCTCCTCCGGGGCCTCCTCCCTGCTGCTCGGTGCCACCGACTCCTCCACCTTCGAGCCCGACTCTGGAACCATCGGCTTCACGGCCTCGTTGGGCGGGGTGTTTACCTGCTCCTCCGACGACTGCGCTAGTGCGCGCTCCTGATCCCGCTGCAGCTCGGGCTTCACCTCCGCGCACGCGGCGGGGCCGACGACGCCCACGATCAGGCACAGGGCCAGGAGCAGGGCGGGGACCAGCGGGGGTCACCCCCGAACCTAAGAGGTCTGGATCTTGACCACGTCACCGTGCTCGAGCTCGTAATCCTCACCCACGACCTCCTGGGACCCGTCTGGCCTCACGATCACCGCTCTATTAAAACTCTCTCCGATCTCCGTGTGGATCTTGTAGGCCAGCTCCCGGACCGTCGTCCCCTCCCTCACTAGGAACGCGTCCGGGAGCACGTTCCCCTCCGAGTCCGTCAGCTTGTTCTCGTTCTCGACCGGGTAAACCAGGATCATCCCGGCCACGTCGAAAACGGCCCTGTTGATCGCCTCCTGGACGCCCGTCGACCCCCACCGCTTCAGCACCTTCTCCCGGATGAACTCCAGCGCCTCGTGCTGCTCGTCGCTGAGCTCGTCCTCCTTCAGGACCTCGAAGTCGCCCTCCCCCGGCAGGTAGCGGATGAGCCCCTGCTCCGCCGCCCGGCGCAGGGCCAGCTCGGCCTCCGCGCACGTCGGCACGACCGGGTACTCGACCTCCCTTCTCAGCCGCTTGATGTACTTCTCCGCGCAGTCGATGTCCGCCTTGTTCGCCGCGATCACCGCCGGCTTGTTCACCCTCCGGATCTCCCGGGCGAACCGGCGCAGGTCCTCCTCCGACCACTCCTCGAGATCGTCCGGCACCTCCGCCTCGTCCAGCGCCCTCTCCACGTCCTCCATCGACACCCCGATGCCAGCCAGCCGCTCCCGCAGCACCTCAGCCGCCGGCTTCTTCTCCAGGCTCGCCCGCTTCACCGTCCGATCCCAGTCCCTCGACAGGATGCCCGCGATCCACTCGTCCAGCTCGCGCTCCAGGAACCGCACGTCCTCGACCGGGTCCCGCGAGCACGGCTCGCACGGCTGCCCCTCCTCGTCCGTCGCCCCCGCCGCGTCCACCACGTGGATCAGCACCGTCGCCTGCCGGAGGTCGTCCAGGAACTGATTGCCGAGCCCGCGGCCCTCGTGGGCCCCCGGAACCAGACCCGCCACGTCGATCAGCTCCACCGGGACGAACCGCTTCCCCTCCACGCACTCGGAGTTCCGGGGGTCACACTCCACCCCGAACTCCCGGCACGGGCACTCCGAGACGACGTGCGCCACGCCCTTATTGGGGTCGACCGTGGTGAACGGGTAGTCGCCCGTCTCCACCGTGGAGAGGGTCGCGGCCGCGAAGAACGTGCTCTTCCCCACGTTCGGCTTCCCGACGATCCCCACCTCGACGCTCAACCCGGCTCCCCGGGGGAGGCCGGCGATGCGCGTGCTAATAGCTTCAGGGGACGGGGGTCACCTGACTCGGGCCGTGGCCCTCGCCGAGGAGCTCGAGGACCGGGGTCACGAGGTGGTCTTCGCCGTGAACGAGGACTCCGAGCAGGCCCGGGAGCGGCTGGACCGCGCCGGCTTCAAGGAGCGCATCGGCCTGCCGAGACCGCGCCGCGTGGGGGACCCGGTCTGGCGCGCGGCTCTTGGGGGTCTGCGCAATCTCCTGCGCGCCCGGCGAGCGCTGGCCGAGGTGGACCCCGACCTCGTCCTCTCCACCGGGGCCGGCGTGGCCATCGGACCCATGATCGTCGGCAAGCTCCGCGGCCTGCCCGTCGCCCACTACGAGCCCACGGACGTCGTCTCGGTCTCCGGCCGCGTCGCCAAGTACTGCGCGGACCTCGTCGGCGTGTGGGACCGGGACATGAAGGAGTACTACGGTGATCGGGCCGTGAGCGTGGGGATCGTGCTCCCGCGGGCCTTCGACGAGGCGGACCCGGAGGAGGCCCGCTCCAAGTACGACCTCGGGGAGCGCGTCCTGGTGTGGACGACCGGCTCCGGCGGGTACGAGCCCGCGCTGCGCGCGCTGGTCGCCTGCGCCGAGCGGGGGCTCCTCGAGGGCTGGGACGTGGTGGTGAACACGGGCCGGGCCATGGACCCGGAGCGACTGGAACGGAGGCTCGAGGGCGGCTGCCGGCGGGTGGTCGCGCGCCGGTTCTTCCACGACTTCCCCGCCCTGCTCAAGGCGGCCCGGCTGATCGTGTGCCTGGGCGGGGCCACGCCGGTCGAGGCGGCCGCCCTCGGGAAGCCGGTGGTCGTCCTGCCGCGCCGGGACGTCCTGCGGGACCACCAGTACGTGACGGCGAAGAAGCTCGAGCGGTTGGGGGTGGCCTTCGCGGCGGAGGACGCGGCGGACGAGGAGAGCGTCGTGCGGGCGGTCAGCGAGGCCATGGAGGCCGGTGAGGACCGGCTGCGGGAGATGGGCGAGCGGGGACGGGAGCTGTTCGGTGGGAACGCCCGCGAAAGGTTCGTTACCCTCTGTGAGGAGCTCGCGGCCGGATGAGGAGGTCTCCGCATGGCCGACGCCGGGATGAGGAGCTCCCCCTTTGCCGACGCCTAGACCTCGACGACGTGCAGCCCCCGCTCCCGCAGCCGGTCCAGCAGCTCCCGACCCAGCTCACCGCCCACGACCTCGACCTGCACGTACCCGACGTCGAACCGTCCTTGAAGGCGCAGCGACTCCCCCTGGACGTCGAACGAGAAGGAGCGGACCCCGGTCTCGGACGCGCGGACGAGCACGTCCTCCGGGAACCTCGGGTCGTCCACCGTGGCGGAGAGCCTCGGGCGCCTGGATCCCAGCTCGACGATCACGCTGGCTCGCACGTCCTCGGCCTCGACCACGGCCCGGGCCTCGCGGCGATGCTTGGCGGTGATGTGGGCGTCGGCGCCCTCGAGGGCGTCGAGCACGCACCTGAGGAGTCCCACCGCGTCCTGCCGCACCGGACCGGGCACGTCCAGCTCGGTGAGGGTGATCTCGAAGTCGAGCGTCGGGTCCAACGGGGCCCCGATGACGAGGGAATCCCTTGGTGATCATGTAATGATCGATGGGGCCTTAGCCGAGGGGTTTGCGGAGTTTGGCGACGAAGAACAGCTCCATCCCGTGCCGGTGCGGGTAGAGCCGGGCGCAGGCGCGCCGCACCTCCCGGTCCACGCCTGGCACCTTGAGCCCGGGCTCGACCCAGTCGATGTCCACGGGCTCGGGCTCCAGGCCCAGCTCCTCGACCGCGTACTGCACGTTGAGCTCGTTCTCCTCCGGGGAGAACGTGCAGGTGGAGTAGACGAGGACGCCGCCCGGCTTGAGCACCTCGACGGCGGCGCGGAGGAGCCGGCGCTGAAGGCGGGCGCAGTGCTCGATGTCCTCGGGATCGCGGCTGCGCTTCCGGCTGGGGTCCTTGTGCATGGCCCCCTCGCTGGTGCAGGGGACGTCGAGGAGGATGCGGTCGAACTCCCAGTTGGTCTGCGGGAGGTCCAGGGCGTTCATGCGGAGGGCGAGGCAGTTCGCCACGTGGCACCGGTGCAGGTTGCTCTTGAGCTTGCGGACCCGGTCGGGGTCCACGTCGATGGCGATCAGCGTGCCCTCGTTACGCATGAGCTGGGCGAGGTGCGTGGTCTTGCCACCGGGGGCCGCGCACGCGTCGAGCACGCGCTCCCCGGGCTGCGGGTTGAGGACGACGGGTGGCACCATCGAGGCCGCGTCTTGGGGCATGTAGTACCCGAGCATGTACTCGAGGGTGGCGCCCAGGGAGATGGGCGGGTCCTCGACCACCCAGAAGCCCTCGTCGATGGGCTCGGGGCAGCGCTTGAGCTTGAAGCCGCGCTCCTCCTCGAGCAGGCGCCGCAGGTCCTCGGGCTCAACGAGGAGGGTGTTGGTGCGAATGGCGGGGCGGATGTCGTCGATGCTTTCGAGCATCTCGCGCGTCTCTCGGCGGCCCAGGAACTCGAGGTACCGGGCGACCATGTAGGGGCGCAGGCCGTACTCCTCGGCGAGGCGGCGGGCCCGCTCGTCCGGCTCGGGCAGGAACACGCGCATGGTCGGATCACGTGCCCTCCTTCCAGCTCCTCAGGTACTCCTTTTGCTCCGGCGTGAGCTCCTCGAGCTCGACGCCCATCGACTCGAGCTTCAGCTCGGCGACCTTCCGGTCGATCTCGGACGGGACGTCGTACACGCCGGGCTCCATCGACTCGCCCTCCTGCACGAGCCGCTCGATCGAGAGCGCCTGCAGGGCGAAGCTGATGTCCATGATCTCGATGGGGTGCCCCTCGCCCGCCGCGAGGTTCACGAGCCGGCCCTCCGCGACGAGGTAGATCCGACGCCCGTCCGGCATGCGGTACTCCGTGACCAGGCCCCCGCGCCGCTCGATCTTCTCCTCGCAGTTCTCCTCCAGGTACTCCTTGTCAATCTCCACGTCGAAGTGGCCGGCGTTGGCGAGGATGGCCCCGTCCTTCATCTTCTCGATGTGCTCGCCGCGGATCACGTCCCGGTTGCCGGTCGCCGTGATGAAGATGTCACCCTCCTCCGCCGCCTTGTCCATCGGCATGACCCGGAACCCGTCGAACACGGCCTCCATCGCCTTGATCGGGTCCACCTCCACCACGATCACGTCCGCGCCCAGGCCCCGCGCCCGCCGCGCGATGCCCCGACCGCACCAGCCGTAGCCCGCCACGACCACGGTCTTCCCGGCGATCAGCACGTTCGTCGCCCGCATCAGCCCGTCCAGCGCGCTCTGGCCCGTCCCGTACCGGTTGTCCATGAGGTACTTCGTCTTCGCGTCGTTCACCGCGATCACCGGGAACTTCAGCTCCCCGTCCCGGTGCATGGCCCGGAGCCGCTGCACGCCGGTCGTCGTCTCCTCCGTCCCGCCGATGACCTCCTCGGCCAGCTCCGGGAACTTCAGGTGCAACCGCGTGATGCAGTCCGCCCCATCGTCCACGACGATGTCCGGCTCGTGGCTCAGCACCCGGTCGATGTTCTCGTAGTACTCCTCCCGAGTCTCACCGCGCCACGCGTACACGTGCACGCCTTCCTCCACCAGCGCCGCCGCCACCTCGTCCTTCGTCGACAGCGGGTTGCAGCCCGTGATCGCCACCTCCGCGCCGCCCGCCATCAGCGTCTCCACGAGGACCGCCGTCTTCGCCTCCAGGTGCAGGGTCATCCCGATCGTGACGCCCTCCAGCGGCCGCTCCTCCTCAAACCGCTCCCGGATGAGCTGCAGCACGGGCATGTGGTCGCGGGCCCACTCGATCATGTCCCGACCCTTGGGCGCCAGGGAGGGGTCCCGGATCGCGTACTCACCCTCCTTCACCACGACCACGCACGTGCACCCCCGAGAAGTTATAGAAGGCGAGGCTCCGGCCGGTCGGGGCCCCCGGCGGGGTGAGGCGGTGTTCACCGCGCGATGAACCCCGCTGTCACGCTCCCGGTACAGCCACCCGTCACGCCCGGGAGTAGGCCGTGACGCCGTTCCGTGACCGGGCGACCTGGCCGCCGGGTACATTACTTTCCTCCCTCACCGCGCCCGGGGGACCGCGGATGCTACCCACGCTCCTCCTCGCGATCACCCTGATTCCAGCGGGAGCAACCGCGCTGGAGTACGGGCACCTTAAGGAGGTCTACCAGGTCACGCTGAACGGCGTGACCTACCGCGTCCCCGTCGAGTACTACGTGTGGAAGAACGGGAGCGGGCACTTCGTCTGGATCTCCCTGGGCGTCCACCCGCTCGAGCACCAGGCCCACCAGTGCATGTTCAACGCCGTGCAGTGGTTCGTGAGGTACTCCGGCGAGTTCAAGGGCACGCTCGTCGTCTCATGGATCAGGATACCGAAGGAGTACTACACGACCGGCGACCGGCGGCGAGATTACCAGGTCTCCCGCGACCTGGGCCAGCTGACGTTCTACCACCACGTGCTCCACTACGTGCTGAACCCCGAGGAGCTCGGCCGCAAGGTGGGCGTCGGGATCACCGGGCGGCCGGAGCTGTTCATCGACGTGCACGCGCACCGGCCCTGGTGGGGCGTCTCAGAGTTCATCCTGATCCCGGCCGGCCCCGTCCACGGGAACGACAACCCCACCTCGTACCGCAAGGCTCTGGAGATCTGTGAGGCCCTGGCGGGCGTGATCGGCGCCCGCGTGGACCCGCGGCAGACGGGCACGTCACCACCGTGGGTCACCGCGCCCGTGGCCAGAGCCGGCATCCCGGCGGTCACCTTCGAGAACGGGTACTACTTCGTCGGCCAGGAGATGCCGCCGAACTACGACAATTACCGCACGGAGCTCGACAAGGCCCTGCTCGAGGCGCTGTACATGTACGCGCTCGAGGGAGGCCGCGTGCCGCCCACGCCGGAGGGCTACCGGAAGCTCGCCCACTGGTACGCGATGGCGGCCGAGGTCTGGAGCCGGACGGCGCGGTACCTGGAGGAGTCGGCCGGGAGGCACCCCGACTACGCGGACCTGCTGCGCCACCTGGCCGGGCTGGCGAGCCGGATCTCCTCGCTGCTCCGGGAGATGTCCGGCGAGTGCGAGCGGGTCGCGGCACTGCTGGAGGGCGGTCAGACGAGGAGGGCGGCCAGGCTGGTCCGCGAGGAGCTGCTCCCGGAGTACGAGGAGGTCAAGCGGCTGTACACCGAGTACCTGGAAGGGTACCGGAAGATCCCGGTCCGCATCTCCGACGTCACCGCGGGCGAGGCGCAGCGGCAGTCGGGCGGGTGGCTCGGTGGGTGGCTCCCTGAGCTGCCCGAGCCGTGGAACCTGGTGTCGATGGCGCTCGGGGTCGGGCTCGGCCTCCTCCTGGTCGGAAAAGCCGTAAAGACTGCGCTATCACCACTGGCGGGGCTGATAGCTTGCGCGGTGCCGCTGCTGCGGCGATCGTCGCGATCCTCCTCGCGGCGCTGATCCCGGCCGAGGCTCAGGTCCTGCCGCCACCGCCCCCGGCACCCTCGGTGTCGGGGTCGTCCGGAGGCGGAGGAAAGGGTGGTGGAGGAAGCCACGCGGCGCCCCCTCCCGCCTCACACCCCGCCCCGGCCCCTAAGGGGAAGTCGCCCAAGTCCGCGGGCCGGGGCGGGGGAGGTCACGGGGGAGGGGGCGCCGCGCACGGCAAGCCCAGCAAGCCCTCGGGAGGAGGCGGTAAGGGAGGTGGTGGCGGGAAGAAAGGCGGTGGTGGCAAGGGCGGCGGTGGCGGAGCCGGCGGGCACCCGTCCGCCGGCGGTGGAGGTGGCGGCGGAGGAGGAGGCGGTAAGGGAGGCGCATCCTCCGGAGGAGGAGGTGGAGTCCTGAGCCGCCTGTTCGGTGGCGGTGGCGGAGGCAAGGGCGGTGGATCAGGTGGCGTCGGTAAGGGCGTGAGTGAGGCCGTCAGGGCCGTCGGTAAGGCGATCGGTCACGCCGTGAGTAAGATCGCGTCGGGCGTGAAGTCGGTCTTCGAGAAGGCGGGGAAGAAGGTGAAGGAGGTCATGGAGCGGCTGGCGCGGGGGCTGAAGCGGGCCGCTGGGGCTCGCTCGGACGTGACCGGGTGGATCCTGCTGGGCCTCGTGTCCGTGGCCGCCGTGGGTGCAGGGGTGTACCTGGGGTTCAGGTACGATTACTGGCGGTGAGCTGCTCGGCGCACTCCCTGGCGCGCTCCAGCACCTCCTCCTCGTCCACGGTCGTCACGCGCCCGTTCTCGACCACCTGTTCCCCGCCCACGAACACGTGCTTCACGTCGGCCCCGGTCGCCGAGTACACGATGTTCGACACCGGGCTGTGGCACGGGCTCATTCTCGGCGAGCTCCCGTCCAGGATGACGAGGTCGGCGGCGTAGCCCTCCTCGATCCTGCCGATTTTCGCCAGTGAGTACACGCCCTCCGCCCAGCTCGTGGCCATCTTCAGGATCTTCAGGGCCTTGGTCGCGGTCGGGTCCTCGCGGTCGACCTTGTGCAGCAGGGCGGCCAGCTTCATCTCCTCCAGCATGTCCAGGTTGTTGTTGCTGGCGCACCCGTCGGTGCCGATCGTGACGGTGACGCCCCTGTCGAGCATGTCCGGGACGGGGCTGACGCCCGAGGCCAGCTTCATGTTGCTGGCCGGGTTGTGGGAGACGATAACCTCGCGGCGGGCGAGGGTGTCGATCTCCTCGTCCGTGAGCCAGACGCAGTGGGCGGCGATGACGTCGTCACCCAGGAGCCCGATCTCGTCGAGGTACTCGACGGGCCGGCGCCCCGTCTCCTCCTTCACCTGCTTGACCTCGTCCCGCGTCTCCGCGACGTGGATCTGGATCTTCACGCCCCACTCGTCCGCGAGCCGTCGGACCTCGCGCAGGAGCTCCTCGGAGCAGGTGTAGGGTGCGTGCGGGCCCAGCGAGACCTCGATCAGGTCCTCCAGCCCGTGGCACTTGCGGTAGATTCGGCGCGTCTCCTTGAGCTCCTCCTCGCGCTTGTCCTCGTCGCCCAGGTCGATCATGCCGTGGGAAATGACGGCCCGGATGCCGGCCTCGGCGTACGCCTCCGCGACCGCGTCCATGTAGAAGTACATGTCCACGAGGCAGGTGGTGCCCGACTTCAGCGCCTCCACGGCGGCCAGGGCGGCGCCCCATCGGCACTTCTCGGCGTCCAGCCGCTCCTCCAGCGGCCAGATCTCCTCCTCCAGCCACTGCATGAGCGGCAGGTCGTCGGCGACGCCGCGGAAGATGGTCATCGGACCGTGCGTGTGCGTGTTGATCAGGCCCGGCAGGATCACGTCGTGCTCGTCGAGGGTGAGCTCGTCCTCCCAGTCCTCGGACTCCTCTAGCTCCTCCCGCGTGCCCACGAACGCGATCTTCCCGTCCTCGATCAGCAGCCCCGCGTCCTCGATGACCTCGTCCGGGGTGACGAGGACCCCGCCGAGAACGGCCGTCCGCATGCGCGCCCGCCCCGGCTACGTTAATAGTAGCGACCGCCGCGGCTCCGCCAGGGCCGGTCGGATGATAACCGTGGCGGTGCCGAATAAGGGTCGCCTGCACGAGCCGGCGCTGAACCTCCTGGAGCGGGCGGGGATAAAGGTCGAGGAGCCGATCGGCCGGCGGCTGAAGGCCGGCACGAGCGACCCCGAGGTCGAGGTCATGTTCGTCCGGGCGGCCGACATCCCGCGGTTGGTGGAGGAGGGTGCGGCGGAGCTGGGGATCACCGGGCACGACCTGGTCGTGGAGTCCGGGGCCGAGGTCGAGGAGCTGCTGGACCTGCGGTTCGGCCGCGCCAGGATGGTGCTGGCGGTCCCGGAGGAGTCCGACGTGGAGGAGCCGGAGGACCTGGAGGGGGGCACCGTCGCCACCGAGTTCCCCAACATCACGCGCCGCTACTTCGAGGAGGAGGTGGGCGTGGAGGTCGAGGTGGTCGAGGTGACGGGCGCCACGGAGGTCATGCCTCGGATCGGCGTCGCGGACGCGGTCGTCGACCTCAGCAGCACGGGTACGACGCTGCGCGTGAACCGGCTGCGCGTGGTGGACGAGATCCTGGAGACGTCCGCCCGGCTCATCGCTCACCCGGACGCGGTGGAGAGCGAGACGGTGCAGCGGATCAAGCTCTCGCTGGAGGGCGTGCTCAACGCGGAGGGCAAGAAACTGATCATGATGAACGTGCCGAGGGACCGGCTGGACGAGTTCCGGGAGCTGCTGCCGGGTGTGACCGGGCCCACGGTCTCCAAGATCCTGAGCCGGGAGGACATGGTGGAGCTGTACGCGGTGGTGGACGAGGAGGAGGTGTCGAACGTCATCCTGAGGGCGAAGGAGCTCGGAGCGGAGGGGATCATCGTCCTGCCCATCGAGCGGATGATCCCGTGATCACTCCTCCATGATGTCCAGCAGCGCCAGCGGGTCGATGTCGCCGCGGTAGAGGGCCAGGCCGATCACCACGCCGTGCGCTCCCGCCTCCTTGGCCGTCTCCACGTCGCTGATCGTGGAGACCCCGCCCGCGTAGAGTACCGGCAGGTCCGTGGCCCCGGCCGCCTTTCGAACCAGCTCCTCGTCGATCCCGCGCTCCTTCCCCTCCCTGTGCACGGCCGTGGTCAGGAAGCCGTCCACCGAGTCGCTGAACCGCTCCATCGCGTCCTCCAGGGCGATCCCGGTGTCCTCCTTCCACCCCTTGACGAGCACCTCGTGGTCCTCGTTGACGTCCAACGCCACGAACACCTCGGCACCGTGATCGCGGCACACGTCCACGATCTTCGAGAACTCCTCCTCGTCGGCGAACGCCACGGTGCCCAGGATCAGCCGGTCGGCCCCCAGCTCGATGAGCTCCTCGGCGCGCTCGGCGGACCGGATCCCGCCCCCCACCTGCACCTTGGCGTCGACCTCCTCGCAGATCTTCCCGATGACCTCCGAGTTGTCCCCCTCGCCGCGGGCCGCGTCGACGTCGACCACGTGGATCCAGGGGAAGAACTCGGCCCACTGGCGCGCGGTCTCCACGGGGTCGTCCGACTCGAACTTGACCTTGCTCGGGTCGCCACCCTCCAGCTGGACGCACTTACCCTCCACCACGTCGACGGAGGGGATCACGACGAAGGACAAGCGGCGCCTCCCCCCTACTCGAACTCGATCGTCGCGGGCGGCTTGGGCGTGACGTCGAACAGCACCCGCGTCACCTCGGGCACCTCGCTCGTGATCCGGTCTTGGATCCTTCGAAGCACCTTCCAAGGAACCTTCGGCACGTCCGCGATCATCGCGTCGACCGACTCGACGATCCGGACGGCGATCACCCAGCCGTAGTCCCGCTCGTCGCCCTTCACGCCCGTCGCCTTGCAGTCCAGGAGCGCGGCGAACGCCTGCCAGGGCCGTTCCATCTCGCCCCGCTCGACGGCCTTCTCCACCTCCTCCTCCACGATCGCGTTCGCCTCCCGCACGATCTCCACCTTCTCCGGCGTGACCTCGCCCAGCACCCGCACCGCCAGGCCCGGGCCCGGGAAGGGCATCCGCTCCACGATCTCCTTCGGAATGCCCAGGTACCGGGCGACCTCCCGCACCTCGTCCTTGTACAGATCCCGCAGCGGCTCCACCACGTCCAGCTCCAGCCGCTCGGGCAGCCCACCCACGTTGTGGTGGGACTTGATCCCCCGCTCCGACTCGATCACGTCCGGAGCGATGGTCCCCTGCACCAGGACCTCCGCTCCCTCCTCCCGCGCCACCCGCTCGAACACCTCGATGAACTTCTCGCCGATGATCTTCCGCTTCTCCTCCGGGTCCGTGACCCCGCGCAGCGCCTCGAAGAACTCGTCCGCCGCCTCCACGAACCGGAGGTTCAGCCCCAGCTCCTCCTCGAGCACCTTCCGAACCCGCTCCGGCTCCCCCTTCCTCATGAACCCGTGGTCCACGAACACGCACACCAGGTTCTCGCCGACCGCCTTGTGGGCCAGCACCGCGGCCGTGGTGCTGTCCACGCCCCCGGAGACCGCGATGATGGCCTTCCGGTCCCCGATCTCCTCCCGCAGCTTCTCCACGGCCTCCTCCACAAACTCCTTCGGATCGAACACCGCTCACCACCCCGGGGTGCTCTTGGACCCTTCAGAGGTGCGAGGGCTCGCGGAGCACCTGGTCTCCAGGGCCGAGGGCGCGTGCGGGATCATGCACTCCGTGCTGGAGCTCCTCACGAGGCTGGGCTTCCGGGCCGAGTGCCTGGAGCGTCCCGAGGGCGTGGAGGCGCGGATCGTGGACGAGGAGGGCGACGCGGTCTCGACCGGGCGGGACGTGACCTGGGCCCCCGCGATCCTCGACGCCCTGCTCGAGCTGGGCGCCGCGCCCTGGGAGGAGGAGCTGCGCCGGATCCTGACCCCGGACCGGGACGCTAAAGCCTTGGCCCGGGTCTTCGGGTGGGGCCGGATACTCACCGTGGACCGCGCCGCCGCCCGGCTGGTCCTGCGCGAGGGCGGGGAGATCCGGGTTCGACGAGAGGGACTCGGCTCCGAGGTCGTGATCCGGTGCGGCGATCGCGAGTCACGGTACGTTTCCTACTGCCCGGCGTGCGCCCTGGCCCTGGCCGCCGTCCGGCACCCCGAGTTAAAGCGTGCCCTCCGGGAGGAGCTGAAGGACGCGCCCAACACGGGGCGGGAGAAGGCGGAGGACGGCGTCGTCAACGTGGTCCGGGTGCGGCGCGGGGTCACCCTCTCCGAGCTCCGGTTCGAGGACCGTGAGCCCGTCCGAAACCGGGGATGCTGCGCCGCCTACGCCCTCGTCCGGGCGGAGCTCAAGGCCGGGTACGGCTCCGAGTCCTCGCGGCGCCTGTTCAAGGCGTACTGCGACGCCTGCCCCCTGAAGCACTGCTGGGTGGGTCGGCCCGTCAGCTCGCTGGGGAACGCCGTCCTGCAGCGCCTGACCGAGGAGGAGGGCGACGTGAAGTTCATCGTCCGCAGGTACCCCGAGGTCGAGACGCCCGTCGGCCGGGGCCGGGGCACGCTCTGCGCGCTGAGCGCCTGCGCGAACGCGGTCCTCAGGCTGGACGCGAGCCGGCTGCTGAGGCCCGACCCCTCCGACCCGAAGGCCTGGGGTGAGGGGTGATGCCGCGGTACCGGGTGGGCCTCGCGGACACGACCTTCGCCCGGGTGGACATGGCCTCGGCCGCGGAGAAGGTCCTGAAGGAGCACCTCCCCGGGGTTGAGATCCGCCGGTACACGGTCCCCGGCATCAAGGACCTCCCGGTCGCCTGCAAGAAGCTGATCGAGGAGGAGGGCTGCGACATCGTCATGGCTTTCGGCATGCCGGGGCCGACGGAGATCGACAAGCAGTGCGCGCTCGTCGCCTCCATGGGCCTGATCATGGCTCAGCTGATGACCAACACGCACATCATTGAGGTGTTCGTCCACGAGGACGAGGCGGAGGACGAGCGGGAGCTGTACGAGCTGGCCATCCGCCGGGCGGAGGAGCACGCGCTGAACGTGGTCAAGCTGCTCGAGAAGCCGGAGAAGCTCACCCGGGAGGCGGGCATGGGTAAGCGCGAGGGCTACCCGGACGTCGGCCCGCTGCGCGAAGGGTGAGGGTCATGTCCTGGGCGCGGAAGATCCTGGAGGAGTGCCTCAGGGTGGAGGAGGACGAGCGCCTGCTGGTGCTGACGGACCCGGAGATGGAGGAGCTGGCCCGGGAGGTCTTCGAGGCGGCGGACTGCGACCGCTCGCTGATGGTCGTCGAGCCCCGAGAGCGGCATGGGGAGGAGCCGCCCGGGCCGGCCGCCGCGGCCATGCGGGAGGCGGACGCGGTCGTCGCGCTCACCTCGTGGTCGATCACGCACACGCGGGCGCGGAAGGAGGCGTGCGAGGCCGGCGCCCGGGTGGCCTCAATGCCCGGGGCGACCCGGGGAATGCTGGAGCGGGCCGTGGACGTGGACTACGGGAGGCTGCGCCGCCGGGCGCGCGAGCTCTCGGAGCTCCTCACCGAGGCCTCCGAGGCCGAGCTGGTCACGGGTGACGGGGCGCGGCTGTACCTGGACCTGTCCGATCGGGATGGGATCCCGGACGACGGGGACCTGCGCGAGCCGGGCGCCTTCGGGAACCTGCCGGCGGGTGAGGCCTTCGTGGCCCCGATCGAGGACTCGGCGGAGGGAGAGCTCGTGATCGACGGGAGCGTGGCCCCGGACGGCCTGCTGGACGAGCCCGTCCGGCTGGAGGTGTCGGGCGGGCGGGTCGTCGACGCCTCCGGTCCGGACGACCTCGAGTTCCTGCGGTTGATCGAGGAGGCCGAGGGCGGGGACGTGGTCTGCGAGCTGGGGATCGGGGTCAATCCGGGCGCGAAGCTGCGTGGAAACCCGTTAGAGGACGAAAAGGCTTTAGGAACCGTGCACGTGGGCTTCGGCGACAACAGCACTTTCGGTGGTGAGAACGAGTCCGAGGTGCATCTCGACGCCGTGATCACCGACTTCGAGCTGTACCTGGACGGCGAGAAGGTCGCGCCCCCGTGATGGGGGTCCCAGGCTTGGACCGCAAGGAGCTGCGCGAGCTGATTGAGCTCGATACGTACCTGTCGATGGCCTCCGAGCGGGACGACCTCGACGTGCTGGAGGTCCTGGAGGAGACCCTGCTCCTCCTGGACGAGTTCGCGGAGAAGCTGAAGGAGGTGGACGTGGACCTGGAGACCTGGTCGATCGTCGACGAGCCGCGCGAGCTCCGCGAGGAGGACGAGCCGGAGCGCGACCCCGAGCACAAGGAGAAGATGCTCAAGAACGCGCCCAAGTCCGAGGACGGGTACGTCGTGGCCGAGCGCGCGCACTGGCTCAAGTGAGGGGGCCGGTCGTGCCCACCGTCGTCCCCATCGACGAGTTCTGGGACATGACCGAGGGCGAGCGCCGCGGCGTCGACGCCGTCACCTGCGCCACGGTCGGCCTGATGAGCGGCGTTTACGGGATCCTCTCCTTCCGCGTGGCCGACCCGGGCGAGGTGCACCGGTTCAGGGAGGTCGAGCTTGAGGGGATCCGGGTCCCGGTCGGGCCCTGCCCGAACGAGCGCCTGGGCCTGGTCGAGTGCCTGGTCCCCGCGACCCTGAAGGGTAGGATCTCCGGGGCCGAGCTGCTCCGCCGGATCGCGGCGGGCGAGGAGATCCACGTGGTGGCCGTGGCGGACGACGGGACCGAGCACGAGGCCACCGTCGGGCCCGAGGACTTCGACCGCGCGCTCCTGGCCTCCACCCGCACCTGCTTCCGCAACTACACGGCGTTCGTCAACGATGGCTCCGAGCCCGAGCGGACGATCTTCGCCCCGCGCCCCCTCCGGCCCGGAGAGGCCTCCTTCAGCGGGTGCGGCGGCTACAACCCGTTGGAGCACGATCCCAACCTCGAGCTGCACCAACCGGGCCGGCGCGTGCTCTTCTGCGGCGCGCCCGCCGTGATCACCGGAACCGGGACCCGGAGCAGCCCCGACCACCCGAACCTGACCCTCCACGCGGACCTCCGCGAGTGCGACCCCAAGTACATGGGCGAGTACCGGACGGCGGCCGGGCCGGAGAACATCGCGGGCGTGGCCTCCGCGATCGCGGTCACGGAGGAGACGCTCGAGTGGCTGGACCGCCGGCACGAGGACGCGGAGCTGCCGGTGGCACGGCTCTCCGATCGCAGCCGCGTCGGCTCGGCCCGGTACTCGGACGTCTGGGTGCAGGAGCGGGTCGAGTGGGATCCCTCGCGGTGCGAGAACTGCGACACCTGCGCCCTGGAGGAGCGCTGCCCCTACCCGTACTCGGACGTGCGGTCCGGGGACTGCTTCCACTGCGGGTACTGCGCGGAGTTCTGCCCCGCGGTCCGGGTCCGGAGGGGCGAGCTCGAGGTGAACGGGAGGCGGTACCGGGTGGTGGCCCGGGAGTCCTCCGCCCACCTGGCCCGCAAGCTAATGAGAGAGGCCGCCGCGGCCGCTGAGGAGGGGCGAATAGACATTTTAAAGCCCGGCCGATGACGACTCTTGCCCGGCCCTGATCGGTGAAGAGTGCGGCGCCGACTGAGGCCGTCACGCTCATCCCCGGGGACGGGCGTGAGTCGGCGTCAGCCGTCGATGATCGCCCGGTACGGCGCCCCGGCACAGGCCCCGGCGGGACCCCCTCGACGCCGCACCGCGTCGGGATGAGAGGGGGGCCCACGCCCGGGGACACCCCCTCCCACGGTCCCCGGGCACGATCGGCGGAGTGGTGCCGGGTTGCGGTACTACCGCGAGCTCGCCCGAAGCCTCGTCCGGGGCGCGTGCTGGGCCGTCTTCCACGGCACCATCCGGGTGATCCGGGACCGGGTGCTCGCGTACGTACACGTGACGAGCACCGGGGAAGCCCGGGTGGTGGTCCCCAGCCGGTTCAGCCCCGGCCTGCGCGAGGAGCTGCGGCGCGAGGTGAGTCGCCGGGTGGGTCGCGAGGGTCCCCACCGCCTGTACCGCAGGCTGGCCGCGCGCCACCTTCGGCGCGCGGTCGACCTGTTGCGCGGTGCGAGGGCGTCCGGGCACGTCGCGAAGAGCCCCCGGATTCTGGCGCGCACCGAGCTGCGCGGTGACCTGCTCGTGGTCTCGCTGCTGGGGCGCGTCCGGGCACCCTTCGCCCTGGCGCTCGGCTTCCCGCTCGCCTCCCGGCAGGTCCTGGCCCTGGATGGTCCCGACGGGGAGCCCCTCCTGACCCTGACCGGCCGGGCCGCGGAGGACGCGAGAAGGATCGTGGGCGAGCTGGCCCGGATCGGCGCGCGACCCAGGCGCGCTTCGAGCCGCTTTTAGCCCCGCGGGCGACCGTTCGGTGGGGGTCGTTCGGTGGACGAGGAGAAGATCGAGGAGCTCGCGGAGAAGGTCGCGAAGGGTGAGATCAAGTTCTACGAGGTGGAGGAGTACACGGACGGGGACAGCGAGCTGGCGACGGAGGTGCGGCGCCGGGCCGTGGAGAAGCTCACGGGTGCCAGGCTCGAGCACCTCGGTAAGTACACGATCGACGCGAACCGGGCGATGGACAAGAACATCGAGAACATGATCGGCGCCGTCCAGATCCCGGTCGGCATCGCCGGGCCGCTGCGCGTGCGCGGGGAGTACGCGGACGGGGAGTACTACATCCCGCTGGCGACCACGGAGGGCGCGCTCGTCGCCTCGGTGAACCGGGGCTGCTCCGTCATCACCGAGTCCGGCGGCGCCCACGCTCGGATCGTGAGGGACGCGATGACGCGGGCCCCCGTGTTCAAGCTCCCGAACGTTCGGAAGGCGCTCGACTTCGTGGAGTGGGTGCGGGAGCACTTCGACGAGATCAAGGAGGTGGCGGAGAGCACGACGCGGCACGGCGAGCTGCTGGACATCCAGGAGTTCATCACGGGCCGGCACGTGTTCCTGCGGTTCGAGTTCGACACGAAGGACGCGATGGGCATGAACATGGTCACGATCGCCGTCGAGGAGGCGGTCAAGTGGATCGAGGAGAACTACCCGGACGCGAAGTGCGTGTCCGTGAGCGGGAACGTGTGCGTGGACAAGAAGCCCTCCTGGCTGAACAACGTCCTGGGCCGCGGTCGGACGGTCGTGGCGGAGGTAGAGGTGCCGGCCGACGTGGTCGAGGAGAAGCTGAAGACGACCCCCGAGGCGATGGCCGAGGTCAACTACCGCAAGAACCTGGTCGGCTCGGCTACGGCGGGTAACCTCGGCTTCAACGCGCACCACGCGAACGTCGTGGCGGCCATCTTCCTGGCGACGGGGCAGGACGAGGCGCACGTCGTGGACGGATCGACCGGGTACACGATCATGGAGGTGACCGAGGACGGCGACCTGTACGCGAGCGTGACGATCCCGAGCCTCAACGTGGGCACCGTGGGCGGCGGCACCGGGGTCGAGACCCAGCGCGAGTGCCTCGAGATCCTCGGCGTGGCGGGTGGCGGCGACCCGCCGGGCGTGAACGCGAAGGAGTTCGCCGAGGTGGTGGCGGCCGCGGTCCTGGCCGGGGAGCTCTCCCTGGTCGCCGCGCTGGCGGCGGGTCACCTGGGACGCGCCCACCGGCTCCTCGGCCGGTGAGGGGGCTCCACCACCCGGTGCGCTGCCGGAAGTGCGGCGCCGAGGTGCGCCCGCCCTACCGCTGCCCCTACTGCGACGCCCCCACCTTCCCCCACGTCGTGTTCACGGTGGACCCGGACCCGGAGCGGCCCCGGTACGAGGCGGTGTTCCTCTCCCGGGAGGACGAGCACCGGGTCGAGCGCGCCCTGTCCGGCGACCCGAACGGCATCCTCCTCCGCAACCTCGTGGAGGAGCTCGCCGAGACCATCCACGCGGCCCGGCCCAAGCGGGCGATCGGCGCGGACACCCCGCCCTGGATCGTCGACCGGGTCGAGCGCATCTCGGGCGTGGAGTGCGAGCTGCACCGGGCCGAGCTGGAGGAGGTGGTCGACCACGTTAAGGCGGAGCTGGAGGCCAGCGATCGGCTTCCGACCGTGGACGAGCCGCCGGAGAGGAAGCTCGGCGGCAGTCACTCGACGATCATCGGCGGCCGGCGCGGGAAGGAGCTGATCCTCCGCGTGGCCTCCATCCCCTACATCAAGCGCGTGATCCCGGGCCGGATCGGGGCCAAGGGAACGCGGGGCGGTGGTGGAGTTCGGCTCAAGGTCACCCGGTCGGACGAGCACGGGAACCTGAAGCTGCTGCTCTCCGAGGGCGCCGCCACCCAGGAGATCTTCCTGGTCACGACGGCCCGGAACGCTCGGGAGGGCAACCTGGTCGCCCGGCTGGTGGAGCGCGTCATTCGAGAAGCCTCCTCTCCCTCTTCTTAGGCGGGCGGACCGTGATCACCGCCAGCGCCCGCTCCCCCTCCCGCACCAGCACGAGCGTGCGGGACTCGCCGGAGAACCTGACGCGGTCGTACTCCTCGCTCAGCTCGTCCAGGTCCAGCTGGCCGACCGTGGTCGGCTCGCACCCCTCCGACGTGACCACGTACACGGAGTAGGAGGGGTCCAGCCGGTCGAGGTGGCGCCGGAGCTCTTCCTCGTAGGCCTCGAAGCGCTTCACCCTCATCTCCGACATGACCAGCGCCCGCTCCGAGCCCACCGCGATCCACACGTCGTTCCTGATGAGCACCTCCGCCTCTCTCGCCAGCTCCCGCAGGCGCTCAACCACCTCGGGCACGTCCGCGGAGGGGGACAGCTCCCTACCTCGGATGCGCTCCACGGCGTGCAGCGTGGGCACCAGCACCCAGCTGTCCGGGTCGAAGTCGTACATCACCGTCTCCGACAAGGCCGCCACTCCCCGGGGTGACCGGGTTGGAACTGACGCCCGAGGAGGCTCGCGAGCGGTGCCGAGAGAAGGGATGGGTCACCCAGTACGAGCGCGTGGCGACGATGGTGGGTAAGCGTGAGGACCGCGTGCTGCTCGTCGAGGATCACCCGACGCCGACGGGCGCCGAGTGGATGATCCGGCAGTACGCGGCGACGAGCCCGCTCGTCGAGCGCGCGTGGCGCGAGGGACGCCGGCACTTCTTCCTGCTTCGGGTCGGCCGCGCGGACCTGTCTCTGGAGCCGAGCGTCCGCGCCGCCGGGGTGGAGCGGGTTGAGGTCGTCGACGACGAGGTCAGGATCACCCACGCGGGGCTGGCCGGGGCCGGGGTGGGGGCGGCCCTGGCCCGAGGGTGCGCGGAGGGCGTCCTGCGCGTCAAGATCCACGAGGAGGGCGGGGGATCCCGGCTCGGGCGCGGCACGGTGATCACGCCCAAGCTCCGCCGGCTGCTGATCGGCGTGGACGACACGGACACCCGGGAGCGCGGCGCCACGTGGTCCGCCGTGGACGTGGTGTGCAGGAGGCTGGAGGAGGAGTGGGACGGGGAGCTGTTCTACTCTCGGCACGTGATCGTGCAGCTGTACCCGGGGACGCCCGGTCGCACGCAGAACTGCGCGGCGGTCGCGGTCGAGCTCGGCGTCGAGCCGGGCCGGGTCGAGGAGGCGAAGGAGGAGTTCCTGAGCCTGCTCTCCGAGTACTGCTTCTCCGACTGCACCTGGGTCGCCTTCTGGGAGGAGCTCGAGGTCCCGCGCAGCGTGGTCGACCTGGGGCACGCTGCCAAGCTGCGGGTCGTGGAGCTGGAGGAGGTCGAGGAGGTCATCGAGCGGGAGGGGATCGAGGTGGTCGGGCTCGGGGAGCGCGAGCGGGGCAAGATCGGGGCGGTGGCGGCCCTGGCCTTCATCGACCGCCCGGAGCTCGCCGCCCGCGTTCCCAGATCACTTCCCCGTCCCTGACCACGCGGACGACGCGGTGCAGCGGGATCTCCGCCCCGTAGACGCGGAGAAATCCCCGCTCGACGCCCTCGATCTCGTCCCCTCGCACCTCCCGGAGCTGGGATGGTTCCCCACGGTCCACGACGTAGAAGGTGTAGCGGGACGGGTCCTCGCGCGGGTCGTGGAGCATTTTGTTTATAATCTCTCGCAGCTCGGACCCGCCGGCCAACGCTCACCACCCGCGCGGGGCGGTTAGCGTGGGCCCGAGGGAGTACGCCCTGATTTCAATAGTCTGCCTGCTGGCCTCCGCCGCCTCGATCCAGTGGGACGTCCTCCTGAACCTGCCGAGCGCGGTCCACGACCTGATGATGGCCGGCGAGCTCTCCCGGCAGGCGCTCCACGAGAAGGCGCGGGGCGACGAGCTCATGCGGGATGCCTCCCGCGCGGTGGCCACCGCCGGCCCCACCACCGCCCTCACGGTCCTGCCCCGGGTCACTCGGGACATGGTCCAGGCGCACCGGCACTACTCCCGTGCGCTCGAGCTCGCGGAGGCCAGCCTGGCTCACCTCGAGCGCGGGTTGCGGCTGGTGGGCGCCACCCAGGATCCGGAGGTCCGGCGGGCTCTCGGGCTGATGAAGCGCGGCCTGGCCAAGTACCGGCGCGCGCTGCGCGAGTTTAAGCGCGGCATTGAGGCGGCGCAGTCGGGCGACTTCGGCGCGGCGATGAGGCACGTGAACGCCTCCTACCGGGTGATGAAGGGGGCCGAGCGGGAGCTCAACTCCGGCCGGTCGATCCTGGAGAGCAAGACCCTGTTCTTCATGGGATGATGGGCCGTGAGGCGGCTCGAGGAGAGGCTCCGGGCGCTGGACCTACCGACCGACGTACGCTGGTGTCCCGAGCGGATGACGGAGCGCTCCCGGGGTAAACGATGGTACGCGGTCCGCGGCTCGGACGCCGTGCGCATCAGCGTCCCGGTGCGCGTGTACCGGCGCGATCTGAAGAAGGTGCCGAGGGGCGCGGAGGACGCGGCCGCGCACCCGATCATTGAGCGGATCAAGCGCGAGTCCCTGGAGGAGCGCTCCCTCTACCCGGTCTCAGGCCGGCTGGTTGATCACAAGAAGGCGAAGAAGCTCACCGAGCCGTGCACCGTCGTCCGGCTGCACGGGTTCAAGACGCCGCCGCTGTGGATGCCGGGGAGATCCAACAGGGTCCTCCGGGGCTCGCGGGAGGTCTTGCTGTCGGTCAAGATGCTCTTCCCACCGGACTGGAGCGACGAGCGGGTGCTGGACGGCGTCTTCGAGGCCCTGGACGCGCTGCGGGACGTCGTGCGGAGCGTGCCTCGTAAGGAGATACTGCGGACGTGCCACGTCGTGCTGGACCAGCGGGAGCTTCGGGAGCGGCTGGAGTCGGGGGAGCTGACGCACGATGGGCGCCGGGTGGTCTCGCTGATCGGGGAGGGGACGCGCCCCGCCCGCCGGTTCACCGACGTGAGGAGGCACTACCGGATCGCGGGTCCGAAGCCGGACCCGCACGTCCCGTTCGAGATCCCGGAGGATGAGGAGGCGGGGCTGGAGCCGCTGGAGCTGAAGCTCCCGTGGACGGGGGAGAAGCGTCGGTTCCTGCCCATCTACGAGGGGGAGATGTTCGCGGTCGCGGGGGCGAACGCGCAGGGGAAGACGACGCTCATCAACGCGATCGAGGCGGGGAAGGACGACCACGCGCCCGGGGATGGTCGGGAGTACGTGGTCACGGTCCGGCGGACGGCGCGGGCGGAGGCCGGGGTGAGGCGGATGCGCGGGGAGGACGTCAGCCTGTTCTTCCGGGAGCTGCCCCCGGGGTACGAGGGGAGCCCCGAGAACGTGCACGGCGTGGCCAGCGGCTCGATGAAGATGGCGGCGGAGATCCAGCGGGCGGTGGAGGAGGGGGCGAAGATCCTGTTCATCGATGAGGACAAGGCGGCCGTGAACCTGCTCGTCCCCGGAGTGCTGACGCGCAAGCTGGAGGGGATTAGAACGCTGGTGGAGGTGAAGGAGGAGATCACCTCGCGCGGCGTCACGATCATCGCGGCGACGGGCGTCCTGGACGACTTCACGGCCGCGGCGGATCGGGCCATCGTGATGGAGAACCACCGGGCCAAGCCGCTGAACCTCAAGGAGTTCCGGGCCCGGCTGGCGAAGCACCACGCCGAGCTGGCCCGGCGGTACTCCGAGGCGGAGGAATCGCCCGGCGAATCAGCCTAGCTTCCCGGCCTCACCGCGGACCCGCTCGCGCATCTCCTTGGAGCGCTCCACGAACTCCTCCAGCTCGTCCTTGGTCGCCTCCTTCACCACCAGGACCTCGGCCTCGACGCCCGGGTTGACCTCCCGACCCTCCAGCTCGAAGGCGACCTCGAGGGCCTCCTCCTTCCCGTGCTCGAAGAAGGTCTCCAGGATCGGCAGGACCGCGATCAGGGAGGGGGCCGCCACGGCCACGTCCGCCTCCGGCACGCAGTACTCGTTCCCGTTGAAGGCGACGGCGAGCCCGCCCCCTTCGCGGACCGCGCGCAGCATCTCCACGTCCGTGATGCTGTCACCGATGCACGCGACCTCCGAGGTCTCGAGCCCGAGCGACTCGCAGACGTCCTCGACGGCCTCCGCCTTTCTGGTCCCGCCGACGACCTTGATCTGGGAGCAGAACTCGCCCACCTTCGTCCCCTCCAGCCGCCCCAGCAGCTCGTCCACGGTCTCCACGAGCTCGCGGTCGTCGACCTCGTCCGGCGGGTGCAGGTCCAGGAGCTCGCGCTCGATCTCTCGCACGAGCTCCCGCTCCTCGTCCGTGAGCTCCGGGGCGGAGTCGAGGGGTAGCCGGGTGCAGTACACGTTCTCCTCCGGGATCCCCAGCCGGCTGGCCACGGTCAGCGCGTGCTGCTCGTAGCTGGTCGACGCGATGAACTTCGGGCAGGTCAGCTCCCTTACGGTCTCCAGCGCGCCGGGCGTGAGGTCCGCCCGCTCGGACACTTTCCTCAGATCCTCCTCCGTGACACCGTGCGCGAGCAGGAACGGTACGATCAGCGCCAGGGTGGTGCCCGGCTCGTACCCCTCCCGCCGCTCCTCGAAGTACACGACGTCGTCGTACCGGCTGATCACCTCGAAGAGCCGGTCGCCGTCCGGCACGTGCTCCTTCATGACCTCGTAAGCGTGATCCATCGGCGACAGCGGTCCCTCCAGGTCAAAGATCACCGCGCTCACGGTCGCTCCCCCGGAGTTTCCTGGCGGCGTCCCTCAGCCTCGATTCAATAAAGTCTATCCTCACGGCCCGACCGACGCAGTCATCCTCAAGGAAGTACATGTACAGCATCCCGACGACGCGCTCGTCCTGAGCCACCGGCGCCCCGGCATCCTCCGGCCTCGGGATGCGGGCGTTCGGCAGCCTGATCGTGAACTCCCGGCGACCCACGTCGATCACCTCGGTGAGCACCCACGAGTCGCCCAGGTGCACCGCGCACACGCCGGGCTTCGGGGAGCCGGTCTCCGTGACCTCGGACCGCTCAGGGTCGGCCCAGTACGCGGCGAACTTGCCCACGGGGTCCCGGAGCGCCAGCTCGCAGGTCACTCCCTGACCGCGCACCCGCTTCGGAACCTCGCCCGTGAGCCCCGTGATCAGGAACCGGGAGCCACCCTCCTCGAGCACGGCGGCCACCTTGGCCCTCCACGGGCCCCACTCGATGGTGGAGCCCGTGCGGAGCACGCTCAGCCCTCCTTCCGGGCGACGATGGTGCGCTCCTTCGGCGTGTTATGCTTCAGGAACTCGATGGCCATGACCTCGTACCCGCGGTTCTCGTACTCCAGCTCGACCTCGGAGACCGCCGTCTCCACGTCCGGGGCCGCGTACTCGCCCGTCTCCGGGTCCACGGCCAGCTTCACGGTCTGCACCACGAACCCGCCGGGCTCGAGGAACCTGTCCGCGACGTCGAGCGTGACCTCGGCCGCCTCCGTGTGCACGCGGTTCAGGTCGCTCGTCACCAGCCGGACCTTCTCCGGCACGTCCTCCTCCGTGAGCTCCTCGCCGCGCTTCTGGAGGTGCACCACGTTGTCCAGCTCGCGGACCTTCGGATGGAGGTCGCCCGGGTCGACCGCGTACACCTTCCCCGGCTTGACGCGCTGGGCGATCTCGTACGTCCAGCCGCCCGGGGCCGCGCCGAGGTCGATCGCGCTCCAGCCCTCTCGGACCAGGTACGGGTGCTTCTTCAGGAGCTCGCGCATCTTCAGCTGGGAGCGGGAGATGGGTCGCATTCCGGGGCTCCACTTGCGGACGCGCTTGACCTCCTTCCGAACGATCATGTCGGGCGGGATCACGGCAACGCCGGCCGTGTCCTGGAGCACCTCCACCCGGACGACGTAGTCCGGCTCCTCCAGGTCGACGGGGGCGCCGGTCGCCTCCTTGACGGCCGCCCCGACCTCCACCTCCACGTCCCGGCGGCTGAAGGGCGGCTGGCCGCGCTTGCGGCACCGCACGGCGAAGGAGGTGTCCTCGTCGAGCTTGCGCCGGGCCAGGGCGACCGCGGCCCGCTCGATCGCGCCCAGCTCGGCGCGCACGGTCCGGTGGATGGGGACCGCCCGGGCCACCCAGTCCGTGTCCTCCTCCCGGATCTTCTCGACGATGTCCTCCGGCTCGAGCTCGGAGCGGACGACCACGACTCCCTTGAAGTAGGTCGGCTCGACCTCGACGTACGGGTCCTCCTCCCTCAGCAGCCCTTCCAGCTCTGAGATGCACTTGAACTCGAACCCGGCCGGGCAGGTTACGAGGGCCTGGAACGGCGGGATCATGCTACCAGTCCTCCGGGGCGGGTGGGGCGTCCTCGTGCTGCGACAGTAGGTCGGGGAGCTCCTCCTTCGCCTCCTCGCGGGCCTTTTGGATCTCGCTCAGCAGCTCCTTCAGCTCCCGAGCGGCCAGCTTCTTGCACTCACCGCAGACGATCTCGCCCTCCCGGCACTTCTCCCGGATCTCCCGGAGCTTGCCGTCGCCCAGCCGGTCCGCGAGGTGGTACACCATCAGCTCGTAGACGACGCACTCGTCCGGGTTCCCGCCCTCCTCCCGGTGCTCCTCGAGCGTGGCCCCGCCGCCCGTCTTCGCGCCCCAGACCTTCTCCTCGACCTCCTTCGGCGAGTCCGTGAGGAAGATCGCCGTCTTCGGCTTGCTGCTGGACATCTTCCCACCGGTCAGCCCCGTCATGAACCGGTGGTAAGTGCTCGCGGGCTTGACTAGGCCCTCCTTCTCGGCGACGTCTCGGGTCAGGCGGAGGTGCGGGTCCTGGTCCACGCCGACCGGGACCAGGACGCGGTGCGGGCCCTCGAGCTCCTGCGGGTGCAGGATGTCGGCCGCCTGGACGATGGGGGCGAACGCGTGCCCCATGTTGGTGTCTCCGGAGAAGCCGTACGTGTTCTTGATCGTGTTCCAGGTCAGGCGGCCGGCCAGGAGCAGGGCCATTCGCTGGACGGTCTTGCGCTCGGACTGCAGGTAGATCTCGCAGCGCTCCGGGTCGAGGTCGAGGCCCAGGGCCGCGTAGTTGAGGATGTACTCGCGGACGGCCAGGTCCTGCGCCTCCTCGAGGTCCATGCCGCGCGCGTGGTAGGCCTCGAGGTCGGCGATGGGGATGTACACCTTGACGCCCAGCTCCCGCTGGTACCAGACGAGCTGGTCCACGACGGTCTTGTGACCCAGGTGCATGCGCCCGCTGGGCATCATCCCGCTGAGGACCGAGACCCGCTCGCCCTCCTCGTAGTCCCGGAGGAACGCGTCGAAGTCCCGATGACCGAACACTATCCCCCGCTCGACCAGCGGGAAGTCCTTGGGGAGGAGGTCCCGCACCTCGTCGTCGATCGGCTCGATCCCGAACTCACGGGTCAGCCGCTCGTAGTCGACCTCCTCGACGTCCCAGGGGTCGATCAGGACCTCCTCGGGGATGGCCACTCACCCGCGCTACTCCTCCTCCACGAACTTCTCCTTCACGTAGTCGATGAGGCCCTCCTCCTCCGCCTTCTCGAGGTGGTACTTCACCGACTTCAGCGAGATGCCCTCCTCCTCCGCGATCTCCTCCTCGTCCTGCCCCAGCACGTACTTGCGGAGGACGATACGGGCCCGCCGGGCGCTCGTGGTCACGCCCTCCTCGACGAGGTCCCGCGGATGGCACGGCCAGGCGCCGTAGTAAGGCTCCGGCTTCTCCTCCTCCGCCATCGCCGCTACCCCCCTACAGCCTCCTCCACCTCCACCGGACGTACCGGATCTTGGGTTTCGACGGGTCCTCGACGACGGCCAGGATGAACTCCTTGCGCACGGAGTGCGCCAGCCGCGTGGCGCGGAGGATGTCCCTCGGAGCCAGGCTCTCGGACGGCTCGACCACCCGGACCACGTATTTAGAGTGTTCCCGGTCCGGGTCCCCCTCGTAAACCCGGAACAGGCCCCCGTACTTGAACCCCGCCTTCACCACGTACCCTCGCTCGACCAGGTCCCGGTAAACGGCGTACCCGGCGCGGAACCGCGGGACGCGCTCCTCGAAGAACTCGACCAGCTCCTCCACCGACAGCTCCTCGCCCGAGGTCGACCGGGGCTCGATCTCGCCCTCCTCCGCCAGGTACACCGTCTCGAACGGGTTCAGCACGAGCGAGTCGCCGCGCTCCGTGCCGAAATGGTTTTCTTTCAGCCGCTCGTACCCGTCGAACAGCGTGCTACCGCCCTCGAACACCCACGCGACCGGCAACGGACCACCCCCGTGATGACAGGCCTGCGTCGCTGACCTCCCCACGGATGAAGACTGAGCCCGGCACTGAGGTTTCGGGCGGACCCGCGTTGCCCGAATACAGGGGCAGGCCCGACCGGTACGTCGCCGCCTGGGTACAGCCCGACCGGGTCACCGGGGCCGACCGCAGCGTCGTGATCATCCTCTCGACCCGCGGCTGCCGCTGGTTCCGCGAGACCGGCGGCTGCCACTTCTGCTCCTACCCGCTCGAGGGAGCGGGCGAGAAGGTGCCCGCCGACCTCCTCGTCCGACAGTTCGAGCGCGCGTACTCCCGGCACCGACCCGACGGGCCGCACGCGGTCAAGATCTTCACGTCGGGGAGCCTCCTGGACCCGGAGGAGGTCCCCGACGAGGCCCTCGAGCGGATCCTGGGCCGCCTCGCCGAGGAGCCGAACGTCACCGAGGTCTCCTTCGAGTCCCGCCCCGAGTTCGTGACGGAGGAGCGGCTGGAGCTGGTCACCGAGCTGCTCGACGGGAAGCCCTTCGAGGTGGGGATCGGGCTCGAGACCAGCGACGACCGGCTGCGGCGGAGCCTGAATAAGGGCTTCACCTTCCGCGAGTTCGCCCGGGCCGTGCGGCGGGTGAAGGAGTTCGGTGGGACGCCGAAGGCCTACCTGATGCTCAAGTTACCGCCCCTGTCCGAGGCGGAGGCCATCGAGGACACCGTCCGATCCGCCGTCGACGCCTGGCTCGCCGGGTGCGAGCGCGTGTCCGTCTGCCCGACCACGATCCACCGGGACACCCCGCTCGAGCGGGCCTGGCGCGCGGGCCTCTACCGGCCCCCGTGGCTCTGGAGCTGCGTGGAGGTGGCGCGGAGGATCAAGGAGCTGCTGGGCGACCGGGTGGACGTGCTGGTGGACACGTCCGGCGCCGGGACGCCCCGGGGCCCCTCCAACTGTCGCCGGTGCTCCCGCCGCGTGGCCCGGGCCCTGCGCCGGTTCACCGCCACCCAGGACGTTGGTGAGCTGGAGGGCCTGAGCTGCCGGTGTCGGCGGGTCTGGCGGAGCCTGCTGGCGGTCTAGCCCAGCAGGAGCCCGAGCAGCAGGGCCAGGATCAGCCCCCACCCGAAGACGCCCGCGGCCCGCACCAGCGCCGCGGCGTCCGACCCGCCGGACAGCACCTGGGACAGCAGCCGGCCGCCCTCGGTGACGATCGTCTCCAGCAGCTCCCCGGCGGTGGCCGCCAGCTCGTGCAGCACGGCCGGGTTCGTGGCGACGACGAGGGCGACCGCCCCGGCGGTGCCCAGGGCCAGCAGCAGCTCCAGGAGCCCCGTTAAGCCCTCGGCGGTGGTCGATGCCCGGGCCTCCTCGGTGGTCCCGTACACCGCCTGCGAGCCCGCCCGCAGCCTCAGCTTGCCGCGGACCTCACCGTACCGGAAGATCCAGACCTCCGGGCACCCGGCCTCCCTTAGCAGCTCGAGCTGGTGGCGCAGCCGCTTGATGTTCGGCTCGTGGAGGGCGATGGCGATCTTGCCCGGGTAGAGGGACTCGTACAGGTGGTAGATGTGGACGGGCCACGAGTCGCTCCGGCCGTACTCGCGCGTGTACGCCTCCACGATGAACTTGTCCACGTACTGGGCGATGGCGTCCCGGTCGATCGAGTACGGCCTCGGGTTCTCCGGTAGGAGGCAGAAGTACACCTCCTTGCCCTGCGCGTGCACGAGCTCGGAGATGCGTCGGACGAGGTCCGTGATGGCCTCCATGGCGAGGCGGCGCTTCTCCGGGTCCCTGGTCGGGTACCGGAACGAGTCGTCGAGGATCACGCCGTCGCAGTAGGGTAGCGCGGCCCTCACGGCGTCCAGGATCTCGCGCTGCACCTCGGGGTCCCACGGCTTGTCCCAGCCGTGCCTCCGCTCGAACCCGACCAGCCAGGCGTAGACCTTGACGTTCGGGTTCCTGGCCTTGGTCAGCCTGTAGACCTGCTGGAGCGTGTCGATGCGGGTCGGCGTGCTCACGCCGCGGATGAGGACGGCGACCTTGGTGTAGCCGCTGCTGATGGTGTCGTTCACGAAGTTCTCCACGCCCACCTTGCGGATCGTGCTGCCCCAGGCGAAGACGCCGACCTCCATCGCCGCGGCGGGGGCGAGCAGGACCGTCAGGAGCGGGAGGATCAGGGCGAGCGTTCGCACCTTGATCACCCCCCGGCCGGGCGTTCCGCAACCCTTATAATTCCAGAGGGGCGGCCCGTGCCGCTGGAAGTTGGTTGCCGGAAGGTATTCTCCGGGGGAGCGCTCCGGCATGGTTAAGGAGGTTTACACGCTTGACTTTAAGAAGCGACAAAAGGAGAACGAGGAGAAGCTGGAGGAGATCAAGAGCGAGATCGAGAAGCGCGACGTGAAGTTCATCCGGCTGCAGTTCGTCGACATCCACGGGTTCGTGAAGAACTTCGCGATCCCGGCCGAGCGCGTCGAGGAGGCGTTCACGGAGGGCGTGCTCTTCGACGGCTCGTCCATCGACGGGTTCGTGAGCATCGAGGAGTCGGACATGATCGCCATGCCGGACCCGGACACGTTCGCCATCCTACCCTGGCGGCCGCGCGAGGGCAAGGTCGCGCGGGTGATCTGCGACGTCTACTGGCCGGAGGGGAGGCCGTTCGAGGGCTGCCCGCGCCTGAACCTGAAGCGCGTGATGAACGAGCTGGCCGAGGACGGTTACATGATGTACTGCGGTCCGGAGTGCGAGTTCTACCTGCTCAAGCAGGACCCGGAGACCGGTGAGGTGGAGCCGCACGACGAGGGCGGCTACTTCGACTTCTACCCGCTGGACCGGGCCGAGGACATCCGGCGCGAGATCATCTTCGCGATGGAGGAGTTCGGCCTGGAGGTCGAGATGAGCCACCACGAGGTCGGCCCGGGCCAGCACGAGATCGACTTCAAGTTCGCGGACGCGGTCGCCACGGCGGACAACGTGATCTCGTTCAAGCAGATCGTGAAGGCGATCGCCCGGAAGCACGGCGTGATCGCCACGTTCATGCCGAAGCCGATCTACGGCGAGAACGGCAACGGGATGCACGTGCACCAGTCGCTGTGGGACCCGAGGACGGAGGAGAACCTGTTCTACGATCCGGACGCGGAGGACCAGTACTACTTGTCCGACGAGGCGCTGTACTACATCGGTGGCCTGATGGAGCACGCGCACGCGCTGTGCGCGATCTGCAACCCGCTGGTGAACTCGTACAAGCGGCTGGTGCCGGGCTACGAGGCGCCGGTGTACATCGCCTGGAGCCCGAAGAACCGGAGCGCGTTCATCCGAGTGCCGGCCGCGCGGGGCAAGGCGACGCGGATCGAGTACCGCTCGCCGGACCCGGCGTGCAACCCGTACCTGGCCTTCGCGGCGATGGCCGTGGCCGGCGTGGACGGGATCAAGCGGGAGATCGACCCGGGCGAGCCGGTGAACGAGAACCTGTACGAGATGAGCGAGAAGGAGCGGAGGGAGCTGGGCATCGACACGCTGCCGGAGAACCTGAAGGAGGCGCTGGAGGCCTTCGAGGAGGACGAGGTCGTGCAGAGCGCGTTCACGGACCACATCGTCGAGCAGTGGCTGGAGCTGAAGTGGGAGGAGTGGAAGCAGTACCGGGAGCGCGTCACCAAGTGGGAGGTTCGGAGGTTCATCGTGTACTAGTCCCGCAACCTCCTTCTCGCCGCGCGGGAATCGTTACAAGGGTGTAACGATGGACGAGCTCGACGTGATGATCCTCCGCGTCCTCTCCGAGGCCGGCGAGCCCATCGGGTCCACCCGCATCTCCGAGCTCCTCCGCGAGCGCTTCGGGGTCGAGTACAGCACCCGGGCCATCCGCTACCGGCTCAACCGCCTCGAGGAGCGGGGCCTCGTCGAGCGCGTCCGCCGCGGCGGCCGCTACGTCGGCGCCCGCATCACCCGCAAGGGCGAGCGCATGCTCCGGCTCGCCACCTCCTACGAGCGCTCCAGCATGTACATCTCCATCATCGAGGAGATGGCGTACAAGTGCACGTTCGACCCCGAGAAGGGCGAGGGCAAGGTCGTGTGTAACGTCTCCGTCGTCCACCGCGACCACCTCGACGACTTCATCGAGGCCGTCGTCGAGACCTACCGCGCCGGGCTCTCACCCAGCCCCCTGATCTCCGTCGAGGAGGAGCCGCCCGCCCCCGACATCCCCGTCCGCGAGGACGAGGTCGCCGTCCTCACCGTCTGCTCCGTCACCATCGACGGCGTCCTCCTCAACCACGGCATCCCCGTGAACCCCGTCTGCGGCGGCCTCCTCTACTTCGAGGACCACGAGCCCGTGGGCTTCCAGGAGTACATCAAGTACGAGGGCTCCACCGTCGACCCGCTGCACGTCTTCGTCGCCAAGCGCATGACCAGCGTCGAGGACATCCTGGACGAGGGGACCGGGCTCCTGCCCGCCAACGTCCGCTACGTGCCCTGGGCCGCCGCGGACGAGGTCGACCGCATCAAGTCCGAGCTCGAGCGCGCCGACATGCACGGCATCATCGACGCGCCCCGCGTCGAGGGCGAGGTCCTCGGGATCCCGCTCCCACCACGCAGCCTCGGCATCGCCGCCTGCGGCGGGCTCGTCCCCGTCGCCCTCCTCGAGGAGCGCGGGATCACCACCCGAACCTACCCGACCCGCGTCCTCCGCGACTACCGAAGCCTCCAGGACGCCCGGCGCTACTGAGCCCCTCACCTCATAACCCGCTCCTCATCTAAGTCAGCCCACCCGCTCCGGTCATCGGGGGCCGAGCGAGGCCCGCCCCCACCCGCTTAAACCACCCGCGGGGGAGGGCCCGTGAGCACCTTCGAGACCCTCACCCTCCGCGTGCACTGGGACGACGGCTACTTCGAGATCCTCGACCAGACCAGGCTCCCCGAGGAGGAGGTCTGGCGCGAGTGCCGCACCCACGAGGACGCGGCCGAGGCCATCGAGAACATGCGCGTCCGCGGCGCCCCCCTCATCGGCGCCGTCGCCGCCCTCGGCGTCTGGGTCGCCCACGAGCGCGGCGAGGACGTGGACCGCGCCATCGAGCGCCTCCGGCGCACCCGACCCACCGCGTACAACCTCTTCTGGGCCCTCAAGCGCATGGAGCGCGCCGACGATCCCCGCGAGGAGGCCGAGCGCATCCTCAAGGAGGACGTTGAGACGAACCGGAGGCTCGGCGACCACGGGGCCGAGCTCCTGCCCGACGAGTGCACCGTCCTCACCCACTGCAACGCCGGCGCCCTCGCCTGCGTCGACTGGGGCACCGCCCTGGGCGTCATCCGCTCCGCCGTGTTCCACCAGGACAAGGACGTCCGCGTGATCGCCACCGAGACCCGGCCCGTCCAACAGGGCGCCCGGCTCACCTGCTGGGAGCTCACCCGCGACGGCATCCCCGTGACCCTCATCGCCGACACCGCCGTCGGGCACGTCCTCGCGAGCGGCGAGGTCGACGCCGTGATCGTCGGCGCCGACCGCATCGCCCTGGACGGCTCCGTCGCCAACAAGATCGGGACGTACCAGATCGCCGTCCTCGCCGACCGGCACGACGTTCCCTTCTACGTCGCCGCCCCGACCAGCACGATCGACCCCGAGGCCGAGACCGGCGAGGACATCCCCATCGAGGAGCGTCCCGAGGAGGAGGTCAAGACCGTCCAGGGCCGCCCCATCGCCCCGGAGGAGGTCGAGGCCCGCAACCCCGCCTTCGACGTGACCCCGCCCGAGCTCATCGACGCGATCATCACCGAGAAGGGCGTCGTGAAGCCCGACGAGGTGGCCGACCTGGTGCGGGGGCGCTGAGTCGCCTCCTTCTCCGTTCCCGATTGTGACGTCTCGGAAAGAGAACCACCGGCGGGTTGGGGCAGGATCGCGTCCAGGACGACCCTCGAGAACCACCTGACGGGGCCGCTCAGGCGCACCAGCGCGTCGGCCAGCACACGGGGCACGCTCGCTACCCACCTCCTCACGGGCTCGTAGACGAGGCACAGCACCGCCAGCCCGGGCTCCAGCAGCGCCACCGGAGCTAGGAGGCGCGGGCCGAAGATCAGCGCCCTCACCGCGTACCACACGTTCAGCGCCGTCACGGACGCCACGATCAGCGGTCCCCAAAACGCCGACATCCACGACGAGAACACGACCGGCAGGGAGGCTAGCAGGGCCTGGATGAGACGCCCGTACACCTCCATGGCCTCGGGCTTCCGCACCAGCGCCGTCACTCGCGGCACGTCAACCAACGAGAGCAGCACCGCGCCTTTGATCGATGCGTCCACGATACCCAGTCCGGCCGACACCTCCGCCCACTCGCCCAGCACCTCCCTCCACTCGTCCACGGACGCCAGGTGGCTCGAGATCAGCCCTATCGAGACCCCGGTCATGGGTAAGAACGGGATCATCGCCAGCCCCAGCTCCGCGCCCACCGACGCGCCCTCGCGGTACACCGAGAAGCCTCCGCGGGCCACTTCCCCTCCGGTCTCGCTCCCGAGCCCTAGCATCCGCTCCGCCGTCACCAGTGCGAGCACGCAGCTCCCGCCGTAGCAAGAGACCGTGACGTGACTCATCGCCCAGTCCGTCCACACCTGCTCCTGGGACGCCGCTCCAGCCGGCTGGAGGGTCAGCACCGCCAGGGCGAGCGTGGGTAGGAGCTGGGCGATCACGCCCACCCGGCCCCGTGCCCGGGCTGTCGTCCCGCGGAGTAACACCTCGACGCCCGCCATCGACGGAGCTGGCGGGCGTGTTCGTGCCGGTGGCCATCGTCGGCGTTGAGTGGGAGGGCACCGCTTACCGCATGGACGTGGTGCCGATTCGAGTGCGGAAGGTGGTGGACCCGCCGGAGGGGGTCGCTCAACGACGTGGAATTCCTGGGAATGGTGTGGGGCGGGTGGACGAGCTGCTCTGGCTACTGGCCCAGCAGCTCGTTGCCGATGACGAAGACCGAGACGGTCTGGTTCAGGTGGGCCAGCGCGCCGCTGCTCGTGCTCCCGATCTCCCCGTAGCAGTTGAACCCGATGATGGGCACGTCGTCGCCGAGCTCGCGGCGGAGGAGTTTGACGGCTTTGTCCGTGCTCACGATCTCGTGCCGGGCCACGCAGTTGAACACGATCACGCCCGCGATCTCGTCCGGGTTGCCGGCCGCCCGGATCGCGCTCTTGGCGGCCTCCCGGAACGAGGCCTCCAGGTCGCCGGGCTCCATCACCTCGAGGGTCACGCCCTCCGGAATCTTGTTCAGCGCGGTGATCGCGCCCCGCTCCGGGTCCGCCTCCACGCTCGTCCGGAGCACGTACTCGCCGTGGGGCGTCGGGAGCTGGATCCCGAACGGGTAGGTGAACAGGACCTCCGTGGTCACGTCCTCCGGGTCCACCCCCACCGCGTCCGCGTAGGCCTCGAGGGCGGGCTGCCCGTCCAGCTCGAGGATCGTCGTCCCCTCCACCTTCGTGACCCGGAACCGGTGCCCGGTGGGCTCGAACCCGTGGTGGATCGCGTGCCCACACTTCACCGACGTGAACCAGACCCACGTGACCAGAGCGTCCGAGTAAACCCTGTTCTCGTCGAACGCGTAGCACCGCTCGAGGCGCATGTCGTCCCCCGTGAGCCCGCCCAGAATGACCGGGAGTGGGCCCCCCACCTCCCGTATCACGCCCCGCAGCATCTCGACGGTCGCGTCCGGGTTCTCCAGACAGCACAGCCCGTCCGGCATCAGGATCACGCGCACGGGCGAGGCCCGGGCCAGGTCCATGTGATCCCGCGCCCGCACCAGCCCGGAGAGCGCGATCAGCGGGCTCGCCTCCGTGCTCCTAACGGCCTCCGTTAACCCCGCCCGACCGGTCCGCTCCGGATCCTCGGACAGCCCCTCCCGAATCGACAGCCCGGTCGCCACGTGCCGGGTGAACTCGAACGCCATCACCACGACCGAGCCCTCGTGATACCCGTCCGTGGCGATCTCCCCCGAGGACGAGACCCCGAACATCTGAAACCGATGGCCCACGGGCACCCGGGATCGAACCGCCCGCCTAAGCTCGCGCCGCACCTCGTCCGGATCGTTCGCGGTGGGAGAAAACACGCAGAACACGGAGTCGACGGACTCTAGGCCCCAGTCCATCGCCTCCTCGAGCGCCTCCTCCGGATCGCCCGCCTCGGAGACACCGACGCCGCACCGCACGTACTCGCCCTCGGTCACGCTCCAGCTCCCCCCTCCGCCCGCGTCACCTACGTGAACCGGTCCTCGGCTAAGACTCACAACCGCGTCGCGACCGTTAACGGGGGGTTGAGGGGATGACCGTGCTCGGGCCCGCCCTCGCGGCGATCCTCCTCACCCTGGCCGGGCCCGCGCACGCCGACGCCTGGAGCCCCGTCTCCACGATCCACCTCACCGAGGTCACCCAGCTGACGCTCACCGACCCCGACACCGTCCAGGCCCACCTGACCATTGAGGTGCTCGGGTACGGGGTTAAGGGCGACGCCCAGGCGGTGATCAACGTCCTCCTGCCCGAGGACGCCGAGCTCACGACCGCCCGGTGGAAGCCGGCGCAGGGGAGCGAGCTCGAGGTTAAGCCGGCGGCCGTCGCCACCGTAACCTGGCCGGGCGATGTGGACCAGATCGTCCACGTGGCGCGCAGTCTGCACTCCGGGAGCACGCCGTACATGATCGCGCTCGAGGCCCTGTTCCCGGACAGGGTGATCCGGTGGCGCCAGCTGACCTTCATCGTCCCGGTGGAGGGCAAGGGCGGTCGGGACGAGCGTCTAGGTGTTCTTGAAGTGATCGCCACCGTCCGACCGCGCCCGGGCCACCAGGGAACGTACCTGGCCTGGCCCATCCCGGCGGGCGTCAACCCGGCGTACCGGCTGCGGGTCCGCGGCATGGTCGTCGGGTTCGCGGCCGTGTACGACCCGGAGACCGGTCGGTGGCGCTGGGTCATCCCCGGCCAGTGGAACTACCTCGAGCCCACCACCCGCAGCACCGCGATCATCGACGTCGCGGGCCTACCCTTCGGGATCACCGTGAGCTCCAACGGCGTCGGCGTGCTTCCCGGCCCGACCGAGGAGGCCGCCCGGTTCCTGAGCCTGACCCAGTACCTGCCGGTGCTCGTCGTGATGAGCGTCCTGCCCATCAAGCCCGCGCTCCAGCGGGGCGAGACGACGGTGACGACGGGGCGCGCCACGGGGACCGCCCGGGGCGTGAGGCCCGCCCCGACCCCGGTGATCCCACCGATCGCACCGATCCGACGGAGGAGGTGAGAGCGTGGAGCGCGACCCCATCCGCCGCATCCCCATCGACCCCCGGCTCGTCCGCCGGGAGCTGAACGTGGACCTTCCCACCGCCCGCTACCTCGTCCGCACCGGGCTCGTGACCACCGAGGGCGCCCGCGTCCTGCGCCGCGGTCCCACCACCGGGACCTGCGCGACCGCCGCCGCCAAGGCCGCCGCCATCCGCCTCCTCGAGGGGCGCGCGGTGAGCACCGTCCGCGTCCGCCTGCCCATCGGCACGATAATCGGCGTCCGGGTGCGCCTGGTCGAGGAGGACCCGCCCGTCGCGGAGGCCCGGAAGCCGGGGAACGACGACCGGGTGGACGCGACCGAGGGAGCCCGCATCCGCGCCCGCGCGGAGCCACTCGACGAGCCGCGCGTCGAGATCCGAGCGGGCCCGGGCGTCGGGCGGCTGCCGGACGGGAGGCCGGCGATCTCCGAGGCGGTGCGGGGGCAGATCCGGGAGAACCTGGCCTACCTGATCGAGCGGTACGGGGCGGGACTGCGCGTCACGATCAGCGTGGTCAACGGGGAGGAGCTGGCCGAGCGGACCCTGGCCCACCGGCACGGGATCACCGGTGGGATCTCGATCCTGGGGACCAAGGGACTCGTGGACCCGAACTCGGAGGAGGCGATCGAGGGCACCATCCGCCACGACCTCCGCTACGTTGAGAACGTTCCCTGCCTCGTCACCGGCTACCGCACGCTCCGCGTCGCCACCGAGGAGCTCGGCCTCCCGGAGACCGACGTGATCAACTGCCAGGGCCGCTACGACCTCGCGCTCCGGATCCTCCGAGAGGGCGTCCCGACCGACGGCGGCACCCGCCGCTTCGACCGCGTCCTCATCCTCGGCATGCCGGGCAAGCTCCTCAAGCTCGCCGCCGGCGTGTACAACACGCACGCCCGCGTCGCCGACGCCCGGTACGAGTCCCTCCTCGCCCGCCTCGTGGAGACCGGCCACCTCGAGGACGCCCGACGCCTCGCCCGACGCGGGCCCGGCACGATGGTCTCCGAGTTCCTGCAGTCCCTGAGCCCGGAGGCCAGACGCGACGTCCTAAGGCGCGCGTGCGAGCTGGTCGAAGCGCGCGTGCGGGAGGATCACGACCTCGAGTGCGGGTGCGCCGCCTACCTGAGGACCGACGACGGGACCGAGGTCGTGACCGGCCCCGGATGGCGCCGCCTCGCGCCGTAGCGCCCCGGGCGCGCGACGCCACGCCCGCGACCGCCGCTTCCCGATGCGACGAGGGCGTTTCCAACCTGAGCGAAGGGAGCGCCCCGCGCCCCGAACCCGAGCCTCGAAAGCCCGCGGAGACCGGCCGACCCGGCCGGGCCACGTGCTCGACCGACTACCGCCCGAGCTGCGCGAGCTCCTCGACCGCCTCGAGCCCGGCCTCTACACCGCCAGCGCCCGCGTCGAGGGACTCCCCGAGCACGACCTCCTCAGCGACGCCCTCCGCGACGCGCTGGGGCGCTCCAGCCGCGCCACCTACCGCGACCTCGTGGACCGCTACCTGAGGACCGTCGGCGCGCCCTTCGTCCTCCAGGCCTCCGACGCCTTCCAGGTCAACCAGCACGCCCTCCGCGCCCTCCAACGACTCGCCGAGCACGTGCCCGTCCTCGTCCTCAACCGCGGACACCTGCCCACCGACCACCGCGACCTGACCCGCGAGCTCGCCGGGATCCCCGGCGTCCACGTGGACGCCGTCCTCGACGACGGGGACACCGTGACCCTCGTCCACGACCCCAAGACCCTCCTCCGCGCCCTCGCCGCCGCCGGAATCGCCCTCATGATCCTCCGAGCGACCACCGACAGCACCGCCGACTTCTGGACCCTCACCGCCCTCGGACTCGCCGGAATCGCCGCCTCCAAGCTGGGGTGAGCGCGTGCGGGCCAAGACCCACCTCCTCCTCACCTACCTCCTCACCGTCCCCCTCCTCGGCGTCCACCACGCCACCGTCACCGCCCTCGCCACCATCCTCCCCGACCTCGACCACCCCCACTCCCTCGCCGCCTCCACCCTCCACCCACTCGAGCTCCTCACCGGCCGAGACCTGCGCCACGCCCTGGCCCGACGACTCCGACACCGCGGCCCCCTCCACTGCCCCTGGCCCTGGGCCACCCTCGCCTACACCCTCTGGACGACCGGCCACCCCAACGCCGCCCTCATCCCCCTCGGCGCCCTCCTCCACTGCCTCGAGGACGCGCTCACCACCATGGGCGTCCCCATCGCCTGGCACCGAAAGAACGGCGAGTGGCGCTCCATCCGCCTCTCCCTAGCCCGCATCCCCTCCAACCACTGGGACACCGTCCTCCCACCCCTCGCCCTCGCCGTCACCTGGGCCACCCTCCTCCTCAACCCCACCGAGCTGTACGAGCTCCACCCCACCCCCGAGCTCGAACGCGCGTACTGGCACGCCCGCGCCACCCTGTTCCGACCCTTCCTACACACCACCGAGAGCCTGAACCAGGAGACCCTACGCGTCTCCAACTACAACCGCCTACCCCACGTCCGAGCCGCCCTCCACTACGACCACGGAACGCGCGAGGTGACCGGCCTCTGGACACCCACCGGCTGGGTGCACGGCGACGACGGGCGCTGGTACCCACCACCCAAGCACGGACTGCGCGCGCTCGAGCTCTCCTACCCAAGGGCCCGCTACCGGGTGATCACAACGCACGACTGGCCCCCACCCCGAGACGCGCTCACCCTACACGCCCTGCTGGCCTACGAGCGCCTGACACCGGAAGAGCTCGAGCGCACCGCCAGACGCGCCGTCCTCCTCGGACTCACCCTCCGCCACACCGACCGACGCACCGGCCGCCTCGTGCTCGAGGGGCGGTGGATCACCGGCGCCGCACTGTCACGCCTGCCGCGGCCCGCGTGGGTGCGGCTGAGACTCCTCACGATCCCGTGATCGCGACGGGAGGGAGCCCAGGAACGGGGCGTCGACGACCACCGACGGTACCACCCAACCGCCACCCCGGGCGGTCGCCGACCCAAGAACCGGCGACCGCCCCGAGCGACGGGCCGGGAGAGGTCTCCTGGAACGCTCTCACGACGCAGGAAGTGGGGTCGGGGACCGAACCCGCAACGACTCGGCCCGGGCGCGAGAGACTGAGCGTGAGCGTCGGCCCGAAGCTAGCCGGGGGAGCTGAGCGTTACCCGGCGGGCGGGGAACGGAGCCCTCACCGCGCCCCGCCGAGCAGTTGGGCCGGTCACCACCACGGCGGGTTGGCGGTACCGGCACGAGCGCGGCGCCGGCGCCGTCGTGCACCGACGAGGTGATGCACGCGCGACTGGGCCCCCTGAACAGCCCCCCGGCCGCCCACGGACCCGCGGGTCCTCCGGGTCGAGCCCGTACCCGACCACGCAGACCGGCCCGCGGAAACGCTCCCACGCCGACGATGGCGCCCACACCGAGCCCGCGCCCCGCCGGCGTGGTACCGCCCCCGTTCGTCCCGCCTCAAGTCACCGCCAGGCCGTACCCCGACGCCACCGCACGTACCCCCGGCAGCCGTCCACACGTCCAGAGAAGCTCCCCGAGTTTCAGCCGCCTTCCGTCATCACGCACGCGGCAGGCAGGCCACCGACCCAGCACCCGCCGCCCCGGCCGCTCGAGCCCTCCCCGGGCCCACGGCCCGCCACCGGGACCGCATCACGGGTCCAAAGCAGGGATCCCGGGGCGCTCTCGCAGGATTTCCCCTCACGTCGACGCTCTGACGACACGTGGCAAGGGCATCCTCACGACCGCCAGCCTCACCTCGACCCGGGAGGCGCGGCGAGACCACCCCCTTGAACGCTTCCTAGCCCGCTCGCTCCCGACGAGCCCGCCGGACTGCCGGTCGGGATCGCTGCGGCTAATTTCCCCCTCACCTGCTCCGGAGCCTCAAGGCTCGGGTCACTGAGCGAGGTGGTCCGTCGGGGAGGCGCCCGGCGGTACGCGGACGGTTACCGGGCGGGAGTGGCCGTGAAAGTGCGTCCAGGGGGACGGCTGGGCGTTGGTCCGGAGTCTCAACCCTGACACCCTCAGACTCGCAGTACTCGGTGATCACCTCGACCGTCGGGTGCCGGTCCCGGCTTGGCCCGATTCGGGTCGGAGCCGCCGGGCTACCTCGTCCTCCAGCGCTCGAGCTCGAGCTGAACGTCGGGGACCCGGTGTCTGCCGTCCCGGGACTTGCGATACAGGAGCCTGCGGAGCACGTTCTCCGCGAACCACGCCTCCCAGGGGCCGAGAACGACCCGGGTGAAGCGGGGGACTCGCCTCAGTAGGTCCTTGAGCCTGGTCGAGCCCGCGGGTGGGAGGTCGAGGGCTAGGGCCAGCGTGCGGGCGATGAACCGGCGCTTATCCTCGACCGCGGAGACCTCACGAGCCAGGTACTCCAGCGCCGAGCGCAGGTGGCGCACGGCCAGTCTCGCCAGCTCGAGGACCTTCCCCTCGGGCTGCCCGGCCAGCCACCCCACGAACCCGACGCTCGGGTTGGACTTGCCCAGGTAGATGAGCCGTGGGTGGCGGTACTCTCGCGTGCGCCTGAAGTACGCGACGTAGTACGGGCCGTACGTCCTCCCGCCCACCTTCCGGTATGTCTCCTGGAGCTTCGGCTTGACCTGTCGGCGGTACGCCTCGCGCAGCACACGAAGGCATCGAATGCGTTCCACGGGGTCGGTCGGTAGGGGCACCCCGGTCCAGGTCACGGCCCGCCACCCCGGCTCCCGGGCCTGCCGTCGTTTTGTAATCAGGCGGGAGGATAAAAGGTTTCCGACGCTCGACCCGCCCAAGGCCGCCCGAGAGTCTCACACGCTCCGGTCTCACGGACCGCCGGCGCCGCGATCGTAACGGTGGGTGGGGGAGCGCCTCAGGGTTGGTCCTGCACGGCCCGTTGCGGGCGCTCGCGCCCGATTACAATGGTCAAGGGGGGCGGGGTCCATAGGGCGCCGGCCCGCACGACGGTGTGAGCAACACGCAACCTCGATACCTTGACCATGCACGGTGAGGACGATGGACGTGTGAGCATCGTGCGACAACTGGGCCCGCATGCTCGTAGCGGGCTGAGTTCCCTCACAGTGAACGAAAGCGATGACTAGCGGTGGGCCGTCCCGGTTCAGGGGGGAGAGGCGCGTGCGGTGGGTCGCGGGGGCGCTCGCCGCCCTGGTCGCGCTGCTCGCGCTCCCGGAGGTCACGCTCAGCGCCCCACCCTGGGTGAACCCGGAGGAGCCCGAGCCGGCCCCCGGCGACGTGCCCGAGCTGGCGCTAACCCCCGACCAGCTGCGGGAGCTCGAGGAGCTGGGCGTCCCGGTGATCTACATCGACGGGCGGCCGGCGGTCAAGATCCGGTTCGCCCGGATCAACGCGCCGGAGATCTTCCACCCGCGGAGCGAGCGGGAGCGCGAGCTGGGCCTCCGGGCCAAGCGGTTCGTGGAGGAGGAGATCCGGAGCGCCGGCGGCTGGGTCAAGTGCCGGGCCTACGGGCTCGGCAAGTACCGCCGGATCATCGCGGACGTGTACCCGGACGACAAGGACGTGACCCTCGCCGAGCTCCTCGTCGAGCGCGGGCTCGCCGAGTGGCGCCGCTACCCCAAGCCCGACCCGCTACCGCCCTGGTTCCCGCGGGAGTTCAAGGCCCGCGTGGCCAGGGTGGTGGACGGTGACACCATCTACGTCTACGTCAAGCTCTCCCGGGGACGGGCCGCGCCGGCCCACCACCCGGAGACCGGCGAGCGGGGTGGCGAGGCCCCGGGTGAGGCTTCGAAGGAGACCGGGCGGGAGGTCGTCATCGGCAAGTACCGCACCGGGGCGCCGGTGACCGCGGTCGCCACCTCC